>Ga0172379_10000703_pt1 | contig 79649 bp, 78 predicted proteins | sample GrowelOW334metaG_FD_119756 | JGI IMG/M metagenome (GOLD analysis project Ga0172379, IMG submission 119756) | Groundwater microbial communities from an aquifer near a municipal landfill in Southern Ontario, Canada - Groundwater well OW334 metaG | ecosystem: Environmental > Aquatic > Deep... | reverse complement strand
CTCATTTCTAGTTGCTATCGTAGGTTTATATAAATTAATTAGATTGGATTATTCAGAAAAAACTGCAAAGTTAGCCATTATTTTACTTTTAATATTTCCAACCTCTTTCTTTTTTGCAACCGTTTATACAGAAAGTTTGTTTTTAGCTCTTGTAGTTTGGAGTTTTTTTCTTTTTAGAAAGCAAAAATTCTTTAGTGGGTTAGTTTTAGGTACATTATCTTCTTTAACGCGCGCAATTGGAATTATCCCAATCGGATTATTGTCATATATGACTTATTCAAAATATCGCTGGGGAGATTATCTTGCCTTTTTTCATAATCAAACTTACTTTGGTGAGCATAGAAGTAGTCAAATAATTTTATTGCCTCAGGTTTTTTACCGCTATCTTGTTAAAATTATTCCCAATTTATCTTGGGGCTATTTTCCTGCTGTATTTACTATTTTTTTGGAAGTAGCAGTAGCAATTTTATTTTTGATCTTGATAATTTTTTCCTTCAAGAAGATTAGACTTGAGTATTGGATATTTGCCACATTAGGTTATGTGTTACCTACGTTATCCGGCAGTTTTTCATCTCTTCCAAGATATGTACTGGTTTTATTCCCCCTTTTTGTATTCATGTCTGAAAAATTAACTAATTTAAATAAATTTTTGCAGTTTATAATATATATTATCTTTGTGTTACTGTTAATTATATCTGAATCCTTTTACTTTAGAGGTTATTTTGTGTCATGAAAAAAATATGAAAATTTTAATTACTGGTTCATCCGGTTTTGTTGGTAAACATTTAGTTAAAAGATTGAAGAAGAAATATGACGTTATAGGTTATGATCTAAAAATAGGTAGAGATATATTTAATGATAAGTTACTGGATAAATGTATTAAAAAGGTTGATGTCGTAATTCACTTAGCCGCCTTTGTTTCAGGAGTAGAATCATGGGAGAAACCTCAAGAATATTTACTAAATAATGGTATAGGTACTTTTAAGGTAATTGAGGCTGCAATTAAAAACAAAGTCAAAAAAATTATAGTCTTTTCTTCAGCTGCAGTATACGGTAATCCACTAACACCTTATGGAGCATCTAAAATTATGGCAGAAACAATTACTAAAAGCTATCAAGATAAGATTGAAATGATTATTGTAAGGCCATTTAATATTTATGGCCTTGGTCAAAATCCTGCGTATGGGTATGCTATACATAATTTTGCCAAAGGAATTAGGCGTGATAAACAAATAGAAATATTTGGGACAGGTAATCAAACTCGCGACTTTATATATATTGATGATGTAATTAGAACTGTTGAAAAATTAATTAAAATTAAATCATCAAATAAGGTAATAGATTTAGGTACCGGAAAAAGTATCAAAATTATAAACTTAGCTAAATTAATTGGTAAGATATTAAATATAGAATATGACATAATTTATTCCAAAGCTCGGAATGAATTATTTAGTAGTCAAGCAGACACAAAAGGCCTGCAAGATATTGAAATTGACGTATCAAAATTCGTAAAACTTGAAGAGGGATTAATAAAAACACTATTAAAGTAAATGAAAAAAATAATATCACATCCTTTGTTTTCAGGTAGCGCTTTAATGGTTGGTGGAAGTATGTTTATTAATGTTATCAATTATTTCTACCATTTAATTTTTGGTAGACTCCTTGGTCCTGTTGATTATGGAATTTTAGCTAGTCTTTATTCAATTTTATACATTGTCGGAATTGTACCAACATCTACATCTGTAGCTATTGTTAAGTTCATTTCTTCATGTCGAAATGATGATGAAATTTCTTTAGTTTACAAATCTTTAAACAAATTGATACTTCTGATTGCCTTAATTCTCGCAGGGATTATGTTAATAAGTTCATCTTTTATTGCCAAATTTTTGCATATAGATAATGTATTTTCGGTGTTATTAATTTCTCCAATTTTGTTTTTTTCATTAATAACTTTAATTAATCAAGCAACGTCTCAAGGAATTTTGAAATTTATGGGTTTTATTTTACCGGCTTTTGTTTCATCTATAGGGAAATTATTGTTTGGAGTGTTATTTATAGTCTTAGGCTTTTCCGTTTTTGGTGCAATGGGAGGTATTTTATTGGGTGCAATTTTTACATATTTAATATCCACTTCCTCCGTACGAGAAATTGCAAATAGAAATATAAAGAGAATAAAATACAATTTTAAACCTTTTTTTAAATATTCACTTCCAGTATTAATTCAGGCCTTATCTTTTACCTCAATATTTACAATAGATGTTATCCTAGTAAAACATTACCTTTCTCCTTTTGAGGCAGGAATTTATGCAGCACTTTCAACATTAGGTAAAATAATTTTTTTTGCATCTGCCCCAATTGCCTCTGCAATGTTTCCAATTGTTGTGAAAAAGAAAGTACAAAATGAAAATTACGTAAGAATATTTATGATCTCTCTTATTGCTACTGCAGGAATTGGAATTTTAATTACTTTAGTTTATTGGTTATTTCCCGAACTAATTATTAATATTCTTTATGGAAATGCTTATCTTCTTGCAAAATCGGAATTAGTATTTATGGGAATTTTTGTTTTATTTTATTCATTATCAAGTTGTCTGGTAAATTTTTTGCTTTCTATTTCAAAAACTACTGCAGTAATCTTTCCATTATTAGCTGCGATTATCCAACCAATTTTAATATACCTTTATCATGGAAATATATCTGAGATAATTAAGGTTTCAATGTTTACGACAATTACAATGTTTTTATTAATATTTATGTTTATGAGTTATAATTTTATGAAAAGAAAAATATGATAAAACAAGACAAGAAATTCTTATCAATAATAGTTCCTGCCTACAAACAAGAAAAAACTATAAAAAAGGATCTTATTAATATTGAATCAGTAATGGTTAATGGACTTAGTGAATCATATAACCACGAAATTATATGTGTAGTTGATGGAAATGTGGATAATACTTTAAAAGAAGCTTTAAAAGCCAAATCAAGTAATATTAATGTCTATGGCTATGATATTAATAGGGGAAAGGGTTACGCTGTACGCTTTGGGATGAAAAAAGCCAAAGGGGATTTAATTTCCTTTTTGGATTCCGGAATGGATATAAGTCCCAAAAGCATGATGATGCTTATGGCTCATATGGATTGGTATGATGCAGACATAATTGTAGGAAGCAAAAGACATCCTGTGTCGCAGGTAAATTATCCATTTATAAGAAAAGTTTTAAGTCTGGGATATTATTTAGGAGTAAAAATACTTTTTGGTTTAAAACTTACCGATACACAGAGTGGAATAAAACTTTTTAAAAGAAAAATAGTAGAAAAAATTATACCTAAGCTATTAGTCAAAACATATGCTATGGATATTGAAATGTTGGCAGTTGCTAGGCACTTCGGATTTAAACGAATTTATGAAGCACCAATTGAGGTTATGTTTAACAGAGAAACTAGTAGAATTAAATGGAAAACTGTTTTTTGGATGCTTTGGGATACCTTAGCGGTCTTTTACAGATTAAAAATCCTTCATTATTATGATAAATAGGAAATTATTATTTATATTACTTTTTTTATTTATTTTACCCCCAAATGTAGTTGCTTCTGAGGATAAATATATTACGATTGTAAATCCTGTGAGAATCTCAAAGTATAATAGCAATCCAGTTCAAAGTTTAAAGAATGAGTATTCTATAATTCAGAAAAACAACTTACCCGCTACATGGCTTGTGACATATGACGTTTTAGATGACCCCAAAATGGTGGAAACAATCAAGGAATTTGATAAAAAGCAGGAGATCGGAATATTTTTGGAAGTTACCTCTAACTTTGCTAGAAATGCTAATATAAAATATAACGATTCTGGTTCTTGGCATCATGCAAATTCACTTTTTTTATCAGGTTATATTGAGGAGGAAAGAAGAATTTTAATAGATCAAGTTTTTAATAAATATAAAGAAATCTTTGGGAAATATCCAAAATCAATTGGCTCATGGTGGACAGATGGTTATTCCCTTTCTTATATAAAAGATAAATATGGAATAGTTGCAAACCTTGTTTGTTCCGATCAATTTTCAACAGACGGTTATAAAATTTGGGGACAGCCGTGGCAAGTTCCTTATTACCCGAGTAAAAATCATCCGGCTGTGCAGGCTTCAAATGTTGAAAATAAATTAGATCTCGTGAATATTCAATGGGCCTCAAGAGATCCACTAAATGGATATATAAGCAGTTTATATAGTACTCAAGACTACTTAGTATCGAAAAGTGTTTTGGATATCAACTATTTTAAAAAATTATTGGATTTATATTTAAATACAAATGATGTTGATCAAGTAACTGTAGGACTTGAAGCTGATCTTGACCCCGCCGGTTATTTTGGAGAATTTACAAAACAAATGGATATAGTTAATGATTATTCAAACAGGGGAGTATATGTTCTGACGATGTCACAATTTTATGAAAAATACAAAGAAAAATATCCAAATATTTCACCTAATGCTTTTATAAAATCAAAGGATTTTTTAGGATCAGATACCGAAGCTTATTGGTATAATAGCCCCTTTTATAGATTACATTATACATTTGATAATGGTGATAATATTATTTCTATAAATGACATCCGTATTTATCAGGACAATTTAATTGATCCATATTTTATATCGCCAAATAAGGAATTTAATTTAGAAATTAATATACCGTCATTACTTGATTCCATACAAAATCAAGATGATGTTTGGGTTCTACCTAAGGATTCTGAATTAATAACTAATGAAAAAAGCCTTATTATTAAGGGTAAAAATATTAAAATTCCAAAAAAAATTAAAAACAGCCCATTAGTTAATTTGATAATTAGTAAAGACAAAGTAGAAATTAGTTTTAATAAATTAACCTTCACCGACGTTGAAGGTGATATTGTAAAAGGATTTAGTTCTGAAGCTGTTCATTTCTTTCGTGCCAAAAAATCTATTTTTAAACTTCTTTCGGGAGCGGGGTGGGAATATTTTAACAAAATGAATTATTTAATTCCCCAAGGAGAAATTTATGCACTTTTATATTTACAGTCACTACCTAGTGGTAGAGTAATGGTATTTGACAATGAGTGTCTTCAATGTTCATGGCACACAAAAAATAAACCAATTGTTTTTTCAAATCTTAGAGATTACGTCAAAAAATATTCTAATCATCCAATAATTTATAACTCTTCAGTTTTTAATGCTAAAACAATAAAGGACGTCAAGACAGAATTTAAAAAAGTAAACGCAAAATATGTTTATCTGGTAAAATTTGAAGGATATATTGAAAAGCTTCCTTTTTCACCAGGGGACTTAGGAATTAAAAAAATATATTCAAATGCTAATGCAGAAGTTTGGGAAGTAGAAAAATAGTATGAACATATTAGTTTTTTCTTGGCGAGATCCAAAGCACCCTCTTGCTGGTGGGGCAGAGCAATCTATGCATGAACACATGAAAGGGTGGGTTATAGCAGGGCACAAAGTTACACTTCTTTCATCGAGGATTATAAATCTTCCTGCTGATAGCGTTGAAGATGAAATAAGAATAATTAGACAAGGTAATCAATATTTGGGTGTTCAAATTAAAGCTTTTTTATATTACCTAAAGAATAAAAATAATTTTGATTTAATAGTTGACCAGTTTCATGGTATTCCATTTTTTACCCCGCTGTATGTTAAAAAACCAATTCTGGCTGTTTTACAGGAAGTTGCCAAAGAAGTATGGTTTAAAAATCCATTTATTTTCCCAATAAATATAACTATCGGTCTAATTGGTTATATTTTAGAGCCTGTGATTTTTCTTTTGTATCAAAATTGTAAATTTATGGTTGGCTCAAATTCAGCTAAAGAGGATTTAATTAAATTTGGGATACTTTCAAAAAATATTACAATAGTTTCGCATGGGGTATTGCTTCTTAAAAAAATACCTGATCATAAGGTTACGAATCCAAAGGTAATTACGTATTTTGGGCCGTTGACAGGAGATAAAGGGATAATGGATGCTATAAAAACATTTAGTATCATAAATCTTTTAGGAAATTATAAATTTTACATTATTGGTAGACCTGAAACCGATTGTTATTATAGAAAAGTAATACAAGAGGTTAACAAATACAAGCTTAAAGAAAAAATCACATTTTTTAAAAGGCCGAGTGATGAAGAAAAGTTTGAAATTCTTTCAAGGTCCTATTTACTGATTAATCCATCAATAAGAGAAGGTTGGGGACTTGTGAACATTGAGGCAAATACGGTTGGCACACCGGTTATAGCTTACCCTTCACAAGGCCTTGTTGATTCTGTAAAAGATGGTCTAAGTGGCATTATAACAAAAGAAAAGACACCTAATTGTCTTGCGTCAGAGATAAGTAAATTGGAAAGTGATGATCGAAAATATCAAAAACTTTCTGAAGGCGCTATAGAATGGGCTAGTAATTTTAACTGGGAAAAATCAAGAAAGATAAGTCTCGATTTAATTGAAAGTATTGTATTAGTAAAAAGAACTAATTTGATTTAAAATTGGAAAATGATTAAAAATAAATTTCATAGTCAAGTTTATAAAAAAGATTTAGTCTATGAGAAAAAAAGCAGATACATTAAGACTAAAAAGATAGTAAGTATTTTAAAAGATGCTTCAAAAATTAAGTTAGATAAATTAAATCTTTTAGATGTTGGATGTGCAGCTGGACTAATTTCTATGTATTTGTCAAGATATTTTAGAAAAGTGGTTGGTACTGATATCGATGAAGAAGCAATTCTTCAAGCTAAAAAAATAAAAGTCAGGAATTTGTCATTTAAATTGTTAAATTCTGACGGAACTTTTCCATTTAAGAAAAATAGTTTTGATGTTATAGTGGCTAATCAAATTTATGAACATGTCAAAAGTCCTAAATTATTAATTAATGAAATAAATCGAGTTCTAAAACCAAACGGCATTTGTTTCTTTGGTGCAGGTAATAGGTTGGTTATTAAAGATGCACATTATCCCAACTTACCTTTTGTTTCATGGTTTCCAATTTTGATTGCAGATTATTATGTACGTATATTTAAATATGGTTCATATTACGAGCCGAGACTAAAAACTGTTTTTGGAATAAAAAAGATGTTAGAAAAGTTTACAATTGAAGATTATACATTAAAGATAATCAAAAACCCCAACTCTTTTTATGCTAGCGATGTTATTAGTGAGAATTCGTTAGTTTCAAAACTTCCAAACTTTATTTTAAACATTTTGTATTTTATAATTCCAAACTATTTATTGATTCTTAGGAAAAAATAAGCTTCATGATAATTAAGGATAAGGTATCAAACTATTGGGATAGAAGAAGTGAAAAATATACAGATTCAATTGAGGGAGTACTGGATAAATCTCTTGTTATCGAAATGAACATGTATTTGGATAATTGGATGTATAAACAAGTTCAAAAATTATTAAATAGTAATAGAGATGCTAATGTTTTAGATGTGGGTTGTGGCTATGGAAGAATTTCTAAAAAAATTATTGATGATTACCCTGAAACAAAAGTAAAAGGTCTAGACATATCTAAAAATTATGTAAAGATCTACAATTCTAATTTTAATCCAAAGGCAAAAGCTTACAACGGCTCGGCTGAAAAATTACCTTTTAAAGATTCAAGTTTTGATGTTGTTTTAATTATTGCAACTTTAATGTATGTTTTAGATGATCAAAAACAAAATAAAGTATTGTCTGAAATTTCAAGAGTTTTGAGGAGAAACGGTAGGGTATTATTGATTGAACCTACATGGATAAGTAGCCTTTATTTATTTTTGGGAAAACTATCAAGATTTGTTAGTAACAAGAAGATAAGTGAAATTAATTCAACGATTTTTAATACTAAAAAAATACAAACTCTTTTATTAAACAACAATATTTATAGTAAGAGTACATCTGGTATTCCTATTTTTTCTTTACAATTACCATTGCTTTATTTGCTGTCTAAAATTAATATTAAATTATTAAAATCTATTCTAATATTAGTTTCAAAAATAGATACTTTGTTTTCAAAAATAACTTTTCTCTCAATATTTATCTCTTATATTGGGGTTAATCAAAAAAAATGATAAGATATATCATTGTTTTATGCATATTAATATCAAAAAACTAGCTGTTTTTTTAATACCCGCTATCTTTTTATTAGTTGGAATTTTTACACTAAAGGATTATGGTGTAAATTGGGATGAGCCGTTTCATTATTTTCGGGGTCAGGCATTCTTTCATTATTTAACAACAGGTGAGACAAATTATAATAAAGTATCAGGAATTAAAAGCTATTTTCAGAACGACTCATATTCAGGGGCTTACTATTTGGCCAAAGATAGCGCTCATCCTCCCGCAAATGACATTTTAGCCAGTTTATTTAATTATGTTTTTTATAGAGAGTTGAGTGTTATGGGAGATATTGAAAGCTATCACTTATTTATCATATTAATCTCTGCAATCGGAGTATTAGCTGTTTTTCTTTTTGCCTTTGAAGTATTAGGTTTTGTCGGCGCGGTTGTTAGCAGTCTATCGTTAATTTTGTATCCATTATTTTTTGCGGAAAGTCATTTTAATATTAAAGATCCAGTTCAGACAACCTTTTTTACTGTTACTATTTGGGCCTTTTGGAAATCTTTGCAAAAAGGAAACTGGAAGTGGCTTTTATTGTCCCTTATTTCCTGTGGATTGGCTTTAGGGACTAAATTTAATATCGTTTTTCTACCATTTATAATATTACCTTATATTGCAGTTCGTTATTTACCATTTCTTAAAAAATCTAAAAATTGGTTTAAGAAAATACCCGTTTCCTATTTAGTTTGTCTTATTTTATCGCCAATAATCGTTTCCATTGTATTTATTTATTTTTGGCCATTTTTATGGAAAGATACTATAAATCATTTTGTTGAGGCAGTTTTATACTATAAAAATATCGGAACAGGTTCAAGTACATTCCCCGGATATCTTCTCTTTGGCAAGATCAATAGTTATCCTCTAGTTTGGATATTAACAACCACTCCTCCTTGGACAATTATTCTATTTTGTTTAGGAATTTTATCTCTTTTTATAAAACAAAAAGTAAATTGTAAAACAAGATTTCTTTGGTTGTTATGGTTTGCAGTTCCTATCATTAGGGTTATTGTTCCCGGTGCATCAATTTATGGTGGAGTAAGACAGATTATGGAATATATTCCTGCAATGGCTCTTCTTGCTGGTAGTGGAGCAAAATTAATATTAGATTTTATATCTCCGAAATTTAAAAAGGTTACTGCATTTGTTTTGATAATGTTTTTTATACCACAAGTTGTTGTTTTGATTAATATTCATCCAAACCAAAATGTTTACTTTAATTCATTTATTGGTGGATTATCCGGTGCTCGAGAGAAACAAATACCGTTCTGGGGAAATAGTTATGGAAATGTATACTGGCAATTGGTTAAATGGATTAATAAAAATGTAGAAAAAGAAGCAAAATTGGCATTAGTTCAGGGTACGGGAATTAATATACCTAAAATACAGCTAAGAGAGGATATTAATTTTTCCAATGGGCATTGGAGTGGAATATTTAAAAAAGGCGAATATTTAATGGAAATGACTTTCGATACAAGAATTAATCCATATCCATATGTTTGGGAATATGTCGAAAAAATGTTAGACCCTGTATATGAAGTTAATGTTGATGGAGTTTCAATTGGTAAGATTTGGAAAAACGATTTGGAACACACAAAAATTGAATATCAAAAGCCTGAAACAAAAATATCCAATTATCAATATTCTATTGATGGCAATTTTATTAATGTATATTTTTCTAATAAAGTTACGTTAACAAGAATCTTTTTACATTATTTGAATAATAAATCATGTAAAACTTCACAAGCTGAGGTTCAATCTTCTTTAGATGGCAAAGTCTGGACAACAGAACAAGATAGAATTCCAGTAGTTCACGTAACTGTAGATAATTTGTCAATTGACACAACGCCCTTTTTCTTTGCAGGTAGGGACATGAAATACTTAAGGGTTGTTGTACCTGACGGTGATTCTTGCTTTTTGAATATTTCCAAAATAGAGATTTGGGCATTGTAGAATATTTATGAAAAATATTGGAATTATCACTCACAATTTCCCTTTTAAATTGGATGATAGACAAAACGCGGGAATATTTGTAAGTGATATTGCTCAAGAGATGGCTGTAAAAAATAAAATCACAGTCTATTGTCCTATTGGAGGTGGAAGAAAAAAAAGACAAGGAAAAGTTGATATTATCAATTTCTTTACGATATCTGGAAATAAACTTAGCAACCTGAAACTTTGGAATCCTGTTGATTTGATTAGGTTTATCTCTTTTTTTGTTGGAGGTATTTATTCATTACCTAAATTTATGAGAGAGGGTAGGATTAAGTTAAATTTGGTTATGTGGTCTTTCCCGTCTGGAGTCTTTGCTTACATAATCAAAAAAATATATGGTATCCCATATATATGTTGGTGTTTGGGGTCTGATATCTACATATATGCTAAAAAACCAATTTTAAAAAATATCATTAGATTTATATTAAGAAACTCTCGTTTTATATTTGCCGATGGAATAGACCTTTCTGTCGAAGTTGAAAAACTTACTGGTAACAAATGTGAATTTGTTCCATCTGTCAGTAAAGCAAAATATAAAAATAAATCGATTCTGAAGGTAAAAAATAAAATTAGCCTTGTTTTTATTGGAAGGATGGAAACTGTAAAAGGACCAGATATCTTATTAAAGGCTCTTAAGTCAATTCAAAAAGACATATTAAATTTTGAGGTTCATTTTGTTGGAGATGGAACCTTACTTAATAATCTTAAAGAAAAAGCAATTGATTACAATATTTCTGATCAAATTATTTTTCACGGCAATATTAACAATTTTCAAGAAATTAGTGATATTTTAACAAAAGCAGACTGGTTAGTGATTCCATCAAGAAGTGATAGTATACCTTTAGTTTTTTCGGAATCAATGAAGTGCGGGGTACCTATTATTGCCTCAGATATCCCAGATTTAAAGTATATAATTAACAAATATAAAGTAGGAAAATTATTTAAAAGAGATGATTTTAAGGACTTGGCGAGTATAATTGCTCAGTTACCAAAACTTACTAATGATCAATTATTTTTTTCAAAAAATACTAAAGTTGCAGTTAAGGATTTTAGTGTTGAGGGGTCTGTAAACAAAATTATGTCTTTTATCAATAAAATATGAATAAAAAAAACATACTTATAATAGGAGCTGGAGTAGCAGGGAAAGAACTTTCTGTTGAAATACAAAAGCATTTCAACAAACTTTATCAAATAGTGGGTTTTTTGGACGATGATACAAAACTAACAAATAAAAAGATTAATGGAATAAATGTTCTTGGTGCGATTAATACTCTTCATGATTCTATTCATAAATTTAATATTGTTGAAGTATTTATCGCCATACCATCCGCCCATGGAAAACTTATTAGAAGCGTAATAAAAAATTGTGAAAAGGAAAAAATAATTTTTAAGATTGTTCCTAGGTTGTTAGAAATTGTTGAAGGGAAAGTAAGACTTTCTAAAGTTAGAGAAATTGAAGTGGAAGATTTACTCGGAAGGTCAATCGTCCAATCTGAACAATTAATATACAGAAAAGAATTTCGAGGCAAAACAGTTTTAGTAACAGGTGCAGCTGGTTCAATAGGTACTGAGATTTGTAAGCAAATCTTGTCCTTTAATCCTAAAAAGCTTATCGCAATTGATTTTTGGGAAAGCGGTCTTTACGAATTAGATTTAGAACTTTTAAATATCGATAAACGAAAAAATTATAAATGTATAATTGCCAATATTCAAAATTTTAATAGGTTAAATAAAATTTTTGAAACAACAAAACCTGAGATTGTTTTCCATGCAGCTGCTTATAAACATGTTCCACTAATGCAGGAATTTCCTGAAGAGGCGGTTAGAAACAATGTTTTTGGTACTCAAAATGTTATTAAAGCATCAATCAAATCTAAAGCAAAAAAATTTATAAATATATCAACTGACAAAGCTGTAGAACCATCTAATGTTATGGGCGCAACGAAATTAATATCGGAAAAACTTGTTTCTTATTACAATTCAATTGGAACAACTAAATTTTGTTCAGTAAGATTTGGAAATGTTCTTGGCAGTCAAGGTAGCGTTATTCCTACATTTAAAAAACAAATAGCAAAAGGAGGCCCTGTTACAGTTACTGATAAAAAAATGACTCGTTATTTCATGACAATTCCTGAAGCTGTACAGCTAGTTTTAAGTGCAAGTATGTTTGTAAAAAATGGAGGTGAGGTTTTTATGTTAGATATGGGTGAACCTATGAAAATTGACGATTTAGCAAAACTAATGATTAGTTTATCTGGTCTAAAGTTGGGGATTGATATCAAAATAGAATATTCAGGTATTAGACCAGGCGAAAAAATAGAAGAGAAATTAACGAATGATAATGAAAGTAAGTTAAAAACAAAAAATAAAAGAGTTTTTTTAGTTAAAAAAAGAAAAGAGAATTTTAATATAAGTGAAATAATAAATAAATTAGATAAAATACTGATAGATGGTAATAAAACAAAAATTTTGGCAATTTTAAAACAAATTGCACCAAGATTATTATGATGATAATATATAAAAATATATGAAACAAATACCGTTTGAAAGACCAAGTATTGGGGCAGGTGAAATACAAGCAATCACAAAAGTTTTAAAAAGTGGCTGGTTAACAATGGGTCCTGAAACACAGGCCTTTGAAGATGAATTTGCAAAATATGTCGGAGCAAAATATGCCATATCGGTTAATAGTGCCACTTCTGGTTTATTCCTTTCCTTGAAAGCTTTAGGTATAAGAAAGGGAGATGAAGTTATTGTCCCTTCGTTTACATTTGCGTCTACAGCAAATGTGGTAATTCACTGTGGGGCAACTCCAGTGTTTGTTGATATACAAGACGACGATTATACTATGGATCAAAAATCTTTTGATAAAGCAATAACAAAACGAACTAAGGCAGTTATTCCGGTACATTACGCTGCAAATCGTGCACATATTAAAACAGATCTTCCAATAATTGAAGATAGTGCTCATTTAATAGGTAAGAATAAAGATAACAACAAAGCATTTACTTCTTGTTATTCTTTTTATGCAACCAAAAACATGACTACAGGAGAAGGTGGAATGATTACCACATCGGACTCTAAAATTGCAGATTGGTTAAAAATGGCGAGGCTTCATGGACTGTCAAGAGATGCGTGGAAAAGATATGGTTTAAAGTCAAAATGGGTTTATACTGTTGAATTTCCGGGTTGGAAATTTAATACTACTGATTTAAATTCAGCGATTGGGAGAGTTCAACTGAAGAGGCTTGATGGGTTTGAAAAAAGAAGAAGACATGTCGTTGCGCTTTATAATAAACATTTAGGACTAAATAATAAGGGAACACATCTTTATCCAATACTTGTCGAAAATAGAGAGAAATTTTTTGATTTTATGAAAGAAAATGGTATAGGATGCTCCTTTAATTTTACACCGCTTCATTTGCAACCTGCTTATAAAAAGTATAACAAAAACAAACTTCCGGTGACAGAATTTGTTGGCTCAAGAGTGTCTACAATCCCACTAGATGCAGTAATATCTGACACTGATGTTAAGTTTGTAGCTAAATTGATCAATCAATTTAAATGTTTGTAAAGCTCTTAAATCTTCTAAAAAAAATAAATTTAATTATATTGATAATTCCAATAATTTTTTTGGTTGTTGGCATCTGGACTTTACCTGATTATGGAGTTAATTGGGACAATTCATTACATTTATTTAGGGGGCATGCCTATTCATGGTACTTTTTAACAAATGAGAAGAATTATGATAGTTTACCTACCTTTAAAATAACTTCATGCACATCAGGTAATTTAGGCTTAGCAACTAAATGTAACGATGGTAATGAAAAAAGAAGTTTCTATCAATATGATCCATATAATTTTAATTATTGGATTAAAAATGATAGTGGTCATCCGCCTCTTAACGATATTATGGCCTCACTTAGTAATTACATTTTTTATCAAAAATTAGGATTAATAAACGATACTCTTTCTCACAATATTTTTATTATAGTTTCGAGTTTTTTTCTAATTATTGGTATTGTTTATTTTATTAAATCTGAATTAGGAACATTTCCTGCAATAGTAGGTTCATTGGTTTTAGCTAGTTACCCTTTATTTTTTTCAGAAAGTCATTTTAATATTAAAGATCCCCCAGAAACCGCTTTTTTTGGATTGACTTTGATATTTATTTATTTAGGAGTAGTCAAGAATAATTGGAAATATATTTTAATTTCTTCAATGGCAGCCGGTTTAGCATTGGGTACTAAATTAAACATTATTTTTGCGACATTTATAGTTGGACCATGGATTTTATTTTATTTAAAAAACCTTAAAAAACTTTTTTTACCACTAGTTATTTATTTACCAATAACATTTGGTATAGTTTATACTTTCTGGCCATATCTATGGCAGGATCCATTAAGAAATACTTTAAATATTTTAGGTTATTATGGTCAAATAGGAATTGGTACTCCAGTAGAAATGGCCAGTTTTGTTTTTTATAAATGGAATTTTTACCCAATTTACTGGATACTTGTAACTACAAGTTTGCCTGTAGTTTTTTTAACATTGGTTGGTGTCTTTTCCGTTAAATTTTTTGTTAAATTGAAAAAAAGTTTGTTTTATTTGTTTGTAATGTTATGGTTTTTAATTCCTATTCTTCGAGCGTCTTGGCCTAATACTGACATATATGGTGGAGTCAGACAAATAATGGAATATATTCCCGCTTTAGCAATTCTTTCGGCTTTTGGGTCATATTTTCTTGTTAGTATGGCGAAAAAATATGGAAAGAGAATTTATATTTTGATGCATTTTGTTATAACTTTAGGTTTAGGTTTTTCCATTTATGAAATTATTAAAATTCATCCTAACGAAAACATTTATTTTAATCAATTAGTTGGGGGATTAAGAGGAGCTCAAAACAAAAATATACCTTATTGGGGGAATACATATGGTTCTATTTATTTACAAGGGGTTAAATGGATTAATGAAAATGTAGAAAAGGATGCAAAAGTAGCTTTACCTAATGGTGTTATGTCAAATATTCCCAGAACAATGCTCCGAGACGATATTGATTACAAAAATCCCTATTGGTCAGGTATAAATCGAGAGGGGGAGTATGGGATTGAAATGTATTTTGAATGGCCAATGAAATATTGGTACACTTTCCAATATTATGATCAGTATTTGGAACCTGTTTACACATATTCTGTTGACGGTGTTTCTTTACTTAAAGTATGGAAAAACGATTTAGCACACACGAAAGATGAATTTAAAGAAGAAAAAAAATATTTGCCAACAAAAATTGCTTATGAAAAAAACATATTAGGTACTGATATGAGAATTGATATGAGTAAGGATATATTTATTACCAAATTAATTATTAAACATGCAGAAACAAATTGTCAGAATGGTCTTTTAGGTTATATTGCCTTGTCAAGCGATGGTAAGGATTGGCAACGGGAGATTGATCCAATTACACACCCACAAGTTGCTCCAAATGTCGATCCAAACATGTTTGGTTGGGATAACTCAACCTTTGTTTATCTTTTTGCAGGAAAGAAGGCTCGTTATATAATGCTGGATCCTCAAATAGAAAATTCTTGTTTACTTAAAAATCCAGTTATATCAGTTTTTGGATTAAAAACTTTACCTTAATACTTTTCTTTTTTTTGAAAGAAGATAATCATTTCTGCTAAGAGTCCTGTCATTATAAATTGAACGCCAAGTATTATTAAAAGCATTCCAAGGAAAAGTAAAGGATATCTAAAAGCTATTCCCCCCGTCGTTACTCTAAGATAGGTTATGTAAAGACCAATTATAAATCCTGATGAAAAACAAATTATTCCAAAAAATCCAAAAAAATGCCCCGGTCTTTTTAAGTATCTACTTAGAAAAAAGATTGTAAGTAAATCTAAAAATCCGCTAATAAATCTACGCCAGCCGTATTTTGATTTTCCATAAACACGATTTTTATGGTTTACAACAATTTCAGTAATTTTAAATTTTTGCCTATCAGCTAAAATTGGAATAAAGCGGTACAAATCGCCATATAAATTTAAACTTTTAATTACCTCTTTTTTGTAGGCTTTAAAACCACAATTAACATCATGTATTTTTAAACCTGTTAAAATTCTAATTGCTAAATTTATTACTTTTGAAGGAAATGTTTTTGCAATCGGATCATTTCGTTTTTTTTTCCAGCCGGAAACCAAATCATATCCTTCTTCTATTTTTTTAATAAAATTTTGAATTTCTTTCGGATCGTCTTGTAAGTCAGCATCCATAGTAATAATAATTTCTCCTCGCGAACTATCAAAACCATTTTGTAGTGCTGTTGATTTTCCAAAGTTACCTCTATGTTTAATTACTTTTACATTTGTATCAATTTTAGTAATTTTTACAATTTCTGAATAAGTGGAATCGGAAGAACCATCATCAATAAAAGTTATTTCATAAGTTTTATTAAGTTTTTTTATTTCAGAAACAATCTTTTTATAAAGAGGAAATATTGATCTCTCTTCATCCTTGGCAGGGATAATAAAAGAAACTTGTGGATTTTTTATCATTACTTAAGCCTATCTGACAAGATATTTAATGTGTCAATATCTTGTTGAGATAATAACCAGAAAGGTGAATTTGCAGGAAAATTATCTCTCATCTTATCTAAAATTGGCTTATATTTTTCAAAAAGGGCTATAATCTCATTTTTGCGCAGAGAATTATCATTATATGATCCTTCAGCCAACTTTCCAGCTTGATATGCAAACCTTTGGGTAGAATTCGCTATCTCGTTTTGATTTTTGTTCTCAACTAGACTTATTAATTCAGAAAGTCTCTTTTCAAGTAATATCTGTCTATAAGCTGATTTGGATTTATGAGTTATTTTAAAGAACTCGGTTGTTTTTTCTTTCAATCTTTTAAGAAAATATTTAGAATCTCCTGGTAGAGTAAGTTGAGTGGTTAGACCATATGACTCAGGAGAGCTGGCAAGAGAAAAAATGGGGAAAATTAAATATAGTGATAAGAAGACAAAAATAATTAAACACTTCAGAAAATATATTCGCATGTAATTAAATTGTATACCTATATGCTATGATATAGCAAGTGTGTTTTTTATGAAAATGATATCTATAATAATTACAACTAAAAACGAAGAAAATGTAATAGGTGATTTGTTGAAAAGTTTAAAAAAACAAAAATATAAAGACTTTGAAATAATTTTAGTTGATAACAATTCTAACGATAAAACTTGTGAAATTGCTAAAAAATATACTAATAAAGTATTTATCAAAGGTCCAGAAAGATCAGTCCAACGAAATTTTGGAGTTAGTAAAGCACTTGGAGAGTATGTTTTAATTCTTGATGCTGATATGAAACTTTCTGAAAACGTTTTACTTGAACTTTCAAACGTCAAAGAAAAAGTTGTAATTATCCCAGAAAAATCTTTTGGAAAAGGTTTTTGGGTAAAATATAAGGTTTTTGAGAGGGAATTTTATGAAGGAGAAGAAGTAGTTGAGGCTCCTAGATATTTTTCAAAGGAATTGTTTTTAGAATTTAATGGATATGATAAAGATATAACTGGTCCTGAAGATTATGATTTACCTCTACGAATGAAAAAGGCAGGTATCAGGATTGGGCATGTAAAATCATATATTTTTCATAATGAAAAAAACTTTTCTCCATTTAAATCTGCAAAAAAGAAATTTTATTATGCTTCTAAGTCAGCGAAATATTTACAAAAACACCCTGAAATGGCCATAAAACAAGGAAACTTGTTATTTAGACCGGTTTTTTTTAAGAAATGGAGAAAGTTAATAAAACACCCAATACTATCACTAGGAATGTTTTTTGTACGTATAATTGAAATGAGTGGAGCCTTTTTTGGTTTTGTTTACCATCTCTTTGGCAAATTTATTTATTCTGGTATAATCAAACGATGACAAAAGCTGTTGAAGGAAAAACAATCTTAGTTACAGGGGGAACGGGATCATTTGGAAAAATGCTTGTCTTGAAACTCCTGAATTTAAATCCTAAAGAAATAATTATTTTTAGTAGAGATGAGGATAAACAAGGCCTTATGAGATTGGAATATCCGGACGAAGCAAGGTTAAGATTTGTTTTGGGTGACATTCGTGATTATCATAGTGTTCGTCAGGTTATGAGGAATGTTGATATAGTTTTTCATGCGGCCGCCTTAAAATGGATTACAGAGGTTGAATATAATGTATGGGAAGGCGTTAAAACAAATGTAATTGGGGCACAAAACATAATAGAGGCTGCAAAGGATGAAAATGTTGAAAAAGTAGTTGCACTCTCAACTGATAAGGCTGTTGAACCGGTTAATGCATATGGTATGGCAAAAGCTCTTCAGGAAAGACTTATAACTACAGCTAATCTTTATAAAGACGGAACTAGAACAGTTTTTGTTTCCACGAGATATGGAAATGTGCTAGGTTCTCGTGGATCGGTTGTTCCCCATTTTAAATCTTTAATTGAAAGTGGTAAACCATTAACTATAACTGATCCAAAAATGACTAGATTTATTTTGACCCTTAATGAATCGGTTGATTTAGTCTTGTATGCCTTGGAAAATGGTGTTGGGGGCGAAGTCTTTGTTAGAAAAATGTCCGGTCATACAGTATCAGATTTGGCGAATGTAATGTTGGAGTCTGCTTCACTTGGTAGTGATAGTTTAAAAATAATAGGTATAAGACCAGGAGAAAAGGTTCATGAAACCCTAATAAGTCCATCTGAAAGTGTTAGAACAATAGAAGATGGTGATTATTATATAATTTTGCCACAAATAAAAATATTGGAAGCAGATAAAAAGTATGCAAAATTTAGTAGACTCCCTGAGTTTAGATATTCATCAGATTTGACTCATCAAATCGGAAAACCAGAACTTAAAGAAATTTTAACAAAAGAGGGATTTATATAAATATGGTTGTCGGGATAACAGGAGGTTCTGGGTTTATAGGGTTGCATTTAATTAAAAAGCTTCTTTTAAATAACTTTAAGGTAAAAGTTTTAGCTTTGGAAGATAATCCAAATTTTTCAAAAGAAGTTAAATTCATTAAAGGTGACTTAGTTAAAAAAGAGAACTTAGCCAAATTCTTAAAAGAAGTTGATATTTTAATTCATCTTGCCGGAAGTATTCTTCCTCCGGATAACGTAATGATGGAAAATAATGTTATGTCCACCCTTAATTTAATTTCGGAAAGCTTTAATTATCCAATAAAACAAATTATCTTTACCTCATCAGTTGCGGTATACGGCAAAGACCAAAAAATAAAATTTAAAGAAAGCGATGAGTGCTTTCCAAATACAACTTATGGCCTATCCAAATATTTAGCTGAGAAAATAGTTTTATATTGGGGAAATCTAACTGATAATCCGGTAACTATTTTTAGGCCGTTTAATATTTATGGACCCGGAAATTACAAAGGTATAATTTATTCATTTTTCTTAAGCATAAAAAATAAAGGAAAGGTAATTGTATATGGTAATGGAAAGCAAGAAAGAGATTTTATGTATGTGGAGGATTTTGTTGAGGCGGTGTTTAAGGCAATCGTAATGAAACAAAATGGAATTTTTAATTTAGGAAGTCCAAAAAAATATTCAATTTTAGATATCTATAAATTATTTAAGAGAATTATGAAAAAAGATATTAAACTTGAATTTGACGAGAAAGAGGAAGGTAAAGTTTTTAATATAAACCAAGATTTGTCACATGCCAAAAAAGTGTTAGGTTGGCAGGCTGAAACTTCAATTGAAGAGGGTTTACGAAAAACTATTGATTGGTATGAAAAAAACTAAGGTTCTTCTAGTAAGTCATGTTTATAGTACAAAATCGGGACCAGTTTATGGTCCTGTTGATGTTATAAATAATTATTTATTAACCCGCAAAAAATTTAATTTATATTTAATTAAATATAATCTTAATTCTATTATTCCAATTCCTATAAAATCTATTATTGAAACAATATTAACAATAATTAAAAGTATTATATTTAAAACTAATTTATATATAGGAATAGATCCATTAAATGCAATAAGCGGGGTAATTTTAAGAAAATTTGGTTTAGTTAGTAAAACAATTTATTATTGCGTTGACTACACACCTACAAGATTTGCTAATAAGTTTTTAAATAATATTTATCTTTGGTCTGACAAGTTTTGTGCAAACAATTCAGATGAAGTCTGGAATGTTTCAAGGCGGATTATAGACTTAAGAATAAAACAGAGAATACAAAATGAAAAAATTAAGTATATACCAAACTCATCCAAGTTTTTAGATTGTCCGAGGGTTCCTGACAATAAAATAAACAAAAATCAAATAGTAATGGTAACTGGCCAGACACATAATCCCGTAGTTGACTTGGTTTTAAAATCATTTTCAATTGTAATTAGAGATTTCCCTGCACTTAAATTAAAAATAATAGGTGTTGGTAAAAAACGATTACAAAAAAATGTAGAATTCTTGGGACAATTAACAAACGAAGATTTATTAAAAGTAGTTTCTGAGTCCTACCTAGCCTTAGCAATTTATACTTTTTCTAAAGATTATAGTTGGATTACTTATGGTGATTCAAAAAAAGCTAGAGAATATTTAGCCTGTGGTGTTCCTGTTATAATAACTGATGTCGTTGGAACTTCTGATGAAGTTAAAAAATACAATGCAGGGATAGTAATTAAAGCCAAGATAGATGAACTTACAAATGCGATTGAGAAATTAATGTTAGATAGAAAATATTGGAAAACTTGCCGAGAAAACGCAATTAAACTCGGCCGTGATTTTGATACCGATTTAATTTTAGACAATATTTTTTCTTAGGTAGTACTCAATAGTTTTCTTAAGTCCTGAATTAAAATCTATCTTGGCTTTAAACCCAAATTCTTTTTGAGCTTTACTTACATCAAGTCTTCTTCTTGGTTGGCCGTCAGGTTTTGTTTTATCAAAAATAATCTTACCATCAAAATTTACTAGTTTTGCAATTAATGAAGCAAGGTCTTTAATTGATATTTCAAAACCAGAACCTAAGTTAACTGGATCTGGTTTATTATACTTTTCAGTCGCTAGTAAGATCCCATCAACCGCATCTTCAACATATAAGAATTCGCGAGTAGGTTTTCCTGAACCCCAAATAATTACTTCTTTTATATTATTCTTTTTAGCTTCGCTAAATTTTCTAATCAAGGCTGGAATTACATGTGAAGATTTTGGATTAAAATTATCCCCCGGTCCATATAAATTTACAGGCAAAAGAAAAATTGAATTAAAACCATATTGTTGTCTATAAGCCTGCGACTGTACCAAAAGCATTTTTTTAGCAAGTCCATATGGAGCATTTGTTTCTTCTGGGTATCCATTCCATAAGTCCTTTTCCTTAAATGGAATAGGAGTAAATTTTGGATAAGCACAAATTGTTCCCAACGCAACAAATTTTTTAACCTTCATCTTTTTGGCAGCACGTACTGAATTAACACCCATTAGTAGGTTATCATCAAAAAGTTCTGCAGGTTTACTTTGATTATAACCTATTCCACCAACATTGCCTGCTAAATGTATTACGATATCTGCACTCTTAAAAGCTTTAATGCATGATTTATAATCTCGAAGATCGAATTTTGATATATCAGGTACAAACATTCTTTTAGGTTTAAGTTTTAGGATTTTTAAAACAAGATGAGTTCCTAAAAATCCATTACCCCCTGTTACAACAACTCTTTTATTTTTCCAAAAATTTGCTTTCATATGGATAGATTATGATTATATCCTCTTTTACAGTCAATTTAAGACCTAATAAGTATTTCTTAATTAGATTTTGGACCATTTTGATGGTTGGATAATCGTTAATACCTATAAATTTACGTGCATCATCAATTAATATAACATGATTTTTAATCTTGCTTTTTGATATGGCAATAAGTTCTTTTAAAATAGGTGTTTCCACATTTCCTTTTGCTGTTAAGCCGTTTGAATAATGTGCATCAAGCCAAAAAAGAGTAGGCGTTTTAAGAGTTTTAACAACTTTTATTAATTGGCTAGCACTGTCCCCATGTATTATCTTGACATTTTTGTCCTTCCTATAAATATTTTTAGCGTTTTGATAAAGTTTTTTATCTAATTCTATCGAATAAATCTTATTAAATTTATCTTTCAAATCGTCTACTGTTTGACCTAAGTATGTACCTGTTTCAACTAAAGTTTTTATATGAAATTTAGTTGCATATTTATTTAATATATTAACTTTGAGTTGGTGAGGAAAAGGGAAAGGTTTGTTTTTCGCTATCCATAGTACAATTTCTAAATACGAGATAACTTTAATTAAGAGACGTCTCGGGAGTTTTGGTAATTTATATATAATTTGTTTTGCATTCATTTCAGGTTAATCTTTTCAGATATTAAATATGTAGGTCTTTTGATAATTTCTTTGTGCAAGTAACTTATGTAAATTGCGACAATTCCGAGGCAGGCGATGACAAAACCTATCAATAGTGTGTTAAAAATGACAAGAATAATAGTTGGTGAAAAAAATCTAATATTCCACTTATAAAGTATCACAATAAAAGCAGTGACTATACATATTATCGAGAATGTAATTAGAAAAAGTCCAAAATTTAATATATATTTTAGTGGTTTAGTTGAAAGAGATAATAAACCTGTTTTTGCGAATTCTAAATTACGTGCAAAATTATACCAAGCTTTTCCCTTAAATCTTTTTCCTGCCTTATATTTAACGATAGCTGATTTATATCCGAGCCATGAAACCATTCCTCTTAAGAATCTATTTTTTTCTTTCATTAATCTAAGTTTTTGATAAACCTTTTTGTCTAATAGTTTAAAGTCAGCCATACCATCCTCAATTTTTGTATCCGAAAGAGCATTTGCCGTGATATAAAAAAATTTAGACATTAAGTTTTTAAAAAAAGAAATCTCCTCAGTGTCTAAACGTTTTGTATGAACAATCATAGCTCCTTTAATCCACTCATCAATTAATTTAGGAAATAGCGATGGAGGGTGTTGTAAATCAGAATCACAATATATTAGAGCATCTCCTTTGGCAACATCTATTCCTGCTGATATAGCTATTTGTTGCCCAAAATTTCTTGTAAATCTTACGCCCTTTATATATTTGTTTTTTAAAGAAATTCGAATAATTTCTTCCCATGTATTATCACTACTTCCATCGTCAACAAAAATATATTCATAGTCATAGTTTTTAAGATTAGACATAACAGCATCTACCTCGTTAATTATTTTGGAAATATTTTTTGACTCATTATAAGCAGGTGATACTATTGATATTAATATTTTTTTTGTCATGTTAAAATACTTTTTATGATAAAACCTAAAATTTCTGTAGTAATGCCTGTGCACAATGGTGAGAAATATTTAGGTATCTCAGTTGAAAGTATTTTATCACAATCATTTAAAAATTATGAGTTTATTATTGTAGATGATGGATCAATTGATAATTCATCAAAAATTGTTGAAAACTATAAACAAAAAGATAAAAGAATCATAGTTGTTCATAACACTAAAAATATTGGTACAACAAAATCTTTAAATATTGGTCTTTCTGTTGCTAAAGGAAAATATATCGTGAGAATGGATGTTGACGATTGGAGTTATCCTGACAGATTACAAAAACAATATGATTATATGGAAAAACATTCGGATGTGGGAGTAAGCGGTGGAACGATAGAAGTATGTGACAAAAATTTAAATAAATTAAATGTCAGAGAATATCCTTTAATCGATAGAAATATTAGAGATATAATTTTTCGATATAGTCCTTTTGCTCATTCGGCAACTATTTGGAATAAAGAGATAATGAAAAGAGTTGGTAATTACAATGAAAATTTACCTCTAAGTCAGGATTGTGAATTATATTTTAAGATTGGAAAACTAGCTAAATTTGGTAATTTAAAAGATAAATTAATAAAACTAAGAATGCATCAAAATTCAAGTTCTGCCTCAAAAAGTTTACTTCAAGAACAATATGCAATTTTCGCAAGAATCAAGGCAGTTATGGAATATGGTTATAAAGTAAGTTTTGGGGATAAATTATTTGTTTTTGGAAGAATTATTGCCCTATTTATAGTACCTAGTGAAATAAAATTTTGGTTATTTAATTTATTAAGGAGAAAAAGATAATGTGCGGGATTGTTGGTTATGTTGGCGATGTTGATATAGATAAGATAGCCAAAATGCTTCAAGCAACAGCTCACCGTGGTCCTGATGACAATGGAATTTTCATTAATGGTAATGTTGGTTTGGGCAATAATAGACTCTCCGTAATTGATCTTTCTCCCAAAGGGCATCAGCCAATGTTTGATAACGAAAAAACAGTTTGCATTGTCTATAACGGAGAAATGTATAATTTCATGGAACTAAGACAAGAATTAAAAAAGGACTATAAATTTAAGAGCAGCTCTGATACAGAGGTTATAATTTATGCCTACAAAAAATGGGGAATTAATTGTCTAAAACATCTAAATGGAATGTTTGCTTTTGTGATTTATGATATAAAAAATAATTTACTTTTTGGGGCAAGAGATCGTTGTGGTGAGAAACCTTTAAAGTATTTTTTTGATGGAAAAACTTTTATTTTTGCATCGGAAATAAAGGGGATTTTGACAGTGTTAAATGAAAAACCAGAAATGGATATTGAAGCAGTTAGTGATTACTTAACTCTTCAATATGTTCCTTCTCCAAAAACTGGTTTTAAAAATATTTTTAAATTACCATCAGCAAGTTATTTTGTTTTTAAAAATGGCAAATTAAAGATCAATAAATATTGGTCACTAAATTTTTCAGAAAAACTTAATATTAACGAGGAAGAATGGATGGAATTACTTGAAGCAAAAATTGATCAATGTGTTAAATCTAGAATGATTTCAGATGTTCCAGTTGGATCTTTTTTAAGTGGGGGTGTGGATTCATCAGCAGTAACAGCCTTAATGGCTAAAAATTCCATGAAACGTATTAATACATTTAGTGTTGGTTTTGATGATCCGAAATTTGACGAAACGAAGTTTTCAAAACAAATTTCTGATCAATACAAAACAGAACATTCATATATTCGAGTTAACTCAAAGATATTTAAAGATGAACTGACCAAAATGTCAGATTATTATGATGAACCATTTGCCGATAATTCATTAATACCAACACTGTTTCTTTCAAGATTTGTGCGAAACAAAGTTACGGTTTCATTAAGTGGTGACGGCGGTGATGAAAATTTTGCTGGGTATGATAGATATAATATTGTGGCTTTCAGTGAATTGTATCAACTTCTTCCTAAATTTATACGAAATGGATTGGTAAAACCAATAACCAACTCTCTTTTTTTTCTTTCCACAAATTTATTAACGCATAGAATAAAAACTTTTTCGAATACGTTTGATTTACCTATCTATCAAAAATATATTTTATATAAAAGTTTTTTTAACACCAAAGATAAACGGACCATTTTTTCTGACAAGGTCAATAAAATGATTGGCAATCATGATACTTTTTTGATAGATAAAAAAATATACGATAAAAAATTAACGAATGTTGATAACGCGCTAAAGGCAGACATTAATTCGTATTTATCTGAAGATCTACTTTATAAGATTGATATAGCATCAATGAGTGTTGGCTTAGAGGTTAGGTCTCCGCTTCTAGACTATCAACTTATGGAGTTGGCAGCTAAGATGCCAAGCTATCTTAAAATAAAGATGTTTGACAAGAAATATATTTTCAAAAAAATGCTTACTAGGAATGGAATTTTACCAGAAAATGTTGTAAATCGTCCCAAAAGAGGTTTTAATCCTCCGATTGGAAATTGGTTTAAAAATGATATGAAAGAATATGTTATTGACGTGTTAGAATCCAAAAAATTTAGGCAATTTGATATATTTGATAATAATAAATTAGATAACTATATAAAAAAATATTATTCAAGTAATTTAAATTACCATAATAATATTTTTGCACTTATAGCATTATCCAGTTGGGTTAATAAATATTTTTAAAATTATGAAAAATATTGCAATAGTTGCTCACAAATATCTTCCACAACCAGATGATGATTTAGTTTATTATTTAAACAGAGAGAAGAATGTTTATATAACCAATATTAGACACAGTTTTCCGGACGCAAAAGATCGATATAGTGTTCTTGAAACATACATAAACGGAAAAAAGCAGAAGAACTTAAAATCTTTAGATTACTATTTTCTTCCAGATGCGCTTATACATTTTAAAGAGCTTGTTTTCACCATGAAGTGGATATTAAACTCTAAAGATAGGTTTGATGTATATATCGGAACTGATGGTTTATGTACTTTATTTGGTTTAATTCTAAAAAAACTTGGAAAATGTAGAAAAGTGATTTATTGGAGCATGGACTTTGTTCCACTAAATCGGTTTAATTCAAAATGGAGAAATTTTTTTTATCATAAAGTTAATATTTTTTCATGTAAAAATTCAGATGAAGTTTGGGATTTATCTCCAAGGATGGCTCTGGGGAGAAAAAAGTATTTAAATATAAAGCACAAAGACTACAAATTACATCGTATAGTTCCTTATGGAGTTTGGACTGATCAAATTAAGACAACTTTTTATTCTAAATGTCAAAAAAACACACTTGTATTTATGGGACATCTACTAAAAAAACAGGGGATTGACTGGATAATTAAAAAAATACCGGATATTGTGCAAGAAATTCCAAATTTTGAGTTAAAAATAATTGGTGATGGAAATTATAAAAATCAGCTAGAAAGACTAGTAAGTGTTCTCGGAGTAAAAAAATACTGTAAATTTTTAGGAAGGATAACTAATATTAATTTACGTAATGAAATTGCTAAATCAGCAGTAGCAATTGCTCCTTATTTGTCAAGTAAAGACGCTTACACTTATTACGCGGATCCTGGCAAAGTTAAAACATATTTGGCATGTGGTGTACCACTACTATTGACAGATTTGCCGTGGAATGCCCGAGAGATTGAAAATAGAAAATGTGGTTTAATAATCCTTGGGGATGGAAGTGATTTAATAGATAAGCTAATGTATATTATGAATCCAAAAATAAATAATGAATTTAGAAAAAATGCAATAAATTATTCAAAGAATTATGATTACGAAAAGATATTCTCAAAACTAAATCTTTAATATATGAAGCAAGAATGGGCAAAATTTCTGTGCGATCCAATAGATAAAACTGACTTATATATCTACAAAATTTTTGAAAAAGACGGTGAAGACATAATTTCGGGAGTTTTAAGAAGTAAATCTGGACACAGGTATAATATTGAAAAAGGTGTACCGGTTCTTATTAGTAAAACAACACAAAAGGTTAATACCGTTGATAGTTTTAATTATGAATGGAATACGTTTGATTTTAATTATGGTAAAAAGGGATGGCTTCAGGACATTGTAAAACCTGTCGTTGGTGGTGTAGATTTTTTTAAAAATAAAACAATTGTTGATTGTGGGGCAGGATCTGGTAGACAAAGTCTGTGGATGGCCGAAAACGGAGCTAAATTTATTTTTTCAATAGAACTTTCAGATTCTGTTACCTCAATTGTCAAAAAAGTCATCAATAAATTTAGACATAAGATATTTGTTATTAAAGCGGATATAGCCCACATTCCAATTAACAAGAAGGTAAATATTGACTTAGCTTATTGTGTGAATGTTATTCAACATACAGAAAATCCATTAAAAACTACACTTGAAATTTCAAAATTACTAAATAGGAAGTCTTATTTTATTTACAATATTTATTTAGAAAAAGGTAGAAAGAATTTTTTAAAAATATTAGAAATAGTTAGAAAATTTACTAAACTTACACCAAAAGTTATTTTAAAATACTTATCCCTTTTAATTACTGTTTTTTGTTATTTTATTTCCACAATTCCTATAATTGGCATTTGGTTTAAAAAATCAATGCCAATAAAACATGGATTTAAGGAAACTTGGTTGAGTGTGTATGATATTTTAGGCCCTCACAAATATCAAAAGTTTTATACTGAGGATGAACTTAACCAAATTCTTAAAAATGTAAATCTTAAAGTTTGTAAAAGATCTAGATATGCAATGTTACTTAAAATAGGATAAAATTCTGGTTATGAATCTTTTTTCGTTTTTATCCAATAGCCACAATAGAGAAGTCTGGTTAAAAAAACAACTATTAAAAATTCCAAGAGGTGAAAATATTATTGATGTGGGGGCTGGAGAAATGAGATATAAACTCTTTTGTACTCACCTAAAATACACAAGTCAAGACCTTGGACAGTATGAGGGTGTTGGCGACAAGGTTGGTTTACAAACTGGGAAATGGAATACAAAAAATGTTGACATCTTTTCGGATATATTAAAAATTCCAGTAAAAAAATCTGCATACAATAATGTTTTATGTACAGAAGTCTTAGAACATGTACCATATCCAGATTTAGCTATAAAAGAAATATCAAGAATTTTAAAAAGAGGGGGAAAGTTAATTCTAACAGCAACCTTTGCTTCTCAAACACACTTTTCACCATATTATTTTTTCACCGGGTTTAGTATAAATTGGTATCGTAAGATATTAAATAAATATAATTTAAAGATATTAACCATAAAACCAAATGGTAATTATTTTGATTATATTAATCAAGAGTTATGTAGATTACCTCGCGTTTTGAAACATTATAGTATTTTTTCTGTTTTTTCATATCTTTTATATTTTGTTATCGTACCAATAGTATTAATATTTTGGATACTTTCTAAGTTTTCTAACGATTCAGAAAAACAGTTTTGCTTCGGATATCATGTGTTAGCTGTAAAAATATGAGAAAACATTGGAGATTAATTATTTGTAGTTTAATACTCTTTGCAATAATATTGTTTGTTTATCTTCCAATTACTAGAACTTTTTATCAACAAGACGAATGGTATGGTTTTGGAAAATATTTATCAAATGGTCTTAATTCAATTTTTTTAAGTACTAACGGAATAATAAGTATTATTTTAGGCGAAGGCAGAATTCTTACTAAGTTTTTATATTATACATTCTATAGATTTTCCCCATTAAATGTTGTTCCGGTTGCAATTTTTTCAATTGTATTACACATAATTAATTCTATACTAGTATTTTTACTTGCATTTAAAATTTTTAAAAAGACTATTCCGGCATTTTTAGGAAGTCTTTTTTTTGCAGTGAACAGTGTTTCTCAAAGTACAATTACTTGGCCAGCTGCCTCTATCAACGCTCTTCCTTCTACATTACTAATTCTTGTAGCGATTATATTTTTTTTCAATTATATCGAATTAAACAAAGTTAAATGGCTAATCTTTAGTTTTTTTTTAATTTACATATCTTTATTTTTTAGAGAAACAGGAATTTTTTTGTTTTTATTGTTACCGCTTTTTTCTCTTTTTTACAAAAAATATTCATTTACTGAGTTTTTTAAAAAATATTGGTATTTTTTCATGGCTTTGGGCATGATTGTCATTTTTAGATTATATGAATTTAAATCAACGGAACACCAAGTAGCTCTTTTTTTAACCGGTTCATCGAAACATTTTTTTGACGCAATTATAGTAAGATCTATTTTATATCCGATAACCTCTTTTTCACTATCAATTGTTCCTCCTGACATTTTCCTTAATTTTGCCAGATATATAACCAATGTTTACTATCCTTTTATTCCTGAAGCACAATTTATTCTAATTGCCCAAACCATTGTTTTAGATTTCATGGCTTTATTTTTTACAGGAATTATTTTATTAATATCTTTTTTAATGTATAAAAAATCTGATAAAAATATTCAAAAACAAATTGTTTTTTGGTTTATATTTTTATTCACAAGCTTTTTACCTTATATTATTATTTCAAAAAGTTATTCATACCTTGAATCCAGATATTATTATGTAAGTAGTATTGCATGGTCGATGATATTTGCTTGGGGCCTTTACCTTTTTCAACAAAAAATCAGAATAAAGCCCATATGTTATTTGGTATCAATGTTGTATTTACTGTTTATTTTTGTTCATGTAAATGTAATAAAAACTGACTTAAACAAGTTGATTAATGATTCTCAAATTAGAATTGGAATAATTTCACAACTAAATACACTTAAACCAACATTACAACAAAACAAAAATATATTTTTAATAACAGGTGATTCCGATTATTATTTAATAGGGAATAAAATTCCTTTTCAAAGTGGGATGGGTTACAATCTTATGTCTCTCTATTACAATAGCGGAAAAATTCCAAAAGAGTTTATTAATGAAGCTTTTTTATTTGAGATTGGAAGTCAGGGATATAAAGAAATGGGAGATTATGGATTTGGTTATTTTTCAGACTCTAAAAGTTTAAAAGAAATCATTAAGAATAATAAATTGTCTGAAGAAATAGTAATTGCATTATATTATGACTCGAAAGAGAATAAAATTAATCGCGTTTCTTTTAAATGAAATTTTTTAAGAAAATTATAAATAATAGATTATTTTACGGGTTAATATCCTTAATTTTTGTATATGTAAATTATTCTCAAAGCTCATGGATTTTTTTTAATGATATCGGGGGATTGGTTTGGGCAAAAATAGGCCCAGAGATAAATGGAATAATTTTTTTTGCATTTTTATCATTTGTTTACATAAAGACTTTTTATAAAAATTTTAAAATAAAAATAGAAAAGTCCGATTTGTATGCTCTTTTATTATTGACAATTACAATTTTTATTTTTCGATACAAGCATTTCTATACTTATTTTTGGAAAGATGATTTTTACTTTTTCTTTAACCGCCTAGGTAATGGTTATAGTTTTTATACATGGGGTCCATGGTTATCTTCTTTCCCTGCTTTTGTGTGGGAGACCATTAGACACTTTTTTGGTATGTCAATTTTTCCATATCAATTTTTTTTGTTACTTCTCCATTTATTATTGTCTGTTGGAGTTTTCTTTTTTGTTAAATATATATCTAAAAATTACTTTATTGGATTATTAAGTTCTTTTTTGGTTATTACTACCACCATTTCATTTGAAGCCTTTAATTATTTTATGAATCCAATAAATATAGCATGGCAAGGTTTTTTTGTGTGTATTTCTTTGATTGCTCTTATTTGGGAAGTTGAGAGAAATAAGGGAAAATCTACTCCGTATTTATCGCTTTTTGTAATGGTTCCAGCATTTATGACCGGAATAGCAAGAATTGGAGTTATTTTACCTTTAATAACAATTGTTGATTTTTTGATTACAGTTAAATATCTGAAAATCAAAAAGATTTATAAATGGATTGTTAGTTTTGTTTCAAGGCAATGGATTTTTTACGCCTCAGCGATACTATTCTTTACAATTAGAGACCTTTGGTTTGTGGGTACAAAAACAGAAATTTTCACCGCTTCGCTGACAAAAATCTATCTTTATGTTGTTGGCATTTTTAGTTTTCCTGTTGAGTTTTATGTCATGCTCAGTAAATTAACGCCATCTCACATTCCCGCTGGTTTGTTTACTGTCGCATTTGGATTGCTGTTTCAAATAGCATTTATCTTATTTATTGTTTTCTGTTTGATTAAAAAGAAAAAAATTCCCTTAGTAATATCTATAGGATTTTTTTGGGTGATTGTTTCAGCTGTCTATTTTACTAAATATGGACCACATTTACCTGCTACAGATCGTGAGATTGATTTTTCTACGCGGACACATCATTTGGCATACCTCTCTTCAATTGGGGCATTGATGATTTGGGCCCATATCATTTACTATCTAACTGTTTTTTTAAATAAAATAAAAAAACCTTACGGACAAGTTTTATCAAGATTGTTTATATTCGGTCTGATCTGTATCAGTTATAGGTGGTTGTCTAAACAATATGATAATTTTTTGGAAATTCCAAAAGATTTAAAAATTACACGAATTGAATTTTTTTACGAAACATATAAAAAATATATACCTTTTAATGCCAAGAAAATTTATATATTTTATGATGATGGATATTTAAAACGAAAAGATAACTATAAACCTCTTGAATATTATTTTCAAGGTTTATGGAATGATAGCAATATAAAGATATTGACGGGAGATAATGATCTTAAAAAATTTATCAATAATTTCCAAGATAAGAATGTCAGAAACGAAGAGTTAAATAATATTTATGCAATATACACTGATTATGACAATGGTTTAATTGAAAAGGACTTTTCAAATATTTTAAGAGAAAATATTACAAACCAAGTAGCAAAATTCTTACCAATAGACAAAAATCTCAATGCAGAAATAATTAATAATCAAGAACTAAAATATTTCAAGAATCCGGTTCTAATCTATGATGAATTAGCATTTTCTGCCATATTAACACCAAAGTTTAATATTAAATTAAATATTAATGTGATCGATCAAAGAAAAAATTATATTGATCTTAGGGCTACTGTAATGTCAAAAATGATAGGAACTTGGAACTTTCCAACAAGTGAAGAATTAAATATGTCGGCTAAATATTATTTTGACAACCCACTAAAAAGTGTCTCAGATTTTAAAAGTTTAAATGACACTTCAGATATTAAGGATAAGATGGTGTGTGGTCCAATGGAAAATGATGATGGGATATTATTCTTAATTTCTTGGGTAGGAACACCTGAAGAAAAGGGAGATCAGTATTTTTATTCACTTTGTTATTTCCCCCAAATTTATGGATATAAAGATATTAATATTGATTTGCCATACACAGGCAGTATTTTGAGAAAAATTGTAATTCAGCCATTAACTAAGTACCCAATATCTATCCAAGTAATTGAATCAAGTCTCAAGATTCCTAGAATATTAGAATAACTTTACAAAAAGGTTAAAGTAATCCCTTCTTTTTTAATTCACTTTCAGCCGAAGAAAATGTATCTACTGCTTTTTCCTTTTCACCCCATTTAATAAGTTCTTCAAACCCATCTTCTAGCGAAATCTTGGGTTCCCACACAAGAAGTTTTTTAGCCTTTGAAATATTTGCAAAACAGTGCTTGACATCATTTTTTCTAAATTCTCCACTTATTTTAACTAGGTTTTCTTTACCTAAAGTTTTAGCAATTATGGTTGCGATATCCTTAATTGAAGTAGCTTTCCCAGAACCAATATTAATTACATTACCATTTGCTTCATCCTTTTCCATAGCAAGGATAAAGGCGCTGGCAACATCATGAACAGATACAAAATCACGGGATTGGGTTCCGTCTTCGTAACAAACCGCCTCACGATTATTTTTTAGGCGACTAATAAATATCGCTGATACTCCAGTATAGGGGTTTGAGAGACTTTGTCTTGGTCCATAGACATTAAAACCCCTAAGTACAACTGTTGGGAAATTATAAAGGCTGGCATTCAGTAAGGCCATATCCTGTTGAGACTTTTTTGTTATCGCATAAATGCTACTTGGGTATTCTTTAGCATCATCTTCAGTTGGAATCGGTTTAACAATTTTTTTGCAATTTGGGCAATAAATATTCCAATCCTTTTTCTTAAGTTGATTCTCTTGCCTTAATGGGGGACGGACTATTCCGCATTTTATACATTCATAATTTCCTTCACCAAACCCTGTCATGCTTGAAATTGTTATCAATTTTTTAACTTTATGCTTTTCATTTACTAAGATATCAAGTAGGTTAGCTGTCCCACCTGTATTTACTGCTACATATTTTTTAATTTGATAATTACTCTGTGCAACGCCAACAGCAGCTGCCAAGTGATATATTACATCGATTCCGTCAATTGCTTTTAAAAGTGAAGTTCTATTTTTTACATCCCCTTTTATAAATTCTGCTTTTGGGTTTAAATATGATGGCTTCTTGCCTCCATGAACTTGTTTTTCTAGGTTATCAAAAATTCTGACAGAATATCCTTTTTTAATAAGTTCGTCAACTAAAAAAGAGCCAATAAATCCAGCCCCTCCAGTTACAAGAATGTTTTTATATTTCATTTATTGACTACCGCTTTGCAGATTTCTTCAATAATCTGATCTCCACTATATTTATATCCCCAGTTAGGATAATGTGTTTTAAACTTTGTGACATCAGAAATATACCAAATATGATCACCTGTCCTGTTGATTTTGGAATACTTAATTTTACCTTTTTTATTTAAAATCATCTCTGTTTTTTTTATGGCCTCGAGCATGGAAGTGTTGGAGTGTCTTGATCCACCCATATTGTAAACTTCTCCCATCCTTGGCTTTTGATAAAAATGATAAAAAGCATTAACCAAATCGTAGGAGTGTATATTATCACGTACCTGTTTACCTTTATATCCAAAAATTGTGTATGGAATATCATTGGCTATAGCTTTGACTAAATAATTCAAAAATCCGTGTAACATTGTTCCCGAATGTGCGGGACCCGTTAAGCAGCCACCTCTAAACACGCCAGTTTTTAAACCAAAATATCGTCCGTACTCTTGAACCAGTACATCAGCGGCAACTTTGGATGCACCAAACAAACTGTGTGTACTATTGTCTATACTCATCGTTTCGTCAATACCTCTCTGGTATTTATGACTTGGTTTTATTTCCCATCGTGTCTCCATTTCTACCAAGGGTAACTCATTTGGTAAATCACCATATACTTTGTTGGTTGAAGTAAAAATAAAAACAGCTTCAGGAGAATACAATCTAGTTAATTCCAACATGTTTGAGGTACCAACAGCATTTACTGAAAAATCTGTTAATGGTTCCTTTGCAGCCCAATCATGAGACGGTTGGGCTGCTGTGTGGATTATTAAATCAAACTTGTTATTTTTAAATACATTTTCTAAAGTTTTGTAGTCACGGATATCAATAGAAAAATGCGAGTATTGTTTAGGGAAAGTTTTTTCTAATAATATTTTATTCCAATCAGTACTTGCATCTTTACCAAAATAATATTCACGGTAGTTGTTATCAATCCCAATTATTTGAAAATCTTTTTTTACAAAATAGCGGACTGACTCAGAACCAATTAGTCCAGCAGATCCTGTGATTAAAACTTTTTTTGTCATAAAGATAGAATAGAATATATTCTTTTATAATTTATTTTTCAATACCCATTTGCCTAATGGCATTAGCAAATGTATTTTCCCAAAGATTGTATTTTGCCTTTTTTATTGCATTAGTTCTCATGGTTTTATATAAGTTTATATCAGAAAAAAATTTTATTATAGCCTCGGCTGTTTCTTTTGCATTGTCTTTTGTAACAAGTCCAGCATTTGCCTGAATTAATTCTTTACGAAGTGGAGGAACTTGAGTGGTAATTGTTGGCAGTGCTGCAGCCAAGTAAAGCCTTATTTTTGTAGCATCAGCCCACCATCTAGGAGATCCTGGAATGGCTTTATACGGTGCTAACCCAATTCTATATTTTTTAATTTCATTTGAAAGCTTTATCTGATCAGTCATAAAACCATGGAAAATTACAAATTTGGAAAGATTTAATTTTTCTGTTAATTTATTTAATCTTTTTAAATCATTTTCTCCACCACCATATATATGAAGTAAAGCCTTGGGGTATTTATCTGTTACATATTTCATGGCGGTAATTGCAATATCAGGTCCATTTTCAGGTCCTAAGGTTCCTGCATAAATTAAACTAAACTTTTGGGTTTTTTCAAAAGGTAAATAATTTATTTGTTCAGGATAGAGTGCATTTGGAACATGGATGACTTTAGTTGCAAATTTTGGATCAAGACCTGCCTTAATTCTTGCTGGCATCATGGCAGTTGACACATCCCAAAGGTAATCAACCTTGGAAATTGCGAGTCTATCCAAAAATAAATAGAGATTATTAAACCAATCTGCTTTGTATCTTGATGGAGAGTAATCAGAAACATAGTAAACTACTATTTTAACAAAACCCAATTTTTTAAGTAACACTCCAGCCAAAGCGTTTATTGATTCAAGGCCGATAAAAAGATCATATTTAGTGTTTTTGCCTAAAACTGCATCTAGATTTGCCAGAAAATCCCTAATTTTAAAAGGAATTCTTGTTCCAACTGTATTTTGCATCATTAAAAATGGGTATAGCCAAGAGACAAAAAGAGAAGATTTAGTTTTTTTGATTAATTTTCTATTTGAATAAGTTTCAATAATAGGTATAACTCTGTCGCTTCCTGGATGTGGCTCATCAATTAAAGTAAATTTATTAGTTTTGGGTAAAAAAAATTTAAGCATTGGTTCGATCATGCCGTTTGTAGGCATTCTCTTTCCATTTTCCCAAGGAGAAAAGGTAGCAAAGACCACTGACTTTTTATTTTTTAACATTTAGACATTTTATCATACATTATAATTTTTTCTGATATAATTCATTTTAATGAGCCATGGCAATATTAGTTTTGATAGAAAATATTACAGACGATTTTTCGATAAATATTCAAAATCTGAATTTGAAAAGTATGTAAATTGGGCTTATGGTTGGGTTAAATTTTTGGATTGGTATTTAGATATAAAAAAAGATGAGGGGAAAACACTTCTTGAGTTAGGTTCCTCACTTGGATATTTCTCAAGAATTTTTAAAGATAGAGGATTTAACGTATCGGGTAGTGATATTTCAGGTTACATTGTTAAAAAAGCGTCGAAAGTTCAAAAGGACATTAAATTTTTTAAATTAGATATAGAAAAAGAAATTAAATTAAACAAAAAATATGACTATGTAGTTGCTTTTGAAGTTTTAGAACATCTAAAAGATCCTGTTAAGGCTTTAAAAAATATCAAAAAATTATTAAATAAAAACGGAATTTTAATATTTTCAACACCTTTTCCTACGAAAAAATCTCTAAGTGATCTGACGCATATTAACGTTCATGGACCTTTGTGGTGGTTAAAAGCTGGTAAACTTACTGGTTTTTCCAAACTTGAATTTAAATATGCTACTTTTATACCATTTTTATATAGAATAAATAGAATCTTAAGTATTGGCTTTCCTTTTAAAAGTGATATACCTTACGTGAATAGTACTGTCTTTTTTATATTTAAAAAATGAAAAAAATTTTAGACAAGTCTTGGTTGTTTTATGTTATTTACTTGATTACGGCACTTATTGGTATTTGGTTTTTAACTAAGCTTTGGGTACCTGAGGGTTTTGTTGTCGCGGGTCATGATTCTGGCCTTGCAATAAACACAAGTGAATTTTTAAAAACTAGGCTTTTTGCTTGGGATGATCGAATTGATTTTGGATCAGATAACTCCCCCCACTTTGGAAGTATAATTATGCACTTTTTTGATTATATTGTGTCAATTTTTGCAAAAGTGCCCTATGCGGGTAGTCAACTTGCTGTTTTTTTATGGATAAGTGGTATATTTATCTTTTCGTTTATATTTTCCCACTCACTTAAGGAAAAATTTGGAAAATATTTTGTGATTTTATTTCCAGTATTTTTAACTTTTAATTTTTTTATATTTCAATCCGTCTTTATTTTGGAAAGAGCTAAATATGAACTCATTTTTTCAAGTCTAATTTTTTTAACTTTAGTATTTAAAATATTTTTTAATGAAAAAACTAATATCCTTAAATACTCCATTATATTTTCATTAATGATAGCCATCTTTAATGGAGGTGGTTGGTTTGGACTTCCTCTTTATGGAGGAATATTTGTCATAGCTCTTGCAGTTTTAATATTTGCCGTGTTAGTTAGTATCAAAGAAAGAAAATCAATTTTTTTAAAGAAAATTTCATTATTTTTTTTATTAGACATATTATTTTTTGTATTTTTAAATGCTTATTCGATCTTTCCTTATGTAGCTACACTTATAAATTCAGATTTTGCCAAAGTAATTAATCAAGGAACTATAAATGCAGGTTATGAATGGCTTAATTATATAAGTCGTGGTAGTTCTTTTTTAAATCTTTTTAGAATGCAAGGAATTCCAGATTGGTATTTAACAGGTTACAGTGCAAATCCAGATCATGCCTACGCTAATCTTTATCTGACCAATACAAAATTTGTTTTTATTAGTTTTGTTATCCCTATAATTACTCTTTTGGGGCTTCTTATCCCGACTAAAGAAAAGGTTAAAAAATATATAATTTTATTTTTCATAATCTTACTTTTAATATCTATGTTTTTTGTATCAGGAACGAATTCTCCGTTAGGTTTTATATATGAATTTTTATATACAAGAATTCCCGGTTTTAACATTTTTCGCTCACCTTATTACAAATTTGCACCTTCCTATTTAATAGCTTTCATCTTTTTACTTTCCTTTTCATTATCAAAAATCATTTCTGTTGTTCGTCTTAATAATTTACTAAAATTATTTTTAGTATTTTTAATAATAGTTGGATGGTTTAAATATCATAATCTGGTATTTAATAGCAATGATCTTTTTACTTGGCAACCTAGTAAATCAACCCTTGTCAAAGTGCCTGATTATGTGAATGAGTTTGGAAGTTATCTTGCCACGAGTAACATTAAGGGAAGAATTTTGGTTGTCCCTTCGTTTGATAGAACATGGAGGGATGATTCATATAAATGGGGTTATTGGAGTTTGTCTCCACTACCTTCTTTATTTGTGCAAGATGCAAATTTTGTTGCCAATGATTTAAATATTTCCTCAGGTGAGGAGGGTTGGGTAAATGAACTTTACAAACTTTTATTAGCTAAAGATAAAGATAATTTTCTAAAATTTGCCAATCGTTTAGGGATAAGATACATTTTTGTAAAAGAAGATTATTACATAGAAGTTTCCAAAGACTTAAAACTTTATTTTGATTCTATAAATTGGTTTTCAAACAATAATTATATAGTTTTACTTAAAAAAATTGGACCTTGGTCGCTTTTTTCTATAAAAGATGTTGATGAAGAAAACTTATTTAAACTAACAGAAAACATATTTGCAATTCCTAAGGCACAAGAATATTTTGAAAGTCAGATACACAATGAAGAATTTAACGATGGTTCATGGGTTGACGAAAAATTGGCAAGCCAGACCCTTAAGGATACGTTTAAAAAGACAATTTATCCTTTAAATTGTGAGTCTTGCCAAATTGAAAATCTTGGAAAACATGCAGATATTCCGGCGGTAAGAATACTTCCCAATTCTCCACTTTATAAAATTAAACAGCAAAGAAATGACAAAAGTATTGCTGATGCAAAAGATGATCAAGCCAAAGTTGGGGCATATTTAGGCTTAATAATGATCAAATTTAGTGAAGTAAGATCAATGTATGAACTTAAAATTGAAAAAGAGTTCATAGATAAAGGACTTAAAGATATTAGTACTTATCTACAGGCAGTAAATGACATTATTACTAAATCACCCGAAGATATAACAAGTTTTTATTTAGCATCAAGGATATATGAAACATTAAATCCGTTACAAAGATTTTTTAGAGATTATGTTAATAGTACTGATATTAATTTTGAAAAATCATATATCAAAGACGATATTCTTAAGGTTTTATGGCAAGGCGTTTCGATAAAGAAACTTTTTGATCCGATAATAAAACAGGAAGATAGGTGGAATAATGAGAAATATTATGACTTAAGCCTTCTTCCAAATTCAACATACAAACTCTTAGTAGATACAGAAACTTTGCCTGTCGATTCTTTAGGTGAAAAAATTAAACCAGATAATATTACTATCGATGAAAGTTACAAAGAATTTAAATTGGAAAATAACTTAAATAGCAATAGGTTTTTGATAACCACACCTGAGTCAATTAAAGACAACCTTGGGGTACATTTGAATTTTTCAAATCTTCCTGACCTTTATAAAAATAACGGTGGAAAGATTCTTGATTTTCCGGAAGGCACAAGGGGTTGTTTGGAAGGAAGTATAAATAATTTTAATAAGTCTCGTATGTATAGATTCCAAATTTCATCTACCAAAGACATTGATAATTTGAGGTTATATATTAAAGAAGGAACAATAAATCTATTGAGTAATGGATTTTTAAGAGGGGATATAGAAGTAGATATTACAGCGGGAGCAGATCAGAGAGCATTTGAATATATATACGTACCTAGTTTAAATTCAGGTAATCCTCAAATATTTTTGTGTAGGCGAGATGAATCGATACCTAAATCTACAGTCATTAGTGTCAAAGAAATCTTTTCTCCGATTGTGTATGCTGTTAACGACACTTCTTCTTTAAATAATGAAAATACGTTAATATCATATGAAAAAATAAATCCAACAAAATACAAAATTGATGTTATTGACACCAATAGTGACCAAGTGCTTATTTTTAATACCAGATACAGCGGTCTTTGGAAATTGTATAGTGATAACGAAAAAAATCTGATAAATGATCATTTTATAGTAAATGGGTATGCCAATGGCTGGCTAATTAAAAAGGGAAATTGGTCCAATCTGGTGTTAGTTTATGAACCTCAAGTTTGGTATGAAAGAGGTAGAATTATTTCAATAGGTTCTTTAGTAGTTCTCTTAGCTTCTTTAATTTACCTAAACTTTTTTTGGAAAGAAAAAAATGACTAAAAAATTTAATTTGTTATTAGATAGATTTTTAATAAATATTACCAACTGGGTAATTGCAAATAAATATAGAATTGTTGGTTTCATAGCCTTGGTTATATTTACAATATCATTTTCATTTTTGCCTTACCTAAATTTAGTGTTTACGAATAGTCTTGTTTTGTTTTTAATCATATCTTTGTTTTTTATAATCTTTCGCATAAGTTGGAAAATTATTATCTATATTTCAATTATATTATTAATAATGTCATTTGTTTTGACAATAACAGGATTTACACCTATGGCAACGGTTTTAGGAGATTTCACCTATGGATTTTTAATTATAGTTGCGCTTGAATATTTTTTAACAATTTAAGTTTTTCCAACCCCTCCAAGCACTTCTCCGTATTTTTTGGCTTTTAAGGCGTTAATTCCTCCAGTTTCTGCATCTAATGTTCTTTGATAACCTTTAGATCTTTTGAATTTTTCTATTAATTGGATCCATAAATTATCTAGTCCTTTGTCTTTAAATATCTTAGCCATGATAGACTCGCTACTAACATAATTTACTTTCAATTTAGAATATAATTTGGGGTATTCGGATATAAGTTTATCACAAAAAGCCTTAAGTCTTGGAAGGCGTATTTCAAGGGCCGTAAAAGTTATTGTTTTACAACCTTCTTCTATAGCTGTATCTAAACCGTTTTTAGCATCATCTTCAGTGTTTTTACCTTTATCTTTTAATATTATTCTAGCAGATAAATTATGTCTTTTAAGTATATTTGTTAAATCACGAGAGATTATTGTTGTTTCAGAAAGACTTTGGTTCGTTGATGCAGCTTTATCTAAATAACCAGGTCTCCCTGAACAAACTGCAATTATTTTTGGTCCTTCACCTTTTTTTGCAAGTTGTTTATACATTTCAGCTCCAGCCACAGTAGCTAAAATACCCCCACCAACAATTGCGCTTTCTGATTCTCCATTCACTGACTGTCTTTCAGCTGTTCTAATAAAGTTTTTAAATCCATCTGGTGCTACACCCGTTTCCTCTACTGTTTGTAACCATCCAGTTTGGTACCACCTATCATTACGCGCTTGTTCAATAGAATGACCAATAAACACTAAACATTCTGTTGGTGGAATGTCTAATCCTTCTTTGTTTTGAAACTCTTTGTCTGGCATTAGCATTACTGTTATTATATTTACAAACTAAATAATTAGCAATTTGTGATATTATGTCGATTATATGATTCATAAAATAAAAGAGTATAAATACTTAATTTTGGGGGCGGGACCTTCAGGACTTTCATTTGCCAGAACTCTTTTAGATTATGGTGAAAAATCATTTTTAATTCTCGAACAAGAAAAAAAAGCTGGCGGACTTTGTAGAAGTAAAATTGTAGATGGCACCCCACTTGATATTGGTGGAGGACATTTTTTAGATGTAACAAGAAAAAATGTTTTAAAATTTCTTTTTAGATTTTTGCCCAAAAAAGAATGGAATTTATTTAAGAGATGTTCAAAAATTTCAATTCATGGCCAATTTATCGATTATCCCATAGAATCTCATATTTGGCATTTACCAATAGATCTTCAAATATCATACTTGAAATCTATATTTCAAGTATCTAATGCTCTTAACAAAAAAAATATGCCAGTCAAGTTTCATAAATGGGTATATAAAAAATTTGGGGATAAAATTGCAGAAAATTATATGATTCCCTATAACAAAAAATTGTGGGGAAATCATTATAAAAAATTAAGCACAACATGGTTTGATAAAATTCCAGATGTTTCATTTGAGGAAATAATTGAAAGTTGTTTAAATAAGTCATCAAAAGGCAGAATTCCCGCGCATAAGGAATTTTACTATCCTAAAAAAGACGGCTATGGAAAAGTTTGGTTAAATATGGCCAAGACTCTAGATAGTCACATATTATATAAAAAAGAAATAAAATCTTTAGATTTTAAAAATTTAATTGTAAATAAAAAATTTAAGGCAAAATACGTAATTAATACAATTCCATGGATCAGTCTTGACCGAGCTTCAAATTTTCCTGCATATATTCATAATATGATTAATAAACTCAAAAAAGTTTCGTTAAGAATTGACTATTTTAGTAAAAATTCTGACTCACCAGCACATTGGACCTATGTTCCGGATGAGAAAGTTTCTTACCACAGAATACTTCACCGGCATAATTTTATACGTGGTTCGCGTGGTCATTGGACAGAAACTAATTCTGTAAGGACAAATGATGGAGTAAGTAAAATATTTTCAACCATTAATGATTTTTCTTATCCTGTAAATGTTGTAGGTAAAGATAATTTAATTTCATCAATCTTAAAATGGGCAAAGAAAAATAATATATATGGTATCGGTAGGTGGGGGAAATGGCAACACATTAATTCTGATGTTACAGTAGAAGAAGCAATAGATTTTGCCAAAAAAATGCTAAACTTGTAAGTAATGTATAAAGTTGCAGTTGTAATATCAGTAGGCAAGGAATCTTTAGAAATTCTTGAAAAACTTGTAAATCAAATATCAAACATCTTTTTTGATAAAAAATTGATATATGCAATTAAGATTATTCTTTCTACTGATGACTATACTCCCTTAAAAAGTCAAAATTATGTAAATAAATTGGCTAAAAAATATAAATGCGTTATTGCGAACCACATTGAGATAAAGAAAAAAGGTCAGACATTTGCCAGAACTTATTTATCTGGTTTTGAAATGGCAATTTCAAATAAGTTTAATTGTATTGTTGAAATGGATGTTGCGACTCATAATCCCAACGAAATATTAAAATTTGTGGAAGGTATACAAAAAGAGGGAAACGATTGTATCTTTTCTACGAGGTTTTCTAAGGGGGGAAGTTTTAAAAATATACCCAAACAAAGAATTCTTGTTAGTAAGGTGGGTACAATACTTGCCAACATTTGTTATGGGATTTATCCACCCTTGCCTGATTTGACAAGTGGTTATGAGGCCTTTTCAGTTAAATTTGTTAAAAAATTATTTTTGAAATCTGATATTAACAAATGGGTTTCTGTAAATATAATTCCACATCTAATTCAAACTGAACTAAGGGTTTTGTCAATAAAACTAGGAGCCAAATATAAATTTGTTTCTATAAAATATGGTGGTAATAAACAAGGCACAAAATTAAAATTAATTTATTTATATCAAGCAATCAAGGGTTTTATGATATCAGTTGTACGTTATCATTGTGGGAAATATTGGATATTATGAAAATATCAAAAATAAATATCTTATCAATTTCACTTATTGGATTTTTATTTGTGGGCTTATTATTATTAACAGGACATCCTGGTATTGCAATTAAGATAACTAATTATCTATTTTTTGTATTGTTGGCAATTATAATTTATGAAAAAATTTTTAAAAAATAACTACTGGTTATTGTTCTTAATACCTTCATTTTTTGTTTTTAAAAATTTATTTTTTGGAAAATTATTCTATGGTGGAGATGCCCCCTTTTATTATCTAGAAACAATATCAGATCTTTTCGCAAATCCTCAAGTTTGGATAGAACGAGGCTATCCTTTTGGTGGAATTGGCCTTGCCATTTGGCTTTCGCCAATAATGATATTGTATGGTGCCTTGGGCAAGTTTTTGTCTTTAGGTAACGATGCAATAATTAGAATTATATTTATTATTCCATCAATTGTGTTGTCTTTCTTTGGTCCTTATTTTTTTACAAAGTATTTGAGATTAGACAAAAATGTGCAATTTTTCACCGTCTTGGTTTATGTTTTTAATACTTATTATTTGCTTTTACTTGATGGGGGACAAGTTGGTGTCGCACTTGCCTATGGAATTTTCCCTATAACACTTTCGTTCTTGAAAAAATTTATAGATAATGTAAATAGTAATAGCTTTTTAATTGCATTATTTTTTTCTACAATTCTTTCAATAATTGATCCTAGAATTTTAATGATTTGTTTTTTGGTTATTTTTGTTTGGTCTATTTTGGAGAAAAAATTTAATCTATGGTTGTTTTTTTTGGGCTTTTTATTAATATTAATTAATCTGTATTGGATATATCCCATCCTAAGGTTAGGTTCTGGCGGAGTTGGTAATTCAGTCTCTGACTTAGGTCTTTTATCTTTAATAAACCCTTTAATGCTTTTCTCACCACATTGGCCTGCAAATCTATTTGGTAAGATAAGTTATCCTCCGTTTTATTTCATATTTGTTCCAGTTCTAATCTTTGGTTCTATATTTATTAAAAAAGAAAAACGGGTTTTAACTTTTGCTTTAATGTTTTTAATTTTTTCCTTTTTAACCAAGGGAAAAACACCACCCCTAGGAATTGACCTTGGATTTATCTTTAGAGATACCAGTAAGTTTTTTATGCCCGTAATTCTTTTTGCTGGAATATTGATAGGAAAGACTTTAAGTTATTTTAAAAATGATCTATGGAGAGTCGCTGGTTATATATTTATATTAACTTTAATTGCCCCTGTCTTTTTAGGAAAAATGAATTTTATGTTATCAAATAAAATTTCAGATGAGAGTTATTCCAAAATAGCTAATGAAATCACAAGTCAAGATCAGGAATATAGAACAGTTTGGTTTACTAACAAAAATTCTCTTACTTTTGATACCAAGGGAAATCCTGCAATTGACGGCACTAGTTTAGTTAATTTTTGGCCATTTGTACAGATGAATGGATCTGAAGATGTATTCAATTTTTTAAATAATAAAGATTTCATCAATTGGTTTAGGATATTAGGGGTTAAATATGTCTTTTTAAACGGTGATGCAAGAAACGTAAGTCCAACCACAACAGATATAAAAAACTGGAATACAATAAATGATCTTTTTAATAAACAAACAAATTTAAAGAAACTTGATTGGGGACTTAATTTTGTAGGCTATGAAATAGATAACCCTTACCCTAAATCTTATTTTGTGGACAATTTGATTGGTATCGTTGGTTCAAGTAAATTAGAAACTGGTGAAATTTTTGCCCCATCTATTTATTTTGAAGACGGGAAGTGGGATCCTGAAACGATTCTTAATAAAGACGACGGTTCAATCAAACTTTATTTTAACAATAGTGAGAAACTGGATTTAACAATGAGTTTATTGCAAAAATATTTTATTTCACCATCTAAACATAAAATATCAAAGTGGTCAATTTTTAATAGTAGTGAATATTTAAAGTATAAATATCAACTTCTGATAAGAGGTTTCGAGTTTTCTGATTTTGATTATGGATTAGGAATTGCCTTTTCGAGTAATGTTGGTGAATCAATTGGTTTTGAATTCGATGTTCCTAGGGAAGGAGATTATATATTAGCTAAAAGAATAGCCAACCTTGATAATCAAAAATTAACTTGGTTTATTGAAGAAAAATATTTAAGAAAAGGAAGTCATGAATTTTTAATAACAAACAATATTAATTTATTGGTATTAAATACTGTTTTATTAATTCCTAAAGAAGATTACCAAAATGCCTATCTTTTAACTGATCAGATTTTAGAAAAATTTGAAGTTGTTTCATCAATTGATAATTCCGAAACTTTAAAAAGGACTGATGTTAATAATAAAGGTTATTGGCTTGTTTTTTCCGACAATTATAGTTCATGGTGGAGATTAAGAAATGAAGATGAGTATTATAAGTCCTATCCAGTCTATTCTATGCTTAATGCGTTTTATGTAGATCCCCAGTGGACCAGTTACAAAGTGGAATTTATAGGTCAATCATTTTTTAAATGGGGGGTTTTGGGGAGTTTGGCAACGGTTATTGTTTTGGTATTTATTTTCTTAATTGAAAAAAACCATAATGCTTTAAAAATAATCTTTACAAGAAGAAAACCGTGATAGAAACGCTTAATATTTGTTGTTCCAAATATTCTTTCCTTGTATTTAACAGGAATTTCGATAACCTTCAAATTATTTTGAATGGCTCCAAAAATTAATTCGAAGTCTCCAAATGGATCATCTTTGAATTTGGAAAATTTAAGATAATCTTTTTTGAAAAAGGCCTTAGTACCACACAGAGTATCCTTGAACTTTTGTCCAAAAATTCTTGTAAAAAGAATTCCAAACAATTTATTTGCAATTTTATTAAGTAGTCTCATGGCATCGACTTCCATTGGATAAACCAGTCTATTTCCATTGGCAAATTCTGCCTGACCAGAGGCTAGGGTATTATAAAATTTAATTAAATCTTTAGAATCAACGGTTCTGTCTGAGTCGTAGACAATTAATATTTCACCTGTTGCATTTTTGAAACCATGTCTAATTGCATCCGCCTTACCTGTCCCTTTTTGTTTTAACGCAATTAATTTTCTGTTTTTAGATTGATTTTTTCTAATTTCATTTTGAATTTTATTCCAGGTATTATCATTTGAATTTCCCTCAATAAATATAATCTCTTGAGATTTTCCAAAATTAGGAATTGATTTAATAATACCATTAATGTTTTGCGATTCATTCTTGGCGGGAATGATAATTGATATTGAATAATTTTTGAATTTATAATTTTTAATTTTTGCAATAATTAAATTTTGTTTTGTTGCTATAACCTCAAAACCAGACAAATTAAGAAAAGCTTTCAAATCATCTCTTTCTAACCAGTTGTTGTTTTTAAAAATATTGTTATTAACTTTAATAAACAACCTATCTGCTGGTTTTAAGTTAGTTTTTAACTTTTCAAGATTGGCTTGAATATCATCGATTAAATCAAGATTTTTAATGATTATTTTTTTCATATGGCAATTATACGATAAACAAAGAGAAATTAATTTTGTTTCAATATATAATTAAATTATGGTGGATCTTAAATCTGATACTTACATATTTTACAAAAAAGTTGGTGGTATATATTCAAAGGCTTTAAAACAAAAAATAGCATTTAATAGATATGGATGGATCCACTTATCATTTACAAGTAATGGACACAGAAGGTCGGCTAAGGATAGACGTTTAAGATTTCATCTATTTTACAATGCCCCTGAAGTGGTGAGAAAAGCTGGATTTTTAATAAAGGAAACTCAAGGTAATGTCAGGTCCAAAAGAGGAGTTATAAGAAAAGTAACTTATTATGAAATTGCTGATTCATGCGATCATAATAGAAAACACCTGACTGTAGTTATTAGAAAAATAGAAAGTGGTAACGCACATTTTTACAGTTTAAGGAGAACAAGTCATAAAATCAAAAAAGCCCTTAAAAAATAAGAGCGTTTTTGATGTACTTGCTTCCAGCGTAGAATTCTAGCTGGTTACGGGAATTACCCAACAAGTACGATATAATAATATGACAATTTGAGTTTAAAGTCAAATAAAACATTAAATTAAATGAAACGATACTATCAGAAAGCTAAAACATTAATCTTGTCTTCAACTGCCAAAGACACTTATATTTTGTTTTCCGGAAATATATTTGTTGCTTTTTTGGGTTTTTTATATACAGTCGTTGTGGCACGAGCATTATCGATTTCTGATTTTGGTATATTTTCAGCAGCCGTTAATTTGGTGGTAATTTTAAATTCACTTACCGATCTTGGAATATCATCAGGAGCTGTTAATTTTGTAGCAGAAAATATGGCCAAGAAAGATTTTGAGACTTCAAAAAAATATATTAAAGCCTCATCGATTTTAAGATTTGGAGTAACTTTGTCAGTGTCTTTGATAGTTATCTTTTTTGCAAAATATGTTGCCAATACTTTTTTAATTACAGATAAAATTAATATTTCTATCTTGACTGCATTAATTTCATTGAGCTTAGCTCTTCCAATGCTTTTACCTTTGATTCTTCAGGCACAGAAAAAATTTACTTTGTCTGTAATCTCCGATAGCTCATTATATTTATCCAGACTCGTTTTTACTTTTGGATTTATGCTTTTGGTAAAAGTTACTATTGAAAATTCACTTTTGGCCTTTGTGTTGGGCGGAGTTGTCGGAACATTAATTGGAATTATTTTAATAAAACCTGACTTTCTAAAATCTAGACCTGAAAAGGAGGTTTACAAAAAAATAATTAAATTTTCAGGTTGGCTTGGTGTAAATAGGATTATTTCATCAATTTCTGGGAGACTCGATATTCAAATGCTTGCAATTTTTGCCGGAGCCACCGCAACAGGACTTTATTCAATTCCTTCTCGCCTTGCTGGTTTTGTAATAGTTTTGGCCTCAAGTTTTTCAGGAGTTTTAGCTCCACGTTTGGCTGGTTTTAACAGTAAAGAAAAGGAAAAAAATTATATCATTAAAGCAACCTTAGCTTTAATTCCCATAACTGCAGTACTTATATTATGGATAATTTTTGCAAAGCCTTTTATAACAATTCTTTTTGGAGATAAATATGTTGGTGCCGTACCAATTTTTAGAAGTTTGGTTATATCAATGATCCCATTTATTTTTACTGTTCCTTCGGTTACGGCTATTATTTACTCAATGAAAAAGACGGTTTATATTGGAGCATTTTCTTTTTTTCAAATTGTTGCAATTTTTATTTTAAATTATATATTTATTCCAATTTACGGCCCTGTTGGTCCAGCAATTACTTTCTTGATAACTAATATGATTTTACTTGTCTATTCTTGGGTTATAGTTATTCATTATTATTGGATTAAAAAATGACAATTTGGGCACATGTATTAATTAAAAATGAAGAAAATTTTATTTGGTATTCAATTATGTCTGTAATTGATTATGTAGATAAGGTATTAATTTATGATACAGGTAGTACTGACAAGACTCTAAAGATTATAAACAAAATTAATAATTCAAAGATTACTTTAAAGGAAATTAATTCAAGTAAGTTTGAAGAAGATAAAATTCGTCAACAAATGCTTGACGAAACCGATTCAGATTGGTTTATAGTTTTAGATGGAGATGAAATATGGTGGCAAAAGTCTATTCAGGCCCTGCTTGCAGAAATAAATAAAAATAAAAATATTGATTCGATTGTTGTTCCAACCGTTAATGTTGTTGGAGATATGTTTCATGTTCAGGAAAAGAATGCTGGAAAATATCATTTGGCGGGCAGGATTGGACATTTAAATTTACGTGCAATAAATAGAAAGATGGAAGGTCTTCATGGTGAAGGGAAACATGGAGTTTTTAGATGGGCAGATTCTATGGACGTAAGTATAGAAAATCGTAATGAGAATCGAATTAAGTACCTTGATGCACCGTATTTACATGTTACACATCTTAAACGCACGACAGACGTTATAGACAATGACATTGTTTATAAGAGAACTTTTAAGTTAAAGTACGAAATTGGTAAACGTTTGCCTTTAGATTATTATTATCCAGAAGTTTTTTTTAAAGATAGACCTAAAATTGTTCTAACACCATGGAAGGTAAGATCAAACAAATATTTAAGTCTTGCTCTTTTTCAAAGACCATTTAAATTACTTAAACGAAAGTTTAACTTGAATAAAAAATATGGTTATTAAAAATGATTTGTGGGAATCGGATGTTTACTATAAAAAAGCGGGGGAGAGTTCTTCAGTTTATGAATATCCGGGAATGAAGGTACTTAAAACATATTCATCGAGGAGTAAAAATATTTTAGACTTAGGTTGCGGTGATGGTACAAGACTTCACTATATATCAAAAAATGAGAATCATTGTGCTGGAGTTGATATCAGTAAGTATGCAATTAGTATCGCCAAAAAAAGATATCCAGAATGTGATTTTAAAGTAGCTAACTTAGAAAAATTACCCTTTAATGATAATAGTTTTGATTTTGTTTACTCAGCATTTGTTCTAGAGCACCTACAAAATCCAGAGAAAATAATTGATGAAGCAATAAGAGTACTAAATGTTCATGGAATATTATTATTAATGGCCCCCAATTTCGGAGCACCAAATAGAATTTCTCCACCGGCCAAATATTCTAGAATGAAAAAGTTATTTTTTGGATTAATTAAAGATTTTGTTAGACCGTTTTTGATAGATAAATCATTAATATGGAGAAAGGTTAAACCTAAGAAACTAAAAAATAATCTTGATTATGAAATTGACTGTGACACCACAATTGAACCATATTTGGGTGATTTGATAGAGTTTTTAAAATATAGAAAGTTTAAGATAATAACGAAATCATCTTTATGGTCTCAAGAAATTAAAATTGGGTCGTTTGTAAGCAAGGTGATTAAATCACTTGCAAACATAGATCTTTACCCGTTTATTAATTGGGGTCCGCATTTATTAATTGTTGCTAGAAAAAAATAAGTAGTATGAATTACAAAAATTACCATCGAGATTCAGATTACAACAAAATGGAGTTAACTTTTAATAACATTTTTAAAAAAAGATATAAATTAATTCATAAGTTTATTAAAAATCCAAAGAGAGTTTTAGATATTGGTTGCTCAAATGGAGTTTTTTTGGATTTGTATCACAATTCTGAAACATGGGGAGTTGAACCTTCAGACAATGCTAAAAAAGCAAATGCCAAAAATCACAAAATGATAAACTTAAACTTTGAAAAAGCAGATTTACCTCAAAATTACTTTGATTTGGTAATAATGAATCACACACTGGAACATTTAAAAAGACCAAATGAAGTTTTAGCAAAGATCAAAACATTACTTAAAAAAGACGGTATAGTTTTTATAGATGTTCCCAATGTTGGAAGTTTATCCTCCAAAGTTTTAGGTAATAAATGGCCATATTTATTGCCAGAGGAACATCTTTGGCAATTTGATAAAAAAAATATTACTAAACTTACTAAAGATGCTGGATTTGAAGTTCTTCATTGGGAGTCAAGATCTGGAATTTTTGAATATGCAAATCCAATATTAGAGTTAAGGAGAAAAGGGTTTTTAAAAGATATTATTGCCATTCCTTATGCAATATTAGCAACTGTTTTGAATATGGGCGACAGCATGAGCATTATTGCCAAAAAATGATTATTTTAATAATTATCCATATATTAATACTTTCTAACCTGCAGTTTACTGCATGGCCCGAAATGCTTTCTTTTCCCTACATGATAGATAAAGGATTTTTAATATACAAAGACTTTCACCACGTCTACCAACCCTTTTTGACATTCATGCTTTTGGGAGTTTACAAAGTTTTTGGATTTAAAATAATCGTTCTTAAAGTTTTTACCTATATTTTAATTGCCCTGATAGATTTGATGTTGTATCTAAATATCAAAAAAATAGCTGGTAAAAAAAATATTGCAATTTTAGGTTTAGGTATATATGTTTTACTTCAACCCATTTTTGATGGAAACATGCTTTGGTATGATGTGGGTGTAATTCTCCCAGTGTTAATTTCAGTTTATTTTATTAATTCAAACCTGTTTTTATCTGGTTTGTTTGTAGCAATCGCCTTTTTAATTAAACAACAAGCTCTACTAATTGGCCTACCCATATTTATTTATTTGTTAGTAGCAAAAACGAAAATTAAAGATATCAAAAAGTTTTTACTAGGATGTTTATCGCCGATAGCGATCTTAGTTCTTTTGTTGGTTAAATATAACTTATTCAATGATTACTTTTTTTGGACCTTTAAATTTCCCATTTTCTACTTACCAAAGATACAGGGATATGCAATAAACCCTAATTTACAAGAATATATTATATTGGGGATAATGGCTTTGACTCTTTTTGTCGGCATGGTTTCAAATTACAAAAAAATAAATATAAAGTTTTATCTGCTTATGTCAATTCTATTTTTTTTAGTATTGTCGGCTTTTCCAAGATTTTCACTTTTTCATCTCCAACCAGCCATAGCAATATTTTCCTTATTAATAGGCTATTTGTTTAGTCTTAAAAGTAAATATTTTGTTTTTACAATTATTCCATTATTTTTTTTATGGAGAAATGTTTTGACTACAGCCGGTTATGAAGATAGATTTTATGAAACTTCTGAAAAAAAGTTTGCAGAAGAGATTAAACAAACAGTCGGGAAAGATCGCATTTATTTACTAGGTCCCAGTTCAATTGAATATGTAATGTCCAGTACTATTCCACCGAAACCTTGGATAGAAAATTATGTTTGGCATTTTGAAATTTTGGATTTACAAGAAAAAGTAATCGATGGCTGGGTGATTGATCCTCCTAAATATATTTATTGGACGAAATCAGAAGAAGGAAACTGGTATGATTTGGGAACATACCAACCTGCAAAGATAGTAGAATATATAGAAGAGAATTATGAAAAAAAGGAAGAAATTGAAAATATTGAGGTTTGGAAATTAATGAAGATATGAAAATAGCATTTTTAAATAAATATCAAGAAAAAGTATCTCGAGGTGCTGAAACTTATGTTGCAGAAATTAGCAAAAGATTATCTATTAATCATAAAGTGGACATAATCTCTGATATAAATTTTTTTAAAATCATTAAAGCAAATTATGATTTAATAATCCCCACAAACGGGCGTGAACAAGTTTTTATAACAAGGCTCGTTACATGGCTAACTGGTGCAAAAATGATTGTCTCGGGACAATCAGGAATAGGCCTAGACGACAGGTTAAATTTATTTAGTTTCCCAAATACTTTTATAGCTCTTTCAACAAGGGCTTTTGATTGGGCAAAAAAGATTAATCCGTTTACCAAATCTATTTATATCCCTAATGGGGTTGATTTATCTAAATTTACTAAAAATAAAGAAAATAAATTTGAAAAAACAAAGGTGATTCTTTCTGTTGGAGCCTTTACAGACCAAAAACGACATGACTTAGTAATTAATGCCGTTTCTAAATTAAAAAATGTTAAGTTAATAATTGCAGGCGGTGGGGGAGATTTAAAACAAGAAATTAATGCATTAGGCACTAGATTACTAGGAAATAGATTTGAAATTATGCAAACAACAAATGATAAAATGCCGGAAATTTATCAAAAGACTGATGTATTTACTCTTGCATCTAAACCTTCTGAATCTTTTGGTATTGTCTTAGTTGAAGCCATGGCTTCAGGGCTTCCAGTTGTTGCCTCAGATGACCCAATAAGACGAGAAATTGTTGGAGACGCGGGTTTATTTGTTGATCCAACAAATGCAGATGAATATGCAAAAGCGATTGAAAAAGCATTAAATATTGACTGGGGAAGTAAACCTCGAAAACAAGCAGAAAAATTTAGTTGGGATATAATAGCCAGAAAGTATGAAGAGTTATTTAAAAATATATGAATAATAAAGTTATAGTAACAGGTGGAGCGGGGTTTATAGGAAGTCACGTAACAGATCTTTTAATTGGCAAAGGTTATGAGGTTTATGTTTTTGATGACCTATCAACAGGGTTTCAAAAAAATATTAATAAAAATGCTGACTTTACTAAAATTGACATAACCAATTTCAAAAAAACAAATTTATTAATTTCGAAAATTAAACCCTCTTGTATTTTTCATCTTGCTGCATGGCCAAGAATTGGTAGATCAATGGATGATCCGATTGGCACAAATGATGTCAATGTCAATGGTACTTTATCAATGCTTGAAGGGGCAAGAATAAATAAAGTACCCCGTTTTATTTATTCGTCATCATCCAGTGTTTATGGTAAACAGCAAAATCACATTATGTGTGAAGATATGATTTTAAATCCAATGTCTTTTTATGCCCTTCAGAAATTAATAGGCGAACAATATGCATCATTTTATGCCCAAACTTTTGGAATGAACATTGTTACACTTAGGTATTTTAGTGTCTATGGTGATAGACAGCCTATTAGTGGGCCTTATGCATTAGTTGTATCCAAATTTTTAGATCAAGTAAAAAGAAAACAAAAACTTACCATTTTTGGGGATGGAAACCAAACTAGAGATTTTACACATGTAACAGATGTCGCTATGGCGAACTTTTTAGCAATGACGGCAAATATCGCTGGTCGGACAAATACAATAATTAATATAGGTACTGCTAAAGAAACATCAATTAATCAAATTGCTTCTTATTTTAACGGTGAAACTGAGCATATTGTTCCTAACCCTAGAAAAAAATACGAGGAACGAAGGAAAATGGCAGATATTTCAAAAGCGAAAAAAATATTAAAATGGAAGCCTTTTATGAGCCTTGATAAGGGTTTACAGGCACTTATTTTACAAAATTAAATGAGAATATCTGTAATTATTCCTACATACAACGAAGAAAATGTAATCTTAGATTGTTTGAATTCACTTTCCAAACAAACGATTAGGGATTTTGAAGTGATTGTTGTTGATGATGGAAGTACTGACTCTACATTATCAAAACTTAATAGTATTGCATCTGCTTTAAGTTATAAACTAAAAATATTAAAGGGAAAACATGAAGGCGCGGGTAGCGCAAGAAATTTAGGTGCGAAATCTGCAGTTGGTAATATTTTAGTTTTTGTGGATTCAGATATGATTTTTGACAAAAACTTTTTGAAGATGCTAGTTAGACCAATTATTGCAGGAAAAACCAAGGGTACTTTTTCTAGAGATGAATATGTTTCCAATTGGGATAACATCTGGTCAAAATGTTGGAATCTAAATGAAGGATGGGAAGACAGAAAAAGACACCCTAAGAATTATCCAGACACCCAAAAAGTGTTTAGGGCAATACTTAAGTCTGAATTTGATAAGGTCGAGGGTTTTACAGCAGGAGGTTACAACGATGACTGGAGCTTATCTCAAAAACTTGGAATTCTTGCGGATGTTGCACCAAAGGCAATATTCTTCCACAAAAATCCAGATAGTTTAAAGGAAATTTTTAACCATGCTAGATGGGTAGGAAAGAGAAAATATAGGTTTGGTTTATTTGGGTATCTAGTAGCCTTAATAAGAAGTTCACTACCAGTATCTATGATTATCGGTCTTACTAAAGCGTTTATTTATTCACGACCGATGTTTTTAATTTTTAAGGTTGTATATGATTTTGGAATTTTTATTGGAATAATTAATTTCATGTTTACTAAAAGGGGAGGAAAATGATTTACCTTGTCTTAATTTTAGGATTTTTGCTTAGACTGATTTCTATTAATCAATCTTTATGGCTTGATGAGGCGACGACTGCACTCGTTGCTAAAATGCCAATTTATGACTTTTTTACCAAGTTTATGCCAGGGGACTTTCATCCACCATTTTATTACTTAGTGATTCGTGGCTGGTGGTTGGTGGTTGGCGGAAGCGAAATTGCGCTACGCATACCTTCAGTCTTATTCGGGATACTGACAATTTATGTTGTTTATTTAATAGCTAAAGAATTGAAACAAAAATGGCCTATTGTTCCTGCACTATTTTTAGCTACCTCTGGCCTTCATATTTATTATTCGCAAGAAGCAAGAATGTATGTTTTGGCTACATTTTTAGTAACACTGGCAGTTTATTTTTATATTGTTAAAAAATGGAAATTGTTTGCAATAATATTGCCAATAATTTTCTTAACCGATTATCTATCACTTTTAATTTTCCCAGTTCTTTACTTATACAAAAGATCTAAAAAGTTGCTTTTAGCTAGTATTCCATTTTTTATTACATTTCTTGCTTGGTTGCCATATCTATCCAAGCAGTTAGTTGCTGGAATGTCTATTGAAGATAGTTCATGGTGGAATATTTTAGGCCCTGTAACTTTAAAAAATGTAGCTCTTATTCCTACAAAATTTATGATAGGAAGAGTAAACATTGATAACAAGTTTATTTATGCTTTAGTGATAGTAGCTATCTCAATTATTTTTACATTTATAATAGGAAAAGCAAAAAATAAGTTGATTTGGTCTTGGTTTGGATTATCTCTAGTTTTAGGAATATTAATTTCCTTTTTTGTACCCACCTTAACTTATTTTAGATATTTATTTATTTTGCCAGCCTTTTACTTATTGCTTTCCGAGAAAGCTAGTCCGTATTTTATTGTGATTATATTAGTAATAAATTTAGTGGCTTCAGGGAGATATCTATTTAATTCTAAATTCAAAAGAGAAGATTGGAGAGAAGTGGCTAGTGCAATAGGGAATCAGAAAGTAATTTTCCCTGTTGATTCACAGAAAGAAGCATTAACTTATTACGGAAAAGAAAAAAACATTATCTCGATTGATGAATTATTATTAGGAGATAAAGAGGTTTGGTTATCAAGATACGTTTGGGACATTTTTGATCCAACAGATTCTACCCGCATTAGGTTACTTAACATGGGATATAATATGATTTCAGAAGAAAATTATAACGGAGTAGTTATCCAAAAATATGAAAGTCGCAATTGATCTTTCTCAAATTATATATGGTACTGGTGTTTCTCATTATAGGGAAAACTTGGTTAGAAATTTATTAAAAATAGACACTAAAAATGAATATTTATTATATGCTGGAAGTTTTCGTAGGAAGAAGGATATTCTAAGTTATTTTCCCCAAACAAAAGTTTTTCCTATTCCGTCAACTTTAGCAGATATAATCTGGAACAAATTACATATTTTGCCAATTGAAAAACTAATAGGCAAATTTGATTTGGTTCATACATCTGATTGGGCTGAACCACCATCAATTTTTCCAAAAATAACTACAATTCATGATCTAATTCCTTTGAAATTTCCCAAAGTAACACCACCTGTGATCGTTGCAGCCCACAAAGAAAGGCTTAAATGGGTTAAAAAAGAATCAAGAAGAATAATTGTTCCTAGCCAGACAACTAAAAAAGATTTAGTTGAATTTGGATTTAATGAAGACCTTATTAAGGTAATATATGAAGCCCCAAATCTTAAGAAGGCAAACGAACAAGAAATAATAGCTATTAAAGCAAAATATAGAATTCATGACGATTACATAATAGCCATTGGAACAAACATGCGCAAAAATATCAACAGGATAATCGATGCCTACAATCTCTCAAAATCAGGAAAGAATTTAAAACTTTTAATTGTAGGAGAAAAAAAAGGTATAGAGCATGAAGACCAAAGGGGAGTTAGATTCTTAGGTCATGTGGAGGATAGTGATTTGGGTCCACTTTTGACAGGGTCAAAAGCATTAATTTTCCCTTCTATCTATGAAGGCTTGGGTATTCCTATACTTGATGGATTTAATTGTGAAGTCCCAGTTGTTACATCAAACATTGGAAGCATGAAAGAGATTTCAGAGGATGCTTCAATTCTGGTTGATCCATATGATGTTAATTCAATTGCAGATGGTATTAGAAAGGCTCTGGAAGCGCCAAAGGCACTAATTACAAAGGGTTTAAAGAAAGTGGCTGAGTTTTCATGGAAAAAGACTGCAGAAGAAACACTTGAGGTTTATAAAGAAATATCTGAAAAATAATTGATTCAATCAGATTTAAGCAAAAGAGAAATGCTGTTTAATCTTTTCAATATCTTGGCCATGTCTATCTAATCTATCCTGTTGTGCTTCAGCCTTTCTTTCAATTGAATCTAGTTGGACTTGAATATCTTTGATATCATCTTTTGTAGCCATTTCTTCTCTAATAAGTTTTACATCCTCTTTTGTCGCTAATGTTTCTAAAACAGGTAAAATTAATTCTGCTACACCTTGATTAAACAAGTCAACAATTTCTTTTTTGTCTTTTTTGGTCATTACTTCATGATAATACTGACTTAAGGTACAGTCAATGATACAATCTAGGTATGTCTACATTGGCTTTGTCCACAAAAGCAACACAGAATGAAATTAAATCTGTTACTGAACATTTTCAAGGTTATACTAAAGTAGTTGTAGATATTGAAAAAGAAATTTTGTGTGCTGGTGCAGATAGACACATTGATGAAGAAGAGATGTTACTTTTAGATGGTTCAAAACAGAATAATTTATGGGGTGGAGGAGTAGATATGGAAACTCATGAAATTGATTATAATTCCATGATTAATTTAAGACCCAATCAAGATAATCCTAGTCGAGACATTCTTTCTCAAGAAATTCGAGCTAAGTTTGATGAAATAGTCACAAAAATCTTTATATGAAACACCAAAAACAGCTTGTAATGGATATCGCAATGAACTTAAATAGAATTGGAAACTGGATTGCTGATGATTTTGGTAAAAACTACAAGAAAATCAAAGTTTTTGTTGAAAATAATGATGAATACATAAGGCAATTCAAATATGAAAATAATCTCTTTGAGAAAACATGGTCAAACTTTTTATTGGTTTATCCTAGTTTTAAATCTGATTTGAAAAACAATGCAGAAAACTTAATGACTTGGGGAAATATCTTAACTCACAGATCTAAACTTTTGGATTAAGCAAATATGAATATAGGAATTGACGGCAATGAAGCAAATATAAAAAATAGGGTAGGGGTTAATAAATATGCCTACGAAATGCTTATTGGTCTTCAAAAAGAGAACGAGAAGAAGGTTAGCCCGAATAATCTCATAGTTTACCTTAAAGATGAGCCACTAAAAGACCTTCCTAGGGAAACAAAATATTTTAGTTACAAAATAATTAATGGTGGGGGACTTTGGATATTAACAAGATTAATGCCGTATCTTTGGAAGAATCCTGATAAAATAGATTGTTTATATTCTCCAAGTCATTATGTACCTATGTTTTTGTCAATTCCTCGAATTTGTTCAATTATGGACCTTGATTATCTCAATAATTCGGAACATTTTGAAAAAAAAGTGTTTTGGCAGTTGAAGTATTGGACTGCTATCTCTATTTTTGTCTCAAAAAGGATATTAACTATATCAGACTCTAGCAAAAGGGATATTGTACGACATTATCCTTTTGCATCTAATAAAATTACAGTTACGCATTTGGGATATGACAGAGATAAATTTAATCTTAATGTGTCTAATGACCTTGTACGACGGGTAAAAAATAGATACTCCATAGTTGATGACTATATCTTGTTTGTCAGCACACTCAAACCTTCTAAAAATATTGAAGGTTTGATCGATGCTTTTGCCTCTTTGTCCTCTAAATACCCTAAACTTTCTCTTGTCGTTGCTGGAAAGAAAGGTTGGATGTTTGAAAAGATATATGAAAGGGTAGAAAAATTAAATTTAACCAAAAAAATTATTTTTACTGACTTTTTTTCGGAGGAAGAAAGACCTGCGCTAATGGCGGGATGTAAATTTTACTGTTTACCGTCATTTTGGGAGGGATTTGGTCTAGAGATCCTTTCTGCGTTTGGTTGTGGCAAACCTGTTGTTGTTTCTAACGTTGGTTCGATCCCAGAAGTTGCAGGAGAAGCAGGAATTTATGTTGATCCAAACGATATTGAGAGTATAGCTGCCGGCATGGAGAATGTTTTAAATATGAGTGAGAAAGAATATAATAGTATAGTTGAACTTGGGTTTAAACAAGCTAAAAAGTTCAGCTGGGAAGAATGTAGTAAAAAAACACTGAAAGTAATTGAAAATATAAATGATTAAAGACAAAAACGGTAAAACATTATCAACAACTGAAATAATTAGTAAAGTTATAAATAGAATATCCAATTATTTTCTTGATTTTAAACTTATGCTCTTAAGATGGGTGGGATATATTCCCTTCCATACTATTAGAAACATGAAATATAAATTTTTTGGTATGAAGATTGGTAAAGGATCAACCATCCATATGTGGGCTAATTTTTTTAATCCCAAAAATATCAAAATAGGGGAAGATACAATAATTGGAGATCATGCCTTTTTGGACGGAAGGGATAAACTAATAATTGGAAACCATGTAGATATTGCATCTTCTGTAATGATTTATAACTCAGAACACGATTTATCAAAAGATGATTTCTCAGCTATAACTGCACCTGTTGAAATTGAAGATTATGTCTTCATTGGTCCAAGAGTGACTATTATGCCCGGGGTGAAGATAGGAAAAGGTGCTGTTGTTGCTGGAGGAGCAGTTGTAACCAAAGATGTTGATACATTTACTATTGTGGGAGGTGTTCCTGCTAAGCCAATTGGAGAAAGAAAAAACAAAAATCCAGATTACAAACTAGGTCGAGCAAGACTATTTCAATAAAATAATGAAACTCTTTTTAGCATCTAGAATTAAAGAACCGGTTACATTTAAAAAACTAGAGGAATATATTGGTGGTTTTAAAGGCAAAAAAATTGCCTTAATTCCGACAGCGTCAAACGGTGAAGAAGGTTGGGGATATTACAAGACAAAAAAGGACGGGACTTGGAATTTAGCACATTCACTTGAAGCTGAAGTCAATGATATTGTACTTGAAGATTATAGAGATGAATCGGTTTTGGATAAATTGCACGACAAAGATATTATTTGGTTTATGGGTGGAATGCCTGGGTATTTAATGTATTGGATTAGAAGATGCAAGATTGATTTGTATATTAAAGATATTTTAAATTCAGGTACATTATTCGTCGGTTCAAGTGCTGGAGCTATGGTAGCTGGTCAGACATTACAAGTTTCTGGTTGGGGAATGACAGATGGAGAAAGAGGTGTAGAAAAAATCGAACCAATGAAGCTTGTCGATTTTGACATATTTCCACATTTTCAAGATGAAAATCTTGATCAAATTAAAAGTAAATATAAGGGTAGAAAAATATATTTACTCAAAGATGGAGAAGAAATAATTGTAGAAGATAATAAATTTACTTTAATTGGAGAGGAGAGGATTATTACTAATGGGTAAAATCTTAAAAATAATATTTTTTTTAATTTCTGTTTTGCTTTTTGTGTATATTTTACCTAAAAGTCCAGAATTTCCAAAAGAGCTTCCAAATTCTGTTCAGTCTTTTGAACCGGCTGATGTTGAAGATCCATTTAGACGTGGATACTATACAAATCTTACTCGTGAAGAAATAATAGCTTATTATATACAAGAATTTAATAAATCAAGGAGTTTATACACCCTTCGGTTAAATTACCCTCCTGAGGAAGCCCAAACAATTATTCGAGACCAAACCAAGAGCACATTCTTAGAAGAATTAGTACATCCTTTAAGAGAATCTCTTTATATCAATGGTTTTGAGTCTGAAGGTACAATATATGAGTTTAAAATTAATGAAGTTATTTGGCAACAAAAGGTAATAGTTAGATACGTTCCAAGCAGTATTTTTATTCGGATAGTCGTATCAATGCTTACGCTTGTATCAATCTATATTTTAGTGAGAGAATACAAAAATGTTTAACAAAAATTTATATAAATATTTAATAACAGCATTACTAATTGCGATTCCTCTCTATCCCAAATTTCCACTTTTTAATGTTCTGGGAACTTACGTTTCAATTAGACTTGAAGATTTTTTGATTGCGATCTGTTTTTTAATGTTTTTACCCCTAATACTCAAGGAATTTAAAAGTCTTTTAAATAATAAAATGGTCAGGGCAATATTAATATTTTTATTTGTAGGATTGGTGTCTATTTTATCTGCAATACTTATATCAAAAACAGTCCTGCCTCATATTGGGTTATTGCATCTGATAAGACGAGCAGAGTATTTGTTTCTGTTTGTATGTGGATATTTGTATATAAAGAAATTTTTTGTCACAGGGGATATTGAGTATTTCGTTAAAGTGTTGGGATTAGTTATTGGTTATCTATTTATTTACGGACTATTGCAACGATACTTCTCATTTCCTGTCATAATTACTCAAAATAATGAATATTCAAAGGGGATTGCCCTTCGTTGGGTACAAGGTTCACATATCAATTCAACATTTGCGGGTCATTATGATTTAGCAAGCTATTTAGTTTTAACCTTGCCCATATTTGTTACAGGATTTTTTGTTTTTAAAGATCGGGTAACAAGACTGTTTTTTGGAACAATCTCGCTTTTTGGTTATTGGTTATTTGCAAATGCATTATCACGTATTTCCATTGTTTCCTTTATGGTTGCTGTGGGTATTTCACTTTTACTACTGAAAAAATATAAAGAAATTATTATTTTTGGAATAATTTCTATTATCTTATTTGGATTTTCTTCAAACCTTCGCAATCGTTATCTGCAGATTTTTGATGTGGTTAAAGAAAAAATTACCAGTATAGGCGTTGTGTATGCCGAGGAACAAGTTGTCTTCGAGGATAGGTCCACCTCAATTCGATTAAATGTCGAGTGGCCAAGAGCACTTAGAGCGTTATCCAAAAATCCGTTGTTGGGAACTGGATATTCATCGATTACTTTGGCAACAGATAATGACTACTTAAGGGCGTTGGGGGAGGTTGGAATACTTGGTTTCTCTGCCTTTATTCTAATTTTTATAAGTATGACCAAGATATTAATAAACGACAAAATGACTTCTCCAAACCATATTGAGAAGATATTTTTCACCTCCTTGGTTGGTGGAACTATTGGAATATTAATAAGTGCATCGTTTATAGATATATTTGAGGCATCTAAATTTGCAACTAATTATTGGATTCTAATGGGAATACTCATAGGCAGGATAAAAACAAGTTAATATGAATAAATTATTTGATCGCGTGAAAAAAGTTTTGTTTAGTGAGTATATTATATTAACAATAATTCTTGTTCTTGGCTTCTTAGTGAGATTATATAGGATTGACAATCCAGTTGCTGATTGGCATTCATGGCGTCAAGCGGACACTTCATCAGTTTCGAGAAATTTTGTTAAAGATGGCATTAATATGCTTTATCCCAAATATGATGACATAAGTAGTATTCAAACTGGTATTAATAATCCGACAGGTATTCGAATGGTGGAATTTCCAATTTATAACGCTCTTCACGCCACTGTTTTTAAAAATTTTGGTATCTTTAGTTTAGAGAAATGGGGGAGGCTTTTAACTTCCTTTATATCAACACTAACTGCTCTTTTCTTATTTTTATTAGCAAAAAAACATTATTCTACAAAGATTGGTTTACTGGCAGCATTTTTTTATTGTCTTTTACCTTTCAACATTTACTTCACAAGAGTAATCTTGCCCGATCCTCTTGGTGTTCTTTTTGCGGTTTCCGGACTTTATTTTTTTGGCAGTAATTTTATACTTTCCGGAATACTTTTTGCTTTAGCTTTTCTCCAGAAACCATATTTTGGCGTTTATCTAATTCCACTTATTTCAGAACTATTAAAAAAGGCGAATTTAAAAAGAAATTTAACATTTTTATTTTTAGCATTCACCCCATTTATTTTGTGGCGCTATTGGACATCACTCCACCCAGAAGGAATACCTTTTTATACATGGGCTTTTAATGGAGATAGAATTAGATTCCACCCAGCATTTTTTAGATGGATTTTTGGGGAAAGAATAGGAATATTAATTTTGGGTGGCTGGGGACTTATACCATTTGTTTTTGGTCTAATTAAAAAGCAAAAAAATAATTTTAGTCTATTGTTGAATATTGGTATGTTTATGTATCTTGTAATTGTTGCAACAGCTAATGTCAGACATGACTATTATCAAATTTTAATTATTCCTGCAATTTCTTTATCACTTGCAATTGGCACGGTTAGACTTTGGAAAAAATTCAAAATATTACTTCTAATAAGTTTATTAGTAATGTTTTTGGTGAGTTGGGACAGGATTAAACCTTTTTATCAAATTAATCATCCAGAACTTATGACTGTTGGAAAAGTGGTCGATGAAATGCTACCCAAAAACGCAATTGTGGTAGCACCATACAATGGTGATACTGCCTTTTTGTACCAAATGAACCGTAAAGGTTGGCCTGCAGTTGACGATTCAATTGATAATATTATAAAAAGAGGAGCAACACATTATGTGTCACTCGATTTAGGAAGTCTTGATACTGTAAATTTTTCTAAACGCTTTGCAATTCTTCAAAAAACAGATAAATTTATAATTTTAGATTTGCAGAAAGAAATAATAAATTAAATGGCGGATGAAATTTTAGATCAAGTTGATAAAGACGATAATGTGATCGGTACTGTTTGGAAGAGTAAGGCACATGGAAATCCAGACATAATTCACAGAGAAATTGCCTTTGTTATTTTTGATAAACAAGGTAACGTTTTGCTTCAGCAAAGGTCTGCTGGAAAAACAAATGATCCACTTGCGTGGAAACTCACGGTCGCAGGTCATGTTGGGGCAGGCGAGGAACCCCAAAGTGCGGCTACAAGAGAATTGAAAGAAGAATTAGGTTTTGTTGCTAAACCAATTTATTTTAATAAAACATATATTAGTCAACAAAAATTTAATGAATCAAGATTTTTTTATGTTTATTACTCACTAGTAGGTAAATTGCCCAAATTAGTTCTTAATTATTATGAAGTCGCAGATGCAAAATGGGTTAAAATAAGTGATTTGGATGAATTTGCAAAAAACAATAGTTATGACCTAGATGGTTGGTCACACAAAACTATAATTGAAATTGCTAGATATTTAAAAATTAAATGAAGATATTAATGCTTGTTCCTTTTTTACCAATTGATCAGATGTCTGGAGGACAGACAAGGTGGTATCACTTGGTTAAACACTTGAGTGAAAAACATGAAATAACTTTAATGTCTTTAATTAAAGATGACTGGGAAAGAAAGTATTTGCCACAAATCGAAAAGTACTGCAAAAAGGTATATGTCTTCAAACGCCCTAAATCTCCTTGGACATTCAGGAATTTGTTTTTGACTTTAGTAAGTTTTAACCCATTGGTTGTAATACGCAATTTATCTTTAGAAGAGAGGTCTGCAATTAAAAAAGAACTGTTTACACATAAGTATGATTTAATTCACGCAGAGACTTTTTATGTTATGCCACATATTCCAAAAACAAAAATACCCATCATTTTGGTTGAACCTACTATCGAATATTCGGTTTATCAGCACTATGTTAATAATGAGGTCAGCCCGATTTTAAGGCCTATTTACATGTTTGATGTTGTTAAGCTTAAATTTTGGGAAAAATTTTACTGGCACAGAGCAACCAAACTTTTTGCAGTTTCTGAAGATGATAAGAAGCTAATTCAAAAAGAGGTACCCAAACTAGATGTCGGTGTTATATCAAACGGGGTAGATCTTGAGTTTTTTGATAGTAAGAAGGTTACTAAAAAATATCCTCCGAGAATTTTATATCATGGTAATTTTAAATGGATGCAGAATGTAGAGGCTGTCAATCTTTTAGTTCATGAAATTTGGCCAAAAGTTAAAAAACAAGTAAAAGAAGTCAGACTGTGGATTAGTGGAAGAAATATTCCTCCTGAAATAGTTGAATACTCCAAAAAAGATCACAATATTGAAGTTTCTGAGAGTATTGAAGACAATAGAGACGCATATAAAGGGTCAACTCTTTTGGTCACACCTATAAGAGGTCCCGGAGGAACGAGGCTTAAGGTACTTGAGGCAATGGCATCTGGTTTACCGGTTGTTTCTACACCAGTAGGTGTTGCTGGGTTAGGAATTAGTGGTGGTAAAGAGGCTTTAGTATCATCAAATATGGACGAACTGTCAAAAATGGTTGTTGATCTGTTAAAAAATAGAGAAAAACGCGAAAGAATTGGAGAAGAAGGCAAGAAGTTTGTAAGACTAAATTTTGATTGGAGTGGAATCGTAGCAAAATTAAATAAAGTATATGACGAAACTAAAATTGAAAATATTAATTGATGCAAGACTTTTTGGCCCAAGCCATACTGGAAATGGCAGATATACTAAGGAGTTAATTAAAAATCTTGCAAGAATAGATTCGAGTAATAATTACATTTTACTTTTAAGAAAAGAGATTATCAATAAAATAAATCTTCCTTGTAACTTTACTAAAGTCTTAGCTGACTTTAGACATTATTCATTTGAAGAACAATTTAAACTGCCATTTTTAATTTCAAAATATAAACCAGATGTTGTTCATTTTCCTCATTTTAATGTACCCCTTTTTTATTTTGGAAAGTTTGTTGTAACAATACATGATCTTATTATGCATAAATCTACAGGCGGTGAAGCAACCACAAGACCTTTCCCCATTTATCAAATATGGCGATTAGGATATTATTTGTCTTTTATTAAAGCAGTTTTTGGGTCTATAAAAATAATTGTTCCAAGCTGTACAGTAAAGGATGAAATTGTTGATTACTATCATATAGATCCTAAAAAAATTGAAGTGACTTATGAATGAAACAATGAATCAAAACAAATATTTTATCTATACAGGAAATGCATATCCTCATAAAAATCTGGAGAAATTAATTGAGGCAATTCTTTTGATGAATGGAAAATTAAAGATAGTTTCAGCAAGAAGCATCTTTATTAATAGATTGGAAACATTAATAAAAGAAAAGAAGGCACAAAAAAACATTGAAATTGTAGGATTTGTTGATGATAATAATTTAAAATTTCTTTATAAAAATTCTGTAGCTTTTGTTTTTCCTACCCTTGCTGAAGGCTTTGGCCTTCCTCCAATGGAAGCAATTAATGCAGGAACCTTGGCTGCTGTTTCTAATATTCCTGTTTTGAAAGAAGTTTATGAGGAAAGTGTTTTTTACTTTGATCCGATTAGTGTGGGTTCCATAAAAACTTCTTTGGAAAACATTTTGAAAATTTCCGAAGAAGAAAGAAAGAATCAAATTGCTAAATCTCAAGAATTTTTAAAAAAATATTCATGGCTTAAAATGGCAAAAGCGACATTAAAAATCTACGAGTCTTCAATTTAAACAATTTAGAGTAAAATACGTCTAATGATAACTCTTGATAAATTAAAAATTGCAATTTGTTACGATAGGATTAATAAGTTTGGTGGGGCGGAAAGAACACTTTTAACTCTTCATGAAATGTTTCCAAATGCTCCTCTTTATACATCAGTTTTAGATTTGGATAATGCTCATTGGGCGAAAGTTTTTCCTAAAATTTATACTTCATTTTTACAAAAAATACCATTTGTTAGGAATAACCACGAATTGTTTGGTTGGTTAATGCCTTTAGCTTTTGAGACGTTCAATTTTAGTGAGTTTGATTTGGCAATTTCCGTTACCTCAGAGGCAGCCAAGGGAATAATAACTGGTACAAAGACACTACACGTTTGTTATTGCTTGACCCCAACAAGATATTTATGGAGTGGATATGAAGAATATTTCGAAAATAAAATATTAAGATTTATAAGTAAACCAATTGTAAATTATCTAAGATGGTGGGATAAAGCAGCTTCTCAAAGACCAGATAAAATCATTGCTATCTCGACGGAAGTCCAAAAAAGAATTAAAAAATATTACGTTAGAGATTCTGAAATTATATTTCCATCGGTCGAACAACTTGCTTCATATCGCAAAAATCGTCTCCTTCGGGTTTCCCGTAGTTCCTATGGGAAGACCAGTCGCCAATTTTTGCTGGATATGAAGCAATATTTTTTGTACGTTGGTAGGCTTGTTAAATATAAAAAGGTTGATTTGATAGTTGATACATTTAATGATTTAGGTTTGCCTTTAGTTATAGTGGGGATTGGTTCAGAAGAATATAGCTTAAAGCATAGAGCAAACGACAATATAAAATTTTTTGGTCAAGTCACTGACAATGAGCTGTTTAATATTTACCAAGGAGCTAAAGCATTTTTAATGCCTCAGGAAGAAGATTTTGGGATTACAGCTGTTGAAGCTCAAAGTTTTGGAGTCCCTGTTATTGCATATAATAAAGGTGGGGCCTTGGATATCGTGATTGATGGAAAGACCGGATTATTATTTGATAATCAAACAAAAGAAAGTTTAAAGCAGGCAATTGCAAAATTTGATACAATGAGATTTAATTATAACTACTTAATTAATAATGCTAAAATTTTTTCAAAAGAAAGATTCAAAAGGCAACTACAAAGATCACTTGTACGCTCTTATAATAGCTGGAGGAGGAGGAACCAGACTTTGGCCTAAGTCTTTAAATAAATCTCCTAAACAATTTCTTCCCCTTTTTTTTGAAAACCAGACTTTAACACAACTTACGTTTGAAAGATTTCAAAGGATGGTGCCTCCTGACAAGATTTACTGTGTAACAGTGTCAGAAGATTATAAAAAAGAAATAATTAAAGAAATTCCTGAGTTTGTTAAGGAAAATATCATTGTAGAACCAGCAAGAAGAGAAACTGGACCAGCTCATGCACTAGGAGCTTGGGTAATACAAAAGATTGACCCTGATGCTGTAATAGTTACAGAAGCTGCAGATAGGTTGGTTAAGCCAGTTGGTAGGTACTTAGAGGTTTTAGAAGCTTGTGCACAAATTGCCTATGAAGATAAAAAACTAGTTGCACTAGGTGTTCCTCCTCTTTACCCACACACTGGTTTAGGCCACATAAAAAAAGGCGATAAATACAAACAGATTAAAGACATTAAATTTTTTGAACTTGAAAAATTTGTAGAAAAACCAGAATTGGAGTTAGCTAAAAAATACACAGACTCTAAAGAATATTATTGGAATGCTGGTGAGTTTGTCTGGAGAGCAGACGTTTTACTTTCTGAAATTAAAATTCATGCACCGGAAATTTACAAAAATCTTTTAAGAATTAAAGACATTAAAAAGATTACTCAAATCTATGAAGATATGCCCAAAATTGCAATTGACTATGCAGTTGCTGAGAAATCTAAAAATTTTGTGGTTGTTCATGGAGATTTTTCTTGGACTGATGTAGGGGACTGGAAAGAGGTTTGGGAAAACAGTAAAAAAGATAATGATGGCAACGTTATTATTACGGGTGATGAACCAGGTGGAGAAGTTATCAATATTGATACAACAGACGCTCTAATCCATTCAAATGGTAGGTTAATTGCTGCAATTGATGTTGACAACTTAATTATTATAGACACAAAAGAAGCCTTACTTGTTTGTCCCAAAAGTCATGCTCAATCGGTTAAAAAAATAGTAGAGTTATTGAAGGAAAAAAATAGAAAAGATCTTCTTTAAAACGCCTTATGTTTTCTAACACTCATATGTTTTTTGAAATAGCAAAGAGAACAATAGATATTGCCAGCTCAATATCTTTAATTATTTTATTTTTCCCAATAATGCTAATTACTGCAATAATAATTAAACTAACCTCGTCGGGAACCATACTTGTCGAAAAAGACAATGAAAGTGCACAAAGAGTGGGAAAGAACGGTAGGGTTTTCTACCATTATAAATTCAGAAGCATGATAGCTTATGGATATGATGCGATAAAGAATAATCCAAAATTCAAAAAACATTATAGAGAATATAGAGAGTCTAATTTTAAACTTAATAAAGATCCTCGGGTTACCAAGTTTGGTAAACTTATTAGAAAATATTCAATTGATGAAACTCCACAATTTTTTAACGTGTTAAAAGGTGAGATGAGTCTTGTAGGTCCAAGGCCTTGTTTTGTAGAAGAGCTTGAGGAACAAAAAAAGAGATTTCCCGAGTGCGAAAAATATATTAAAGAAATGCTTAAAGTAAAACCCGGAATTACTGGGTACTGGCAAGTTTCAGGTAGAAGTGAAGTTAATTTTGATAAAAGAGTGGAAATGGATGCTTACTATGCAAGAAAAAGATCATTATTTTTTGATCTTTTAATAATACTTAAGACTCCATACGCTATGATTTCAGGACGAGGTGCTGTATAATTTTATAGATTATGAATGAAGAATCTGCTATGTTAATTCCTAAGATTGATCCCACTAAAACTGATGCTGTAGGAATTCCAAAACCTAAAATTAAAATTAAAAAAATCTATGTGATTATCCTATCAGTACTTTTGGGCATACTGTTGGTTGTGGCTATTCCTTCAATTATCTTCTTTGCTAAATTGAACGCTGTCTATAAAAATATTGCGCCCATGGTCTCATCTGTTAATATTGAGGATACTGCAAAATTAAAGAGCGATCTAGCGACAGTAAAAGATTCAGTAACCGGACTTAAAAAATCTTACTTTCTAATATCTTGGATGAAGATAATCCCTTGGGCAGGGAAATATGTTAATGATTTAGGCCACGGGATAAACGCTGCAGTTTATACACTTGAAGCAGGTGACACCACCCTAACCACAGTTGAACCATACCTCAAGGTTTTAGGTTTTACTCCCGAAGGTGTGCAGTCTGATGATGGTAAAGATGGCGCTAAGACTTCGCAGGAAAGAATTGACTTTATAGTTAATTCGATCCCTGAAATTATTCCAAAGATGGGGGAAATTTCTGAAAAGTTCAAAAAAGCTGAAGAAGAGATGAAATACATTGATCCTAATGATTATCCAGAGAAGTTTCGTGGAATTGATTTAAGGGAAAAGATGAAAAAAGGATTGGATCTATTCAAAGAAGTTGCATCATACATATCAGAAAGTAAGCCACTTCTTGAATCTGCACCTTATTTATTAGGAATTGACGGAGATAGAACCTATTTAGTTCTTTTTCAAAATGATAAAGAGTTAAGACCCACAGGAGGATTTTTGACTGCTTACTCAATTATGAAGGTATCAGAAGCCAAGTTTGAGCCTGTTAGTTCTGATGATATCTATAATCTTGATGCTAAATATAAGCCATCTCTTCCCGCCCCTGAACCAATAGTTGATCTTATTAAAGGCCCTTATGTTCTCTCTCAAAATATAAGGCTTAGGGATATGAATTATAGTCCCGATTTTAAAGTGGCAATGGATTTATTTTCATCTGAAGCCAAAGATTTGGGATTAAAAGATGTTGATGGAATAATTGCTGTTGATACAGGTCTTTTGGTTAATCTTTTAGACGCACTGGGTGAAATTGGTGTACCAGGGTTTGGTAATTTTTCAACTAAAATTGAACCAAAATGTAATTGTCCCCAAGTTATTTACGAACTTGAAAGTTTTGCCGATGTGGAAGGACCGATTATTTGGGATCCATTAACTGGTGAAATAATACTTAAGCCGAAAAATTCGGACAATAGAAAGAAAATCATAGGTCCTTTAATGAATTCAATTTTGGCAAATGCCTTTGGCTCAACTAAAGAAAAACTTCCTAAATTGCTTGACGCAATTTTTAAGTCAGTGACTGAAAAACATGTATTGTTTTATCTTCATGATGAAAAGGCTCAGGAAGCAGTTGAGGGCTTTGGTATTGCAGGAAGGATTGGTGATTTTAACGGTGACTATTTTCATTTAAGTAATTCTAATCTGGGAGGAAGAAAATCAAATCTTTATGTAAAAGAAGAAATTGAACAGGAGATAGTTGTTAATAAAGATGGAACAATTGAAAAGACAGTAACTGTTACATATAAAAATCCGGAAAAACATGACGGTTGGCTTAACTCTGTTTTGCCCAATTGGGTTCGGGTTTACGTTCCTGAAGGATCAAAATTAATTGCAGTTGAGGGTTTGGAAAAACAATATGATACGGTAACGGAACTTAATAAAACTGTTTTCTCTGGATATTTTAAATTAAGACCCGAAGGAGTCTCAAAGGTAATATTTAAATATTCTTTACCGTTTAAAAAATCATCAGACTATAAAATGTTTATACAAAAACAACCAGGAGTTGATGCTCCACTTTATATAATCCGAAGTGCCAAGAACGAGGAGGAGTTCTTGCTAAAAACAGACAAAGAAATTAGAATCAAGTTGTGAAACAAAGGACATATTCTTCAGAGGGTATAATCTTAAAAAGATCAAATTTTGGGGAAGCGGATAGAATCCTCACTGTTTTTTCCAAAAGATATGGAAAAATAACACTTTTGGCTAAAGGTATTAGAAAATTAGGATCAAGGAAAAGGGGTCATCTTGAAATTTTTTCCAAAGTAAAATTTTCAGCTGTAGCAGGCACGGGGTTTGATATCTTAACTGAAGCAGAAGCTATAAGTAATTTTACTAAATTACGGTTAAATTTAAACAGGGTGACTCTTGCTTATTATTTTTGTGAAGTTTTACATAAAATTACAAAAGAGGATGAAAAGCATGACGAATTATTTGAATTACTGGGAAAATCTTTAAAAGAACTTGAAACAGCTAAAAATTTAAAAGTTCTTCGTAAAGATTTTATAGTTAATCTACTTATAGAACTTGGTTACTGGCCAGAGAGTAAAAAGATGATAAATCATGACATCGAACTGGAGGATGTATTGGAAAGAAAAATCAACTCTTTACGTGTAGGTAAAAAAGTCTTATCATGAACATATGAAGGGTTATCATGGAAATATTGAAGAATTAACTTTAAGCAATTCTTTTTTTAGACAGGTTCTCCACACATCAAAAAATTTTCAGCTTGTAGTTATGGCTTTAAAACCAAAAGAAGATATTGGTTTTGAAGTGCATAATGAAAATGACCAATTCTTTAGATTTGAGGAAGGTACTGGGCAGGTAATGATTGATGAGACGACTTACGATGTAAAGGATGGCGATAGTGTAATTGTACCCATGGGTGCAAAACATAATGTAATTAATACATCAGATTCTGAATTTTTAAGATTTTATACAATTTATGGTCCTCCACACCACATGGATAAAACAGTCCACAAAACAAAAGAAGAAGCAATGTCCTCAGAGGAAGAATTTGACGGCGTTACTATAGAGTAAAATAATTTAAATCTGCACTCGCTACAATTTTATTTGCACAATCAACAACTTCTAATTTATCGACTAATTGACAACCGTCAGGATGTTCTTCAGTTTTACTGTTTCCACACTCTTTTTCGAATGGGCATTTTGCACCACGATTTATCCCTCCAATCTCTTTCAAGCGTTCTAAAGTTCTACACATGTTGGGTATATTACAAAATTAATATATAATAATCAATATGGATTTAATGGAAAAAATTACATCACTTGCCAAAAGAAGAGGATTTATATTCCAAAGCAGTGAAATATACGGTGGCTATCAAGGTTTTTGGGATTATGGACCTGCTGGAGTGGAACTTAAAAATAACATTAAAAAAGAGTGGTGGAAGTCGATGGTTTACGGGAGAGACGATGTTGTAGGAATTGATGCTTCAATAATTATGAATCCAACAGTTTGGGAAAAGTCTGGACACTTAACCGCTTTTACTGATCCGTTAGTAGAATGCAAGGAGTGTCACAAGAGGTTTAGGGCTGATCAAGAAGATCTGTTGAAAGCACATTCAAAAGAGCATAACAATAAAATGGAATGGACAGAAGCTAGGACTTTTAATTTGATGACTGAGGTTTTACTTGGCACTACAGAGCCTAAAGAAAAATCATATCTTAGAGGAGAAATTACACAAGGAGTTTTTGTAAATTTTAGAAATGTTGTTGATTCTACAAGGGTTAAGATTCCATTTGGGATTGCCCAAATAGGAAAAGCGTTCAGAAATGAAGTTACTCCCGGAAATTTCACCTTTAGATCTAAAGAATTTGAACAAATGGAATTAGAGTATTTTGTTAAACCTGACGAAAAAGAAAGTAAAACTTTTTTTGAAGACATGAAACATGTAAGAATAAATTGGTATAAAAATTTAGGTCTAAATCCAAACAAGTTGCATTTTCATGATCATGAAGAAGACAAAAAAGCTCATTATGCAAAATATGCAACAGATATAGAATATGAGGCTCCGTTTGGTTGGAGCGAAATGGAAGGAATTCATCATAGGGGTGATTACGATCTTTCAAATCATAATCTAAAATACAGAGACAATTTAACTAACGAAGAATATACACCTTGGGTAATAGAAACATCAGGTGGGGTAGATAGAGCAACTCTTTTCTTCCTTTTGGATTCTTTCACTGAAGACGGTGAGAGAGTGTATTTAAAACTTAATCCTAAAATTGCCCCTTATAAAGTAGCTGTTTTTCCACTTCTTGCAAATAAACCAGAATTAGTTGATAAAGCTAAAGAAATTTATAAAAACTTAAAATCAAAAATAAATAGTATTGTTTGGGACGACAGGGGAAACATTGGTAAAAGATATTTTGCTCAAGATGAGATAGGTACTCCATGGTGTGTAACAGTTGATTTTGATTCACTTAAGGATGATTCAGTGACTGTAAGGGATCGAGACACGGGTAAACAGGAAAGATTGCCTGTTGACAAGTTGGTAAATTATTTCCAAAATAAATTAGATGAGTAATTTAAAACGTTTTCTTCCAGTAATTCTTTTAGGTGTCGGCATTCTAGTTCTAGTATTGGTTTTTATCTTTATTAAAGGCAAAAAAACTACAGAAACAACAGATGATGGGGGTATCTTAATTGAGGTTGCTTTTCCAGATAGACCGTTTGCTTCTCTTACACCTACATCTGATGGACATTATATAAATTTAAAAATTGAAAAGATTAAGGTTTCTAAGGCTGTTTCAATGGATTATGAGCTTCTTTATTCTCTACCCGATGGTAGAGCACAAGGTGTTCCTGGAACAGCAGATTTGAAAGATATTGATGTCTTTGAAAGGAAATTATTATTAGGTTCTGAATCAAATGGGAAGTTTAGGTATGATGAAGGAGTTGAAGAAGGCAGTTTAACGATTAGGTTTAGAGATACCAAGGGTAAACTTCTGGCTAAATTCTCAACGAAATTCCATTTACAATCTGATGTTTTGGAATTAGCCTCAATTGATGAGAGTTTTGTCTATAAATTTGATAAAAAACCAAAAGGTATTTTCTTTGTAACCATGGAAACCTTTGGTTTGCCTTCTGGTTCTAGTGTAGCTTCAGTTACAGCTGGTCCATATGGAATCTTCTCATCAACAGAACTTCCTAAAGGCATTGCAGATGGTTGGCAAGTAACTTCAGAAAACATTTTTTATAAGTAAGACTTTGAATCTCATGGGAAATTATTTTATTTCTTTTCCAGCTTTTCTATTTTCTGATTCAGAATCTAACATTTCTCTTGTTTTGTGCTGAATATATAACCAAAGCGCTTCTTTACCTTGTGTCTTGTCAACAATCTCTTGAATTTTATCAAATCCAGTTTTGCCAAAAACAAAATCGGTATATTCATTTAATAATCGTTGTGTTAGTGGATCATTATCGAAAAAATGAATTTGAACAGGTGTCACTTCATTTCTAAAGTCTTTCTCATCACTTTGACGTCTTTTTTCAGCATTATTCAAAATTTTCCTTAATTTAGATGAATTCATTCGAGTATTATAGGCTATTACTAACATTAATTCAATTGATGTATTTTGTTCGGTGAAAACACCTCTTGACAAGTCGTGAAAGAAATATCAAAATGGTTAGTAATGGTGAATGATGGTAACATCATGATCCTAAATGAAACTGCCCAAGTTTTAAATATATGTTAACAGGAAGCTATTTGGGGGTTTTAAGCGATTCGAGACGAGTCGCAGTACCTAAAAAATTTATTAATGAAATAGGAGAAAATCCTGTTGTGGCTAAATGGTATGAAGACTGTTTAGTTTTGGTAAATGCCAACTTTTTAAAAGATTTGATTGCCAAATTAACAGGGGAAAAACAAATTGTAAATCTAGGAGTCAGAGATATTGAGAGGTTTATTATAGGATCAAGTTTTGAAGTTGAGCCTGATGATCAAGGTCGAATAATAATACCGGAAATTCTAGCTAAGTATGCATTTTTAGAGAAAGATGTAGTTTTTGTAGGCTTACTTGACAGAGTAGAGATTTGGTCAAACAAAACATGGGAGGAAAAATCTAGTGAATTTGCCAAAACAACCAAAAGTTATATAGAAGGTCTAAGTAAATGAATACATATCACGAGTCAGTAATGGTTGATGAGGTGGTTAAAGAAATGCCAAAGGGTAAGGTTATTGATTGTACTTTAGGAACCGGTGGTCACAGCAAAGCATTGACAGCAAAAGACTGTGAGGTTTTGGGAATTGAAGCAGATCCAAAGATTTTAGCAGTTGCCAAAGAAAGATTGGGGGAAAAAGTAAATATTGTTTTAGGTAATTTTTCCAATTTGGATAAAATTGCTAAAGACAATGACTTTGACCAAGTAGATGGAATACTTTTGGATTTAGGAGTTTCTAATTTGCACCTTAAAGATGATAATAGAGGATTTTCTTTTACTGAAAGTGAGCAAGATCTAGATATGAGACTTAATCCTGATGTTCAGGGAGTTAAGGCCTCAGATTTATTAAATGCTTTAAATGTGGGTAGCTTGACAGACCTTTTTGAAAAAGTAATGAATAGAGATTTGGCAAAGAAATGGGCAAGAGAGGTAATGTTTAATCGTCCATTTAAAACAGTGGCTGATCTTAAAAAAGTGGCATTTAATATGCCACACAAAAAGAGTTTAGATTCTGCAACACTACCTATGCTTGCTTTAAGAATTGCAGTAAATTCTGAATATGAGAATTTGGAAGAGGTATTACCTAAAGCTTTTTCGCTTTTAAGAGCAGGTGGGAAGCTTTTGATAATAACTTTTCATTCGGGAGAGGAAAGGATTTTGGATAAAAATATCGGGCAGAAAGGGTATGTTATTTACCCGACTGAAACTGAAATACGAAACAATCCGAGATCCAGAAGCGCAAAATTACATATTTATGATAAACAAAAATAAATCGAATAAACCGGTAAAAATAATTATGAGAAATATGATTTGGATAGTTAATACATTACTATTGGTAGTTGTTGTTTTCTTGGGTATAGAACAAGGTGGCATAGGGGCAGAAGTCAGGAAAATTGATGATACCTTGGAAAATCAAGATAGCATAAAAAGAGAAATTTCTGAAAAAATATATGAAAACCACATGGCAGATAATAATCAAAAGATTCAAGAATTAGGTTTCATAAAACCTATTAACATTCTGTATTTTGATACTGAAGAAGCTGTTGCTCAGCTTCCTGTACAATAATATGTACCTATGCGTTTAAAAATAATAAGCTTCATTTTTCTTCTTGGCTTTGTCGCGGTTATCATGAGACTTTTTTATTGGCAGATTATTAAAGGTAATGATTTAAGTAAACAAGCAAGTTATCAATACAGAGGATCTGAAAAAGTAACTGCTCCAAGAGGAAGTATTTTAGCGTCTGATGGAACATGGCTAGCTGTTGCAAGGACAAATTGGCTTCTTTTTGCAGACAGACCAAGATTAGAAAATCTAAATTTGGTTGCTAATTCATTATCTCCCATCCTTGAGGAAGAAAGTATGGATATTTATAAAAGAATTAACAAAGAAGGTGTGGTCTGGTTACCAATCAAACACAAACTTACAAATGAGCACAAGGAAAATATAGAGAAATTAGGTTTAAAAGGTCTTGGATTTGAACCAGAAGAATCACGATTTTATCCGGAAGGTTCATCATCAGCCAATCTCTTAGGATTTGTGGGAAAAAATGAAGACGGCGAAGATGTAGGCTATTTTGGACTAGAAGGCTATTATGATCTTTCCTTAAAAGGAAAAGGAGGATTTAAATTACAGGAAAAAGATCTAAGCGGAGCCCCCATAATATCTTCTGGAATAAAAGAAATATCAAACGTGTCAGGTGCGAATCTAATAACTTATATTGAAAAAACAATTCAAACTAAGGTTGAAGAAAAATTAAAGCTTGGAATCGAAAAATATGGAGCCAAAGAAGGCTCTGTTGTTATAATGGATCCCAAGACGGGTGGAATATTGGCCATGGCTTCATATCCATCATACGATCCTAGTAAATACGGAGATTATGAAGAATCTTTATATAGAAATCCTGTAATTTCTGACACATTTGAACCGGGATCAATCTTTAAAATTATTGTTATGGCAGCAGCGTTAGACGCTGATGTTGTTAAACCAGACACTAAATGTGATATTTGTGATGGACCCTTAAAGGTAGATAAATATTTCATTGAGACATGGAATCAAAAATATTATCCGGAAAGTACAATGACTGACGTAATTGTTCATTCAGATAATGTGGGGATGAGTTTTGTAGCTCAAAAATTGGATTATGATTTAATGCACACTTATCTTGAAAAATTTGGTATAGGCACATTAACCGGAATTGACCTGCAAGGAGAAGCATCTGCACCACTTCGTAAAAAAGGGACATGGAATATCGTTGATCTTGTAACATCATCTTTTGGACAGGGAATTGCTACAACACCAATACAAATATTAAAAGCTTCTTCGGTAATTGCCAATAAAGGGGTTATGGTAACTCCCAAGATTGTTAAAGCCATTGAGTTAGACGGTTGGAAGCAAGATGTTAAAAATAAGGATGAAGATAAAAGAATAATTTCAAAAGAAGCTTCTGAAGAGATGACTTCAATAATGGTTGAAGCAGCAAGACATGGTGAGGCCCAATGGACAAACTTAAAAGGATTTAGTGTTGCTGGTAAGACAGGTACAGCTCAAATTCCAATCGCGGGTCATTATGATCTAGATGCAACAATTGCAAGTTTTATAGGTTTTGCTCCCGCTAATAATCCTAAATTTATTATGCTTGTTACATTAAAAGAACCACAAAGTAGTCAGTGGGCTTCAGAAACAGCTGCTCCTTTATGGTATTCTATTGCAAGGGATCTTTTTATCTTTTTTGGCATTCAGCCGGAAAATTAGGTATAATAATAAACGCCGTATGGCAAAATTTATAATAACAGGTGGAAAAAAACTTGAGGGGGAAATTGATGTCTTTGGTAATAAAAATTCTGCGCTTAAATTAATTCCTGCTTGTTTAGCCACTTCTTCAAAATCAATCCTTACAAATGTTCCAAATATCTCAGATGTTAGGGTGTTAATTGAAATTATTGAGAAATTGGGTGCAAAAGTTAAGTTTAATGAAGGAATCTTGGAAATTGATGCTGAAAGCTTAAATTCATATGAACCTGATGCAGAACTCTGTTCAAGGATTAGAGCATCGGTAGTTTTGGCAGCACCACTTCTTGTGAGGTTTGGTAAGGCCACATTAACACCTCCGGGAGGGGACTCGATTGGAGATAGACTTTTAGATACACATTTTAGTCTAATGCAAAAATTAGGAGTTAGTTATAAAAGAGAGAATGGAAAGTTTTATCTTACTTGGGATAAAAAAGTTGGAGGTAAGATATTTTTAGAAGAAGCGTCAGTTACTGCTACCGAAATGGGGCTTATTATGGCGTCTTCCATGGATGAAGAAGTAACAATTGAAGATTCTGCCTGTGAACCACACATTGGAAATTTAATTGATCAGCTTTCTAAAATGGGAGCTAAAATTTCAGGTCGTGGAACAAACACCTTAACAATTAATGGAGGAAAATTAAGTGGAGTAGAGCATAGAGTTATGGCAGACCATATTGAGGGAGGAACTTTTGCCATAGCCTCTGCAATTACAGGAGGAGAAGTAAAAATTAATAATTTTGAAGTAGAAAACTATCATATGATTTTGAATTATCTTGGTAATATGGGTATAAATTATAAACTTGAAGATAATAGTTTGATTGTTTTGCCATCAAAACTAGAGGCTAAAAGGCGTAAATTTCAAACCAGACCTTGGCCAGGTTTTCCAACTGATCTGATGAGCCCATTTATTGTTTTGGCTACGCAAACTCAAGGTACTGTTCTTTGTCATGATTGGATGT
>Ga0172379_10000702_pt1 | contig 79658 bp, 75 predicted proteins | sample GrowelOW334metaG_FD_119756 | JGI IMG/M metagenome (GOLD analysis project Ga0172379, IMG submission 119756) | Groundwater microbial communities from an aquifer near a municipal landfill in Southern Ontario, Canada - Groundwater well OW334 metaG | ecosystem: Environmental > Aquatic > Deep... | reverse complement strand
GTTTACTGTTTTTTAACGAAAGTAATTTTTTCTTATTTAAAGATGATGAGGCTAAGGCCGAGATACTTGATAAATATAATTTTTCTAGTTTGCAGATAACAAAAAAAATTCCCAACACGATAGAGTTAAAGATTAATGAACGTCCATATTCTTTCATTTTTCAACAGGGAAGTGACTATTTTTATTCTTCTTCAGATGGTTATATCATGAAGGAAATTCCAGTTCTGCCTGAAGACCTAGCTAAGTATTTTATTTTAGAAAATAAAAGTGATTCAATTGTAATCGGAGAAAAAAATAAAATAAGTTTAAAAGATGATTATTTAAATTTTGTTTTAAATTTAAATAGTCATTTAGCTCAATATTCGGATTTACCGGTTGAAAAGTTTATTATTGACCAAGAGCTCAATTCAGTTATTGTTAAGTTTAAAAATGGCCCGTCAGTTTATTTTAGTACTAAAAATGATATCAATGAGCAGGTTGAATACCTAGCTCTTGTCAAAAAGGAAAAAATAAAGGATAATTTCAATAAGACTAATTATATTGATCTGCGCTATGGTAGCAAGATTTTTATTAATTGATATATATGAGCATGGAAGGTTTGTTTAAATTTTTATTCGGTACAGCTATATTTATATTTGGTTTAGTATCAGCTGGTTTGTTTTTACTGGTTATAAAGGTAATTTTACTGTTCCAAACTGAGGTCCATTTTATGGGCCTTATAATAAGTTAATAAGTTAAATCTTTCTTTAAAATATTGCCCAAACTTAAGCCGAAGAAATCAACACTTCGCACGTGATTAATAGTTAATTTAGTTTTTTGTTCTAGATTTAGTTTTCTCGTAGTGTATTATAGTTTGTGGCGTGCAGTTCGTTTGATTGATTGACGGACTACACAGGTTGTTTGATACAAGAGGAGGTTCATTGGGTAGACCTCCTTCTTTTCTTCTCAATAATAGGTTTATTAATATACATTATGCGAAGTATTGATATGCAAGAAATGGCCTGTTTTTGAGCCTTTTCTATCTTCTTCCCCTCCATATAATAAATAAAATCTGCTATAATAAAATTATGACAAGTAAACCAATAATTAAATATTTAGTTGACTTCCTCGACTTCTGTGAAATCGAAAAAGGATTGTCGTCTAAGACTCAAGAAAATTATACCCGCTTCCTGAGAAAGTTCTTTTCTTGGCTTAAAGAGTCTAAATTAGACGAGCTCCCTCCTCGAGATTTGACCCCAGAGCACGTCTGGAGTTATAAAGTATACTTGTCTCGCCATATTGACCCCAGGACCAAAAAGACGCTTAAAAAAACGACTCAGAACTACTATTTAATCGCTTTGCGTTCTTTACTTGGCTTCTTTGTTGAAAAAGATATCGCTTCCCTCCCGCCTTCAAAAATAAAATTAGCTAAAGATAAAGCTGATAAAGAAATAAAATTTTTAAATTTAGAACAACTGAAAAATCTTCTAGCGGCGCCCGACTCCTCAATTATTGGTTTAAGGGATAGAGCCTTACTGGAAACCCTATTTTCAACCGGTTTGCGGGTTGCTGAACTAGCCGCTCTAAATCGTGATCAAGTTCGCATTAAAGATGAGACAAATGGCCTAGAAATCGCGGTAATTGGTAAAGGGAGTAAGATTAGGACGGTTTACTTCTCCGGGCGCGCTGTGGCCGCTCTGAGGGCTTATTTAAGCAAGCGATTTGACCTTGATGAGGCCTTATTTATCAATTATAAGCGCGGAAGCGAGAAAAATTTGAGCGATAAGAGCCGCCGACTAACGGTAAAAAGTGTTGAAGATATTGTTAAAAAATATGTTAAGATTACTGGGCTTCCAGTCATGGCGACGCCGCATACTTTAAGACATTCCTTCGCAACTGATTTACTTAATCAAGGAGTTGATTTAAGAACGGTGCAAGAATTTTTAGGCCATAGTAATATTGCTACTACTCAAATTTATACTCACGTTACCAATAAACAATTAAAAGATATTCATAAGAAGGTTCACGATAGTCATCGGTTTTGAGTCTATATTTTAGATAAAAAAAGAAGTACTGTTTGAGGCAGTACTTCATTTGTTTTTTGAAAGAGAGTTTTGCTCTTTGTTTTTAGCTTTGGTTTTACTTTGGGGTTGGAAATTCTTTTATTTCCGTGAAGACAAGTTCTTTTGTTTTGGGATTAAAAATTATAAATCCTTTTTTTTCTCCGTTTTCTTGTGCTATTTTGAAGATAATTTTATCGTTCCAAACCCTGAGAGCATAAGCAGATAATGGAATCTCTCCATCAATGGGAAGATAATTAAAAATTATTTCGCCGTTCATAAAAACGCCAGCCTTTTTGCAATGGAAATCATACGCCTCGTTCTTTATAAGAAAGCTGTTACCATCTAAGTCAACGGCAGTCATTATAAATTGGCCAGTGCCAAGTGAACAACGAGAAATCTCTTCTCTTGAGAAAGGTGTGTTTTTGTAGTAAAGATTTACAACGTTTTTTACGTATGGATTTTCTTTTTTGCTAATAAAACAAAGAGGAAACACATTGTAAAGTTCGGCAAATCTTTTTAAGTTCACTTCCCCGTCTTCTTTGTATTGTTCGGGCGTGTCAAGAAATAACGAAATAGGTTTTTGAGAGAATGGCAAAATTATCCCTTCTTCACCGAAGTAGTTTCTAATCGCATAACGGTTAGACTCAAACCCAACGTAGGGGAGATCCTCATAAATCTGGTTAATCTTTTCGTAGCTAATAACGTTGCTACTAGAAACCTCTTTAACTGGACTTTTGGCGCTGACATTAAAAACGGCCATCATTACTAATACAATTACAACTACAACAAAAATTTTTGATTTCATGTTACTTACAATTTGAATGGTTAATTTTTTTTTAATTATTTTGTAATTGATTTGGCGAAATAATAATCGCCATCTTTTTTCATCCGAATGATTTCCCGGACATAGCCATAGCCAGGGACTTTGAGACTTGATTTAAATTTTGTTGAGTCCGTTTCCGGAACAATTAGTAGGACATGATTTCCTTTTACCAAATCGGCTTTGAAGAAAAATGCCCCATCCGGAGATACTCCGTAGTCTTCCCTGGAAATTGCGGTAGCAACATCTTTTTTGTTGAGGCCGAGCATGTCTTTAAGACCTAAGCCTAAGATGCCTACAATAATAATAACTAAAAACATTTGAAAAAAATTCAGTGGTTTCATGATTACAATATTTAAGAGGTTAAAGTTTTTAATGAACTGTCCTCATAATATATCACATTTTAAGATAAATGTCAATATGTATGCTATCCATCTTCTAATATTAGCAAAAAAACATCCACTTTTGATGGATGTTTTTATAATTCCCTTCTATTTTTGAATTTATGGTAAATAATTAAGCGGATTAACTGGCATACCATTTTTTCTAACTTCAAAATGTAAATGTGGACCGGATGAGAAGGCTCCAGTTCCAGTTGTTCCCGGAGTTCCCCCTGTTTTCCCTATTACCTGCCCTCTGGTTACGTATTGGTCGACGCTTACATAAGCGGCGGAAACGTGGCCGTAAACAGTTGCTAGATTATTACTATGAATAATCATGATATAAGCATAAGCCCTGGAGCCATCAAATTTAACTTTAGCAACATAACCATCGGCGGCGGCGTATAGAGTTGAACCTTGAGCGGCTCTAATATCAATTGCGGGATGTTCGCCGATTATTTTTCGGTAAGGATAGTCGGGGTCATGAAAGGAAGTGGTAATATAGTTTCTAGTAACTGGCCAACCAATTGTACTATCGCCGCTATCTAATCTATCCTTATCTTTTTGAGACATCTTTTGTCTAATCAAATTTTCCGCATTAGCAATTTCAGCCTGTGCTTGATTTTGTTCGTTTCTTGCTTGGATTAATAAAGCCTGAAAAGCCTTTTCTGATAATTTTGTCTCTTCTAAAATATTTGTTTTATGGTCTTGTTCATAAACAAGGCCATCCTTTTTATCTTCTAGTTTAATTTTGAGATTTGCCATTTCTTGGCTCTTATCATTTAAAGCTCCTTTATTATTATCTAGCTGTTCTTTCTGTTGTTTTAAGTCTTTAACGCTTTCACTGATTTGGTCATTAGCATCTTCAAGATATTTTATTTGGTTTAAAAAATCAGAAAGAGAATTATTTAGAAGTAAGGCTTCCAAGGAAGTTACCTGTTCTTGTTTATAAACAAGGCGCAATAAATTAGAAATATGTTGTTTTTGGTTTTCAATTTTTTTATCTAGATTTTCACTATCGATTTCTATTTTTTTTATTTCCAAGCTTATTTTATCAATTTCTAATTGAGTTTCTTCAATATCAAGTTGAGTTTTTCCTAGGCGATTTTCAATTATGTTTAATTGATTATTTAAATTTATTCGATCATTTCGTTTAGCTTCTATCTGTGCTTGGTAAGCTTTTTGACGAGCCTGAATATTTTCAATTTGTTTCTTTTGATTTTGGATTTTTAAGTTTAATTCGTTTATTTCCTGATCAATATCAGCATTAACCAGCGCACTTGATGGTTTCAAGGCGATTATTACGAAGATACTTATAAATATAAGAGAAGCTAACTTTAAATACTTTTTTTTCATGTTTATATTATATCATTTTTTCGAGTTTTTGTAAACTCTATTCGATGTTATTATAGACTTCTCGAGAAATCTCTTTGATTGTTTCCGCCATTTTTATAAAATCATCACCCCTGGTCATGATGCATAGGAGGTATGGATGATTAGTCTTATATATTATACCACAATCATGAAGCTGATTTAAATTATCTATTTTTCTTTCTCCAAACTTATGAGAAACTTTTATATTGATTGGTAAGCCGGCGGTCAGTCCTTTTTGAAATCCAGGGCTAGCTAATATTTTTAAAGCCTTTTCCGACATTTCGCGGTTAAGATAAGAAGCATTATACAAAACTTCAAAGAAAGAGGCATAATCTGTTACTGGCATATAATTTTCCGGTCTATCAATACTGGGGATGGCAATATTCATATCAGTATATATTTTGTTTAATACTTCCGGATCTATCCCCTGAAGCAAGGCATTAGCGGCCTTATTATCAGAATAGCTAATCATATAATTTATCAATTCTTCTGTTGTGTATTCCTTATTAGTTTCGACTGATTTAAGTGGGGTAAATGATTGATTTAGTATTTTTTCAATATCACCGTCTATTTTTGTTTTTCTTTGCATGATGCTTGGATCGGTTTCAGCTTGTTTTAAGTAAGTCATCATTAAAGGGACCTTTAATAAACTAGAAGGCGAGAAAGTTTCTTTTTCATTTATTCCTAGCCAGGAACCGCGAATTAAGTCATGAACATAAACAGAAACAAGTGTTATATTTTTTCTCTCTTTATTAGTTTCAATAATAGTTTCTATTTTTTTCTGCAATAATTTATTTCCAAAAGTTTCTGTTGTAGAATAACCACATTCTAAAAGAGGGCTGATAAAGTCATATCCCGGTTGATGTTTTTCTAGCTTAATTTGATTTGTTTTTAATTTATTGGTTGTGGTCCCGGTAAAATATCCAATTATAACGAGAGAAATCGCACCAATAATCAATAAAATAATGATTTTTTTTGAGGGCATATAACTATTCAATTATCTCTTATTTCTAAAAGTTGATAATAATATCTGAAACGCAAAAACACAAGTCGCTCTATATATTCTTCCTATTCTTTTTGGTTGTTGTAATAAGCGCCATAGCCATTCTAAACCGAGTTTACAAAATATTTTTGGCGCTCGTTTGGTTTTACTGGTCATAAAATCGAAGGTTCCGCCGACGCCAATCGCAAATTTTACTGAAGGCCAAGTTTTTAAGTTATAATAAATTATTTTTTCTTGATAAGGAGAGCCTAGAGTAGAAAATATTATTGAGGGCGCAAAAGTTAAAATGTTTTCTTGTATTTTTTTTTCTATTTTAATTTCTCTTTTTGTTTCAACGATAGAAAAATCAAGTTTCGGATATTTTTTTTGTAAAGCAGTTTCGATATCGGTTTTTTTTGATAACCCCTCATCCCAATTAATTATTAAGACTTTTTCTTTTCTTTTTTCGACTAATTCTAATATCTTTAAACTCAGATCAGCGCCAGTTATTCTAATTATTTTTTGTTTTAAAAAAAGCCCAGCAAGTTTTAGTCCTACGCCATCAGCAAAAGATAAGTCGGCTCGGTTTAAAATGTCGGCTAATTCTTTATCTTTGAGAGAGGCGAGAATAATTTCTGGGTTGGGAGTAACGGCAAAGTGCGCTTCTCTTCCGTTTAAGTATTCTTCAATTTTTTTTAAAGCCGATTCCTCTTTTAAAACGCTTAAATTTATTCCCAAAATATCAGACATATGTTATAATATAACTGTTCTAATTCTATTATAAAAAAAGCCTTTAGTCAAAGTAAATCTGCGCCGGACGTAAAAAATAAGGCATTAAATTTTTATGTCAAATTATAAAAAAATTTCTGACCGCATTGAAGAACTCAAAATTGATAATCCGCGCAATGAAAATTCCGGTTTACGCTGGATAAATATAGTAAACGCGGGAAAACAAGAAATAAACTATTTAAGAAAAAATTATAATTTTGACTTAATTCATTTACGGGCGATTGCGGCTTCGGTTTTAGCGCAAAGACCGTTGTTTTTTAAGGCTCAAGACTATCTTTTCTTAATTTTACATTTTCCGGCAGTAAAAGATGGTCGGGTAATTGCCGGTGAAGTTGATTTTTTTGTTGGTCATAATTTTTTAATTACTGTTCATAATAATAATCTTCCGGCCTTGGGACGTTTTTTTGATTACGGAAAAAAAGATCCCAATTCTCTGCTCTCTTTCTCTTCCGAATCATCGGCGGTTTTATTGTATGAAATTTTAGGACGCTTAATAGACGATTGCTATCGTTTGCTTGATGATAATAGTTTAGAAATAAATAAAGTTGAAGATTTAATTTTTTCGGGTAATCAAAAAAAAGCGGTTGAAAAAATATTATTACTGAGAAGAAATATTATTAATATCCGGAAGATAATGCAAAATCATAAGAATATTTTAAAGGGACTAACAACTATGAATAGTTCTTTGGTTGATAAGGTCGCTATTAAAAAATATTATGATAGCCTGGTTGATGATTCTAAGCGTCTTTGGGAAACGCTTGATAATCAAAAAGAAATGATCGAGGTTTTAAATAATACAAATGAATCACTGTTAAATGATCAGATGAATTCGATTATGAAGACCTTAACCGTTTTTTCAGTTATCATTATTCCGCTTACTTTGCTTTCTGGAATTTTCGGTATGAATGCGGTTTATATGCCCTTTGTAAAACATGAAAAAGGATTTTGGATGATACTTAGTATTATGTTTACTTGCGGTTTGATAATGTTTACCTTTTTTAAGAAAAAGAGATGGATTTAGACTCTGTTTTAGTTTGAATAAAATTTTAGACAAGAAAAAACCGCTTTCTTTTTTTGAGAAGGCGGTCTTTTTGTAAATCTTGATGATTTACAGAGGGATATTTTTAAACTTTATTCTACACTTTTATAAGTGAGAATTGAAGCTTATTGAAATACGTGGAATAAAAAAACGAATTTGGCATAGCGGCTGCATAAACCGTTGGTTTTGTTTTATCAGGTCCGTAACGGAACCCGTTAACACTACCAATTAAATCGGCTACCGGAATTTCGATGGTTCCCCAGTCGGCATAGGTAGGAACCGCGTTCATTGTAATGGGGGCGGAATAACCACCTCCCTCAAGTTCGCGGACTACGAAGGACACGGCAGTATAATTACCGTCTAACTTAAAGTAAAGTTGACAAGGTAATTCAACTCCCCCTCTTGGAGTTTCGGGAAGTGAAAAACGGAAATAACCATCGCCGGCGAAACCAGGCAGAACTGAGCCAATTAAGATCTCTCCGTTAGCGACAACAACGCCGCTATCAAAGCTAAACCAGCATAAGCCAGAGTTATCTGATCTAATAAATTTTGAACCAGATAGATTTGTCCAATCTTTTCCAGAATGAATTAGACAGATGTTATAAACGCCTTTTTCCTTTAGGATGATTTTTACGCCGATGTATTTTCCAACATCGGTAGTCGTAATAGGTTTACCATCAACACCAATGATGTAGTTCCTGTCAGTAGTCGGAACTGCTTTTTGAACCCAAGCCGTAACGTTTCCGTTGTAAGCAAATTCAGTACTGGTTGCATATTTTACCCTTTCTTTTGAGAAGAGAAATAATACATTCCAGGTCCCGTCAGTATTGGCGGTCGTAAAGACGCGAACTGGGTCGGCAGTCGACATATCGACTACGGATTGGACCTTAAAAGTCCGTGTTTCTTTAGTTGCGTCAGCATAGACTACGTCAATTGTGAGTGCGATTTCGCCCAGAGCGTTAAATTTATGAAAAATTTGTGTTCCGTCATATGTGCTGGATTCAATTTTCCATTTCGCGCTTGTTACTTGTAGCCCGGCTTTATTTTCCACTTTCAGGCCGTTGACAACGTCTTTTTGGACGTAAACTGTTCCAACGGTGGAACTAAATCCGGTAGCAGATTTTAAAACCATCTGCGACTCGGCTTCTACTACGGCTTCCGGAACGGCGAGTTCTTCAAATTCAACGTAGTTGCAGGCACCAAACAGCGCCACCATCAACAAAATAAAAGACAATTTCAGATTTTTCATGTGAATAAAATTAAACGGTTACTACTATTACTATATAATTGTTAAAGAAACTCTTTTTTAAAAAAATATATCAATTTATTTTTTATAAACTTTAATGGTATTATCGGCGATTGTTTCCCAATTAAACATCGTTATTGCTCTTTCTTTACTCTTTTCACCCAGCATATTCATTTCTTCTTCATGACTAAGCGCATAAACTAGTTTTTCTTTTAAGGATTCAATATTTTTTGGATAAAAGTATAAGGCTGTATCACCTGCCGCTTCCCGATTAGCTGATATTTCACTTACTAAACAAGGTACGCCATGAGCCATCGCCTCTAGCAGTGAAATTGATAAGCCTTCCATTTCCGAGGATTGAATAAACATTTTTGCTTGAGTGTATAGTTGGTTTAGAACTTCTCCACTTTGATTACCAGTGAAAATTATGCGCGGATCGCCTTCAGCTATTTTTTCTAATTCTTCCCGATATTCGCCATCACCAACGATTGTTAATTTAAAATCATTTTCCGGTAAACTTTTAAAAGCTTTAATTAAATATTGGATACCTTTAAGACGAATAATTCTTGAAAGACTGATTAAATATTTTTTTGGTTCTAAGCCAAACTGCAAAAGATGATTGATTTGATTATTCAGTTCGACATAAGCGCCATTAGGAATAACAATACTTTCACGACCATGGCGTTGTAATAAATAGTCGCGCATGAGATTTGTTAAAACAATAACTTCGTGCGCATATTTACACATACTCTTTTCTCCTAACTTCAACATGAATTTTGCAAAAGTACTCCATTTATCATTACCATAATCAAAACTATGCAAAGTTGCGATTACTTTTATTTTGGGAGTAAATAATCTCGGTATCCAAGCAAGTAAACAAGGACCAATTCCATGATAATGAATAACCTCAACTTTTTTTCTCATCGCATCAACCGTTGCTAAAAAACTATGAGTGATAGCGGCTGAATTTTTTTGATTTATAAATGGAAGATAAATCAACTTAACTCCCTTCCAATTATTAATCTTCTCTGGTAGATACCCATTGCGATTGTAAACAATTATTTCTTCTCCTTTCTTCGCCAAAAACATCGCCAAGTTTTCTACATGGCGATCGACTCCGCCGTTTTGGGCGGGAATTCCTTTTTGTCCGATAAAGGCTATCTTCATAATGTTTATTGAGAACTAATTATTATACAATTAATGAAAATATTTGTCAAGGCTATTATTAATTATTCTGGTATAATGTCAAGATGTAAAAAACCCCTGAAATCAACTTGATTCCAGGGGGGGGTAATTCTATTTTAGCTTTTAAAAAGCTTTGTATGTCCAATAGCCATTTTCAAATGTCATTTGAACTTTTTGCCACTGCGTGCAGGGCGCCTTTATGTAGGCAGTCGTTACCTGAATTCCTTCAGGCTGGAGAACCTTTACCAGTAGATCGTTTGAGACAAAAAATGTTCCATCTACTGTAAGTCCATAATCACCTTCAATGAATTCTACAGGCTCCACAATCCAGTTATGTCCGTTATTCGTCGGATTCATCTCTGTTGAGGTAAATGTTACCCCTTTTTCAAGTGCTTTTTCCGGAAAGTGTAAACCAGGATCACCATTTGCCATAATACAGTAAGGAATTATTCCATTTTCACGCAATCCATCAAGATTGGCGCTACTTGGAGTTCCTGATTTTGGAATAGTTGCCGCTTTTGTTCTATTGGCGGTAGCTGTTCCTGATGTTCCGGTCGATGGTTTAACGGCAGCTTTAGTACTTCCTGTAGATTTACCTGCGCTGGAGCTGGAAGACTTAGAAGCTACTTTTACCTTCAAACAGTCGATCAATTCACCCTTTAAACGGGCGTTTTCTGAGGTGATGGCCAACAAACCATCGTTTTGATCTTTCAAACTTTCGTTTTCAGTAGTTAGGGTCGAAATTTGACCCTGCAGTTTGCTCACCTGAGTTTGGAGGCTCAGGATCTGGGCGGTTTTTTCAGGACAAAGATCTTTCCCACCTTTGCCTTTTTCGGTTTCAGTTTTTGCTTTTTCGACAGCTTTTTTGGCCTTAGTTTCGGCGCTATCAAAAGCTCCAAAATACCAAAACATTAACACCAGTAGCACTATCACAGCAATGATAGAGCCAATCCACTTTTCCGTTTTGTTCATGATTACGATTTTTACAAGTTAAACAATTTCAAATATTACTTCTTTAAATTTGACAAGTTCAGATTCAATCCCGCAACGAATTGCAGGCTATTAAGATTGGCCGGAAAATTTCCGACTTGTTTTTTTGCAAAAACGTAGATAGATAAAAAATCATCCCATCCAAGTTTTTTGAGAGCAATTTCAGGGCCAGCTGATAACCAATCGCTATCATCACCAACATAGTGCTGATAACCGATCATTAGCTTTGGCTCTACCATAGTATTCAATCGTCCGATTTGAACGATGCTTTGTTTGAATTCAGCCCCTATCGCAGCCTTACTCCAAATCATAGACTCCTTGATAGGTGCTTTATTCCAAAACGATGTCTTTTCGGATTTAAGCGGTTTCTTGTAGCTCAACTTCCATTGAGAGCGCGGGAAAATATTCCCAAAAGTTTTCAGAAGATTAATGTTCAGCTCTGCTGAAAACATTAGGTCTTCCTGAACCATGGTATATGTTCCAAGTTTCCCATCAGATTGCATACTTAGGCCAGTTCCATTATCCTTAATGCTTTTCAACATCAAGTTAGCACCGAAGTAGGCGGAATGTTTTTGGGTAAAATACTCAGAGTATTTTCCCATTGCTATACCCGCTCCGAATTCATCACTCCCACCATTGTAGGAGCTCAAAGTAGTATTACTCTTAAAATTAACGCGATCAGCAACCGCGCAAAGTCCAAGATTTAGGCCGTTTACGGTTTTAATAGGCATATACTCAGCGTATAAGCCGTACCAATACCCGTTATTGTTGCCATTTTGCTGGGCAGCGTAGCCACCCGTGAACAATGACAAGTTCGCGTTGTCGCGGAACTGTCCAAAAGACTCACTCATGGTTGCTACAACCAAAAGAGCCAAAAGAATGATTTTTCTCATTGTTATCGTATATATTTGTTTATGTTAATGTACTTTTTAGGAAACAAAGGTAATATTTTTAAGCGAATTTTTTTCGAAGAAAAAATACTACTCTTGTTCTCTAAATTTATTTTCTTAAAACATTTCCAATATTACCATGAATAATTGGTTTATATTCTTCCTGAATTTCATTAATAATTTCTCTAATCGGGATATTTACACCGTTATTACCAACAGTATTATGAGGCGTATTATACGCATTATAACCTTGATTCTGAGCTACATAGTGACCCTCCCTGTTTGAGTTTTCTGGCTTTAATCTAATAGTCTTTTTGCTTGTTTCTGGAAAAATATAGATATAAAACAAAGATACAATGAAAGAAGCAGCTAAAGCCAAGGCAATATTATAGGGTAAATTTGGTTTAATCGGATAATTTGAAACTAAAGGCTGATCAATAATATTAACTTTAATATTTTGACCGCCATGATAATCTTGATTTTTATTAATTAAAATATCATTAATTGCTAAAGAAATTTGTTTTGCTTCTTGAATATTGGGATGATAAACATTAATTTTAATAATTCCCGTATCGCCCTGAGTATCAGTTTTTACAGTTTGCTGCCATTTTTTCAATTGTTGGCCATAGTTTCCGGAAAAATAATTACTATCAATGTTGTATTGAGAAGCTTTAACTTGGTCATAAAATGAACCGGAATAAACGATTTGGGCAAATAAATTTCCTAAATATTCGTTTGATTTTGATAAAGAATAAACATCAGAACCAGTAGAGTTTTGTAGTACTAAAAGCCTTGACTTAGATCCATATTTTAATGGGCTTAGCAAAGAAATAGTAATCGTTAAAACAACAGTTACAAAGATTATTGTAAATGCTGTTCGCTTTCTTTTGTTGACCAATTTCAAGAATTCGTTGAATTCCATAAGATTATTATATTTTAGACCTCTTCAGTATTCCTTATTAATTCTTTATTAATTTTTCATTGTAATATAATTATTTTTATTTGTCAATAGCGAGACAGGATTCTAATTACCCGGTAAGCTTCTTTCTTATTACCCTTCCTTTTTCCCTCCCTTGACAAAATTAAAAATAAAATGTACAATAATTTGATAAAAATTTTAGATAATAAAATAAAGGAAAAATATGAAAAAATGGATAATCTTTCCAGTTGCTTTATTAACAGTGTTTGCTCTGTTTTTTATAGTTACTCCAGGAAAAACTCGTACAAAGTCTTATTATTCCGGCGATGCCTTAGCTTATAATAACCAGGTTTATATCGCAACAACCAATACTGGGAGCCTGGAAGTTTTTAAGCTTGATGGCAGGGATTTAGGTTTAGTTGCTAAAACTAAGCCATTCGATCCGCGCTTCGGTACTTATGGCGAATTCTTTGATACTAAGCTTGTTGAAGAGAATGGTCATCTTTATGCTTATGCCGTTAGTAACTATACGATTTATAAGTATGAGGTGATGGCCGATAAGCTTAATAAAGTTAGAGAAAGCTCTAATACTTATTGGGAATGGTATAACCGAATCGATAAATTTGGTGAAAATATTGTAACTGTGAGCGCTAAAGGTGTTAAAGTTTTCAATTCTAACCTTGATTCAATCGTTGCCCATGATTTTAAGAATTCAGAAGCGCCTTATAATGTAAGCGGTAATGATCGTTTCTATTTAAGTATTAATGAAACCACTAGCAAGTTAGAGGTTTATGATGTTGAAGCTCGTTCGACTATCAAAACTATTCCTTTAAATTTTAAGTTTGATAAAGGTAATCGTCGTGCTTTTCAAGATGAAATCGGATATGTTTATGTCGTCGATGATTATTATGCCAAGAAATTTGATTTGTCTGGTAAATTGTTAGGAAGCTTCAAACATCTTGATTATCAAGGTTTTGATATTTCTGGTACTGCTAATGATGAGTACATATATTTTTCTAATGGTGTTGGCGTCGTTAAACTTGATAAGAACATGAATGAACAAGATTACGCTTGGACCGGTAATATGGGAGGACGAGCTGGTTGGGCGATGGGTTTAAAAGCGGTTTATGCGGGTGGTGATAAAATTATCGTTTTTAACAATTCTAATATTTTGGTACTTGATGATAAATTAAATAAAATTGCTGCTGTTTCTTCAACTGAAGAAGCTGATACTTCGGTGATTGAGAATTTATTTTTAAAATTAGATAATACTCAGGCATCGCTTAATTCTTCGGTAGTCGTCTCAGGCGGAGGCTTCTTACCAAACGAGGAGTTATCAGTTAGCCTCGATAATCGAATAAGTATTGTTAAAGCTGATACTCGTGGTCGCTTCTCAAGTATTGTTAAAATCCCAGCTAATAATAAGAAAGGTGCACAAGATATTAGAGTCGATGGCGCTTCTTCTAAACTCCATTATAGTGTTTCTTTAAGAGTTGAATAATTTAATTTTAGTTAGCAATTATAAAAATACCCCGCGCGCGGGGTATTTTTTTGCGTTCTATTTGTTCAATATCTTTTGATAGATTGCTTCGACTTGTTGTAAATTATTCTCGGCGTTTAAGTCTCTCACGCTTTCTTTAGCGTTTTGTTTAATAAGCTCGATATCTAAGCGTCCTAAAGAATTTATTTTATCAGCTAAATCATGAACATTTCCCGGTTCAAATAAAAGCCCGTTTTCATTATGCTTAATTATTTCTGGGATTCCGCCGATATTAGAAGCAATTACTATTTTCCCTAAGTTTAAAGCTTCAAGTAAACTAAGCGACATATTTTCAAACCAAATTGAAGGAATAATTATTGCCTTTGATCTAAGAATTATATACTTTAGTTCTGGTCCATTTTTAAATCCTAAAAACTCTGCTTGAACTTTTAATTTTTCCGCTAATTTTTTTAGTTTATCTTCCTCAGTGCCAATACCAACAAATTTTAAATGAGATTTAGTTAAAGCCGCCGCTTGAATTAAAATTTCTAACCCCTTTTCTTGGCCTAAACGGCCAAAATAAAGAAGATATTCTTCCTCTTGTTTTGCTTCTTCCCCTTTAGCAATCGACATCTCAGCATCAAAAGGATTAATAACAATATTTATTTTTTCAGAGTTCCAACCAAAATCTACCAGCTTCTGTTTCATAAAGGTGCTCGGAGCGATAAATTCCGTAATGTTTTTTTTATATATTTTAAGTAAAGAATGATGGATATACATTTCTAAAACAGCGAGTGCGCTTTTTATTCTAGAATTTTTAAAACATTTTTTCCGGTAACACCAAAAATATTTATTAGGTCGACAAGCATCACAAACCTTTCCATTAACAAATAATTGATAATTAGGACAAATCAATTTATAGTCATGCAAATGCATCACCACCGGAATTTTAAATCGAGCGGCGATATCTAGGATTGATGGTGAGATTTGATGATAAATATTATGGATATGAATTATCTCTGGTTTAAAATCTAAAACTAACTTTTTGAATTTTCTTTTTGCTTCGAAGCTATATATCATTCGGCCCGGTGTTTTTAAAGCATTTCTTAAACCGCCTTCGTTAAAGCTCAGGCGGGAAACAAAATATCGAGAATAAGGGCTAGCGATATTTTTAGGATGATACATCGAAAAAGCTGCGACTTGATGGCCTTTTTGCTCTAAGGCTTTAATTAGAGATAAATAATATTTATCGGCGCCACCTCGATTATAATGAAACTTGTTAACTTGTAAGATGCGCATATTTTATTTCCTTAAGCTTCTTTATTAAAAAGACTTTCATACCAGTTAGCATATTTTATGACCATATCATCTACCGAAAACTTTTCTCTAATTATTTTTTGAACAATTTCCACTCTGCGTTTTACGTCGCTTGAATTTAAATTATTAATTACAAAATCAATTTTTTCGGCCAAAATATCGTCGTCTCCCGCGGGGAATAAAAAGGCATTATCTTCGTCTAGCACCTCTCTTACGCCCTCTATTTGGCTAGCGATAATCGGTTTATTCATCGCTCCGGCCTCTAAAATAGCGAGGCCTAAACCTTCCCAAAGAGAAGGAAAAATAAAAATATCGATTTTATTTAAAAATTTTTTAGTATCAACTAAGCCTAACAGACTAACGCGATTAATTAATTCTAATTCTTTAATTCTTTTTTTAAAATCATTTTCTAATTCACCAACACCGCCTATTTCTAAAGAATAATTTTTGTTCTTTGTCTTAGAGATGGCCTCGATTAAGCTCATAAAACCTTTCTGGGCGCTTAAGCGTCCTAAAGCGCCTAAAACTAGCTTATGGCTATTGTCTTTATTTTGAAATTGGTTTTGATTATCTTCCGGACGAAAGAAATTAGTATCGATACCATTATATAGAACAGTAATTTTTTCCGGATTCAGTTGATATCTAATAATTGCGTCTTCTCTTACTGATTCTGAAACGGCAAATATTTTATTAGCCCATTTCGTGGTGATTCTTTTAAGATAAGTTGCGCTTTTTTTCTCATTTTTATTTAAGTTATGTTCAGTTGAAACAATGATTGGAACATGTAAAATTTTTCCAGCTAAACGTCCATAAATATCGCCGCCTAAATGAGTATGAATTATATCAGGTTTGATTTTTTTAATGAGCGCAATTATTTTTCCAAAATTTATCGGATCAATTAAGATTCTTTTTGATAAAGAAAAAATTGGAACACCCGCCGCCACAAGTTCTGCTCCCATTTCTTTTCCCTCTCTATTTTTTTTAAACAACAATAAGACTGGAGAAAATTTTTCTTGGTCAAGATTTTTGAGAATATCTACACAAACCCTTTCCGCTCCGCCGCGGCTAAGATTTGGTAGAATGTGCAGGATTGTTATTTTTTTTGGCATAGATTTCATCAGAAAATTTAATCGCTATTAAAAATAAAACGATTGGTAACCAGACACGGCCTTTAAAATATGAAGTATTGAAGAATTGGAAAAAAAGACCCCCACCGGCCGCTAAACAAAAAGGTAACATCCATTTTAATTTTGGATAATATCTTTTAAGAGCTAGGAAAGCAGTTCGAGCCAAATACAAAAGCAAGAACAGCCAAGCGCTCAAGCCGATTATCCCATTCTCTACTAAGAGTTTTTGCAGCATTCCATGAGAATCAAGTGGTTCGCCATATTTTGCTCTAAATCTTATGTTCTCACTCACTAAATTAACAAATTCTCCATTACCATAACCAATGAGCGGTTTTTCTTTAAAGGCTTCAAAAGCGATTTCCGTTAGCAGAATGCGGTTTTCGGTTGAACTAGTATTTTTTGCTTGCAAAGAACTCATTTTCCAAAGTAAAGGTGAAATGATTATCATGACTAAAATGGAAAAGATTATCATCGCCATCCGTTCTTTTTTATTTCCATTCGTTCGATAAAAGAAATAAATTAATGATTGTAAAAATAAAGTAATCCAACCGGCTCTTGAAAAAGTTAAGATTATTCCGACGGCGGTTAGGAAGAAAATAATATCACTAATTCTTTTTTCTTTTTCTGTGCGTAAGAATTCTCTAATAATCAAAACAAAGAAAGCGCCGATATTTAAAAATTCAGCAATTAAATTATGATTTTCTCCAAATGGATAACTTCCGAAAATCATGATTGATTTTAATCTGAAAAAACTGTCTTGCCAATCTTGGCCATAAAGTGAAGCGTAACCGGAGATTAAAACAAGCATCGCGCTCAAAAAAACAATGATGGTTGTTGTTTTAAGAATACGTGGTGTTTTTATGATATTCGCCGGAACAAAAATATAAGCGAAATATAAAAAGAAAGGCCAACGTAAAAAATAATATAGAGAAGCTATTTGATGATTAGAAAAAAATATTGAGACTAGACTTACAATGAAGAAAATAGAAAAAGGTAAAAGTAGTGGCCAGTACAGCCTCACCCTTTCTTTATTGAAGAGAGCATCTATTATTAATCTAATGAAGAAAGCAAGAAGCGATAACAAGGCAACTGAATCAGCGATGGGAATAACAAAATTAAAAAAATAAAAATCCCTTCCGATTATTGGTAGGCAGGCGGCCGTTAAATATAAGCCATATTTAGGTTGGATAATAAATAATCCGAAGAGAGCTAAAATAGCAATGATGATGAATAAATTCATATTATTTATTCAAAAGTATGTTCATATCTTGATTTAGATTTTGGTTATAAGTATCGCCATTTATGATCGCTTTAAAATTATCAGTTTTACGACCAGCTTGTTTTTGGATAAATAATTGATATTTATCAGTTTGCAAATCGGTATTAATATTTTTTGGTAAAGAATATTGGAGACTGATTGTCCCGTCTGTTCCTGGTTCGATAGAAAAGAAAAAACCAAAAACAGTCTTGTCTAATCCGGTATCATCATAAGCAGAAATTGATGCCTCATCCATATTAGCCTGTTCCTGTGCCTTAATAGATATCAACTTACTACCTATTGGGGCATAGACTCGAGTATAACTGCGATATCTTGTCGTGCGCCAATCAAAACCTCCTTCATGACGATAACTTAACTTTAAATTAACAATTGCTTGAGCGTCTTTGTTTGTATTTAAATTATATTCTATTCCCTTTCTAACAACGGCGTCACTTTTAAACGCAGCCAAATTAGCGTCGACTATCATAAGATAATCGCTGATTGATTTTTTGACGCTACCATCAACATTCAAATCGGCGGTTAATGCTTGTGAATTGGAATTATTAAAATAAATTTGGATATCTTTAGCTTTAGCGTTATTTTCAAAAATATCAAGCAAGCCTGGTAATTTGCTAATCTCTAAAGCAAACAATCTTGATTGTAGCTCATCCAGTAATTCGTTAATAATTTGTTTTCTATCCCAAGAAGCAATATCCTGTTCTTTATAAGCAACTTCAACATTATATTGTAAGAGTGATTGGAGATTTTCTGGAGTATAAGTTTCCCCGCGAACAGTAATATCTCCGACTAAACGTAGTAAATCAGAAACAAATTTAGGTGTAATCCCGATTACACCGGCTAATTCCGGAGTTGTGGTTCCGATTGCTTTGTTTTCGCCGTAATAGATTTCTTCTATCTTCCTAGCAGAAGTCGGCCAATCAGGAGACCAATTAGCATCACGTAAATACCAATTCTCAACTTTCATGTATTTCCCAATCGGTTCTGGCGGCGTCATTTTCCATTTTCCTACCGCCGGCATATCCAAATGATAGCTATCGTATGTTTTAAGGGAAATAATTTCACCGTTAGCGCTTTTTAGTAAGCCAAAAACGCCAATAAAGCCACCGCTTGGCCTTAATTCGTCGTTATTTTGCATAATAATTAGGAAATCACTTTCTTTTGGATAACCAGCTAACGTTGGTAATAGTTTAAGCAGCGGAGTCGCCTTAGCAATTAAATTTGAAGCTTGGCTCAGTTCTTGCTTCACATTACTGATTTGTTTGTATACTGGCCAAAGTATTCCAATCTTATGGATGCGATTAATATTAAGCAAAGCTAAATCTAAATTAGCTTTTAGCCCGTTAAGTTCCGGTTCTGATTCGTAAAGTAATTTAAAAAACTCGGCCTTTTCTGTGGGCGCGAGGGTAGAAAAATTATATCCAGCTTGACCGGATGATAAGCGATTGAATTTTTGAGCAATTGGAACGGCGCGGCTAAGGCTTCGACTGATGATGTCTGCTGTTTTAAGTAAATATTCTAAATCATTAACCTGACTTCGCAAAATAGTGATTTTGCTAAAAGCTGGTTTGTTTTTAACTACGCTTAAATTAGTTAAAGCCTCATTTATTTTTAACCCCGCTTCATCGGAGTTTTTAAGGGCTAGATCCCAATCGCTATTTTTAACCGCCGTAGCCGCTTTCTCTAGTAGCGCCTTCCCTATTAAAGCGCTTTCACCGGCCGCCCGTAATTCTTTATATGAAGTAGTAACGATAATAACTAAAACTATGATAGCCAATATTATAGCGACTAGTAGATATTTTATCAGTTTAAAGATTATCTTGGCTATTTTCATTTTTTTGTAGTTTATCGTTTGCAGAAAGTGAGTTAATAAGAACTATTGTTTTACTCGTTAGAACATTATATAAAAATATATCCATTACTTCTTGACGATAAATAAATTCCGCTTCGTCCATGATAGTGAAGTTGAGTTCGCGGCCTAGATCTTTTTCTAATTCAGCAATTAACTTTAAAAAAGATTTACGCTTAACTGGTCCGACGATAATAATATCGGTTTTAGCTTCAGAATCGCTAGTAAAAATACCGGTTAAAGCTAAAAATTTAGGATTAGCAATTTTTTTTAAGCCATCAATAAATTTTTGGCTGGAGAGAATCTGCGCTTTCATTAAAAGAGATTTTATTTCCGGAAAGATGATAAAGTTTTTATTAACGCTCCAGATCTCTTCCTCCTCTTTTATTAAACCGAATTCCACTAAGTTATTAAGCTCTTTACGGACGCTAGCGAGCGGTATTCCTGATTCACGGGATAACTCGCGCAGTTTGTATTTTTTTTCGGAATCCGATAAAAGAAGGGTTAACAACCTCGCTCTCGTCTCTGATCCAAATAACGCGCTTAGCATATTTTCTTTATTTATAAATTTATAGTATAATATATAAAGTAAACAGTCAAACGAAAAAAATATCGATTGGCCTCTTATTTTGCTTATGTATAATAAAATTGCGCAAATAATTTTGAACTCCGGCAAGGCATCTGGTGCAAGCGGTGTTTTTGTCGCCCAGCCTGATTCTTTGAAGGAAAGTTTAGCTGGGAAAATCTTCATTTTAGGAGAAGTTGACGGTAAAAAAAGCGATGGCGAGAAAATAATAAATTTTCTAATTTCTGATTTGAGCGATAATTATTATAATGATGAGAAGATAATGTTGCGTGGAAGGATAGAGGGTTTAAAAATTGAGAATATTTTTGAAGCGGCGCTCGCTAAAATGAATAAAAACCTTAGCGATTTTCTAACGGATCAAAAGATAAAAATAAATTCCGCCGCTACAAGTTTAACTGTTGGTGTAGTTTATGAAAATAAATTGCATTTTGCCAGTTTTGGAAAAAATCGTGCCCTGCTTATTTATCGGCGATCTGATGGCTATGAAATAATTAATGTCGAAACTAGCGCTGAAAACTCAGATGATAAAAGTCTCGACGAAAAAATACCAAAATTAAACGGGTTATTTTCGTCGATTATTAGCGGTGAAATTCCGTTAGGATCTTACTTTATTTTTACTAGTGAATCATTACCGGAATATCTTTCCGGTCGAGAAATGGTAGAAATAGTAACTAAACTTCCGCCTATTGTTGCGGCCGAACAAATAAAAAATACCTTAGCAAAAATAAATATTTATGTTCCTTTCTTGGGAATAATTATTAAAAATACGACCGATAGTATCGGCCAAGAAATTAAAGATCCAATGGAAGATGTCCCCTCTGTTCAGGCATCTATCTCTTCCTTAAATTCTACCGAACAAAGAACAGAGCAAATGCTCGCTCCGGCTGGAATAATAAGTTTTAAAAAAATATCTAGTGTAATCAAAACACTTTTCAAAGGACTGATTCCTAAGTTCCAGCAACCGGTTAGAAAAATGTCTAAAATGGAAATTTCTTCTTCTCCAGATTTAACAACCGGACAGAGCTCAACTCGTTTTGAAAATAAAAAATCGGTTAAGAATAGTCTTCTTGGCGCTGGTTCATTTTTACGTCCAGAAAAAATAAAATTAAAACAAACTTCTTATCGGTTTTTATTTAATATCGGTAAATTCGCTAAAGCTTCCCCCGCCCTAGTGCACAAGTCTTTTTGGGCTGGGATTTTTTCCGCTCTCGGAGCTTGGCTTAAAAATTTAAATAAGAAAAACCGCCTTTTGTTTGTAGGCTTGATAGTAATTGCCCTTGTATTTTCAGTTAGTCTAGTAATTACTAATCGTAATCGCGATAAACAAAAAGTGTCCGCCGAACTAACTGCTTTAGTAGCCCAAATAGAAGAAAAAGGAATACTAATAGATTCTCATCTATTATATAATGATGAGGAAGGTGCCGCTAAGGTGTTGATTGATGCTAAAGCGCTTATCGCCTCCTTACCTAGAGGAAGTAAAATCCAAGAAGAGGCTTACAATAAAGCAGTAGAACGCTTATCTGTTCTAGAAACAAAAATAAATAAGATAGTGAAAGTTGATAACGCGCAAAAAGTGAAAGATTTAGCTGGGCTTAATATTTCTAAATTAACATACGCGGCCGGAAAATTGTATGGCGTTTCCGGGGCTTCTATTTATACCTTAACGCTTGATGTCCTCTCTCCAATTGAAACTAAAATTGAAGGCGCTTCTAATCTTGAAGGCGCAAAGTATGATGGTAAGGATAATATTTATTATAGAGATGGCGGAAAAATCATTCAATTTAATATCAAGACTAATAAAACAGCGCTGGTTAATATTAAAGATTATAACGAGGCGGATGGATATTCCGGGTATAACATATTTAATCAAAAGGTTTATTTAATCGCCAAGAATAAGAATCAGATTTATACATATAATAGCAGCATGTCTACTAGAAGTGATTGGTTAAAAGATACTGCTGATTTATCTCAAGCTAGCGATTTATATATCGATGGTTCGATTTATACCTTAAATAGTAATGGCAGTATTAACAAGTTTTATCGCAATAAAAAAGCCGATTATAAAAATATCGCTTTGAATCCAGCGGTTTCCGCTTCTAAGATTTTAGGAGATAGTAAACAATTATATATTCTTGATACTACTTCAAAGCGGTTAGCGATAATTGCTAAAGCCGACGGTCATCTCATGAGTCAATATGTTTTTGATTCGCTTAATGACTTGAAGGATTTTGCCCTTGATGAGACCGGAAAAGCAATTTATCTTTTGAGCTCCGATGGTATTTATAAGTTTGGGCTATAGTATACGCTATAATATAATTTGGTTTTAAATGATATACAAAAAAGACTATCTAAATCAGATAGCCTTTTTGTTATATCTATGTTGTTAACGTCTTTTATTCCTATTCATAACATCCATATTATTTGCAACTACTTTCGGATATTTATTAGAATTTATATCAATCGCTTCAAGTGCTCGTGCGCTCTCGGAAATAATAGCTAGTTCTGGTTCAGATAGATTAGCTTTTGCTCTTTTTAATTCATCAAGCCTTGCTTCTAAACGTATTGGTAATTCTTCGATAGTCATTCTTTGACCGTCTAGAATATCTTTACCGGCCTTAAAATCAATGTAGATATTGCTTTTACTGGTTGCTCCAGCGAATTTTGTACTAATACCAGTAAATTTAGTATAAGCTTCTTCGTTTTCGGTTTTTCGTTTACGATACTCTTTCATTACTGCTATTTCTTCTGGGGTAACCCCATATTTTAGAGCATTAGCTTCTTCAATTTTAATGCCCTTAGCGAAATGATTGAATGTATCCAACTGTACTCTTAAATTTTCTAATTTTTCGCTTAAACGATTAATCCACATCGCATTCTTTAATCTGAGTTGTTCTGTTTCTATCTTATTTTTTCTGTTATCCGCGTAGATTTTAATTTCTTCATCTATTTTATTCCCTTCTTTACGGATTTCATATGAACCCTCAGCGCTTACATCCTCAATTATTCTATTTTCCTGATAGCCGCTAGTATTTCTGTATAATTTTATTTCTCGTTTAGCAAAATCGGGATCTTTCAATAAATCGCTAGTTCTAATAAAATTAAGCGCCTGCTCAATTTGCTTGATTAAGTTTTCATTATAATTAATATCCTCCAAAAATCCTTTATTTTTTTGGCTAAAATATCTTTCCCATTCTTGAGCAAATTTAAGCTCAACCGCCGCTTTACTTATTTCAGCAATTTGCTTTTTATCTGCTTCCCAGGTTTCACTGGCGTTGCGAGCTTTGTTTAGAGCTGTATCAAAGCCCCCGCTTCTGCTAATAAACTCACTGGGAAGCTCTAAATATTGTTGCGGTAATTTTTCATTAAGGCCAATTTCTTGACGCAGTTCTTTATTATATCCGACCCTCGACAGCAAATCGGTTCCTTGACTTGAAGAACGGTCTCTAAGAAATTCTGTGCTCGAGTCGGTATTATTTTTTATATATTCTAAGAATTTATTATATCTTTCAAACTTAGCATGAACATATTCTGAAGAATAAATATTCCCTCTGGAAACATCCTTGTTTTTTGCTAAAATTTCAATGAGATCGCCGTGATGTCCTAGGCCCTCTACCAGCTCTTCTATATGGCCTATATAATTATTGGCTAAGATGCGTTCATCACTCCAACCTTCATTCCTTCTTTTTTCAGTTTCATTATTTCTTCCTCTTGATATTGATAATCCATAATTAGTAAGCCAGTTAACGGTTTTTTCATTTTCTTGCAGAATTTTTTCTAAATGATTTAAAGTTTCGGTATATAATTCATTGAATTTCTTTAAATCCGTGCGATCATAACTGAGCTCATCAATCTTCTTTAAGGCCGGATAAGCCTTAATAGCTCTTTGCTCCTCGCCTTCGGCATCAGGATTTCTATGGTCATATTGATGTTTATTTTCCCAAGCTATTTCTGTTAATCTTTTGCTGAGCGCTTCAGTATAAACTTCTTTAATCGGTTCGGCGCCAATTTTTTCTGATAACTCTAGGGTTTCTGATTTAAAATAGAAATGAGTGATGTTATTGAAGTCAACCGGTTTAACTTGATATTCAGGGTTATCTATTTTGAAAAGCGCTTCGCGTTTTCCTTCTGGTGTTTCTAAGTAAGCAGTTTTTTTAGCCGCCTCTAGTTCTATTAATTCTTTATCTAAATTTTTTAAATATTCTTCAATTTGGATAAAATTAGCTTCTCGATTGCTCATTTCACCTTCTTCTCCTTTGTTGATTTTTGTAGCTGAAAAATTAAGATCTTTTTTATTTTTTATCCCCATCTCTTCTCGTAGAGAGGCACTTATCTGTTGTATAGTTTCAACTTTTTTGTATAGTTCGCCAGTATCTCCGGCCGCATCGGTTGTTATTCTTACGCTATCACTTTCTACACGCCCTACCTCTGCGCGTTCTTCGTCAGTTAGAGGGCGCTTGGCTGAACCGCGTCCACCGGTTGCTCGCAGTTTTTTTACTTCCTTGGCTTGAGCTTTAGCTTCGAGCATTCCTTCAAAATTGGTAATTCCTTCGTCTTCAAAAAGATCCTGATTATTTTCGTAAACTTTTTTTAAAGTATCTTTTTGATTTTTAAAATCAGTCGCTTTTTCTGCGCCAGTTTTGTAATTTTCACGTAAAGACCCACTTAAATCTTTAATCCTTTGTTTCTTTTCTTGAAGAGCAGTAATATTATTGGTTATCTGATCTAGAGATTGTTTCTTTTCTTGAACTTTCTTTTCTTGTTCGAGTTGAATTTTTGCGGCTCTTTTTTGTTTGATGTTTTCTAGTAAAGACATTTCTTGTGAAGACATATTTTTGTTTAAAAAATTGAAAATCCTATTTTCTAATTGGATTATATCATTATTAGGGAAAAATTAAAAATTTTTGTTCTTTGTATTGTAGTATATTTTTGTGAATTTGTCAATATATAGCGAAATTATCATTGAGTTGTCCGATTTTTGAAAATTGCCTAAACGATAACCATTATAAGCTCTATAAGTTTTCACCAACAAAAAACCGCCCTTTTTAGGACGGCTTTTTTATCTTGAGAAACTTTATTATTTAATTACTTTAAAGTTACCTTTCCTCCAGCATCTTCTAATTTCTTTTTGATAACGTTAGCTTCCTCTTTTTTAACGCCTTCTTTTAGAACTTTAGGAGCGCCATCAACTAAATCTTTAGCTTCTTTAAGACCCATTTCTGTTAATTCACGAACAACCTTAATAACAGCAATTTTATTAGCACCAGCTTCAGTTAGTTCGATATCAAAGCTATCTTTTTCTTCAACAGCGGCACCGGCAGCGGCTGGAGCCATCATCATGGCTGGAGCAGATGCAGAAACTCCAAACTTATCTTCTAAGATTGAAACTAATTCAGCTAAATCTAGAACACTCATTTTTTCGATTTCACTAACTAGTTTTTGAAATTTTTCTGGGACAACTACGTCCTTTTTTTCTTCACTCATAGTTTTAAAATTAATTTATTTATATTTTAATTAGTATTTTTTATTTCTTTTCGCTAATTGCTTTTAGAACACCGACAAAATTACGTAAGTTACCGGCTAGAACATTAACAAAGCCGGAAATAGGCGCATTCATTGAACCAACGAGTTTAGCGTATAATTCTTGCTTGCTTGGTAACTTAGCTAAAGCTTCAACCTGTTCTTTGGATAAAAGCTTATTTTCTAAAATTCCGCCTAAGAAGAATATTTTTGCTTCCTTTTCTTTATCCTTACGAAAATCCCCCAAGATTTTAGCAGGAGCAATTTCATCTTCATAAGAGAAAATCGCGGCGATTTTACCGTCGTAACCTCTAGCATTTAAGCTTTCAATATTGCTATCTTTAAAAGCAATATTCATTAAGGTTTTTTTAGCAACGTAGTATTCGCTATTCTCTGCTCTTAATTTAGCACGTAAATTTTCGTTATCTTTTACGCCGAAAGCGTTAAAACCGGCGAAGACAACTGATTTTGACTTCTTGATTTTTTCGCCTAAAGTACGTAAAATCTCTTGTTTTTGAATCTTATTTTTTGGCATATAATAAAAAAACTGTGTTACCACAGATGTAAAAACGCGCTCTAAAGCGGATGTTACCTCGGCAAGATTTACGTTCGCTTAAAGAAGCGCTTACTTGCTGTCTGTGGTATCTTTTGTTATGTGTCTATATTAGCAGATGCTGATGATTTGTCAAGACTGTATTGGCGTGTAGCTTGACACGCCCTATTTTTTAGGTTAAATTCGATTAATGCGTTCTTTAAAAAAATTAATATTCACTATATAAATCAGATCATGGAAAGTAAAAGATGTCTTACCGGAATTAAATTTTTTGTATTTGACTTTGACGGCGTCTTAGTTGATAGCACGAAGCTGTGCATTGAAAGATTTAATATCATTTTGGGTCGATTAGGTCTTCCCTCAGTTTCTTCTGAACTATTAAGAAAAAATCGGGGAATGAAATTAGTCGACTTAATTGATTTTATTTGCCTTGAAGTCGGCGCCACTGATGAACAAAAAAAGCTTTTTCAGACAATGGATTCGGAAGTTAACGCTCAGATGCCCTATCAATTAAAACGTGAAATAATGGAAGCATTATTAAATCTAAGATTGTTCAACTGCTATGTCGGTTTAATTACCAGTCGTACTAATGAAAGTTTTATGACTATCGCCGCTAAAGTCGGTTTGAGTTTAAAAATATTTCATCAGATTCAAACGGCTGACCATTTTAATCATCATAAACCAGACGGTCGGGTATTCAATCCATTTATTAATTGGGCAAAAGCTTATGGCGTTAGCCCTGAAGAAATGGTTTACATCGGTGATACAGTTGATGCTGATTTCGCCGCGACGCAAGACCGCAATCCAAAACTTGAATTTATTGGCGTTGTTTCTGGCGCGAATACGCGCGAAGAGTTTCTTGAAGCTGGAGTTCCGCCTTGTAGAATTGTTGACTTTGATAAGCTTCCTGACTTTTTACATCACGTTATTAGTGAAAAAGCGGAAGCCTAAAAATTCGAAATTAAAATCAAGCCTTAGTTTAAAAATATAACCGGTATTTATCGGTTATGCCTGTACTTATTTTCCGAAGCCGTTCCAATTACTGGGGCGGCTTTTTTCTTTAAGAATTCGATTTCTTTGATGGTCCGAGACACATACATTGTTTTTTGTCATTTTTCAGAAATCGGACAACTGAGAAAATGCCGATAAAATATCAATAAAAACGAATTTATAATTTCAGTTGTCCGATTTTCAGAAAACCTTAAAAGTTTTATACTATCCCCCTCTTCTCATTTACCCCTCTCTTTTATTGGGCCGCCTGATAATTTTTGCCCCCGCTTTCCGTCCCCGATTAGCAAAACGATGCGCTTCTTCGCGCAATTTCAATAAGGTCGGTTTAATATTTTCTGCGAGCAGTCTTTGTTCTTTTTTAGTTTTAGCGGTAAAGACTAAAGTATCACCCCCGAATTTAGAAATTCCGACTAGAGGAATGTTGATATTATTAAGCGCTAGTTCGCGCGATAAAAAACTGATTTGCGGTGAACCGCCATCTATCATAATTAAATCAGGGAGTAACCATTCAATATGTTTAAAGCGGCGCAAGAGAACTTCGAGTAACGCTCTTTCGTCATCTCCGGCCGGCGCGTCTTTAATTTTAAATAATCTGTATTCAGAGGTATTTGCTTCCCCATTTTCAAAAACAACCATCGAACCATAGCTTTCTTTACCAGCGTGATGCGATATGTCATAGCCTTCCAGGCGACTAATTTTTTGTTCCTTTAAATCTCCTTCTCTAGTTAAAAGCGAAACGTCTTGAATATGTTTTAACGCTTTAATTTTATCGGGATTATCTTTCATGAGTTTTATAATCAAACGTTTTTTTTCTCCCGCAAGTAGTAAACAAATATTATCAATATTTTTTTTATAATCTAGTGCGCCTATTTTCCCCGCACAAGCACCGGGACATAAGCCGATTTGATAATCAAAACAAGCCTTACCGCTTCCCGCTTGGCAATTACCATAAGGAAAAACACGACGGATTAAGCGTAAGGCATTTTGCAGTAAAAAATATGATTGATAAGGGCCAAATATTTTTGCAGTTCCTGCTGGAAATTTATTTAACTCATGACCGCGAATAATTATTGGACGGGTGAATGCTTTTTTAGAAATCACGACATAAATAAAAGAACGATTATCTCTATCTCTAACATTATATTTAGGCCAGTATTTTTTAATATTTTGCGCTTCTAAAATTATCGCATCGAGCAAGGTTTCAGTTTCTTCATATTTTAAATCACAAGCGGAAGCGACCATCTCAGCGATTCTGGGTTCTATGTCTTTTTGAAAATATTGGCTTAGTCTCGCTTTGAGGCTAGTTGCTCGTCCGACATATAAAACCGTTCCCTTTTTATCCAACCAAAAATAAACCCCCGGTTTTTTAGGGATTTCTTTAAGACGAGCTTTCAGCTTTTCATTATAGCTGTGCATAAGTTTTATTGACATTCAAAATACCAGTGCTAATATGCTTGTATTGATTTTAATGATGTTTTATTGTTAATTTAAATTTTTTTTAAAATCATTGTTCTACATCGTGGGTTTTTTGTTAAGTCCCGATTCAAGGGCTGTCGCTAACACGACAAAAAAATCGCACAACTGCCTCTGAAGAATCACGCGGTTGACTTAAAGCGCAAGTTGAGAAAATGATGATCGAAAAAAACTGTTAACTCCTGGTGAGCTTTGTCCCTACTGGACCACATCTTCGGATAAGACCTCCTGCTACACAAGCTCCCAACGTTACGATTCCATCGTCTCTCAAAGCAAAATTAAAGCGCACATGCGATTCAAACCTCAGCAACAAGTTTTTAAAAGGATTAATTAATCCTTCCTAAGGGAGTATCACCCTTCGGAGAAAACTCTAGTTGCTGGGGTTTTTTATTTTTTAAAAAAACATTATCTTTAGCTAATAATTCCAATAACAATACTGCCGATAATAGCTAAGGCCGCCCCTAAATATTGTAAAGGGCGGATTTTTTCTTTATTAATAATAACTCCAAGAATTAGAGCAATAACGATATAGCTTTCGGTAATAGCGATAGTGATTGATAACTCCTCTTTTTCTACAGCAAAAGCATAAAATAACCAAGCCGCTAAATCAACCAAGGAAACCAGAGCAATTAGTTTCCAATGATTGTAACTATTTTTAACAAATTGTCTAAAATGCCGCTTCTTAAAACGGGAAATATAGATAATACAAAGTGTGCCGCAAGCTAGCCAAGGAAACCAGATAGCTATCATTGGGTCGATTGTCTTAGCTAAGCTAGCGGAGAAGAAATTAACAAGGGCAAATACTATTCCAGAAATTATAGCGAGTATGGAACCTTTTTCTAGAAAATCACGATGATGTAAGTTTTTAAAATTAACTGATACTAAAATTATACCGATAAAAATCATTAATACTAATAACCATTGTCCGCCGCTCAAGCTCTCATTAAAAGCAATTACGCCAAGCATGATAGTAAGTGGTAGCTCAATCGCCATGATAGTTTCCATCACCGATAATTTACCAATAGAAAGAGCTTTAAAGTCTAACATCCCGCTAACAAAGGTTAACGCCCCCAAAAGTGTTAGCAAAAGAATATCGTTGGGGCTTAAGGCTATCCCCCTATAAATAATAATGGGAATCATTATTACCGCGCTACTACCGGTAATCCAGGCTAGAGTTTCCAGCACCCCGATTTTTTTAACAGTTCTCTGAATTAAAAAATCGCCAATTCCCCAACACAACATGGCTCCAAAGGCTAAAATAAGTGCTAAATTCATAAATTATTTTTTTAAATATGGTTTTAAGTATTTTCCAGTTAAGCTCTCCGGCTCCCTTACAATATCTTCCGGGGCGCCGGCTGCGACTAATCGTCCGCCGTTGTCCCCTCCATCCGGCCCTAAATCAATAATATAATCCATTGATTTAAGCATGTGCATATTATGCTCAATCACCATAACGGAATTTCCTTTTTCAACTAGTTTATTCAAGACTGATAAAAGCATATCAATATCATAGTAATGTAGTCCAGTAGTTGGCTCGTCTAGTAAGTATAAAGTTCGTTTTCCTAAAGTATGGGTTAGCTCTTTAGCAATCTTAATTCTCTGTGCCTCACCTCCGGATAGGGTGGTTGCACTTTGTCCAATTTTTACATAACCAAGTCCGACTGATTGCAGGACTTTTAATTTATCGGTAATAAAATAATTACCTTCAAAATGCTCGACCGCTTCATCAATAGTCATATCTAAAATCTCAGCGATATTTTTGTTCTTGTATTTTACCTGCAGGGTTTCACGATTAAAACGTTTACCGCGGCAAACTTCGCATTCAACTAAAACTGGTGGGAGAAAATGCATCTCAATTAGGTTAGCTCCTGCCCCTTCACAGGCCTCACAACGCCCACCGGGACGATTAAATGAGAAGCGGCCGATTGCATATCCTCTTTCCCTTGCTTCCGGTAAGGCGGCAAAAAAATCTCGAATCGGCGTAAAGATTCCAGTATAGGTTGCGGGGTTAGAACGAGGAGTGCGACCAATTGGTGATTGGTCAATTACAATTACCTTACTAATATAATCAGTTCCTTTAATATCTTTAACATTTTCTAATTTTGCCCGGCCGCCCGGTCGCGCTTTAATATGAGAAACATTTTTATATAAAGCATTATACAAGAAAGACGATTTTCCACTTCCCGAGACGCCACTAATTCCCACTAAACGTCCGAGCGGAATTTCCACGGTAATATTTTTTAAATTATTAGCGGTTGCGCCAATAATTTTTAAGGAGCCATGATTTTGCTCACGACGCTTGCTTGGTAATTCTATCTTCTTATCTCCGTTTAAATATTGCAGTGTGAGCGATTTTTTGGTCGCTTCCGCATCTTTACCGCTTAAAAGATATTTTGTCTCACCACAGGCCGTTATTTCGCCGCCATGGACTCCCGCGAGTGGCCCTAAATCAACCAAATAGTCCGATTCCATAATCGTTCTTTCGTCATGTTCAACAATAATAACCGTATTATGCTTATCTCTTAGTTTCTTTAAAGTATCAATTAATTTTTCCGTATCCCGTTCATGTAAACCAATGGTCGGTTCATCTAAAACATAAAGCGTTCTTGATAAATGGGAGCTGATTTGGGAGGAGAGTCTGATTCTTTGTGCCTCACCACCAGATAGGGTGTGAGCTTCACGCGATAATGATAAATAATTTAAACCGACTTTAAGCAAAAATTCTAGACGACTAATAATTTGGATAATAACATTTTCGGCGATAGTTAATTCGCGTTTTGTCATCTTTTCATAGTAGCCATTAAAAAAATCCAAGGTTTTATTTAAAGATAAATTGGCGACTTGAGCGATATTTTTCCCGTGTATTTTTACCGATAAGCCTTCTGGCTTTAATCGCTCACCATTACAAGTTTCGCATTTTTCTTCACCAAAGAAGTTCTTTTTTCCTAGTCCGGCGCACTCGGGACAAGCGCCATGAGGCGAGTTAAAAGAAAATAAACGCGGCTCAACTTCAGGGAAAGAAAAATTATCATTAGGACAAGTCCAATTTGAAGAAAGTAAAAATTCTTGCTTTTCATATTTAGCAATTACTAAACCCTTGCTTTGTTCGAGCGCACTTTCAACTGCTTCAAATAAACGCGACTGATCACTTAACATTACCTTATCAATTACGATATCAATATCATGCTTTTGTTTGGGTGCAAGCTTAATCTTATCTCTTAAAGAATAAATTTTTCCATCGATCCTCGCTTCGCCGTAGCCAAGTCCTAAATAATTATATAAAAGTTGATAATATTCCCCTTTTCTATCGCGCACGACCGGAGTTAAAAGCGTAACATATTCATCGCCTAAATCTTTTCCGCGATTAATAATAATATCAACCATTTCTTCAACGGTTAATTTTTCTATTTTATGACCGCAAAGAGGACAAAATATTTCTCCGACCCTTGCGTAGAGAACGCGCAGGTAATCATAGATATCAGTTAAAGTTCCGACTGTTGAGCGTGGGTTATGAGAGAGGGCTTTTTGGTCAATAGAAATTGCTGGAGCTAATCCAATTATTTCTTCAACATCGGCTGGCTTTTTTTGGCCTAAAAATTGGCGCATATAGGGCGAAAGCGATTCGACATATTGTCTTTGGCCTTCGGCAAAAATTGTATCAAAAGCGAGTGATGACTTACCGCTTCCCGAAACGCCAGAAATAACCGTTAATTTATTATGCGGTATTTCTAAACTGATATTTTTTAAGTTGTGCATTCGTGCGCCGCGGATGATTAATTTTTCGCCATCGCTTGCATGAGCGCTATTTTTATTGGCTGACATATTATTCAATTGATAAACGGGTTTGGTTCGTTAAAAGTAATTAAGGGCGTTTTATGGTTTATAATATCATTAGGAATGCCATATTTAAGATTGTATAAAGTATCAACAGAACAAAAAAGCGCCTGAGAATAATCAAAACCTAGCTTAGCGCTAATAGTTTTTACTATTTCTTCCGATTGTCCCTCGACTTCCACATATGGTTCTAGGTAAGGCCATTCATCTAAAGTAATTTCCGCGCCATCAAGCAACCAAAGCTCACGGCGACTTTCTTGAAAAGCTTTGCGTTTAGCCCCCATGGCTTCTAACAAGCTAATTCCCTCTTCGAAATTATTTATTTGTAAATAAATTTCTTTTTGATTTTCTATTTTTATACCATCAACAACTTTGAGGCTCATCGTTATTTTATCTCCTTCATCGCGGACTCTCAACCAACCGCCTGGTATTTCATGTCCTTCTGGTAATTCAAAAACAACACGTTTCATCAAGAACTCTGGTTTAATGAGCTGAGCCCCAGCTGATTTTAAATGGTCACGCACTTCGTCTTTATCAATATTTATAAAAGTTGCTTCGTATTCTATTTTCATATTTTAAGCTTTATTTTTATTCTTCAACTAAATCTAAAAATTCTTCAATCTTCTTAGAAATATTAGTTGGTGTTATATTATATTTTTTATTATACGCTAATTGCTTTTTACGTCTTCTTTCTACTTCATTTATTGCTTTACGCATTGATTCAGTTTTTTTATCGGCATAGAGAATTATTTTTCCTTTTACATTACGAGCGGCGCGGCCCATAGTTTGCATGAGAGAAGTTTCACTTCTTAGAAAGCCCTCTCTATCGGCATCCAAAATCGCGACCAGAGTTACTTCCGGTAAATCTAAGCCTTCTCGCAAAAGATTAACGCCAATTAAAACATCAAATAATCCTTCGCGAAAATTTTTTAAAATATCCATTCTTTCCATGGTTTTAATATCGCTATGAAGATAATTGGATTTAAATCCTTGTCCGTTAAGATATGTATTTAAATCTTCAGCTTGTTTTTTAGTTAGTGTATTGATAATCGCTCTTTCGCCTAATCGCGCAATTTCTCTTATTTCTTCCATAACGTCATTAATTTGGCTGTAATTTGTTTCTTTATTAAATACTGGTCTGATTTCAATTTCTGGATCAATTAAGCCGGTTGGGCGGATAACTTGCTCGGCAATTTGTTTAGAATGTTTAGTTTCAAAATCTCCCGGGGTTGCAGTTGTAAAAATAACTTGGCCGATACGAGCTTCAAATTCGCTAAACTTTAAAGGTCTATTATCAAGTGCGGACGGTAAGCGCCAACCGTACTGAGTTAGAGTTTTTTTTCGGGCCTGGTCGCCATTATACATTCCTCGTACTTGCGGAACGGAGATATGTGATTCATCAATAATAGTTAAAAAATCCGGCTTGCCGTCTTTCCAAGGAAAATAAGCAAGTAAGGCATCCGGCGCTTCTCCGGCTAGTTTTCCGGTTAGATGGCGTGAGTAATTTTCGATACCATGGCAATAGCCGAGTGAATGTAACATCTCAATATCATACTTAGTGCGACGTTCTAGTCTTTCTGCTTCAAGCAATAATCCCTCTTTTTTAAAATAAGCGAGCCTATCTTTTAATTCACCTTGGATATTTTTTATCGCCGCCTCTATTTGCGGTTGATTGGAAACAAAATGCTTAGGCGGAAAAATTACGATTTCTTCTAAATTCTCTAAGATGTTTTTAGTCGTATTATCAATAATGGAAAGATGGGAAATTTCTTGGCCGGATAATTCAAGGCGATAGATAATATTTTCTGATTTTGGTCTGATTTCAAAAACATCGCCGCGAACACGGAATTGTCCTCTATCAACATCGCCGTTAGTTCTTTCAAATTGAATTTTTACAAGTTGCTTAATCAAATCGCTTCTAACCATGCTTTTCCCTTTTTCTAGAACTAAACGTGCTTCAAGATATGATGATGGAACTCCAAGATTATAAATACAAGAAACAGAAGCAACAATAATTACATCGCGACGGGAAACAAGTGAGGAAGTTGCGCCATGGCGAAGACGGTCAATTTCTTGATTAATCATCGCCTCTTTATCGATATAAGTATCGGTGATAGGTAAATAGGCTTCGGGTTGATAGTAGTCGTAATAAGAAACGAAATAATGAACAGCGTTATTCGGGAAAAAGTTTTTATATTCTCGATATAGCTGAGCGGCAAGAGCTTTATTCGGCGCCATCACTAAAACCGGCCTATCTTGTCCAGCGATGATGTTGGCAATTGTAAAAGTTTTACCGCTTCCGGTAACGCCCAATAGAGTTTGATAATCAAAACCGGCCGCGAGTCCGGCAGCCAGTTTTTTTATAGCCTCCGGCTGATCACCGGCCGGCTGGAAATTTGATTTTAATTTGAAGATTCCCGGCATTATATTAGAATCGCTATTTTATATTTTTGTATTATTTAGCCAAATCGCCAATAACATATTTTTCTAACATTGGTCTTGCCTTACCGTTATCATGCTTATCAATAGAAGCAAATAGAGTACTTGCATCTATTCCACAGCCGTTTAGGATTTTTTCTCCGCCTGGGTGAATACCTAATTTAATATAAGGAGTTACATCAAAAACGCGACCGTCTATCGCCATCCAACAATCAGAAGCGTTTGCATGTTTTGCAATCTCGCCTAAAGTTATTCCAGTCGAAACGATTGGAGTGCTTGTGGTTTCTGGGGTTGCTGGGGTATTTGTAGTAGTTGGCGCTTCGTTTTTAGGGGCGTCTTTTGTACCGCTTGGGTTCGAAGTATTAGAAGTTTTTGTACAGGCACTTAAAGTAATAACTAACGCTAAAGCTAGTAAAAGAAAAGATATTTTTTTCATAAAATATAATTTAATTATTAATAAATTGTTAAAAAATTATAACAAAAAAATAAGAAATTGGGAAGGTTTGATGGTGATGGACGGCGATTTTAATAAGAATAAAAAAGAGCTTTTTACAAAAGCTCTTTTGCTTACACCAGTTAACTATTTACTCTTTGAAAATCTCTAATAATTTTAATTACGATTCCTCTTATTTCAACGTTTTTTCTAAATATCGGCTCAAAGGTAGGATTCGCTGGTTGTAGTCTAATTCTTCCCTTCTCTTTATAATATTTCTTTAGAGTTGCTTCATTATCGTCAATAATTGCGACCGCTGTATCTCCGTTATCAGCCCAAGATTGTTTTTTGATAATCGCAAAATCACCATCAAATATTCCGTCGCCAATCATTGAATTTCCCCTTACTCGGAGGGCATACAAATCACCATCTTGGAATCTAGTATCTTTTGCAATTTCAATTGCTTCGTCCGGGACTTCGATTGCTTCGATTGCTTTTCCGGCCGCTATAACGCCCACTAGAGGGACGGACATAAATTCTTGTTTACTCTTTAGCTTAACTAGCTCAAGGCTTCTAGCGACGCCTTTGACGTGTTTTAAGATACCTTTATCAACTAGGTTCGAGATGTGTTCATGGACAGTAGAAATTGTAGAGAGTCCGACCTCATCTCTGATTTCACTTAAAGACGGTGCATAACCGTTTTCTTCAGTATAGCGATTTACAAAGTCGCGTACCTGAACCTGTTTTTTTGTTAGAGTGGTCATATGTTTAAAATATTATTATTTTATTTTTTTCAATTTATTTTTTATCTTTTTTATATTATCTGCTGTTGGAAGATTCTCTGGCATATCACCTCCTAATTCTTCAATTGTTTTTCTAACTTTTTGACCGACATTATAGTGTGTAAGATTTGCACTCATTTCTCCTTGTATATTTTCTCTTCTTAATTTAGCGTCAGTTTGTGTAGCTCTAAAGAGATTAGCTGCCAATTCCTCACTTCCCATATGATCAAGTATCTTTTGAGATTTTTTCAATTTTTTCAATTTATGTATATCGGTTGCATCAAGTCCGCCGTACAAACCTTTGTACCCATAATTTTGAAATTTGCCATAATTTTTTACGCCGGCATCGGCGGCTGCCTCAGCCAAAGAAGTATTATGTTTTTTTGTTTCGTCTCTTAAAATTAATCTTTTTTGGTTTTCAATCATTAAATCTGCAACTTCTTGGCGTCTTGTTTGAATAGCAAAATAAGTTTGCCCCATGGCAACGATTTCTTTAGTCGGGTCAGAATTTTGGACAACAAGATAGCAGGCATATCTAGAAAGATTTACGGTATCAATAATTCTTTCCGCGCCAGATCCGACAGAAACCATATCGTTGGCTTCAACAAAATGGTTGTGGATATCCTGTCGGCTATTTTTACAGGCCTCCTTAGATTTTTCTATAACTTTTAAAAAGTTGCGATATTCTGAATAATCCAAAGCTTTATATAAATCTCTAGCTGACCAATATTCACTGTTATATTTATTTATTTTTTTTATTTTTTCGAAAATATTAGTAGGCATATTTTTATGTTTAAAATAAGGAATTTACAGTATATCTATATTATACCCGAAACAAAAACGAATAGCAAGAGATTGCCTCTTTGATCGGTTTTTCTGGGGGCACAATATATTACTCTTTTGCCATTATTGAAAAATCGGACAACTGAAAGTTAATTAAGCTTTTTCTGATTGTATTTAGCTAGTTCCAATCTAATCTTCTGTTCCATATCATCATGAGATACCCTTCCGGCACCCTCTAATATTTTTTTCTCATTGAATATTAAAAATTCATCTTCTTGAAAATATGTTTTAGATATTTGACCGTCCGATAATCTTTCATCATCTAAAACAAAACCCTTGATTATATACTCTTTTAATTTCTGCGTCGCCCAGATGCGAAATTGAGTACCACGGAGAGAGTTAATGCGATAACCCACGGAAATAATGGCGTCTAGATTATATATTTTAATGAATCGTTTTACTTCTTTATAGCCCTCTTTTTGAACTACCGAGGATTCCTCGGTAGTTAGATTCTCCAATAATTCCCCTTCAAAATAAACATTTTTTAAATGTAAGCCAATATTGTCGACGCTGCAATCAAACAACTCCGCCATCTGTTTCTGGCTTAGCCAAACAGTCTCATTTTCAAGCTTAACTTCAAGTTTCATATTCCCATCCGCAGCACTATAAATAATGATTTGATTGTTTTTAATACTCATAAAATTAAAATTAATTCTTATGCCAAAATATTAGCAGGATGAGGATAAGCTAAAGATAAAACAAGGACTTTAGAGATAACAAAAGAGCCCTCTTGCGAGGGCTCTTGTTGTTTTCGATTTATTAAAGAAAATCGAGAAAACTGTTCAGCTTAATTATCGGCTCATGTTAGCAACACCTGTTGGCCAACCAGACAATAAATTACTGTTAGTCCATTCAGTTGAACCAACACCATTTGTATCAGCTGATTTATCAGACCAAACGAAAGCATTTGCTCCATCCGATAAAGCATCAGTACCATCATCACCAGTAGCAAGTTCTGTACCAGCGCTTAAAGCAGCGCCATCCTTAGTAACTTTAGTACTAATAGAGTCAGCTGCTGAAGAACCAGCAACAGTACCTCTAATTTCAAAAGTTCTAGTAGAACCCTTGGCTATAGTAACAATCTTAGCATCATCAATTTCAATTAATGCACTGGCATTAACACCAGAAGTATTTAATTGAATTTCACCAGAAGTAACATCATATAGATATACAGTTCCGGCTGTGATTGATAAAGCGGCACCAACAGCACCATCACTTAAAGTCATGGTAGGTTTAATACCTTTTAATACTACATCGCCAGCAGCATCAGCGATCACAGAAAACTTATAAAGAGTCTGTGCGCCATCAGCTAAACTGGTCACTGGTAAGCTCAAAGCAGCTACGGTTGGTTTAGTCTTTCTAACAATCATAACTTGGCTTACTGCAGCATCTGCAGCATTGTCAACAGTTCCTGAGGCAGCACCAGTTGCGCTAAAATCAGCGGCTGTTGTTGATACTGAAATTGCTAAAGTATCTCCAGAATCAGCTCCAGTACCAGCAGTACCAACGGTAGCTACTGCTCTTTCGCCAATTGCTGTTAATTTACCTTTGATGACTACAACTTTGTCAGTTCCATTTACTACTTCAATATTTAAACCAGTAAATGAAGCTTTTCCGGTGCTATCAAGACTTACATTGCCTGATAAAGCAGCACCAGCTGAATCATAAAGTTTTAAGTACTCGACGTTATCATAAGCAGCTAAATTTTCAGTTGCTTCAGATCCGCCAGTTAATACACCATCTTCATCAACAACTGCAGTTAATTTATCAACTACAAATTTTTCTTTTGTTGTAGATAACTTAACGCGAGTTAATTCTTGTTCAGCAGTTGCTCCAGCAATAACTACTTGAGCTTCTGGACGACCACTATCAATAGCAGTGGTAATAGTACCAGCAGCAGTTACAGTGATTCCAACGCTAGGAGCTGTTGTTCCGTTAACATTAGTTCCAGTTACAGTAGCTGTAACAGAACCGTTAACATCTTCAGCAGTCATATCAGCGGCATCCATAGTGAAAGCAAAGCGATCATTATCTCCACCATAAGGAGCGTTAGTTGAAGCAATAGCCTTTACGATAACAGTTTTATTGCTTCCAGCAGGGACGGTATAGAAACCACCAACAAATTTGCTAGAAGTAAATATAGCCTGTCCGTTTGAGTCAACGGAAGTTGGACCAGCAATTTTAACGCCGTCAACATATAATTCAACTTGTTGAACTAAATCTTGAGCATTAACAGTACCTTCTGTTTTTAATACATATGTACCATCAGTAGTTCCAACATTATCTACATAAGTATCTAATGTTAAAGCAGAAACCTTAACATCATTTCCTGTGCCTGAACCAGCAGCCCAAATCATTCCTAGAGCATCAACAGAAGAACCTTTAACAACAGTTCTAGATTCTGGAGTGCTTGCTCTTGAAACAGTCAAAGAAGAAGTCTTTGTTGTTACTGTATTACCAGCAATTACAGCAGCTGGGACGATATCAGTAACTGTCTTGTCTTGTGAATCTTTAACTGTGAAATTACCAGAGCTGAAGTCAAATTTACCAACATATTTAATGTCAGAAACAGCAGCGCTGTTAATATCAGCAACTAAAACTAAAGTTCTAGTTACTCCCTTTGAAACTGTAAAATAATCAGTCCAAGCGAAAGTTAAAGCTGCATCGACATCATTACTATCAGCCCATCCAGTAGCATCTGTAATAGCCTTGGCTGAACCTAGAGTCTGGCCAGTAATAGCATCCTTAACTTTAATGTTTCTTAACAATAAAGTATCAACAGCTGAATCGTAATCAGCATCATCAGCTGTATCACGATAAGTACCCCAATCATCACCACCAGAAGTAGCCTTAGTGGTTGTAATTTGAGCAGTAAGTTTTTGAACTTCAATAGTATCAGAACTTGAAGTCATAGTAACTCTAGCTAATTCAACAGCAGTAGTATCAGTTTTTACATCATGAGCAGAAGCAGAAGCATTAGCAATAGTAACTGCACCACCCTTTAATGTTAATGTTTTGCTTTCTCCAGCTGTGTCATATGGAGTAATAACTGTTGTTAAACCAAATCCATAAGCATCGCTAGCAACTAACAAATCAGCGGTTGTATCCATAAAGAATACAACGGTTTTTGTAGTTTCAGCAGAAGCAGAAACATCAGCCTTTACTGTAAAAGTTTTAGCTGAACCATTTAATAATTTAAATGGAGAATTTAAAGTTAAAGTAACCTTTCTGTTATTTACAGAAACAGTTGCTGGAACTTCAGTGGTACCTTGGTATAACTTGTAACCTGATAATAGGCTAGTAGTTAAAGTACCATCTTGCTTTAAAGTAATACCTTTAAACCAAGCATCTTCAGTAGATGTCAATTTGAAAGAAGCAACAGCGGTTTCCTTGTCTCCAAGAGTTGGATCAGTTAAACCAGTTGTTACTGGATCAATAGTAACACTTCCTGAGTTGGTAGCAGATAATGACATAGTATTACCAGTAACTGGGAATGAACCAGAAACAGCAGCGCCACTTGCGTTAATAGCAGAGGCAGATGCAATTCCGATAGCATGGTTACCGGTTTTACTTAGACCGATGTTAGCAACTACAGACAAGGTCTTAGTAGTACCAGCAGCGATATTTAAATTTAAAGCTGAGAATTCAGCTTCGTTTGTATCTGAAGCGAAAGTTTTAGCAGATGTTAATCTAGTTTCACCATCATATAGGTAAACACCAGATAAATCACTGTAAGCACCAACACCAGTTCTCTTTACTTTAATAGTATCAAGAAGTACTGAACCATCATTAGAAGCAGTAACGTTGAACTTTACAAAAGTAACACCGTTAGAGCTGCTAGGAATAGTTGCAGCAGCTGGAGTAGTAGAGTTTAATGAAACCATTAAACCTGAACCAACTGAAACTGGGCCAGTAGCTACAGCATTTTGTGAAGTTTTAACTAAACCAGTTTCCATTCCTGTGATAGCAGCGCCACCAGCAGTTAAGGTATTAGTTACAGTTAAAACATTGCTCATGCTTAATCTGTTAGCAGTCAAAGCAGTTTCTGAAGCTACTGAACGATAGTTAGTACCATCGTAGTAGTAAACAGCAGCTGAACCAGCATTCTTTACTAAAGAACCAGCTGGGATTTGACCATCAGTTAAAGCTGTACCAACAGTGTAGTTAACGAAATAGCTATCAGCTACGTCAACAATTCTCTTGTTCCAGTTTGTACCGTACAAAGCAGAAGCTTGAGATTCACTTCCAATCTTTCTTAAAACGCCATTTGGTTCAACAGCGTATACAGATGGATCAGTTGTGATTTTAATCATTTTAGTACCTGGTCTCATTACAACGTTACCTCCAATTGGGTAGCTTTGTAATTCAGCAGCTGGAATGGTTACCACGCCACTGAAATCAGCATACCAAGAGAAGTAAGTAGTAGAATTTGGGAAAACATATCTCTTTCCATTGTCGCTCAAATAGTATACAGCAGATAAACCATCCATTTTAATCAAGTCACCAGCAGAAGCTGAAGCTTGAACATTAGGAGCGATAACTAAACCGCTCATGGAGATTACTGATAATACCATTACGCCGACAACTAAGAATTTGCGTAATTTATTCATAATTAATGTTAATATTATTTTCAAACGTCCGGACAATAGTAGTCGGAACGATTTAAAAATAATGATTTGCGCAATTTAACTTTTATTTCATTTCCCTGTTAAACTTTTTCGATAAATCAGTCGGAATCCCGCTCCGCCAACCCGTTAAGGCTTAAGGCGAAGACCGACAGGTCTCTATGAATAAAGTTCTGCCAGCCTAGCGCGTGTTGCCACAGGCTGGAGAAAAGCTTAACCGATTTACCTTATAAGAATATAAGAGATTTGGTTTTAAGCTAAATTGAACATAAGTAAGTTTGTAAGGGACAGACCTCCTCTTTCGAGGTTCGACCTTGACTGGGTCCGCCAGTTCGAATTAAATTCCTTTTCAGGATTGAAACGCGAACTTATTAATTTATCTCACCCGGATGTCCGTGATAGGATGAAAGTTCCTCCGGTCAGGATCAGCCAAAAAGGGAGATAAACTAATAAGCGCGCGCTTGAGCGTTGTTTTTTTATTCTTTGATGATTTCTTGTTTTATAATCTCATCAACTTCGTTTAATTTATCAATTACATTTTTATATTCCTTCTTTCCTAATAAATCCTTTGCTTCATCGGTAATGTTCTCTTTAATATTTTCACTTGAAGTTGCATTTTCTAAAGGAGCATTAGTTTTAACAGTCGCGGTTGCGCTTAGTGCTGGTAATTTTATTTCTTCTTCATTTGTGCTTATTTGAATTCCTTTATCAGTTTTATTTTCAGTCGCGATTGAAACTGCTTCTTCGGAAAGTTTATTGGAATCTGTTTTAGCGGTTTCTTTCTTGTGATTTGTTGGTGCAGTAGCAAGACTTACCATTCTATTTTTAATAGTATCCATCTCTTCATTAAAACTATCATTTAATTTAGCAACCTGATCTTTATTTTCCTCATTATTAAAACTTGGGTCTGATAAAACAGTTGTTATATCTTTAGCGTGATCAGCGGCAAATTTAACAGCCATCTTATTTCTTTCTTGAAAATCTAAGACGGTATTTAATTTTGCTTTTTCAGAAATAATGCGGGCGATATATAAAGAGTCGTTTGGTTTAGCTTGACTGAATATTTTATGACTAAAGATACTGCTCGCAACTAAAACGACCATAAAGGTTGTTAAGGCAAAGGCTGGTTGTGAAGAAGCTTTAATAACACTCTTGAAGTTAATAAAAAATATTTGCCAAGCGGATAACTCACTCGCGCCGGAGTTAGAAATTTGTGCCAAAAAAAGCTCCCGATTGCTCTTTATCCAAGCGCTATCAGGGCTAATATTTTTTAAGCTATTAAGTTTTGAGATTAAATCTTTTTGTTGCATATACTTTAGTATACGGAATAGGAGCTAAAACGTTACAGTTGCTTTTCCTTGGCCTCATCAACGTCTATTAATTCCCTTAAAGCTTTAAGGGCGCGGTGCAATAAAACTCTGATATTACCCCGACTTTTTTGTGTGATATCAGCTATTTCTTCTAAAGAAAGATCATTAATAAAGCGCATAATTATAACTTCTCGATACTCTTCTTTAAGAAGCGGTAATTTCTTTTTAATGAGCTTTAGATTCTGCGCTTGATCTAAACGTTCTTGATGGCTCGTATCCGAGTCTGAATCAGAAGCTATTTCAACGGGATTTTTTTCATCGTCGATAGAAACTGCCTTACGACTTCCCTGTTCACGATAGTAATCAATAATTGCATTTCTAGCGACTTTATATAGTAGGGCGCGCAAGGTTTTTGCATCTTCTAGGGTATTGTTTTGAATATGATTCCAAGTCTTGAGAAATATTATTGATGTTAAATCATTTGCCTCCTCCTTGCTTCCAATTTTAAAATAAACAAAGCGATGAATATCCGCTACGTTTTCGTCGTAAACTTCAGTAAAAACATCTTTATCGCGGCTTTTTAAGCGGCTTAAAGTTTGTTTATTCTTAAATTTTTGTATTATATTTGAAGACATTGTTTCGTTACTACGCAAGAGTTATTAGGTAATTTTCTCTTAACAAAAAATAACGGGAAATGCTAAAACCCGTCCTCTAAACATTTTTTAATCTGTTGATATTTTAGCATGAGTTTATTTTAAAAGCAACTGTTTATAGTACGGTGTTTTTGAGAAAAAGCTTCACAAATCAGCAATGGTTTAGTATTAAGGCAGGGCTAAAAATGAGTTGTCCGATTTTCAGAAAAGGCTAAAAATAATACCCCTTCCGGATTGTCTAAATGGGTCTTTCCCAAAATTAAATACCTTGGATGCCCTTGACTTTTATAAATTTATAATTTAAGATTTATAGACTTAAGTCTAAGTAGTTATAGACTTAAATTGATAATTAGCTTTTGGTAGTTTTAACTTAGCCAATAATTTTGAATACTTAAGTCTAGAATATTGTAGACTTAAATAAGAAAAAGATGGATAATAAAGCTTTAGCTATTGAAGAAGTTCTTCATCCGATTTGGATTTCAGTATCCGAGGCGGCTGATTTAGGTGGTGTTCAGGGTAAGACAATTCGTCGTGCTTTGAAAGACGAGAAGGCTGATTTAGTTTTTAGAATTGTAAAGAATCGTTACCAGATAGAACTAGGATCTTTAATTCTCTTTTTGCATCGCAATAAGAAATTGAATAATAAATTACAAGACTTTGGTTTGGGGCAATATGTGAGCGGGTGGAAAGCATTTAGTAATAAATGAGCGCTTCCCTATCAGTCCTAAACTTGGCCATAAGGAAAATCTCCCTGCAAGGGGAGGTTTTTTGTTACTATTGACAAAGATAGATAAATATGATATGATACTTTTAGTTATTTTACAATTATTGTTTATATTGTTTAACCTGCCAAGGCTAAAACAAAACGCCAAGGCGCAAATTTTGGAGGATTAGTTATGAATTTTTTATCATCAATTCAAAGGAAAGGTTCCGTTATGGAAACCATGTGTGAATTATTCGAAGAAAACTTAGACGATTTGTCTTTATTTTTAAAAGACAAGCCATTTGTTGATCAATTGAAAAATTTGGTTTACCATGGCGCTCGCGCTTTAGAGGTAAGCAAAGTTATCGTTATTGTAGATTATACCCGTCCATTAAGTGAGATACTTATGGATAGTTGGCACAGCATTGAATCTGGCTGTATCAATGAAAAGTATTTTCCCGTTTCTACACGGCAAAGATTATTTGGACGGAGAGAGATAATCCGTACTAAACTTTTTCATTTTAATGAAAAAATTGACAGCAAGGATGTTGAAAAAGTAATGGCAGAAGAAGGTTATCGTCCCGCGACTTTAGCGGAACTTTTAGCTTTTAGCCAAAATAACAAGGTGATGTTTCTTCCTAACATTTTCCCAATTGTTGCTTTAACTCCTTCTAAAATTTTAGATTCGACTGATGAAGATGGTTTGGATGCTTTAGACGACTTACATGTTGCTGTTTTAGGTATCGTTGAGGCTAATGAGACCATTCTAAGGGGAAAACCTTATTCCCAGACATGGCATTATAATCACCGTTTCTTGGGAGTTCGCATCTAGTTATTTTTATTTCTTATTTTGAAATTTAGTGGAATTCAGTGTTTTTTAGAACTGTAGATTTAGTAGATTAAGTGCTTGGTTTAAGCACATAAGAGATTATTGAGAGATTATTGAAGGTTAAATGAGTGATTTGTATTATTACAATATAAATCAAAGTCAAGTGTTAATGACTAATATTAAAAAGATATTTGTCGTAAAAATTAGTTCTAAAAAGCAGCTTTTACCGGTTGCTTCTTTTTTTTGTTTTACATAATTTAGATTTAGTTTATTTTGCTTTTGTTATAATACAAACCGATGTGGGCCCGGGAGTGGCCTCCGAAACCGGACTTAGCACTCGGTTTCCGGGGTTCGATTCCCCGCGGGTCCACATCTGGGAATAGTAAACATAATACGCACATTGACCGGTCTCAACCAATTTGTTATAATAATCTTACGAGTGCTAAGTCCGGTATTGGAACCATTTCGAAACAAATAAAAAAATCTCCCTGCAAGGGGAGGTTTTTTGTTTATCAAGAGCTCGTATCCTCTAAAAATAAAAATCATCTCGGATTCCGTCGAGATGATTTTTGTATTTGAGAAACTAACTTGTACGCTTGTTTGTACTTAAAGTTATGGCCTAAAGAACAGTATCTTTTACTGCCTTTGAAAGACGGAATTTAACAACTGTTTTTGCTGGGATTTTAATAGTTGCTCCAGTTGCAGGATTGCGACCTTCTCTAGCTTTCCTTTTTACCTTAACTAATTTTCCGAATCCAGGAACGATGCATTCACCATTCTTTTTTACTTCCTTGTAAACGATTTCTGATAGACCATCGATGAAACCGCTAACTTGTTTTTTGCTCAATTCTGTAATTTCAGATAGAGCTGTGATCATTTGTGACTTTGTCATTTTTGGCATAATTTTTGCATGGGGCTCATCCTAAAAGCTTAAATAGTTTTCAGGAGAAGTTCCTTTTAATAATTATTCAATGTTTATAAGGTTATTATAGCATACTATAAATAATATGCCAACAAATACGGATATTTTATCTTGTTCAAGTTTTTATTTAACTTCGTAGGTTAAAGTTACCTCTACTTTCACTTCGTTTTGACCAGCTTCGATACTTGGCGCGGCAATACCACCACCTTGACCAGCAACGGCTGATAATTCCATTTTAGCGTTACTATAATCAAACATTACCGGTGGATAACTAGCGGAATTCTCGTAAACACCTGTTATTTTACCTAATTTCATACCTGATTCTTTAGCAATCATCTCTGCCTTTTCTTTCGCTTTTTCAATTGCTAATCCTCTTGCTTGATTTTTTAATTCATATTCATCATCAATTGTAAAATTTATATTTCCAACTTGATTAGCGCCGGTTTCAGTTGTCTTGGAAATTATATCCCCAATCTTATTTAAGTCTCTAATTTTTAAAGTTACATTTTGAGAGACTTCGTAACCGACTAATTTTTGGCCTTCTTTATCTGTCCAGTTGTATGATGGGCTTAAACGATAATCAGTTGTTTTTATATCTTTATCTTCAACACCAAGCTTTTTTACTTCAGCTACAATTTTATTCATTTTATCAGTACTTTCTTTAGTTGCGTCAGCTGCCGTCTTTTTTATTTCAGTTTTAAGACCGACGGTTAAACTAGCAATATCAGCTTTTGCGTAAACAGTACCAGAACCGTTAACGGAAAATCTATCTTGAGCCTGAGTTCTGTTATTGAAATATAAAGCAGCGATAACAATCGCGCCGACTACCAATATTCCTAAAGTAGCCAGAAAAACATAGGTTTTTTTCATAGTTTTTAAATAAATTAATTAATTTAATTTTTAGATAAATTATTTAAGCAGCAGTATCTTAACATTATAGCATTAATATTTACGGCTGTCATAAGCCCAATGTAGAAGAGCTTGTCTTTGCCTGGGACGGCAAGTAATATTTAACTAAAATAGTTTTCTGGTTTTTAAGTGGCATTATTTTAAAGCAGCCGATAGTTGTGCTCTTTTTTTATTGTATCTAACGGAAAGGAAAAGAAATAATCCCAGGCAGACAACCATAATTAATGGAGAAAACCAAAATGGAAATTCTTGGCCAAAACTTTCTAAAATCATTACCGCCCCTAAAACACCAATCGCGTACATCGCGCCGTTTTTTAAGTATTCAAATTTAGTGATGAAGTCTATTCCTCTAATAGTCATTTCTCGAACCACAAAGGCTCCTAGACCGTTACCAATAATAATTAGCGGAATACTCATTGTAAAGGCAAAAGCGCCGATAACGCCATCAATTGAAAAAGAGGTATCAAGTACTTCCAAATATAATATTTTGCTCCAAGCGCTCATTGAGGGGTCAAGTAGTTGTTTCTCTTTTTCTTCAGCGTTCTTTTTAAAACCATCGGTAATAAAGAAAGCGGAAACACCAATAGTGGCCGCTAAGGCCATGATTGAATTTTGTTGTAGAGAATAATAAACAACTAGAGTAGTAATAATCGAGGCGAGAGCATAGAACCAGACTCCTTGGCGATGAATAAAGCCCTCAACCAGAAAGGCATATTTTTTTTCTTCTAAGAACATCCAAGCTAAGAAAACAAAAAATAAATAGATGCCACCACCGATGAGTAGTAATGGTTTAGATTTTTCTAAATATTCTTTAATTTCTGGACTATTGGAGAAAGTCGCGGTAATAACTTGCCAAATTCCTAAATCAGGATTAGCAATCCACACAATAATAAATGGTAAAATACCTCTCACGACGAAAACTGCGAATAAAAGACCCCAAAATAGAAAGATTTTTCGATATTTGTCTGGCATGGTTTTTAAGACATGTGCATTCACAACCGCGTTATCAACGCTGCTGATAATTTCAAAGAGACAAAGACCGATAATTACTACTAAGACGCTAAAAAACATATTTTTTTATTGTTATTTATAATTTACCTAAATCTAATTCTTCGGTGAAACGAATTTTCTCAACAAATTCGGGCATATGACTTACCATCATGATTGCCCCTTCAAAATTATCAATCGCTTCGGCAATAACCGGTAGATGACGGAAATTAATATGATTAGTTGGTTCATCTAAAATTAAAAGGCCGGGTTGAGCTAAAACTAAACGCGCAAAAGATAATAAGCCTTTTTGTCCTTCGGATAATGCTGCTATTTTATGATTCATTAATTCCCCGGTAATTAAAAACCCGGCTGCGACTGAGCGCATTTCCTGTTCGCCCAAGCCATCAGCCATACTGGTCATTAAAGAATTAAAAACTGTTTCTTGAAAATTCAGAGTAGAAAAATCTTGGCTATAATAACCAACTCTAATTCCTTTTAAAATAGCTTGGCCTTCTTGTTTTCCGGAGACAAGTGATCTTAGTAACGTACTTTTTCCAATTCCATTAGGACCGATAACTAAAAGTCTATCCTTCTTTCTTAAAGATTTATGAATATCTTTCAAGACGGGTTCATGGTTTTTAACAATCTTTATTTTTTCTAGCTTTACAATTTCACCGCTCATATCTTCTTGAACAGGAATAGTAAATTCACGAATGGTTTTATCTTCTCTTCTAACATCAACTTTGTTTTCTTCTAATTCGGCCGTTTCATCTTTCATTTTAGCGGCTAATTTACGCATCTTTCCGCCTTTATGAGCGAAAAAATTAACTTTTTCTTTACGGTCTATAATTTGTTTTTCTAGTTGAGCATTTTGACGTTGTTCCCTTTCAACACGACGAGAAATTTCTTCGACAACCGAATAATAATCTCCAACGTACATCTCAGTCTTATGAGTAAAGCTATCAAGATAAATAACTCCTTCGGTAAAACAATTTAAAAAATCGGCATCATGGGAAATAACCATTACGGTTTTATCGTAAGTCAATAAGAAGCCAATTAAATGGTCAATCCCGGCTTTATCTAAATTATTAGTCGGTTCATCTAAAAGTAAGATATCCGGGCTCTCTATTAAAGAAGAGGCTAACAGAATTCTAGCTTGTTGTCCTCCGGATAAATCACCAACCTTCCTATCAAGCGGAATATCAAAATTAACAGCGTCTAAAGCCTTAGCAATTAAACCTTTAATATTACCAGGGATAGTTTCAAAGCTTTTGGAAAAATATTCAAGAACAGTTAGATCGATATCTTCGCGGGCGATTGTTTGGCGAGCAGTTCCAATGGTTGCACCTGAAGAAACAGAAATTTGACCGGCCTGAGGCACTAACTCTTTAGTAATAAGTCCAAAAATGGTACTTTTCCCAGCGCCATTTTGACCCATTAAAGTTATTTTTGCCCCTTTGCGTAAACTAAAACAAGCCTCATCTAAAATTGGTTTTTTATGGAGATATTCAAATTTTACTTCATCAAATCTCAAAACGACTTCTTCCGGCATAGTATGGATATTAAAAAATTAATAGGTACTCATATAACATAGCTAATTATTGAAAAAAATACAATATTTAGCTACGCAAAAATATAAAAAAAGGTGGTATTTAGCCGCCTCTTTTTATATTTTCTAGTTCAATTTATTTTTTACTTGTTTTTTTCTTCGGAGTCGCTACCTTTTTAACTGGTTTATCAGCCGCTTTTTTAACTTCAGCTTTTTTTGCTTCTTTAACAATTATTTCTGGTTTAATAGTTTCTTTGGTTGGAGCAGATTTAACGGTAGAAAGTTGTTCTAGAGCACGAATAACTCTATCTAACTTAGTATTTAAAGCTTCAAATTGTTCTTTAAAGTTATCAACTGGACGTTCACGATGTTCATGACGCTCACTGTGAAAACTTGGTTTAGGAAAATCCCGGCTAGAATCTCTTGGTTCTCTATCTCGAGAGAATGATTGTCTTGGTGCACCAGCATCTTTGTTTCCAAAGCAAGTACTGCAAAGGACTGGTCTTTCACCACTTGGTTTGAAAGGAACTTCACAGTCATTTCCGCATTCCGCGCAAACCGCTTTATGCATTTCCATCCGGCCACCTCTATCGCCGGAATCACGACGACCAAAATTTCCTCCTCCTCGATTACCAGAATAACCGCCACCACTACTCTTTCTATCCCCGAATCCACCGCGGCTACCGCCGCCATTACGATTAAACATATTGTTTGATTAATTTAATTTTTAATATTGACCTTCCAATCAAAATCCCGCCTTAATGAAATAGGGCGGGATCTTGATTTGAAGAGTTTAGTTAAGCGCGTTGAACGTTAACTGCATTCATTCCTTTTGGAGACATTTCTGTTTCAAAAGAAACAGTATCGCCCTCACGTAGTTCATTGAATTGAACTCCAACTAAAGAGTTAGTGTGAAAGAATAAATCCTTTTCTTGGCCTTCAACAGCAATGAAACCGAAACCTTTATCGGTTAAAGCTTTTATAACACCAGTCATAATTTATATACTTAGTTTGTAAGATTGCAATTTGATAATAAAGATTTTAAAAATCGACCACTTTTTTTTGATGATTATTGTTGCCTAACTATTCTAACACATAAAAATAAATACGTCAAGAGAAATGCCTTGATTGGCTAATATGGCTTCAGAATAGTAAATCCTTAGTTAAAACGAGAGGCAATGAAAAGACCAAAATAATGAGTTAGGACCATAACTAAAGCGGCGATTGAAACATGTTCAAAGATTGTCGCTAATGGTTTAGTATTGGTGGATCTTGCTAGTTGGTAGCTTTGAGATATTAAAATAATAGCTCCCCAAGCAATTGCGGCCCAAATGGCGTAGTTCATCGGTAGGAGCAAAACTGGAATTAAAAAAGTAGAAGCGAGAATTAACTTAAATAGAAAAGTTGCAACTGTTGCTTGCCAAACTTCTTTGTGAGTAAAATTCCCTTCTGATTCTTTGGCGATATGAACCCCTAAAGCGTCTGAGAATGAATCGGCGACGGCAATAGTTAAAATACCGCCAACAACAGCTAATTCGGAACCAGTGCTTGATTGTAATCCAATCATTAAACCAAGGGTAGTTATGGTTGCGGAAGTCATTCCAAAACCCATACCGACTTTTAAGAAACTCTTCATATAATATAAAATTTATTTGATTACTTAGATGATATCATTAACAAAATTCTAAATCAATTAAAAATGAAAAGAAGCCGTACATGGAAAATGTCGACTTCTTTTATTTTGTCCAAACTTGTTTTAATTTTGAACAAAAGTATAAACGACCACAAAGGCCGAGTTGTTTCTTTATCGTTCTAATGTTATAAACAGATATCGGCCGCTCAGATCTAAACTCAATCTGATAGCTTGTTTGGTTTAAACAACTAGTTCTTTCAAGAACGAGAATGCCGCCATAAAAAAATCTCTTTATACGGGCGACGTGCGTAGTTTTTATCCAGATTACTGGACGCAATACATTTAACTTTACGAGTTTATTTTTTATAACGCCGTTTGGTATTAATCCTTGAAATAACAAATCTATGTCAAGAAATGATAATTTCTGATAAAAATCTTCAGACGAATTATTAGGCGGATGAATTTTGAGCTCCAGGGAGTAGTCATTACCATTTTTTATTCTTAATCTTAAACGAATGTTTAAGAGAAAAAAGATGGCCTCACTGGCCTGTAAACCCGTATCAAAATAGAGATAGGACATTTTCTTTGCTTTAGCTTTTTTATAATCATTCATGATTGCTGAATATCGCGCAAAAGATATGTCGGTCTTAAAAATGCACGGCGGCTTGCCGTATTTTTTTTCTCTTTCCATTGTATGTTTTTAAAGAATTACCAATATAGTACAACTTTTGTTAGATTGTGTCAATAGATGCAAAAAAGAGGCTCTATTAAAACCTCTTTTAAGTAATTTATAGTAAATTTTACTAGACAATCGTAGTTGCCGCATAGGGTCCAGATGGAACATACATTCTTGCTTTTAATTCTTGATCAAGCATATAAATAGCCGAGCCATTATCGCCAATTAACTTAAGCTTATCTATTACTTCAACGGCGTTTGCTTCTTCTTCAACTTGTTCATCTATATACCATTTAATAAAAGATTCAAGGGCATAATCCTTTTCTTCTCTAGCCAATTCATAGATCTTACCGATACAAGCTGTAATATGTTTTTCATGTTCTAAACCAGCTAAAAAGATATCGGATAAATTTTTTAGGTCTGCTTCTTGCGGCTGAGCGATAGCTCTTAGCTCAGGTTCTTCGTTTCTTTCTAATAAAAAGCGATAGAAACCTAAGGCATGATCATTTTCTTCTTGAGCCTGAACCTTCATCCATTGTGCTGCTCCTTTAAATCCCCATTTTTCTAATTTAGCCGAGAAGGCTAGATAAAGATAGGCTGAATAGAATTCTTCATTTATTTGATTATTAAGAATTTCTTTGGTTTTTTCTGTCATATAATTATTGATTACTTATTTATTAGTTGGTTAATTGTAGCACTATTTTAAAATGTAGTAAATACAAAAATACACTTCATTTTAAAAATGCTATAATAAAAGGACTAAATTATATTTTAATTTTATGCCAATAAATAAAGTTACGATCGAGGATCTTAAGGCCTTATCACTTCCCGAGCTTTACGCTGTTACTGGCGCTAGTTCCGATGGTTTAACAACAACTGAAGCTATAAATCGTTCCAAAATTTTTGGCTATAACGAATTTAAAAAAATAAAAAAAGTTTCACCGATTATTTTGTTTCTCGGTTATTTTAAGAACCCCTTAATCATCATTCTTATTGTTGCGGCTCTAATTTCGGGGATGACTGGCGAGTTGCGAAGTATGATAATTATTCTTTCCATGATTTTCTTTAGTGTGATTCTTAATTTTTATCAAGAACATAAATCAAGCAAAGCGGCTGAAAAAATTGCTCGTCGCTTAGCTATTCGCGCTAAAATTCTACGCGACAATAAAGAACAGGAGTTAGATAATAAATATATAGTTCCGGGAGATATTATTTATTTATCTGCCGGTGATATTGTTCCGGCGGATGGAAAAATTATTAAGGCTGATGATTTTTTCTTAAATGAGGCTAGCTTAACTGGTGAAAGCTTACCAATGGAAAAGTTTGTTGATAATAATAATGTCATTTTTGCTGGAACTAATGTTATCTCTGGTTTTGGTTGCTACTTAGCTACTAATACTGGGATAACCACTGAGTTTGGTAAAATCGCTCATACTTTATTTCGTCCAGAATTAGAAAACGCTTTTGAAAAAGGAATTAAAAGTTTCGGATTCTTAATAATTCGCGTTATTATTTTTATTGTTGCAATTATATTCCTGATTAACGCTATTATGCATAAAGGGGCCTTGAACTCCTTTTTGTTTGCGCTTGCAGTTGCCGTTGGCGTTACACCTGAACTTTTACCGATGATTATGAGTATTAATATGGCCAAGGGGGCGGCTAAAATGGCCAAGGGAGGCGTTATTGTTAAAAAACTTAATTCGATACCGACTTTTGGCTCGATTGATATTTTAGCGACTGATAAAACAGGAACTTTAACTGAAGATAAAATTACTTTAATTAAGCATATTGATGTTTTTGGTAATGATTCTGAGGCAATATTTTTAGCGGCCTATATTAATGGTTATTTTGAGACCGGAATTAAAAGTATTTTAGATGAAGCAATTTTAAACCATAAAAAACTAAAAATGGATGGTTATTTAAAAGTTGAAGAACTTCCCTACGATTTTAATCGTAAAAGGTCTTCAATTGTTTATGAAAAAGATGGCCGTCTAATAATGGTTACCAAGGGTGCGCCTGAAGAAATTTTTAAAATTAGTACTAGTTATTATGAAGGTTTAACGATAAAACCAATCACGCAGGCAGTATTAACAAAAGCTAAGGAAGTTTACGACGAATTAAGCAGTCAAGGTTTACGAGTTTTAGCTATTACCGAAAAAGTAATCAGTGAAAGAAAAAAACAATATCCCCTCTCTGAGGAGAATAATCTAGTTCTTAAGGGCTTTATGGCTTTTTATGATCCACCCAAAATTGATGTTAAAGAAACTTTAGTATTTATGAAGAGTTATGGAATAGAAATGAAAATTTTAACTGGAGACAGCCCGCTGGTTACTAAGAAGATTTGTGCGGATATTGGTTTAGAGGTTAAAGGAATTATTATCGGCGAAGATTTAGATTTAAATAAATTAACGGACGAAGAAATCTATAAGAAGATTAAAGGCGCAACAATTTGTGCGCGTTTAAGTCCAAGCCAAAAAGAAAAAATTATTGTTGAACTAAAACGCAATGGACTAGTGGTTGGTTATCTCGGTGATGGAATAAATGACGCGCCGTCTTTAAGAGCGGCCGATGTTGGTATTTCGGTTGATAATGCCGTCGATATCGCCAAAGAAACGGCTGATATTATTTTAATGAAAAAAGGACTGAGAGAGCTAATGGATGGAGTTATTGAAGGCCGAAAAACTTTTGGCAATACCATGAAATATTTGCTTATGTGTTTGAGCTCAAATTTTGGCAATATGTTTTCAATGATTGGAGCTAGTTTATTCCTTCCTTTCTTCCCGATGACTGCCGGTCAAATTCTCTTGAATAATTTTATTTATGACTCCTCTCAATTATCAATTCCTTCAGATAATGTTGATAAGGAGTATTTAAAAAAACCAAAACATTGGGATATTAAATTCATTAAAAAGTACATGTTGGTTTTTGGCCTAATAAGTTCTCTCTTCGATTTTTTAACTTTTTTTGTCTTGTTTGGTGTTTTACATTTAAGCAACGGCGCCTTCCAAGCCGGCTGGTTTATAGAATCGCTAGCGACTCAGACCTTAGTAATTTATGTTATTCGTACTAAAAAGATTCCTTTCTTACAGTCATGGCCGAGTAAATTATTGCTAACTACCACGTTGGGCGCGGTTGGGGCTGGAATTATTTTAACCTTGAAAGGGATAGGCCATATCTTTGGTTTTCTACCGTTGCCATTATTTGCTTTCTTGGCTATTTTTGCTTTAGTGCTACTATATTTACTAACTGTTGAAATTGTAAAAGAGCAATTTTATAAAAGACTTAATACCGTCGGTAATTAGGATTAATAATTAGAAGAAGATACAAAAAAAGAAGCTATAAACCTAGCTTCTTTTTTTATATTTTTCTATTATTATTTCAGCGATATTTAAACCATCAATTGCCGAAGAAACAATTCCACCAGCATAACCGGCCCCTTCTCCGGCCGGATAAATACCTAAGATATTTGATTCACAATTTTCATTACGTAAAATACGAACCGGTGCCGAACTTCTAGTCTCAACTCCGGTTAAGATCGCTTCCGGGTTAGAAAAACCTTTTATTTTCCTTTCAAACAGAGGAATCGCTGCTTTTAAACTACTGATAACATAATCCGGCAAACAAGAATCTAGGGTAGTTAATTTAATACCAGGCTTATAACTTGGTTTAATACTTTTTATTTCTTTTGAAGCCTGCCCTTTAAGAAAATCACCTAATAATTGCGCGGGGGCAAAATAATTACTTCCGCCGGCGAGATAGGCTGCTCGTTCAAATTTACGTTGAAACTCTATTCCCGCTAAAGGATGATTAGACTCAAAATCAGCCGGAGTAACCGGAACTAACAAAGCACTATTTGAGTTTATTCCATTTTGAGCATATTCGCTCATCCCGTTAGTTACTACTCTGCCTTCTTCAGAAGCTGCGCCCATAACGTAACCACCGGGACACATACAAAAACTATAGACCGGCCGCTTATTATCTAAATGTTGAACTAACTTATATCTAGCGGTATTTAATTTTGGATGATTGTAGGAACTACCATATTGAGCTTTATTTATCATTATTGCTTCATGCTCAATTCTTAGTCCGATAGAGAAAGCTTTAGCGCTCATTTTTAATTTTCTTTCATAAAGCATTTGATAGGTATCGCGGGCAGAATGTCCGGTGGCTAAAATAAGCTCATCAACTTTGATTTTTTCTTTTTTATTTAAAATAATAGCTTTTAATCTTTCAGTTTTTATTTCTAAATCCGTTAAGCAGGTTTCAAATCTCACTTCCCCGCCTAATTTTATTATTTCAGTTCTAATATTTTTTATAACCGCGCGTAATTTATCAGTTCCAATATGCGGTGTTGCACTAATAGCGATTTCTTCCGGCGCCCCGGCTTTTATTAGTTCAGTAAATACATATTTAGAACGAGGGTCGTTAATTAACGTATACAATTTTCCATCAGAAAAAGTTCCCGCTCCACCTTCACCAAATTGAATATTTGATTTTGGATTAAACTTACGTTCCTTAAAAAAATTATTAACATCTTGGATGCGCGTTTCAACATCTTTCCCTTGCTCGATTAGCAATGGCTTTAAACCGGCCTTAGCGAGCAATAAGCAAGCGAATAAGCCGCAAGGTCCGCTACCAACAACAACAATTTTTTTGTTTATTTTTTTGATAATCGTTAGTTCTTGATAAACAAAGGGTTCATGGGTTCTAACCCGATGGCGTATATCCCATTTCTTAATCGCCTCAATATTTTCAACTTGAACATCAAGCGAATAAACAAAAAGAATATTCTTTTGGCGAGAATCAATATTTTTTTTAACAATTTGGTAACTGGTAATTTTTTGTTCTGGCAAGTCTAAAATCTTTGCTATTTTAGATTTTAAAATTCCTTCCTCATCATCTATACCGAGAGTAACCTCTTCAATCCTGATTACCTTATTTATTTTTAAGTTCATAAAACAAAATAGCAGCCGCGGCCGCAACATTTAAAGATTCTATTTTTGAAGAGATTTCGATTTTTAAGCTTTTGTGTGCTAACTTAGAAATTTCCGAATTTATACCATGACTTTCACTCCCCAAGACTAAACAGAAGGCCTTAGCGGGCTTAAATTTGGCTATATCAACCCCTAGATGAGCATCAGCGGTATAAATAACCAATTTATTGTCTCTAAGCCAATCACCGGCCTTATCCTCAATGATGTTTAATTTAAAAATAGTATCTTTAGCGGCGCTAATAACTTTATGATTATAAAGATCAACGCAATTTTTTCCTAGAACTAGATTCACAAAGCCGAATGCTAACGCGCTGCGCATTATAGCACCAATATTTCCGGGATCGCTAATACCATTTAAATAAACAACGGATGTTTTATCTAATTTTTGCACTTTAGTATTATAGATAGCAGTAATCCCAGATGGAGTATCTAAATTAGAATAATGCTTGTTCAACTTTTGATCTATCAGATAGAAATTTTTATTTTGAGAATTATTTTGTAGATATTCAAGCTCCAAAGTATGTTTATTGGCAAAGTCTTCGGTAATAAATAAAGCAATAAAATCGTGCTTATCTTTTAGAGCATCTAAAATAATCGCTAAATTCTCGACTACAAATTTTTTTGATTCTTGTCGGTATTTTTTAGAATTTAATTTTTCTAGCAATTTAATCTGATTGTTTTGTAAGCTAGTAATTATTTGATAATCAGAGATAGTCATAATTTATTTTACTAGTTTAATTAACAATTCTCGCTTCGACTGGTCGCCCTCTAAAACGAATACCTTTAAAACATCGAGCAACAACTTTTTCTTTATTTTTATCAATTCCAAAGATGGTAAAATCTCCAGACATTTTAATTTTTCCAATCTCCGCTCCTTTTAATTCGCGCTGACTATTGACCATCGCAAACAAATCTTTAATATCAAGGCGATCATTCCGACCAATATTAATTCTTACATTAATAAAATTCTCTTCTGGTTGGCGCTCTTTGCGTTCATGGCGTCCGCCTCTTTCGTTATTGAATCTATTATCAGGCGCTACAACGTCAAGGTCTTTTGAATCTTTATAAATATCTAAGAAATGGTTGAATTCCGCAGAAACAAAACGAGTAATTAATTCTTGGCGGGAAAAATCTTTTAAATTTTCTTCAATGGCCGGCAAGAAAGGAGCAATCTCTTTCTGATCAACTTTAATATTTTTCATTTTATCCACCAAGCTGATTAATTGTTTTTCACAAATTTCTCGTCCGGTCGGAACTTTTTTTAATTCAAAAGTTTTACCGGTTTTTTGTTCGAGTTCTCTAATCTTGTAGGCTTCACGAGTAGATAAAAGAGAGATTGAAATTCCACTTTTTTGTGCTCTTCCTGTTCGACCACTGCGATGAACATATAATTCATTAACTTCCGGTAAATTATAGTTTATAACGTGAGTTAAATCGTTAACATCTATTCCGCGCGCCGCCACATCAGTTGCGACTAAGAGTTGAATGCGGCGTTGACGAAATCTTTCCATAATTTGAGTACGAGAATTTTGCGGAATATCACCATGCAAGGTTTCGGTTGAATAACGATCCTCCTTTAATTTATCAGCAATTTCTTGTGTTTCATGTTTAGTGCGACAAAATAAAATACCATAAATATCTGGTTCAGAGTCAACTATTCTGCGCAAAGTTTCATATTTATGACCAGGCCTAACAAAATAATATTGATGATTAACTTTATCGGCGCCGATATTCTTTTTCCCAACACTTATTTCTTTCGGGTCTTTCATGAATTTCTTAGCGATTCCATAAATAGTCGCTGACATAGTCGCTGAGAAAAGCATAGTTTGTTTGGTTTCCGGAGTATCTTCTAAAATAGCGTCTAAATCATCTTTAAAGCCGAGATCTAGCATTTCATCAGCTTCATCAAGCACAACGAAGCGAATAGTATGCATCTTTAAAACTCGTTTGCGAATTAAATCATAAACACGACCCGGCGTACCGACAACAATATTTGCACCGGCGCGGATGTCTCTGATTTGAATTTCCGCACTGGCGCCGCCATAAACAGTTGCAATGGTTACCCCCTGAGAATATTTAGCAAAATGAGTTATTTCCTTGCTAATTTGTAGACATAATTCTCTAGTTGGGCATAAGATAATCGCTTGGACTTCTTTATTTTTCTTTAATTTATTTAAAATTGGTAAACCAAAAGCCGCCGTTTTACCGGTTCCTGTTTGGGCTAAGCCAATAAGATCTTGGTCATTTTCAAGAACAAACGGAATTGCCTCTTCTTGAATAGGAGTTGCTTCAATATAACCTAGCTCCTCTAGACTTTTTTGGATATGAGAATTTAAACCCAGTTCCTGAAATGTTTTCATAAATTATTTTTTTACGTATCGTATTTGCTCGTTATAAACTATGACTTTATTCTGTTTAGTAAAAATCTCATTGTCCAGGCAATCGCCATAAAGAATGTCAAGTAGAGTATTGTTGCTAACCAGGCTGGCGTCCAAAAATAGAAAATATCAAAACGTGATAAAATCGGCCAATGGAACAAGTAAATTTCATAAGAAAAAATACCGAACCAATAAAATAAACGATTTTCAATCTTTTTAATTGAGAATAGTGCTATCAAGGCTAAACAAGTTAATATGCTAGTTAATTCTTCCGCTAAGCGTGTACCGCCGACATTAGAGTAATAAGCCGTATAGACAACTAACCCTGACAGAAAAAGCAGAAAGATGCAATACCCTATTATATTTAATAGCTTTAACTTAGTAACTCTTTGCCAAATATTGTTAAAACGAGCCTGAACGAGACTTCCTTTATATTTAAAAACTAAGCTGCCAATCAAAACTCCTAACGGAAAGGCTAAAATATGGACTTTATATAAGCGCATGACTTCATTTAGAAAATGAGGATTTTGGTAAAATAAAAAATATCCCGCTAAATAAAGAATAATGGCCGATAGCCAAGGTATTTTTCGTAGAAAAACTACAGGAAAAAGTAGATAATAAGCAACTATAAAAGTAAAATACCAAAATGGTGAGTTAATATCGAATGAATTAGCACTTGGGAAAAAACCTAGCAATGATTGCCAAATATAATCAAAGCTATAAACTTTTCCTAAAATAAAGAAGTCTAATCCTAAAAATAATAAAAAAATTATCCAAAACGGTAAATAAATTTTTAGTAAACGATGTTTATAAAATTGAATAATTGATAAGGGCTTTGAAAGAGCGCTGATAGTTAGCCCGTAACCAGATAAAATTAAAAATAGATTAACCCCTACTCCGGCGGCGATTGAAAGCGGAAACAAAAAACGGGTATCGCTTACCAAAAAGTAACCAATATGAGAAAAAATAATGGCGAGAATAGCAAAACCTTTCAGTTCTTGGGTAACATTAATAGAAAGGCCATCGAGAATTGGTTTTTTACGAATAGTTAATAATAGAACGAGAACAAATATTACTATGAAAATTTGCGTTGCCTGAAAAGCGTTATTTATTAAGATTGTCATAAATTATCTTTGACCAATACTTATAGCCTAAGCTAGAGGGATGAAATCCATCAGCTGAGTAATAAGAGCTCATTTTAGAAGTGTATTGAGCGGTTGGTGTTGTTAAATCAATATAATTAAGATTATATTTTATAGTTAATTCTTTTATAATTTTATTAAAATTAGCGGTTCTCGCTTGATAATAATAATTAAAAGGTGGTAAAAACAAAGAATTAACGCCGATATTTGGGATACTAATTATATTTATTTTAGCCTTAGTTTTAGTTTTTATTTCCGTTATAATAATTTCGTAATTACGCTGAAATTCAGTTTTACTTATATTATCATAGACGTCGTTAGTCCCGATTAGGATTGTTACTACATCGGGATTTTTAACAATTGCTTGAGTTAATAAATTATTAATTAAATCGCTTGTTTTAGCACCTAAATATGAATAATTAAAATAAGAGACTTGAGTAGCGGTATCAGCTAATCTTTCCGCTATTAAATAAGGATAATATTCATTATAACTTGAAGCACCGGCGCCGGCCGTTAGACTATCGCCTAGAGCAACATAAATTAGGCTAGAAGAACCGGTAGTTTGTTTATTAAAAATATAGCTATTTTGGATATCAATCGCTTTTAACCCAGCAGAACCAATACGATAATAAATAGACCAATTAACTAGCCATAGATAAATAATAATAACAGAAACTATTACTAAACAAACTACCAAACTTTTCTTAAGCATATAAAAACAAAACACTAAAACTAATGTATTTTAGACTTCGATTAATATTATACCATAGATTGGCTATTTTTTGTCAGCAAAAATTACTAATCGTTTTAAATAAGTTTGAGAAGCTTTATCCCATGCTCCAGTGCAAGTAATTAGATTGAGATGAGATTTGCCGTCATTAGTAATAAAAATACTAGGAACCCTCTCGTTCCAGTTATATGTTTTTAATTCCCGTACTATAAAAATGGTAGTTTTTCCATTTTCATCTTCAACATATAATTCATCACCTTGATTTAATTTTTTTAGATTATTGAAAACAGCTAATTTACCATTCTTGAAACGTCCATAATGTCCCGTAATAACTGCATTGCCGATATCTCCGGGACGTTTACTAAGATTAAACCAGGCGGCCTTAAGAGGCGCTTTGGGCGTTCCAACAGCGCCTTCTTTAGTGAGGCCAACATTTTCCAGGGCAATACTAACTTTAATTTTAGGAATTTTCAGACGAACTGGAACTCCGGCTTTAATATCTTGTTGCTTAATATTTGGCTGTAGAACTTTATTCGGTATTATTTTGATTGGTTTATTAAAGCTGTAAACTGGTAAACCAATTAATAAAACAAAAATAATTACTAAAGGTAAAATAATACCTATAAGATTATTAACTAATCGGATTGGCTTTAATGGGGGTTGTAAATTCATAGACCTAAAATATTAGCAACGTAAAGACCCCGGCTTGGCGGGGTCTTAACTTCATTCAAAATTAATACTTTACCAAGCAAATTATTGTTTAGTTTTAACTGTTCGTTTTCTTAGGACTAAGAAAAGTGAAGCGATAGTTAAAATACCGGCTAAAGCTGCAATACTCCAGGGCGTATTCTTGTCGGTGCTAACACCAGTATTTGGTAATTTAGGAATAGAAGTGGTAGTAGCAACGGGAACAATCGCAGTTGTTGAAGTTGGGGTTGGAGTTGTCAAAATTACTACCGGAGTTGAAGTTGGGGTTGGAGTTGTTGTATTTGAAACTATAACTCTAGCAACCGCGGTTGCAGTAGTAGTTTGTTGATAGGAATCATCACTTTTACCGGTAGCCGTAACAGTATTGGTAGTTGTATTTAAAAGTCTTGTAGTACAACTGTATTTCCAAATTTCATCGGCTTCAATTTTGTAATTTTGATCTAAGTCACCAGAAACAAAAGTTACCGGGCCGCATTTATCATCAGTTACAGTGATATTAGCTAGGGCTCTTTGTTTCCCAACGTTCCAAACAGTGTAATTGTAAGTAACTAATCCTGGTCCCGCTGTTAAAGCAAGGGGGCTTGGAGTTTTTGTAACACCGATTACTCCAGTAATTGGTGATTGTCCGCCACTATTACTTGTTGGTGGCGTGTATATGTAAGTATTAGTTATTGTACAGGTTTTGTTATTGCTTTCAGCTAAGATTATACTACCGTCTGTATCACAATCTCCACTAATAACTTGCGAATAAGAAGAATTAGCATCTTCGCTTACAACATATGTTCCAGCGGCGAGAGTATAAGCAGTTCCAGGGGTAGAAGTTCCGACTGCTGGACTACTAACCACATCAACCCCGGCGTTTTTAACATGCAAACTAAAGTCTGTAGGAGTTAAGGCGCCATCGTGAGTATTTACAACAACTTTTATCACACGAAGGGTTGCTGGAGTTGAAGAAATAGTATTAGCATCAAGGGTAACTTGGGTTTGAGCGAGCGCACGGCCATTAAACACCGAGCCGGTTTCCATAATAATTTGCTTAAGACTCAATATATTACCATTAAAAGTTGAGTAGGTTCCTAAAGTTGCACCGGTTCCCCCACCTACTTGCCAAAAAACGTTAGCTGCTTTAGCGCCGCCACTAAGTAATATTTTAGTACCAGAAGCTACACTTCCCTTAGCGGCTAAGCTTAAATCTCCAGCTATTTGGAATATCCAAACATCACTAGCACTACCAGAAAGAGTAATACTATCGGTTATGGAAACACCGGTGCTCCATTTATAAATTCCAGCAACAAAAGCCGGGGTAGTCGAACTAAGTAATCCACTATCTACCTCAGTTGCTGTTGGTCCTGGTCTTCCGGCCGCATCAGTATAGGCCGCTTCCATAGCGCTAACAGCGGTGGTCATGGAAGTTGGAGTAGGAGAAGCATAGTTAGAAGCATATACCTTACCAACAACTAGGGCTGAGGTCGAAAATGTATTAGAACTATCCATAACCAAACCAAACCCTGTCATCGAAGCTGCGGCCGCTGGGCTTACTCCGATATTTCCAGTAACTGAAGTCGCTCCAGTAGTAGTAACGGCGGTTTTAGCTAAAATAGAAAAATTACCAGCCGCACCAAGGTTTACCGTGGTTGGACTAGCGGCCAAGGTTGTGTTTACTCCGTTAAAACCGAAAGCAAGGAATGCAGATGAAACTGCTATTAAGGTTATTATTGAATTTTTAATGTTTTTTTTCATAAGTTAATAACTAGCTAATTAATAAAATATATAAATTTTGGCTGATGATGCTTAGAAATAACGACGATAGGATTGATTTCTTTTAAAAATCAGGTATACTGATATTTAAAGGGGATATTAGTTCCCTCTTAACTTACAAATTGGTAAACTTGCTATAGTAAATATTTAAGTATATAATATTAAGTATATAATATTAAGTATATAATAATTATAGTAAAGTTTTACTATTAAGTCAAATATGGAAAAGATTAATATCCCACTTGCTAAGAATATTAAAAAATACCGCCAAAGAGCTGAGCTATCTCAAGATAAGCTCTCTAAATTAGCCGGTATCACTTTACACACGATTACTAAAATAGAATCAGGAGCGACTCTTGATCCGCGAGTAGAAACGGTTAAAAGAATCGCCGATGCTTTAAATTGCAGCGTTGATAAATTATTATCAATGAAAAATTAATTAAATTTACTAGATTTTAAAATAAAAACTATCCGAATAGGATAGTTTTTTTAATATTGATTAATCTCGCGTAATTATTGGGGGTAAAGAATTAGCTAATGAAGAAATTTTAGCTGATAAATTTATGACTTCCTTATTTGATAACATTACACGAGGTTTTCCTTTGTTGTTCAAATCTCCTATTGGGTCACTAGGAATTAAATGATAATGAATATGTTTAATACTTTTATTGGAGTCATCACCCTCTCTAACTAGAATGGTAAAATTATTATATTTTAACTTTTTTAATATTCTAGTTCCCGTTTTAATTAAGACATCAATATCTTTGGCTTCATTCTTTGTAATGTCAAAAAATGAAACTACATGTTTTTTGGGAATAATTAATAAATGATGTTTATGATAAGGAGCTTTAGCGTACGTTAAATAGGCATTATTGTTTGCAATAAGCTCTCTATTGCTTGCTTCGCAAAAAGGACATTTTTTTAATTTTTTTAGATAATTATTGTAAAGCATTATTCTGGTAATTCTGGTGGTTGAGGAATATTATTAATATCAATGATTTCTGCATCTTCTTTCTCGGTATTTACCTCAATATTCGCTGATGATGGTTGATTTGAGGAGTTATTGCTATTTTTTATAAACATAAAGTAAACGGCTGTAAGTAAAAAAATAACAATTAAAATTAATATAAGCTTCTTCATAGTTTTTATCTAAAGTTAATTTGGTAATTTAGGAGGTAAAACAACGCCATTGTTAGTTAAAACGCTTAATTTGCATTCATTTAAAAATTTGAACACCAGCCCGGTCCCCACATTGTTATCATACTGAGATATTTTAAGAAATTCATCTTTTACATTAATAAATTTTTGTTCTCTCGGCGACCACCAATAGGCTCTTTCAATTGTGCAATCACCTTTTATATCATCTAAAGACTTATTAACGAATTCAGATGCTACCGGAATAATATTCCAGCCAGATGGCCAATTAAATTTTGTGATGTCTACTTTTTCTGTTTGATAGTTTAAAGTACCATCGCTATTTGAATATACCCAATAAGTCATGTTAGCGGTGTAGCGCAATTTATCTATTTCTTCTTTTTCTGGAGCGGGATAAAATCTAATATATTTCTTGCTTATTGGATTTAAGCCAAAAATTGCCTTAATATTATTTATCTCAATATCAGTCCCGCCAACTATTAAATCTCGACTCTCTAACCCTTGGACAAGATTCCATCCCTTATGAATATACATCGCCCTTGATACTAGTCCAGTTTCATTCGAATCTAATTTTAATTCAGCCGCAAAAGTAAACGCTCCGAACATTAAACAAAATCCGATAATTAAAATAAAAATATATTTTTTCATATAAATTAATAATATCACAAGTGAGCTATTTCGTCTAGATATTTATCAATAGAATTAGCAATTTATTTAGTTTTTTTTCTTGTTTCTTATTAAGCATACAACGCCAACAATACCCACTATAAGCCCCATTAATTGTCCGCCAGGGCTATCATCAAGCTCACCATATACAAACATAAACATGCCAAACAATATAGCGAAAACAAAATATATTATTCTTCTATAATATTTTTTCATATAGTTTTATTATACCAGAGTTAAAAACTACTATCTAATAACGTTTAACAAATTTTTTTCATACCAAAGCTTATTTAATACTTCTTCTTGGCTCTTAATCCAGGGATTCCAATCGAATTCTTTGTTAACTAATTCCCCGCTTTCTTCGGAAAGATAGCTTATTTGTTCCTTAAGCACACCATTCTTTTGATATTCTTTTACTAAGGCGAGTACATCTGGAGAAAGCATTGTCAATTCGGACAATTTTATCCTTGATTCTTTGAGGCTAGAGAGAGCAACATTAGTACGTAAGATAAACTGTTCAACCGGGAAAATAGATACAAGCGCATACATCCAAAGAAACAAAACGAGTAAAAATTTAACGATATTCGATCGTTTGGCAATAAAAAGTCTCGATATTAGCCAAACAAAAAGGATAGTACAGTATATAACGGTATATGAAGCAAAAAATTTCTCATAGCTAAATCCATAATAAGTAACATAAAGCCCCATGCGATAACCAGCTGAAACAAGCAAAAGCAAAGAGGTAATTGTAAACGCCGTCAGTACCCACTGTACCAGCGGTACAGTTTTTTTATAAGTAAAAAAGTAAATTAAGATATTTATTACTGAAAGAAAAAAGAGTTGCCAAAAACCACTTTTTACCAAATTTTCCGTTTCTTTAAAATCAAAAGGCAGTGCGCCCACCCATAAATGATTTATTTGCACCCATAAAAATAATAGATATAAACCTAAAATGCCTCCTAAAACGATCCCAGAAATAATTGCATCAATATTCTTACCGCCATCTTCTTTTTCTTTATAATCAAATATTTTACTCCAAGCTGTTAAAACAGAAAAAAGTAATAATGATAAAATAATGAATGTAAGTAATTTATAAACGAAAGACGAAGAGAATATTTTCAAAAACCAATCATAAATACCCTGCACTTTAACAGCAAAAACAAGATCGGCGGACGATAAGAGAGGAATGAAAATAGTAAAAGCGATAATTAAAAATAAAATCAAACCGAGTATTGTCCTTAATACGACGCGTTCTTTTGTCTTATCTTCCGGTATAACCAAGTTAATGTATAGTTTGGCCGTTTGGCCAATTTCTCTTAAGAAAGAGAAAAAACGGACAATTATTCTTAAAACAAAAGCGGAATTCCATAGCTGGTTTTTCTTATCCGGTAAAAAAGATTGATTATAGAAGATGCCTAAAGCTAAAGGTATAACCAGTAGACTAACAAGTTTTAAAAATGGATTATCATATAGCGCGTAGCTGAACATTATCAGTGATATTGGAACTATCCAATATAAATCGTAGCGTAAATAATGATTGCTTTTATATAAAACAAAAATGAATAGTCCAAGTAGAAGAAGCCAAAAAATAGCGGCATTAAAACCTAAAGCATATATCCCAGTGTTCCAAAAATTCCATAAAAAAATAACCCAAAAGATAGCTAGAGTCGCGCTGAGTAATAATTTGAGTAGTAATTCCCTCCTTGATGTCGATAATTTTTCAATAAATTTAATGTTTTCCATATTGTTTAATTATAAATATGAGTTTCATTTTTTTTCGATTTATAGACTGTAATACCTCTATCTAGATCAAAGACTTCTTTTATAGTTATTAAAATAGCATTTTTGACTTTATAATTAGCACTATTTTTAACGCAAATATCAAAATATTTTCCGGAGGAAAGAATATTAGCTTTTCCTTTAATTCTAAAATATCCACCAATAACGCAAATATGATTGTTTTCTTTTAGATTCTTTATCGTGTTATTCATTTGGCAATTTGCTGTTAACAACTTATCTTCAATAAAACCTAACGAAATAACGATATTAGCATTAGGAATATTATTTTTTGAAGAAGTAGATAATATAATTTCTTTATTTTTTTTAAAATTTGATTGCCAATTCATATTCTTAGATTATATAACAAAAATAGCACAGAAAGTGCCATTTTGTCTATTTGCTCGGGGACTTGGATTCGAACCAAGATAGCAAACTTCAGAGGCTTGAGTCCTACCGTTAGACGATCCCCGAATATTCGGTTATCTATTCATTTTCAATCTCTTGCTTCGGTCGCATTAACGGAAATAAAGTAACTTCTCTTATCGGTTTATCCATTAAAAAGGCAAATAATCTTTCACCAAAACCAAAACCGCAAGTTGGTGGCATACCGTATTCAAGCATCTCAACAAATTCCCAGTCGGGCATCATTGCTTCCTTATCACCCCTATCTATTAATTTCTGTTGTAAAGAGAAACGATTATATTGATCAACTGGATCATTTAACTCGGAAAAACCATTTCCAATTTCACTACCAGCAATAATTATTTGAAAACGCTCAGTTAGTTCGGGATTATTAATTTTAGCTTTAGCAAGCGGCGAGACTAATTTAGGATGGTTAATTAAAAAAGCTGGACCGGCAATATTTTTACGACAATATTTCCAAAGCGTATCCATTAAACGTTCACGATTATTCCCTTCATATTTTACCTCTAGTTCCGCTAGTTTTTTCTTCATTTCATCTTCGCTCGATTTCAAAACATCAATTCCTGTTTGACGAAGTACTTCTTCTTGATAATCAATTCTTGGCCATTCACCTGCTAAATCATATTCAAAACCCTTAGTAGTAAATTTAGTCTTACCAAATACTTTATTAGCAATTTCTTGATATAACTCTTGAGCTATTTTCATTCCCTTCTCGTAATCAGCATAAGCCATATAAAACTCCAAGTTGGTAAATTCTTGAAGATGGTCGGGGCTGGAGCCTTCATTGCGATAGACGCGTCCGATTTCAAAGACTTTTTCATAACCGGCAGCCATTAAACGTTTTTGCCAAAGTTCACCAACAGATATTCTTAAAAAAACATCTAGATCATAATCATCATGATGAGTTTTAAATGGGTTTGCTTCTGCACCACCAGTAGTAGTTTCTAGAGTCGGCGTTTCTACTTCAAAAAAACCTAATTTCTTCATAAAATCACGAGCAACTTCCCAAAATTTTGCTCGTTTATAAAAGGTTTCTCTCATTTCTGGATTAAGTAATAAATCTAAATAACGTTTGCGAAACCGATCTTCATCATCTTTTAAGCCATACCAAGCATCAGGGATTGGTCGCAAAGCTTTGGTGAGTAATGTCCATTCTTTGGCCATCAAACTTTTTTCGCCCTTATGCGTCGTAAAACAAGAACCATTAACCTGAATAAAATCGCCGTTATCAATTAACTTAACAAAATCTTTATAACTCGTATCACCTAATTCCTTCTTTGATAATGCTACTTGGATACTCCCGCTAGCGTCTTCTAAATTAACAAAAGTAAGATTACCATGGCTTCTAATACTTCTTAAGCGACCAACGATATTAAAGTTTTTAGCTGATTTTTCAAGGTCAACAAAATCAGTTACAATAGAAGCTATTTCCAAATCACGAATGGCTTTCGCGGGATAAGTAATGTAACCTTTTTCTTTTAAATCAGCCAGCTTCTTTAAACGTTCTTCACGTTCACTGATTTTTATAGCAGAATCTTTTAAATTAGTATCATGAGCGGCTAACATACCTTTATTATTAGTCTATTTTAATAATTTTATATTTTACGAGACCGCGCGGAGTTTCAACATCGACTTGTTCTCCCTTTCGGCGATGTAAAAAAGCAACGCCCAGCGGCGATTCGTTAGAGATTTTACCATTTATTGGATCAGCTTCATTAAAACTAACGATGACATATTGCTTTTCTTTGCCATCACTTGAAACAGTAACTTTTGAACCCATCACAACTTCACCATTAGCTCCGCCGCTAGCAACAACCGTTACATTCTTTAAAATACCCGCTAGTTCTAAAACTCGACCTTCATTTAAAGCTTGAGCGTCTTTAGCTTCGCTGTATTCGGCGTTTTCACTTAAATCACCAAGTTCCTTAGCTCTTTCAATTCTTTCAGCAATTTCTTTTCGTTTAGTGGTTGTTAAAAAATTTAATTCTTCGCTTATTTTATTATAGCCTTCTTGAGAGATTATCTGCTCATTCATAATTTTTAATAATTAAAATTAATTATGTTTAATATACTCTATCTTTTAGAATTAAACAAGAGCTTATTACAATAAAACCAATCCCGAGCGGATGATTTAAATAGGGCGTAAAAAAGTGCACAATCGCTAAAAATAAACAACCGGCTGTAATTCCTAAATATAAATAATCTCCTGATTTAATCCCGCTCATTAAACTCGCATGAATAACTTTATAAAGCAGTAAAAGGTAAGCAATTAAACCAAGAACACCAATTTTTAACCAGATATCTAAGTACCCCCATTCAAAAGCATAGGTTGTATAACGACCGCTGGCTTCATTTTCTAAGATACGTGGATCACTAGAAATGTAAGTTACTGTTTTCCCGTATCCCTGTCCGGAAATAGGATTATTTTTTATTTCTTTAATTAACTCCGGTAACAGTGTCCAACGTGAAACTAAGGCCGCCTCCTCCTTGTTCCCCACTCGATTTAAAAGTTGACTCTGTAGGCCAGTTAGGTGCGGGGCGGCTACAAATATCATTATAACCGCTAAAACTACGCCTAGAGTCATTTCTAGGGCTATAAGAGCTGCTCGTTTGAAAGAATAAAAGCGCCATGTAAAAATTAAGCTAAATAAAATAACAGCCGCAAAACCTAGCCAAAAACTACGAGATAAACTAATTAATAAGGTGCTAAAAAATAAAGCCATTAAAACAAAATTTAAAATATTCTGTTTGTTAAAAAAACTTTTTAAATTATTTATTTTAATTATTTTAAAGAATAAGAAAAAATAAGCAATTATTGAAAAAATTTGCGATTGGATAAAAACCCTATTCCAATTACTTGAGGCGGTCATTTCGCCTACTAGAGTTTTTCTAAGCCAAGCATAAACATTAGCTGCAAAAGTAAAATCATTAGAAAAAATCGCTAATAAAATAAGAGTTTTTAAACTAATCCAGATAGCACCGGCGATAAAGATCGTCTCTAGACGCTGCCGATTGATATTTACTGAAATAGCCGGAAATAAAATAAGAAAATATATCCAAGCATTAAAATCAAGAAATATATCAATTAAATTATTTTTATAAATGATGGCCGAGACTAGCCCGGTTAGAACCAAGATTGCTAAAATAAGATATGGCTTCCAAAAAACAAAATCTTTTATTTTTTTAAAATAAGGCGATTCATATCCAAGCTTCTTAAGAGAAATAAGAAATTTAATCAAAAAAACAATCATTAAAATTGACCAAATAACTAGTCGCAAAGATAATAAACTTCCCTCTCCAAGCGGTAAATAAAATAGATAACCCTTAGAGCCAATCATTAATTCCGCTAAAACTAAAAGTAAGCCATATTCTAATTTATAAATAGAAAGAACTAGAGTAATTAGGACTAAAATAAAAAAGGCGCTTTGATTAACAAAAGAAAAGCTAAAACCAAAAATGGAAATAATCTCTAAAAATAAAAATATTCCCAATAGAACGGCTACTTGTTTTGTTTTAATTGTTTCCATTTTTACAATTCTAATTTATCACCGACTTTAAGATTAAGCTCGTCCGTTTTCCCGGCATTTATTTCTAAAACATAATTAGCCGGAACAATACTTTCATATATATTCTTAGTGTTAGCTCCTTCGGGCGCTAAATTCTTATAAATTTGAACAATAACATCATCAGAAACAAAAACTATATCCAAGGGAATAAGCATATTTCTCATCACAAAACTTCTTGGTTCTAAATCAGAAAAAGCAAATAACATCCCACAATTAGAACAAAGATTCTTGCGTCCGCTAAGACCTTGATACATATCGGCCGCCGAACTAACAACTTCAACTTTTAACGTTTGGCCGCTAATATTAACTTCCGCCATCTTTTTTAGATTTTCAGTATTACTTTGGTTTTTAACGGTAAACAATAAAATTAAAAAGATAACAACAAATGAACCAACAATGGCCGAAGGCCATAATTTTTTAAATTCCATGTTTTTGTTTAATTATTAGCATTGCTTTTTTATATTTTTTAACAGCTGGTAAAAATGGAAACCAGGTATAAGCAAAAGCTGGAAGCCAAGAGCTCATTGTTCCGCCAGGATTTATTTTAAACAAAACTTCCGAAATCCAAAACCCAACTTTCCCCTCCTCTAACATTGTTAACCAAAGATCCCAATCTTGAAATTTCTTGATACTTTCATCCCAGCCAGTAAGCGGAAAATCTTGGCGTCTAATTAAAGATAAGGAATGAATATAAGGCATCTGCTTTAATTTTTCCGGGTTAAATTCTTCAAGCTGAAATAATTTTTTCCCCCAATTAAAGGAGGAATAAACATAGCTAACCTCCTGATGTTGTAGAAGTGTATTTAACATAATATCTAAAGCCTGTGGATGCAAAACGGCATCATCGTCGCAAAATAAGAGAAAATCCCCCTTAGAATCTTTAAAACCACGATTTCTAGCCGCCGGCGCTCCTTGATTCTTTTGATTTATAAAAAAATAAGAAGTATTTGTCTGAGTTTTTTGTAAATAACTTGCAACAATTTGCTCAGAATTATCAGTCGACCCATCATTAACAATAATAATTTCAAAATCTTGATAAGTTTGCTGAGCTAAACTTAGCAAAGTCTTAAGAATTGTTTTTTCGCCATTATAAAGCGGGATAATTATCGATATCATATTTATTCTTTGATTATTTCGCACAAGCGGCGAGCTTGCCCTTCCCAATTAAATTTATCTACTGCCCTTTTTTTAGCATTTTCTCCTAATTCTAAAAGTAAATTACGATTATTTTTTAATTCAATAATTTTATTTCTTATTTCTTCAATATTTTCCGGATTAACTAAAAATCCATTAATACCGTCTTCAACCGCATCTTTAACGCCGCCGGAATTACCGGCTAAAACTAGTTTTCCGGCTAAATTAGCCTCTAAATAAACAATTCCAAAACCCTCAAAATCAGGACCAATCTCTCGAACGGGCATAACAAACAAATCACAAGCATGAAGCCAAAGCCATTTTTCTTCTTCGGTTAATTCTCCTAGAAAAATAATTGATTCGCTAAGCGGTGAAACGGCCGCTAAAGAACGTAGATATTTTTCTTCTTTTCCTGACCCGGCAATAAAATACTTTATTTTTAAATCTTCAGTCCCCCAATTACTCATAGCTTTAATAACTGAATCAACGCCCTTTCTTAAAACTAAGCGGCCAAGAGTAAATAAAACGAAATAATCTTTTAGATTATAAGTATCCTGTAAATTGTTAAGGCCTTCTGTGCTTGGAAGTGAAATTATGGGGTCAATACCAGGGTTAACAATTTTTATTTTATTTGCTAGATCGCCATTAAAATTCTTAACTAATTCAGCTAATCTTGAATTTGCACAAATAATTTTATCAGCTTTTTTAAGAATTAGTTTAGCTAAAAATCTTTTATGACTAGACTCCAAGGCAGAATTAAAATCCAAGCCATGTAAGATAACTCCATATTTAAAAGGTTTAATAAAAGTAGCTAACCAGGCGGCGGTTCCTAACGGTAATATTTGACCGACTAATAAATAATCGAAACCTCGTGTTCTAATTTCTTTTACTAAAACACTCACTGTTTTTAGCCAAGAAAAACGGCTGTTTGTAGATAAAAGGCTTTCACGAGCATTATCTAAAACTTGGATTCTCTCTTCTAATGGCCAGTATTTTGCTAGATTAGAATAATAATTTGCAACTCCACCTTTAAACGGCGGATATTCTAGGGTAATAAGTAATGTTTTCATAGCTTAAGAGATTTAAAGACGCTAGCAATATCTTCTTTTTTAAATCCGCCAAGTAAATATAACAAATAAAAATATAATACTCCACCAAGCGGAATAAGAATGAAAATATTAAAATAGGCTTTACCTAAAAATATTATTACCCCCATTAAGCTCGCCGCTACTAAAGATTTAAAAAGAACCATTAAATTTTTAAGTACTCGGTAATTAATAATTTTTTTAACTAATACAATTCCCAAAATAAACATTAAAATGTTTGTAATAAGTACTGTAATACTTGCGCCAATTGCTTGAAAATTCGGAATAAGAATAATATTTAAAACTATACTAACAATTGTTACAATTCCCATGTTCAGTGTATTTTTTTTCTGTTTGTCGCAAGCATTAAGAAGTGAGCCAATTGGAAAATTTATGAAAATAAAAAATAAAGAAATAATAGAAATTTGTAATGGTAGAATCGCCCCATCGTAACCCGATTTGAACAATAAAACAATTCTATCCGCCAATAAAATAATTCCAATTATTATCGGCCAAGAGATTATAATTAAATAATTAATTGCTCTTTCAAACGAGATAACTAATTGTTCTCGATTATTGCTCCAATAGGCGCTCATTGCTGGATAAAGCGAAGCGGCAAAAGCCATCGGTAGAAATTGCAAAGCAAAAATAATTTTGAAAGCAACTTGATAAAGTCCAACTTGTTCGTTACCAGCAAAGAATGCTAAAAGAACCGAATCTAAATACATGTATAATCTTTGAAATATTCCATACACTGCGAATGGCCAACTTATTTTAATAATTTCTTTGATTAGCGGTTTATCATAAAACATCTTAACGGTAACTTTTAGCTTCTTGACTAAGATAATCCAGGAATAGGAAAAATTATAAATACTAGCTAAAGCAAGTGCCGCCATAGCCGGGATCAATCCGCCATTAAGCAATAAAGCACTGTAACCAAAAATTAAAACTATTAACTGAAAAACAATCGACGAGATACTTTCATATTTCAAATTATGGTTTCCCCTTACCACAGAAAAGAACGTTGAGGTAAAAGAGTCAAGAATCATTGAAATACAGGAAATATAAACTAGGTATTTAACCAAAGGATCATAATGGAGGCTATTTATTGAAACAAAAACTGCTAGTAACGATAAAATCGCCAAGGGGATTTTCATTGTTAAAATATTTCCTAAAAGATGGCTAGCCCTTGATTGATCTTTAGCAACTTCTCTAGTAAGAACATTAGCAAAGCCTAAATCAATAAAAATTGCAAAAATTGTTGTAAAAGATATAGCAAAATAATACTTTCCTAAGTCAGCTGGACCCAAATATCTAGCCAACATCGCAAAATAAGCAAAAGAAATGACCTTCTGTAAAATTAAGGCCACTGTTAAATATGAAGTATTTTTAGCAATATTATGTATTTTAGCCATAATTTGGAAGTTTTAATCCTCAGTAATCAACAATACCAGACTATTGATTAAATTTAAAAGTTATGATAGTATAATAATACCATAAAAGAAAAATAACTAATAGTTGAAATTTTATAAAAAATCAATACGATTTTTTTTATTTATTATGAAAAACAATATCCATCCAAAATATTACGCAGATTGTAAGGTAACTTGTGTTTGCGGAAACGTTTTTACTACCGGCTCTACCGAACCGGCTATTAAAGTTGAACTTTGTTCTGCTTGCCATCCTTTCTATACCGGAAAGCAAAAGTTAGTTGATACTGCTCGTCGAGTTGAGAAATTCGAGGCTAAGGTTTCAGCTAAAACAGGGGTTAGCGATAAAAAAGGTAAAAAAGTAAAACGCGCTAAGAGAGCTGAAGAAAAGGCTAAAAAGGAAGTAGTCGTTAAAACAAAAGATATTAAAAAAATTGCTCAAGTAACATTAAACAAAAAATAGCAAAACTAAAAAGCAATCAACTTTAATTATTTGGCGTATTTATGCTAAAATAATTATATCTGATTGCTTTTTTGTTATCAAAAAATAAAACGGCTTTAAAATTAAAAATATGTACGAAAATATTAAACAAAAATTTACTGAAATTGAACAGCAATTAGCTAGTCCAGATTTAATGAAGGATCAGGCGGCAATGATTAAAGTTTCCCAAGAACATGCTGGCCTCAGACGGGCGATGGCAATGATTTTAGATTTGGAAAAAACTCTGGAAAATATTAAAGAGAATAAAGAAATAATTAATTCTGAAAAGGACGCTGAATTACAGAATATGGCACAAGAAGAAATGGGTGGACTAGAAGAAAAAGCTGCTAAATTAACAGAAGATATTGAAGAAGAAGTTAATCCCTCAAGCCCTAATGATAAGAAAAACGCTATTATTGAAATTAGAGCTGGGGCCGGAGGAGATGAAGCGGCTTTATTTGCCGGAGATTTATTTAGAATGTATGCCCGTTACTGCGAAAGACAGGGATGGAAAATGGAATTAATAGATTCTAGCGCTCTGGGAATAGGCGGATATAAAGAAATAATTTTTACAGTTAAGGGCGAGGGGGCTTACGGCTTATTGAAATTTGAAGCCGGAACGCATCGTGTTCAACGTGTTCCAGAAACCGAAAAACAAGGCCGTGTTCATACTTCAACTGCTACTGTAGTTGTTTTACCGGAAGCAGAAGAGGTTGATGTTGAGATAAAATTAAATGATGTTCGAATTGATACTTTTTGTTCTAGTGGCCCGGGTGGGCAAAGTGTTAATACAACCTATTCTGCTATTCGTCTCTTTCATATACCAACTGGAATTACCGTGAGTTGCCAAGATCAAAAATCTCAACATCAAAATAAAGAAAAAGCTTTTCAAGTCTTACGTTCTAGAATTTTAGCTAAACAAGAGGAAGAAAGAATGCAATCCGAATCTAGTGCTCGTAAAATTCAAGTTGGCGGCGGCGATAGATCTGATAAAATTAGAACTTATAATTTTCCTCAAGATCGTGTTACCGATCATCGTATAAATATTTCTTGGCATAGTATTAACCGTCTCATGGATGGAGAAATTGACGAAATAGTAAAGTCTTTAAAAAAGGCTGCTAAAGAAGAAGTAAAATAATGAATCTCAAACAACTTATCCAAGCATCATCACTCCCCCAGTTAGAAGCAGAAATACTTATTTCTTTTATAATAAAAAAACCAAGAGAATTTGTAATTGTTCATCAAGATTATAAAATAAGCGAATTAAATCAAAAAAAGTTCTTAATAGCGGAAAAAAAACGATTAAACCACGAGCCGATAGCTTATTTAATCAGTTATAAAGAATTCTACGGCCTTAAATTTAAAGTTGATAAAAATGTTTTAATTCCCCGTCCGGAAACAGAAATGTTAGTTGATCTTGTGCTTGATTATGCTAATTCTCAAATTAAAGATCTAAACTTTATTGATATCGGGACCGGGTCAGGAGCAATTATTATTTCGCTGGTTAAAAATTGCAAACAAAAATATTCTAATGTATACGACTCAGCTTCATTCACCGCGCTTGATATTTCCGCTGCTGCCCTAAATATCGCTAAATTTAATTCTAAGCAACAAGAACTAAATAAAAAAATTGAGTTTGTTGAAAGTGATTTATTAGGCTCATTAAAACCAGAAGAATTAGTTGAAAAGGATCTAGTTATTACTGCTAATTTACCCTACTTAACGCCTTATCAGGTAAAATCAGAACCAAGCATTAGTAAAGAGCCCAAATTAGCTCTTGATGGCGGAGCAGGTGGCTTAAAATATTATAAACGTCTACTAAAAGACTTAAAGCAGATAAAGTTTACTTCCCTCTTTTTAATTTTAGAAATTAATCCAAAACAAACTCAAGAAATAAAAAAATTAATTAAGAAACAGTGGCCAAATAGTAAACCTAAGATAATAAAAGATTTAAGGAAACAAAACCGCTTCGTTTTAGTAGAAATAAAGCGATAAAAAAGTATATACTAATTAAAAAACGGATCTCAATGAAATCCGTTTTTTATTATTCTTGAAGGCGAATAATTTGCCTTTTACATGGACTGGGTAGCGAGGGTGGCCCACTGATCAAATAATAGCTGATAAACAACTATCTCTCTTGTTTCACTAATTCCGGTTTTGCCTTCAACACAAATCTCAATAATATGAGAAAAATCAGTGAACCCGTTACAGTATTGGTACCAATAACCTTTTGCATCGGCCTCAATAATTCTATCGGCTAAACTTTTTTGACCGGCTAAAATTTCTATTGGGCGAAGTCCCAGGCTTAATCCCCAAATATAATACTCATAATAGAGGAAATTTTCAGGTTCATTTCCCTGAGCATCCCTGGGGTCAGAAGCAATGATTTCCTTTTGGAGAGCAATTAGGTCATCGGAAAAATAAATTGGAGGGTAGTCCATTCCTTTATACATTTCTGCAAAGATAGCCTCCAAATTAATTTTGGCAATTTCATTTATTTCCGCGCTTGTCATTTTTTTGGTGTTTTTTTGTTTGGTTTATTTACTTGATAAATTTTTCTTTTTTAGCATACCGAACGGACATTGGTCCTCCGTGAACATACGTAAATTCCGATGGCGTTCTGGCCTCGGGGTCAGTTACAAATGCGTAAGCGTCGCTGAGCATTTCCTGGAAAGTTTCCCAAAGGGATGTTTCTCTTTTTATCCATGGCGCTTTCGGAAAAACTACTGAGCTTTTAGATTCAACATATTTCCGTGCATTGTCAAAGGGGTATTCAGTATTTTTGCCAGAGCGAAAATCAGCGATTAACTGCTTAACATTTTCATTCTTCGCAAATTCCGGAATTGGATGTTCAAGAGCATCCTCATACATTCCAACTTCAACTGCCCAAATAATGGCGATTAGCTTTAAAGCATCATCCTTGCAGATGCGGGCGTATAAAGTTGCTAAATCATCGCCATAAATTTGCATGGCGTCCAGCATGCTAAGGATAGCGTAAGGGGTATGGCCCTTACCCAAGATATCAACTGCCTTTTGGCAAACTTTAGGCAATAACAGAATAAGCCCAATAACACCGTCGCTAATAGCGACTAAACACGCGTCAAACGACATACCTTCATGCATTTTGTGCAGAGTAAGCTTTTTTTCCATGATTTTTCTATATTTGAGGTTAATTTTTAATGTACATAATAACCAAATACCATATCATACTATTATAATTTTGTCAACTATAAAACAAAAAATAGGCTAATTTCAGCCTATTTTTGTTTATTTAATTTCAGAAAAAATTATTTCTTCGGTGCTGGGGTAGCGGGAGCGACGGGAGCGACCGGAGCTTTAGGATCCACAACAGGAGCAACTTCAGCCGGTTCTTCCTCTTCAAGTTTTGGTCTCATAACCATAACAATAATATCATCAGTTTCTGATACCAACTCTAATCCCTTAGGAAGTTTAAGATCAGTCATTCTAATTTCATCTTCAAAAGTATTTAAAACTGAAATATCTATTTCAATATGGTCAACAAGATCTGAAGGCAAACATTCAACAGCAATTTCATGAATTTCTTTATTTAACATTCCTCCTAATTCTTTAACCGCCTTTGATTCACCAATAAAATGTAAAGGTATTTCGGCGGTAATTTTTTCCTTCATGTTAACTTGATAAAAATCAACATGAGTAAAAAAACCTTTTATCGGATCCTTGTGCATATCTTTAACTAAAACATTAACCGAGCTAGATCCTAAATCAAGCTTAATTAAATTTGATTCACCAGCAACGGCAAACACTTTTTCAAAATCAGCTTTTTTCAATTTCAAACTTTGGCTTTCAATTCCTTTTCCATAAACAACTGCCGCTAAAGAATCTTTATCTAATTTTTCATTTTTTTCACGCTTCTGCGTTAACAATGTTAATTCCATAATTTTAGTATCTAGTTTTTGACTTAATAATAATATTTTGCATTATACCAACAATTATCATTAATGATAAAAGTGAACTTCCGCCATAGCTAATAAAAGGTAATGGCAAACCAACAACTGGCATGATGCCTAAGTTCATACCAATATTAATAAACATTTGAATAAAAATCAAGCCGCTCGCTCCAATTAGAAAATAAATCCCAAAATCATTATTAATTTTCTTCAAAACATTAAAACAACGAAAGAAAAGGATAAAATAGAATAGTAAGACCAAAATGACCCCTAAAAACCCCAATTCTTCAGAAATGACTGCAAAAATGAAGTCATTTTGCGCTTC
>Ga0172379_10000701_pt1 | contig 79698 bp, 83 predicted proteins | sample GrowelOW334metaG_FD_119756 | JGI IMG/M metagenome (GOLD analysis project Ga0172379, IMG submission 119756) | Groundwater microbial communities from an aquifer near a municipal landfill in Southern Ontario, Canada - Groundwater well OW334 metaG | ecosystem: Environmental > Aquatic > Deep... | reverse complement strand
CCCCGTGATTGCTACAGGAGTTACCAATTTGCTGGTAATGGTCATCTCTTCGTTCAAACTTATTCAATTACTCGGTATTGTGAAACTTGCCCCCTCCGACAGATAATAAGAGACGTATGAACGAAAAGTTGCTTGAATATTTTAACGATATAGAGAAACATCACTGGTGGTGGGAGGGCAGGCGTGAAATACTCCGTCAAGAGCTATCTCACAGAAAAAAATTGAAGGTTCTTGACATTGGTTGTGGTACCGGAGAAACCATGAGTTTTGTAAAATCATTCCTCAAAAATCCTGACGTGATCGGAGTTGACAATTCTCAGGTTGCCGTAAATTTTGCTACCAAAAGAGGTCATAAGGTAATCAAAGTAAATGCTCTAAAGCTCCCATTCGAAGATAATTCTTTCGATGTTATCCTCATCCTCGATGTCATCGAACATATCAAGGATGATAGAGAATTACTAAGCGAAGCAAAAAGAGTTCTAAGGCCTGGGGGCAAGATCATTGTTACAGCACCTGCCCTCCAATTCATTTGGTCACAGCATGATACTGGCCAGGGTCACCAGAGGAGATACACCAGGCATATGATGAGAAATTTAGCCGATTCTTGTCGACTGGAGATCACTCGTTTGACTTATTTCAATTTCTTTCTTTCTCCTGCAATTATTGTCATTAGACTCTTAAGCCGTTTACCGATATTTGGCAAGCTGGGAGAGTATGATTCTGATCTAAATTTCAAAATCGCCAAGGGAAATTTTCTCAATTCGCTACTCAGATTGATTTTTGTTACAGAAATAAAATTAATGAAATATGTCAGTTTCCCGATCGGTATCTCGGTTTGTGCCGTTCTTCGCAAGAATGATAAAACAAAAAATAAAGTGGACCAATAAAAGCAATCTAATTCTGGAAAGAGCCGGTAGCCTAAATAGATATAATGACTGGTTGTTGAGCAATTTTTCTTTGTATCTTAAGGGAAGATTGCTGGAAATCGGTGCGGGTTTGGGTGGTCTATCGAGATCACTTCCCCAAGAAAACCTCTATCTCGCTGATCTGAATTCGGATTATGTCAACTACTTAAAAAATGAATTTAACGCCAAGGTCTTGCTTTTGGATATCGAGAAAAACATTTCGGATAAATATTCAAATTACTTTGACGCAATCCTGTCAAGCAATGTTTTTGAGCACATCAAAAATGATCAACAAGCCATTAATAATTCATACCGAATGTTAAAGAGGGGAGGTCACTTCCTTCTTTTTGTTCCTGCCTGTCCGGAAATATACGGTAGTCTAGACACTGATATGGGCCATTTTCGCCGCTACACACTGAGAGAAGTGATGGAAAAAGCTCAAATTGCCGGTTTCAAGATCATCACCGCCAAATACGCTAACATGCCCGGCTATCTCACCTGGTGGGGCAGGGGAGTCTTACTTGGAAATCTCATCAAGAAAGCAGGCAAATCCCCGCTGGATAATTTCTTTGGTCGTATATTCGATATACTTATCACCCCACTTCTGTATCTTGAAAAATACGTTTCTCCTCCGTTCGGTCAGAGCATTGTCCTCATTGCCCAAAAGCCATAACCTAAGACAAATTATATTTCAAAATACACCACAAGGCCTTTATTCCGTCTTTCCATCCAATTTTCTTTCCTTGGTCATAGCCTCTTCCGTGATAACTGATACCTACTTCAAATACCCGACAGCCCAGCTTTGCAATTTTTGCCGTAAATTCAGGTTCCATGCCAAAATCATCCTCCTTAAGGCAAATATTCTTGGCCACTTTTGAGGTAAACATCTTATACCCAGTTTCCATATCGGTCAGATTCAGATTCGTCAACATATTGGAAATTAGTGTCAATGCGTTATTGGCAACCATGTGCCAAAAGAAGAGGACTCTGTGCGGTCGATCTCCCATAAATCTGCTTCCGTAAACTACATCTGCCTCTCCCTCTAGTATTGGTTTTATCAATTGTTGATAATCTTTGGGGTTATATTCTAAATCGGCATCTTGAATAATCACTACGTCCCCGGTTACTTCTCCCAAACCTCTTCTGATGGCTGAGCCCTTACCCTGATTTCGCTTGTGAATTATCTTGAGACTAATTCCTCTTTTCTTCCTTTTCTTGGCCCATTTACCCAATATTTGTTTAGTTTTATCCGTTGAACCATCATTAATAACTATAATTTCTTTACCGATTTTCCCCAAATCTACCTTTATCACTCTGGTCAAAATTTTGCCGATGAACGCCTCTTCGTTATATGCGGGAACAATAATCGATAGCGTTCTAACCATGCGCTTAGTGTATCAGTTACTGCCAATATTTTGCATCTCTGTTTTTTTAATGCATAGCTATAATAAAGCCATGGTGATATTGATGACAGCTGTCGGATTGCTTCTCCGACTTGTTGGCTCAAACCAAAGTTTTTGGCTGGATGAAGGCGCTTCTCTCGAGATTGCCCTTACTCCTCTATCCTCATTCGTCGCCAAAATGGCTACCGATTTTCATCCACCTCTGTTCTATCTTCTGCTCAAACTATGGCTCCCCCTGGCCGGTCACTCGGAATGGCTCATTCGACTACCCTTCATCCTAATTGGTGCCGCTACCGTTCCTGCCGTTTACTTTCTCGTCAAAGAAATAGTCGACTCGAAAAATAGGATGGCTCCAAATCTGGCCCTCATCCTCTTTTGTCTCAGCCCTTTTCATATCTACTATTCCCAAGAACTCCGTATGTATTCCCTCAATACACTCCTGACTGTGCTTTCATGGATCTATTTACTACGCTCCCAAAAAAGTTCACACCCAAGGCAGATTATTCTCTTCACACTTTTTAGCACACTCAACCTCTACACTTTTTATGGAGCCTTCTTCAATCTGGCTGCCCAATCCCTATACGTTGTTTTTTCCCGCAAAAGGACTCTTTATCTCCTCGGCTCCGTAATCGTGTCTCTCATTGTGTTTGTCCCCTGGCTACCGACGATGCTTAAGCAGATCGAAGTTGGAGGTTACTTGAAGAATGCCCTTCCCGGATGGCAAGTTCTCTCTGGGAGTTTGTCTCCCAAGTCACTAATTTTGATTCCTCTGAAACTTTTGTCCGGCAGAATTAGCTTTAATCCAAAAATTGTTTACTATATCCTATCAGGACTGATATCGATGATCTTCATCGGCCTGGCTTCTTTAGGAACACAAGAGAAAAGAGTCAGAGCACTTGTTTTCTGGCTGATTATTCCACTGGTGATTGCCCTCGTTATTAGTTTGAAGACTCCGGTTCTGGGTTATTGGCGTTTTCTCTTTATTCTCCCAGCGGTGATTTCTTTGGCTGCCATAGGTTTATCAAAGTACCCATTGCCTGTGGTGAGGCTAATCTTTTGGCCATTAATCATCCTTGCCCTGATTCCTACGATAATCACCTGGGGAAGTCCCGCCAACCAGAGGGAGGATTGGCGTCGACTGGCTGACTTCATCGATCAACCACAGTCGTTAATGATTGTAAATTTTCCCGCTCCCTTCGCCCCTATGAAATTTTACTCACCTCAGGCTAATTATTATTTTACTCAAGAGCGATTGGGAGTTCCAAGGACAGACATAATCGAGTCAATCACACCTTCTGTATTAGGAAAAACCAAGATATTTCTACTGGACTATCTCTCTGATCTGACTGATCCCCAAAGAATTGCTCAAAAGAATCTTGAGGAGGCAGGATTCACCAAAATAGACGAAAAATCATTTACCAATCTTGGTGTCGTCTTTGAGTATCGCCCTCCCGGCAGATAAATACATCAATTGGCCGCGAGTATAATAAAGAGGCCAACAAAACCTTATGAAGATCGGAATAGATATCTCACAAAGCATATATGGCACAGGTGTCTCGGTATATACAAAAAACCTCTGCTCGAGCCTCATCAAGCTTCATCCAGAGGATGAGTTTGTCCTTTTTGGGGGATCTCTGCGAAGAAAATCTGAACTAACTTCCCTTGCCAAGAAGCTAAAAGGGACTCCAAAGATTTTCCCCTTTCCTCCCACCATGCTCGATTTCATTTGGAATTCTTTGCACGTTCTTCCGGTAGAGAAGATAATCGGCGAGGTGGATATCGTCCACACTTCGGACTGGGCTGAGCCTCCCTCGCATCTTCCCAAAGTGACCACGGTTCATGATCTGATTCCTTTCAAATACCCTCAGACTACCACCGATTCTATTCGTCAAGCTCACAAAAAACGCCTTCATTGGGTAGCAAGAGAATCGGACAAGATTATCGCTGTTTCTCGATCTACCAAAGAGGATCTAATCTCTGTGTTACGAGTCCCTGAAGAGAAGATTATTGTTATTCCTGAAGGCGTGGAGAGCCGCTTCACCCCGCAACCGCTTGAGTTGATTGATCAAATCAAGCGAAAATACAAAATAAAAGGAGAGTACATTTTCTCTCTCTCCACCCTGGAACCAAGAAAAAACCAAGCCGGATTGATCAAAGCTTTTGAAATAGTCAGAAAAATGTATCCTGATTTCACGCTACTTCTAGGTGGTCGTACTGGTTGGGGAGAGATACCCAAACCTGTAGAAGGCGTACTCATGCCCGGCTTCATTTCCGAAAACGATTTACCGGTTTTATATTCTGGCGCTTCTGTCTTTGCCCTGCCCTCCTTCTATGAGGGTTTTGGCTTACCACCTCTTCAAGCAATGGCCTGTGGAGCCCCGGTTGTTAGCTCAAACACATCCTCTATTCCCGAGGTTGTCGGTGAGGCCGGGATTTTGGTAGACCCCAGGAATACCCAAGATATTGCCGCTGGTATAATCACAGCAATTCAAAAAAGAGGTAAACTCCGTGAGTTGGGTCTTGCGCAAGCAGCCAAATTTACCTGGGAAAAGACAGCCGAGAGTACATATTCGATCTATCAAGAGATAATAGCCGAGCATAAAAAACGATGAACATCGGATTTGACATAAATGAAGCAAATATTCCGCAAAGAGTTGGGGTGAATCAAGTTGCCTACAACATTTTCCTCCATATGGCCAGGGAGATAGGGGAGGGAGATAAATTAATCGCCCTATCAAAGGAGCGACCCCTACCCGATATGCCATCTGGCAATGAAAAACTCAGTTATGAGATTTTTGGCAATAAAAAAGCCTGGGTCATCACCAGCCTTACAAAGAGGCTCTGGGCAGGAAAACCAAAAATTGATGTCCTTTTTTCACCTAGTCATTACGCACCTTTGCTTGCTCCCACCAAGCAGGTTATCTACCTTATGGATATGTCTTTTGAGAGATTCGGAACCGAATATTTTACCGCCTATGATATCAATCAATTAAAAAAATGGACCCCTCTTTCCGTCAAAAAAGCCAAAAAAGTCCTCACCATCTCGGAATTTTCCAAGAACGAGATCGTAAAACTCTACCACACCGACCCGGCAAAGATCGAGGTTGTCTACCCTGCATACGACAAAGAGGTCTATCACGGTAAAGTTCCCAAAACGAAAATTATTTCCGTCAAGAAAAAATACAACATCAACGGCAGTTATCTTCTCTACTGGGGAACTCTCCAGCCAAGAAAGAACATAATCAGATTAATTGAAGCCTTTGCGAAATTGAATTATCCCAGACTAAAACTGGTTATCTCCGGCAAAAAAGGATGGCTATTTGAACAAATTCTTGAACAATCAAAAAAATTAGGTATTTCAGATAGGGTAATCTTTACGGGTTTTGCTCCAAACGACGATTTGCCCGCTCTAATAAAAGGTTCTCGTGCTTTCGTCCTGCCTAGTTTGTATGAAGGATTTGGTATCCCGGCGGTAGAAGCTCAGGCAGTGGGCACACCTGTAGTGGTATCCAGGATAAGTTCGCTTCCCGAAGTAGTTGGAGAATCCGGTATCTATATCGAAGACCCTATGTCGGTCGATTCTGTCGCTAGAGCTCTTGAAAAGTCACTCTCCTTGTCTAAACCTGAAAGAATTGCCATAATCAAAGCAGGTAAAGAAAACTCAAAGCGTTTTGACTGGAGTTTATCTGCCAGAAAAATTATTGATATCCTTAAATCGGTATGAAAATCGCCAACATTAACCTTTCGGAAAAAGGCATATATTTCGTCAACAAAAATGGCGCCAAGTTAGACACCAATACTGCCATGGGAAAAATCACCAACCGTTTTTACAACTACCATCTTGATTTCAAACTCTTCCTGCTAAATATTGTAGGCTGCATCCCAAGTCATATGGTCAGAAATATCCTTTATCGTTTATCAGGAATCAAACTCGGAAAGCACGCTACCATCCACATGGGTGCCAGTTTCTTCCAACCCAGAAACATCACCATTGGCGAAGGGTCTATCATCGGCTCTCGGGTATTTCTGGATGGCAGAGCACCCCTGAGTATTGGCAAACACTGTGATTTCGCTAGTGAAGTTATGATATACAACTCGGAACACGATCTAAGTGATCCGGAATTCTCTGCTACCGAAGAAAAAGTTACAGTAGGGGACTATGTGTTTGTTGGCCCTAGAGTGATTATTCTTCCCGGAGTTACCATTGGAGACGGCGCTGTCATTGCTGCAGGAGCCGTGGTTACCAAGGACATACCTGCTGGCACAATTGCTGGTGGTGTTCCTGCCAAAGTAATTGGAGACAGACCCCTCAAAGAATATAAGTATAAATTAGGTCGTCCCAGACTTTTCCAATGAAACGAAAAATTATCCTCGCCCTCGCTCTGTATATCTTGGGATCGGTTTATCTTCTATCTCCCACCCCTCAAGTGCCGGAATTGGATGGGGGAATCAGATCGGATGAGCCGGGAGACACCTGGCAAAATCCCGATCAAGAAGCTTATTACACCAATAAGGTCAGAAGCGAAGTAATACCGGAAATGCAACGAAAATTTACCTCGCAAATATTAAATTATTCAATTCCCACATTCAGATTGAATTACCGACCCGAAGAGTCATATCAGTTTATCCGCGATCAGGTAAAGAGCTATTATCTGGAGGAAATCGTTTATCCGTTGAAGGAATCGCTGTTCGTAAGTGGATGGGAGCCAACCAACTCGCCCGAGTTCCGTCATCTTGAAGAAAAAGACAAGCCAAAAGTAACCTTTAAGAATATTGTCTACCTCAGCAAGGTCACCATTCGTCCTGTCAATTCAGCCATCTGGGCAAGGATTCTTGTTTGGACATTAATTTTCCCTGCTGCACATCTTACCTTCCTTTCGCTTAAACGTTCAATCAAAGCATGAAGGTTAATTTATCAATAATCGTTGTCTCCTTCAACACCAAGGACATCACCCTAAGCTGTCTTGATTCGGTAATCAAACATACTAGGGGAGTGTCATACGAAATCATCGTTGTTGACAATGGCTCAAAAGATGGGTCTTTGCAAGCTCTCAAGGAATATTCCAAAAACAACCAAGCTGTCACCCTGATAAACCCTGGAGTGAATCTGGGTTTTGGTCGAGCCAACAACTTGGGCGTCTCCAATTCCTCGGGTGACTATATACTTTTTTTAAATTCAGACACTCTCCTTATCGACAATGCCCTTAAAGAAGTTGTTGACTTCGTCAGTAATAGAAAGGATTTGGGAGTCTATACCTGTCGTCTCTTGAATCTTGACCGATCTATCCAGCCTTCTGGAGGCCACTTCCCCAATCTTCCCAATCTCTTCGCCTGGCAGTTTTTCATTGATGATATTCCATTCATCGGGAATCTCATACCCTCATTTCATCCGCAGGCAAGCACATACGACAAGGACAAAAAACTGGACTGGGTCACAGGTGCCTTCATGGTGATTCCCAGAAAGGTATTCGATCTAGTCGGTGGATTTGATGAAAACATCTTCATGTACACCGAAGAGATGGAACTAGCTTACAGAATTTCCAATCTCAACTACAAAACGTATCTCAAAAAATCTCCGTCCATCGTTCACCTTGGGGGAGCGTCCGGTGGATCCCACCTAGCTCTCACCAGTGAGATCAAATACATGCTCTATTTCTGGAAGAAACATAAGCCGCGCTGGCAGCTCCCGTTAGTCAGATTTGCCTTTTTCTGCGGCTCATTGCTTCGGTGGTTATTATTTGGGATAATCAAAGGAGATGAAAAAAGCCGAAAGACCTATTCTGAAGCTCTTAAATTCCTTATATAAATACGCCGTCGCCGCGTTATTTATTTTTATCCCCTTATATCCTAAGTTCCCTTTGTTTAATGTCCCCGGCACATATGTCGCCATCCGTGCGGAGGACTTCTTCATCGGATTGGTTTTTGGATTATTGGTTTTGAAGCTGATTGCGGTAAAAAAAGTTCGCCTCCCGTCAATCACACCTCAGATCGCCATCTTTTTCTTCGTCGGTTTTGTCTCGACTCTTTCTGCCATTTTGATCACCAAAAACATCCAACCGCTTCTCGCCGTTCTCCATTTCCTTCGTCGTATCGAATACATTCTTGTCTTTTTTCTTGTTTATTACGCAGGCAGGAAAGAAAAAGATCGCTTCTTCTATCTCCAGCTAATTCTTCTTCCAGTTGTTGGAGTTTTTGTCTACGGCATTGCACAACTATATTTCAATGCACCGGTGATCTCCACCATGGATAGTGAGGCCAGCAAGGGACTTGCGCTCACCCTACGCCCTGGGGTGACACTGTCCAGCACTTTTGCCGGACACTACGATTTAGCTGTCTACCTTTCCATGATCATGATTTTCCTTGCCTCAATATCAGCTTACTTTTCTTCTTGGCTCCGTCGCCTCCCGTTTATCGCTGCATTTTCCGTTGTCTTGTGGCTCTTCATGCAAACAGGATCCAGGATCAGCTTGGCAGGACTAGCAGTTTCAGTTGTCGTTGTCACCTTCCTTTATCGCCGGTATATTTTGTCACTACTATTCATGCTGATCATTGGGATAGGTGTCGCGACCTCACCTGCAATCATGAATAGATTTATTAATATCTTCAACATTTTCATTAGTCAGACGTCTTCCGTATCAATAATTCAGCCTGTCTATGCTCAAACAATCGCCACTGCAGCAGCTACTCCTACTCCAGAACCACTCCGTGCAATCCAGGAAGATCGCTCCACTAGTATCCGCTTTGACGTTGAGTGGCCTCGCGCCATGCGATCTTTCTATAAAAATCCTCTCTTAGGCACCGGCTATTCCTCTCTTACTATAGCCACCGACAATGATTACCTGAGGGCGCTTGGGGAAACAGGCCTTATCGGCTTCCTTGCTTTTGTCTCCGTCCTTATCGGTCTTTTCAATGCTCTCAGGCACAGACTGTCATACAGCGGCATCGACAAAATAATTGTGGTTTCCGCTCTTGGAGTATTTTCCTTTTTTATGATCACCGCTCTTTTTCTCGATGTGTTTGAAGCCAGCAAAATCGCCATACTCTTCTGGGCTTACATGGGGTTAGCAATCAGCCCTCAAAAATTATGAACAAAACAAAAATCCTTCTCGTTTCACTAGTATTAATTTTGGCTGCTGCGGTCCGCCTCTACAAGGTCGACAACCCGGTTGCGGATTGGCACTCTTTCCGTCAAGCGGATACTGCTTCCGTTACTCGCCATTTTGTAGAGAACGGTGTCAATCTTCTTGTACCCACTTATCACGACTACTCCAATATTCAATCCGGTAAAGACAATCCAAATGGCTATCGCATGGTGGAATTTCCACTATACAACTTGTTCCACTATTTCACTTACTCAGCTCTTCCACAGCTAGGGCTAGATACAACTGGCAGACTTACATCGGTTATCCTATCTCTGAGCTCTATTATCTTTTTGTTCTTGATTGCCCAAAAATTATCGGGGTTTTTCATCGGCTGGCTTTCAGCTCTTTTTATGGCCGTGTTACCGTTTAACATATTTTTCTCCAGGGTAATTCTTCCGGAACCATTGATGATCACGCTTTTTCTTGCGTCGTTTTGGTGGTTGTTGGTATCCACAGACAAAACAAAATATAGCAAGCGTGTATATTTTTTGCTTAGTGCCATCTGTCTTGCTGGAGCTATTTTGGTAAAACCATATGCCATATTTTTTGCCCTACCTCATGCGGCAATTATCCTTCGTCAGCTAGTACTACAAAGAATTACCACTGTAGACGCTCTGGCTTTTGCCGGCATCTCTCTTCTCCCATTTTATCTCTGGCGCCGCCATATCAATTTTTATCCGGAAGGCATACCTGCATCGGACTGGTTGTTCAACTCATCAGGGATCCGCTTTAGACCCGCCTGGTTCCGTTGGTTGTTTGCCGAACGTCTGGGGAAAATGATCCTAGGAATTTATGGCACCTCATTTTTTCTGCTTGGTCTTATCGCCAAACCGAAAAACGAAGGAGTAACCTATTGGCTGTGGATGCTGGGAATTCTGGTTTATTTCTCAGTAGTGGCAGGTGGAAATGTGCGCCACGACTATTATCAGGCCATCATTATTCCTTTTATCTGTGTCATCTTGGCCAAAGGTGCCGGTTTGATGCTGGGTCTATCCAGAACTACTTATTCCAGATGGCTGACAATCTTTACCGGTACAGGAGTCTTTGCCATTATGATTGCTCTTTCTTGGTACGATATTGAGCCTTTTTACCACATCAACAATCCAGCCATCATCGAAGCCGGTAAGGAAGTGGACCGCCTTACCCCCAAAGACGCCAAGGTCATCGCTCCCTACAATGGTGACACAGCGTTTCTCTATCAAACCGGTAGAAACGGTTGGCCTCTGGGCTATTATATCGATGACAAAATCGCCAAGGGAGCTACTCACTATGTCTCGGTGGTCTACGATGATGAGGCGAGAGATATGGAAAGGCAATACACCGTACTGGCAAAAACAGACAAATATATTATTGTTGGATTGTTTAAATAAGTACATGAAGGTCTTAATGCTCACGCCATATCTGCCCTATCCCGATTCTTCCGGAGGGCAAATCCGTACACTTAACCTTCTCAAGCACCTATGTAAAGAAAACGAAATTACTCTCTTTTCGCTGATAAAAGACAAGAAAGAAAACGAAAACATTAAGCATCTTCTTAAATATTGCAAAAAAGTCCGCACTTTCCAGAGAAGCAAGTCCCCATGGACTCTAAAAAATATCCTACGAACAGGTTTTTCTTTGGATCCTTTTCTGATAGTCAGAAATCACGCACCAGGAGTCAGAGAGGCAGTTGAACAAGAGCTTTCCCAGGACGGTTATGATCTAATCCATGCGGAGACTTTTTATGTTATGCCTCACATTCCCAAGACAAATTTACCAGTTGTCTTGGTAGATCAAACAATTGAATACCTTGTGTACCAACACTACGTCAATCAAACTGCGCCCACAATACTCAAGCCTCTTTTGCAAATAGATGTTGAGAAACTAAAAAGATCGGAGAGATATTACTGGCGTCATGCTTCCCAGGTGGTAGCCGTATCCGAAGCGGATAAGCGTGAAATGCTCAAGCTTGAACCAGACTTAAACGTCAAGATAGTCCCAAACGGAGTCAACCTCGATCTCTTCAAGAGAAAAACCAATTGGAACGAAAAGAAAAAAATAATTTATTTTTTGAGTAATTTCAAATGGCTGCAAAACATAGAAGCTGCACTCGTCTTGATCAAAGATGTCTTCCCCCAAGTGAAGAGACAGGTTCCCGAAGTGACTCTTCATATCATGGGACAACACATCACTCAGGACATTAGAGACGCAGCTTTTGGGAAGGAAGGGGTTACAGTCAATGATATTCCGGAAAACGATAGCGCCTCACTTGTTAAGGCATATCATGAGTCCACAGTCTTTGCCTCTCCCATACGAGGTCCGGGGGGGACGAGACTGAAAAACCTGGCCGCTATGGCCAGTTGTTTGCCCATTGTCTCAAGCAAGGTAGGTATTGAGGGACTAAATGTTGTGCCGGACAAGCACGTTTTGGTAGGGGACACAGCCAAGGAGATTGCCGATCTTGTGGTTAAACTGATAAAATCCCCCAAGCTTGCCCAAAAACTAGCCTTAGCCGCTCGAGAATTAGTCGAAGAACAATTCGACTATGCTAGTATCACCAAAAAACTAGAGGCTGTTTATGAAAAACAAGTTTCAAAATGAAACGTCCAAAATTTGAACTAGCAATAATAATCGTTAATTACAACACCAAGCAGTTGTTGGACAATTGCTTGTCTTCTATTTTCAAATCTGCTCCGTTAAAAGGTGGTTTGCAAGTAATAGTTGTAGACAATGACTCAAAAGATGGGTCAGCAGAAATGGTGGAGAAACAATATCCAACAGTGCTTTTGATCAAAAACAAGAATAATGTAGGTTTTTCTAAAGCCAACAATCAGGGTGTAAAAGCTACCGACGCGAGATATGTCTTATTTCTCAACTCGGACACTGTTGTCCGTCACTATAGCCTGGTAAAACCTCTAAAATATCTCAAAAATCACCAGAATGTTGGTGCTATTACTATCAGGCTCTACCTCGCCGATGGCTCAATTGATTACGACAATCATCGCGGCTTCCCCGACCCTTGGACAAGCTTTTGCAAACTATTTGGATTATCTTCAATTTTTCCCAACTCCACCTTTTTCAATAACTACCACCTAGGCTACAAAAAAATCAACCGAATTCACGCAATCCCTGTCACCGCCGGTTCATTTTTGATGATGCCCACAAAATTATTTAAGAAATTGGAGGGCTGGGATGAATCCTATTTCTTCTACGGTGAAGACATAGACCTAAGCTACAGGATTGGGCAGGCAGGTTACAAAATTATCTATTACCCCAAAGTAAGCACCCTCCATTTGAGAGGAGCCAGTTCAGGGCTTAGGAAAGAGTCGGCTAAAATTGCCATCTCTACAAAAGAAAACCGTCTTAGGGTCGCCAAATCATCTACCGAAGCCTGGAAAATTTTCTATAAAAAGTTTTACTCGGACAAATACCCCAAAATCATCACCTGGCTTGTCCTCACCGGTATTGCCCTGAAAGGTTACTTCAGAATCCTGAAGTACAAACTAACCTAAATATATGAGAATAGGAATTGACGCTAGGCTATACGGTTTAGAACATGCAGGGCTTGGCCGGTATGTTACCCGGCTTATTGGAGAGATCTTGTCTGTAGATAAGCAAAATCACTACGTACTCTTTCTCAAAAAAGGCCATTTAGATCAGTTCAAAGACTACGCCAATGTAACAGTCAAGGAAGTCAATATTCCCATCTACGGTTTTCTTGAGCAGCTAGTGCTACCCTTTATCTTTGCCGGAGAAAATCTGGATCTGCTTCACGTTCCCCACTTCAACGCTCCATTACTTTATCCCGGAAAATTGATCATCACCATCCACGATCTAATCAAACACTATTCAAAAGGGAAAGAAACAACCACCCGCCACCCCTTACTTTATACGCTCAAAAGAGTCGGCTATTTGTTTTTGGTTTCCTCTGTCGTGCGTAAGGCTAAATCCATCCTTGTTCCCTCCGAATACGTCAAACAAGATCTAATAAAAAATTTTAGGCTTTCAGAAAACAAAATTATCGTCACTTACGAAGCGGTCGACTCCAAGATCAAGAAAATTAATCTTTCCGAAGCAGAAAAAAAACAAATCCTGTCACAATTCGGTTTGGTTCAGCCCTTCGTAATTTACACAGGCAGTGTTTACCCGCACAAAAACGTCGATCTCTTGATTGATGCCGTCATCAAACATAATCTGACAAAAGAAGTTGATTTGATGTTGGCTATAGTATGCGCCAGAAATGTATTTTACGAAAGAATAAATCGTATGATAATTCAGAAAGGCGCGGAAAGTTTCATAAAACTTCTCGGTTTCCGCTCGGACGAAGAAGTCAGCCGGCTCTACAGTCTCGCTCTTTGTCTAGTACATCCCAGCAAGATGGAAGGTTTTGGTCTGACCGGCCTGGAAGCCATGAAAGCCGGTTTGCCGGTCATCTCATCTTCCGCTTCGTGTCTTCCCGAGGTGTACGGTGATGCTGCTCTTTTCTTTGACCCTGAGAATGTCGATGATTTGGTAAGTAAATTGGAATTGGCAATAGGGGATCGCAATCTCAGGGAGGAGTTTATTGCCAAAGGCTTTCTTCAGGTAAAAAAATATTCGTGGAAAAAGATGGCCAAAGAAACAATTATCGTTTACAGAAAGCACTTAAGTAAATGAAGGTTGCCCTAGTTTACGATCGCGTCAACAAATTCGGTGGAGCAGAAAGAGTCCTGAATGCGCTTCACGATTTATTTCCCGACGCTCCTCTGTATACATTAGTCTACAACCCTCAGAAAGCAAAATGGGCAAATAAGTTCAAGGTAGTTCCTTCTTTCCTAAATCATTGTTCTTGGCTACGTTCAAAGCATGAACTTCTCGCCCCGGTCGCTCCACTTGCTTTCGAGTCATTCAATTTTGACCAATTCGATCTAGTGATATCTGTCACCAGCTCAGACGCCAAGGCAATTATTACCAAACCTCAAACTACTCACATTTGTTATTGCCTTACACCCACAAGATATTTTTGGAGTGGGGAACAAGAATATAGAGGTGACATCAAGATGAGACTGCTTCCCCAGTTGATCAAAAAATATCTTCGAACAGTAGATTTACTCACATCTTCAAGGCCGGACTATTACATCGCAATATCTCATGAAGTAAAGAATAGAATAGAAAAATATTACAGTAGGCATTCCTCAGTGATTTACCCTCCAATTGAAGATAAATTTTTTGTCGTAAAACCACGAGATAAAAAGTCCAGGCAATATTACTTGGTGGTCTCACGCCTCGTCAATTACAAAAAAGTGGACCTTGTAGTTGAGGCATTTAAGAAAATTAACCACCCTCTGTACATCATTGGATCTGGGAGCGAGCTAAATCACCTACAACAAATTTCGGGTAATAATATTAAGTTTCTGGGTCAAGTGGATGATGATCAATTAATCAACTATTATCAAAACGCAAAAGCGGTCATATTTCCTCAGGAAGAAGACTACGGACTTGTGCCGTTGGAAGCGCAAGCATGCGGTACTCCGGTTCTGGCATTTGGAAGAGGCGGTGCTCTTGAAACTGTACTACCAAATAAGACCGGACTCTTCTTCACCAAGCAGACACCAGAGAGTCTGGTGGATTGTGTCACTAGGTTTGAAAAACACGAAATAGACTACCTCGACTGTATAAACCAGGCCAAAAAATTTACTCAGGACAAATTCAAAAAACAGTTTTCGTACCGAATGGATCAACTCTTGGCTATTTCTCCCACTCTCCCACACTGATCTTTTCTGCAGACCAAAATCCCTTCTTCTCCCTCAATTACCACCACGTGATCTAGGCCAATTACTGAGATTTTCTTTTTACTATCACTCCAGCCAAAATTGTTTTCTCCACCTATTTCAATTAGCCCACCATTGGGAGGAGTCAAGCCTTCCTCGGAGTAGTATTTGTCCAAGCTTTCCCAGGTTCCTAAATCGATCCATTTGAATGGCAACTCTATTACCAACGATCCACCAATTGGATGAATTTGTCTGGTGATTTCCTCTATCGCGCCTTTTGGCATTCGGGAAAAATTACCATCTACTTCGGCACCGTTAAATATTTCCTCCAATGGTCCATACCAATCAGGTCTGTATTTCTCATACAGCTTCAGCAAATTGTTTGGAGTCATGGTTGTATGGTTGGCATGGACGAGCAATCTCCCCGAATTCATCAACTCTCTAATCCTGGTCTCCTCATTTCTATCGACGTAATCTTCTACGGCGTAAACTCTTACTCCGTCACCTTCTATTATCAGATCACCTTTGAGCAGATAATCTACTCCCAGTACCACCCTGTCTGGCACAAAGCCACCGGTAATATATTTGTCGGTTTCAAGACACATTTTCTCAGCCATCTTCATCATTTTGAAAAGTCCTTCACCCGGAATTCTCAAATCATCCACCTGTACCAGGAAAAAGGTCTCGTCTCCTTTACCAAGTTTCTTGAGTAAGGCTGCTGCAAGACCGGTGGCAGGACCTTGATTCCTCACTTCAGGTTCAATAAATATATTCTTCGTTTTCAATTCCGGTACAAGAGATTGGGCGATCTTGGCTTGGTCGGCATTGGTTTGGAGATAAATTTCTTCCGGCTTGAATTTCTTCCGCAACAACTCCCAGTTGATTTCAAAAAGTGACTTACCTTTTACCAGGGGGAGAAAGTGTTTAGGCATCTCGGGTCTACTAAGCGGCCACATCTTTGTTCCCACACCTCCACAAATAATGACTGGTATCATATCCGCTAATAATACTCCACACAAACCTTTCCTCGCAACCCACCAAGAGTGGGATAGAATATCATAGGGTTTTAGAATATTATTAACTAAGCTTTATGCTTTACGATTTTGCCAAGAGGACAATTGATATTCTTTCCGCTTTAGCCATGGGTGTCATTTTTTTGCCTATCTGGATTATTGTGCCTATACTCATCAAACTCGATTCACACGGTCCTGTTTTTTACAGGTCAGACCGAGTCGGTAAAAACCGTTCAATTTTCCGCATGTTTAAATTCAGATCCATGAGGATGTTTGAGATCAACGGTAAGGCTGTTCACGCAGTCGAGTTCTGGAAAGCTAACCCAGAACTATACGAGAAATACAAAAAAGCAGGTTGGAAGCTGGAACTAGACGAAGATCCTCGCATCACCAAACTTGGCAAAATTCTCCGTCAGACTAGTATCGACGAGATGCCTCAGGTAATAAATATTCTTCTCGGTGATATGAGTTTGGTTGGTCCCCGCGCTTATGTCATACCCGAACTTGAAGACGCAGTCAAACGCTACGGCAAAAAAATCGAACCACTCATTAAAGAAAGCCTTACCGTCAAGCCGGGACTCACCGGTCCGTGGCAAGTATCTGGAAGAAATGAAATTCCCTGGGACCAAAGGGTCGCCATAGACGCAGACTACGCAAAGAGAAAGTCACTCCTATATGATATGTACATCATCCTCAAGACGCCATTTGCTATGATTAGTAAGTGGTGAATCTAAGAAATTTCTTAAAAAACATGAAGTTATCTGTAAATAAAAAGACAGTTGTTCGCATCTTAATACCGGTTGGAGTAATCCTTGGTCTATTTTTGATAGTCGGTGCTTATGGATATTTCACAGCCAAGTCATTTGTACCTGTGCTAAACGAGCTTCAGGTCACCGGATCTGGTTTGGCCACCGACTTCCAGAATCAAGATCTTGCCGGTGCCAAATCAAAATCCAAGTTATTGGGTATTCAGCTGGAGTCTTTTGATAGTCAGTATGGCAAAGTGATGTGGACGTCAAAGATTCCCTTTTTGGGTGCTTATACCAAAGACGGTAAATCAGGCATTTCCACTGCCCGCTCTCTCGCCAAATCTCTTGATACTCTAATCTCTTCCGTTGAACCATACGCAGATCTCTTAGGGTTCAAAACTAGTTTGGTGGAAGAAGCCACTCCCGCAGCCGGCACCGCCAAAGCACCTCAATCTATCGAAGATCGTATTGTCTTTATGGCTGCCACACTGGACAAAATTTCCCCAGATCTCGACAAAGTCGCTCTCGATGTCGAAAATGCTCAAAACGAATTGGACAAAATTGATGCTAATCGTTATCCGGAAACTCTAATGGGTAAACAAGTAAAAGGGAAGATAGTCTCACTTAAAGCCACTGTGACTGAATCCGCTCAGTTGCTTACCCAAGCCAAGCCACTAATCAAACTTTTACCCGACCTTCTGGGCAATCCCACTCCGAAGTTGTACATGATCCTTTTCCATAATGATGCAGAGCTGCGTCCCACTGGCGGATTTATCACCGCCTACGCCTATCTACGAGTGTCCAAGGGAAAAATTGAACCTCTTGGCTCATATGATATTTATGATCTCGATGCCCGCCTCAACAAAAGAATTGCCGCTCCTGCACCGGTACAGAAATACCTAAACGAAAAAACTCTAAACATCAGAAATGTAAATATTTCTCCCGACTTTAAAGTTTCAATGGATGAGTTTGTCAAGCTTTACCAAAATATTCCTAACGTACCCAAGCCGGACGCCATAGTAGCTATTGACACTACCTTCCCGGTGGAAATTCTGAAAATTATTGGACCGATTGGAGTCGGTGGTTGGGGTAACTTTGGTCCTCAAATCGATCCTCGTTGTAATTGTCCTCAGGTAGTCTATGCACTGGAGGAGATTGCCGATCGTCCTACCAACACCATAAGAGTTGGTCGCAAGGCAGTCCTTGGACCTCTCATGCATTCCATGATGGCCAATGCCATGGGTAGTCCGAAACACACCTGGCCATCTCTGGTTAATGTAGTTCTCAATTCAATCAAAGAAAAACATCTCCTCTTCTACTTCTATGATGAGACCACACAAAAAACCGCTGAAGACTTCAACGCCTCAGGTAGGATCCAGGATTACGCATATGACTACCTCCATATCAATGACAGCAATTTTGGAGGAGCCAAGACTGATATGTTTATTACTCGCGACGTAGAACAGGAAATTGAGTCATCAGGAGGGAAAGTTACCAAAACTGTCACCCTCAACTACAACAACCCTCACAAAGGAAGCAATTGTAATCTTGAAGCAGGTCAGCTTTGCCTCAATGGAGTCTACAGAGATTGGGTTCGCCTATTTGTTCCCAAAGGTAGCACTCTACTCTCAGTAGTTGGATCTGAAGTAAAAGAACAAGTCGGTGAAGAATTGGGGAAAACAGTTTTTGAAGGATTCTTTACCATGAGACCACAATCTACCAGTAAGATAGTTTTCAAGTACGAACTTCCACAAATGGATTTATCTACCTACAAAATATTAATTCAAAAGCAGCCGGGATTGCCCACCATCAAACACACTATCCTGCTCAACGGAATTCAAACGTTAGTGGATTTAAACGGCGACAAAGAAGTAGTCTTAAACCAGTAGGATGAGGCAATCATTTTCGGATACCGGCATTGTCCTTAAATCTGTGGACTTTGCCGAAGCCGATAAACTGGTAGGTATCTTGTCTCACAACCACGGTTACCAAGAGTATGTAGCTCGTGGAGCGCGAAGGTTAAATTCCAAAAAAGCCCCTCACTTGGATTTATTCAACAAGATTCGCTTTCAGGCCGGTAGGGGAGGCTCACCCCAACAATTGCTTCAGGCAGATACGGATGAATATTTTCCTGTCCTCAAATCCAGTTTGGAAAAGGTCCGCATCGCTCTTTCTATTGCCGAGATTCTCACCACGATTCTGCCTCAAGAAGAAGAAGATATCGAATCCTACCTGTCCCTAGCCAATTTTTATACCTCACTCAACAAAACCCTTGATCACAATGAAATAGCCCGTCTCACCAATGATTATTCTCTTTATCTCCTGCGCCACCTGGGCTATCCTCTACCCAAGGTTGTCGAAAGTTCTACTCTGTCGGTTTATTTTGAAAACCTGATCAATAGGAAAATTGTTAGTCGTGGTCTTAAATAGAGGAATACGCTAAAATACATCATGGCAAATCCACAGCTACTCGAAAAAGTTATTTCTCTTTGTAAAAGGCGAGGTTTTGTTTTTCCCGGATCGGAGATATACGGAGGTCTTGCCAATACCTATGACTACGGCCCAAGAGGTACAGCCTTAAAAAGAAATCTTTCAAATCTTTGGTGGAAAGAATTTGTCACCAAACACCCGGAAAACTACGGACTGGACGCCAGTATCCTCATGAGCCCGGCTGTATGGGAAGCCTCAGGGCACACCCAAAACTTTACCAATCTCATGATCGATTGCACTACCTGTCACTTTCGCACCAGAACCGATCACTTGATAGAAGACAATGTTGATGGAATCGGCAATGTTGAGGGCAGACCCACAGAAGAACTCGATGATTTAATCACTAAAAACAATATCAAATGTCCCAAGTGTGGGAATATTTCCTGGACCAAAACCAGAGCCTTCAACCAACTTTTTGAAACTCAAGTTGGCATAATTACCTCCGAGAAAAACACTGCGTATCTTCGAGGAGAGCTGGCTCAGGGAATGTTTGTTGATTTCAAACAAGTTCTCGACAGTATTCACCCCCGCCTTCCCTTTGGTATCGCGCAAAGCGGCAAAGCTTTCCGCAATGAAATCACCATGGGCAAATTTACTTTCCGTACTCTGGAGTTTGACCTAGCCGAATTTGAATATTTTGTAAAGCCGGAAGAATGGGAGAAATGGTTTGACTATTGGAAAGAAGAGATGTACAAATTTGCCCTCCTTGTTGGTCTTCCCGAAGACAAACTGAGATGGAGATCACACAAAAAAGAAGAGCTCTCTCACTACTCGTCCCGTACTGAAGACCTGGAGTTTGAATTTCCCTGGGGGCACAAAGAAATGTGGGGACTGGCCTACAGAACCGACTTTGATCTCAAAAATCACATGGAAAAGAGTGGTGTGGACCTAAGGTATACCGATCCCTACACCCAAGAAAAATTTATCCCTCACGTTATCGAACCCACTTTTGGACTTTCCCGTCTTCTTACTATCATTCTCATGAACTCATATTATGAAGACAAAGAAAAGGGAAGAGTAGTCATGAAATTCCCCAAAGCCCTGGCACCGGTGAAAGCAGCCGTTTTCCCTCTTCTGGGAAACAAAGAAGAGCTTACCGGTAAAGCCAAAGAAGTACTTTCTCTACTGTCAGGAAAAATGGAGGTCGAGTGGGATGATCGCGGAAATATCGGTAAAAGATATTTTGCTCAGGATGAGATAGGTACGCCTTTCTGCATTACAGTAGACTTTCAAACTCTTGAAGACAATACAGTCACGGTTCGTGACCGCGATACAGCGCAGCAAAACAGGGTTTCACTTGACAGTCTAGTCGAATACCTTCAATATTAATTTTGTCCTATGAAGATAAAACTTCTCATCCCTCTATTTATTATTGCTGTCCTGCTGAGTGGTTGTTCCAAAAAGCCTGGCACTGCCAACAAACCCGCAACCTCTCCCGTAAAAATATTAGTCAACGAGCTTCCTTTTAAAGAAAGACCTTTTACTGTACTGGTACCACACTCCAGCAACCGTCTCTTTACCTTTTATACCCAAAACGCAAACAAAGCCAAGGCAGGATCTCTTGATTTGGAATATCAGTCCGGAGACCTACTCAAGGGAGCCAGGACTTCTCTTGATACTCCCATACCCAATCCTTACGCCAAAGGAATCATTTTGGGCAGCTGCTCCACTGGAGGTAAGTGTACCTTTGATTCAAACCTCAAGTCCGGCACTATGAAATTCCGCTTGGATTATGAAGGACAAACTGTAGTTCATGTGCTCAAAGGAGATTTCACTTTCATCCTCGGACAAAAAAACCTTCCTGATGGCAAAGTCACTTTTGAACCGTCAAAAGCAAACATCAAGGACAATCTAGTTCTCGTCAATTCACTTGGACTTCCTTTGCAGGTAGAAAAAGAAATCGCCCTTTACCCCATCGTCATTTCCTCAGTCGGAGACAAAACCGTCACAGGGACTTTGACCATCAATCAATCCGGAGTAACAGAGATGGCAATCTTTGATGGTGTATCTTTCAAACCACTCAAATTCACAACCAAAGACAATTCACTCATAATCGCTCTCAACGAGAAACCCTGGACCAAGCAAGTAACCATCACTAGAGATGACCAAAAAGGGGCACAGGAATCTATAAATCTCTACATTGTCGGCCCAATTGTTCTCTATAAATAAAACTCTTTCCAAAATCAGTAATTCCTATGGCGTTTTACTTTTAAACTCGATTTCTATAGAATTAAAAGAATAAAACCCGAAACTTTTAAGACCCCATAGTGGGGTCTTTTCTGTGTTTCTCTTTCTCAAACAACCCTCTTGACATGTGTAATTCTCTATATCATACTGGAAAGTGGTGACAAGTGGTGAAGTATCCTGTATAGTTTTAATACACATCACTTGAAAGCCTGCCTTATGAATTATGTTTATTGGACGCTACTACCACACAATCGAAGCCAAGGGGAGGTTAGCCATTCCCGCGTCCTACAGGGAGGCACTGGCATCCGGTGGCGTCATCACTTGGGGTCTAGATGGGTGTCTGTTTCTTTTCCCGGAATCATATTGGCAGAGGCTCTCAGAAAAGCTGGCCTCACTACCGATGACCAATATTCAAGCCAGGAATTTCACCCGTCTCTTGGTTCAATCAGCCCAAGATCTAAATCTAGACAATCAGGGAAGAACTCTTCTGCCCGATCACTTAAGACAACAAGCTCAGTTAAAAAAACAGGTGGTGATAGCTGGAGCCCTAACCAGAATTGAAATCTGGGATCGGGAAGCATATCACCAGCACCTTGACTTAATAGCACAACAAGCAAATAATGCCGATTCTGCAATAGCTGATCTAGGTATATGACAAACACAACCAGACATTTCTCCGCTTTTAGAGGTGAGTTAACCAAACTATTCGAGCTCTCAAAGGGCAAAGTCTTTTACGACCTTACTCTGGGTGACGGAGGACACACACAGGAAGCTCTTGAGGCAGGCTGCAGGGTAATCAGTATTGATGTCGACCCGGAAGCGATTAAAAGAGCCACCTCCTTTGTCACCAATTTCAAACCGGAAATAGTCACGGAAGACACTGCAAAGATTTCCAAAGACTTCAATTGGATTGTTATCAACTCGAATTTCACTCAGATAAGCGAATATGTAAAAAAACTTGAACTTCCTCCGGCTGACGCCATTATGGTTGATTTGGGACCAAGTCAATTTCAAGTACTATCTCCCGAGAGGGGATTTAGTTTCCTCTCAGAAGAATCACTTGATATGCGACTCACCAAAGAACTTGGAGTCACAGCAGCGGATTTGGTCAATGCTCTAAACGAAGGAGAACTTGCTTCTCTTTTCCAATTAGGAGACGAGCCTTTTGCCAAACCAATTGCCAGAGCAATTGTAAAAGCCAGACAACAATCAAGAATCGTGACTACCAAACAGCTCTCGGACATTATTCTTAGAGTAAAAGGTTTTCGCACCGGCAAAGTACACCCATCCACCAAAGCTTTCATGGCTCTTAGGATGGCAGTCAATCTGGAAAGAGAGGTTATCCACGAGCTTTTGCCCCAGCTTCCCTCGATTCTTAATCCAGGTGGAATTTTAGGAATAATCAGCTTCCATTCCGGCGAAGACAAAATCGTCAAAGAATTCGTCAAAGAATATACAGTCAATAACTTGTTAAGTGCTATTAACAAAAAACCGATATTGCCTTCGCAAGAAGAATTAAAAATTAGTCCGCGAACCCGTAGTGCCAAACTTAGACTTTGTAGAAAAAATAATTAATCACCGCCTTACTTACGGCATTTCCTTTGTCGTTTTAGGAATTTTTATTGCCCTAAATTTGATCGGCACCAATGCCCTGGCCACCCAAGGATTTGCCGTAAACGATTTGGAGATGAAAACACTACAGCTTGAAGCAGACAACAAGCAACTCAAAGTGAAAATTGAGGAAGTTGCTAATCTAAAAGAAATGTCACTGCTTGCCAAAGAGAGAGGCTTTTTCAAAGCTCATGATATAGTCTTTATGCCCACCCCTCCCACAACCGCCTTGCGCTAAAGATACATATAAATGTCCTCGCTCGCATCAAACCTTACCCAACGTCGTCTTAAAACAATCCTTGTTTTGATTCCCCTCCTTACATTTGGTCTCCTGGGTAGACTTTTTTATTGGCAAATCATTCGTGGGCCGGAACTCAAAACCAAAGCTGCCAAGCAGCATCAGACAGTCACTCTCCTCAAGGCGAAAAGAGGGGATATTATAGACACGGAAGGTAATGTTTTGGCGGGGACAAAGAATCTTTTCCACCTCTTCGTCTACAAACCTCAGTTGGAAATCTCAGAAGTGGAATTAATTGAAAAATTGGCAACTAGCATAAAACCAGATCCGGAAAGCACAGCAGAGGGGGATATGAAATCATATCTACTCAAACGGCTCGGGCTTGATAGTAATTGGATTTCACTCAAGCACTACCTCACTCCAGAAGAAAGAGATGCTATTGCCCAGTTAAACATTACCGGTCTCGGTTTTGAAGACGAGTATGTCCGTTTCTATCCCGAAGCTAGTATGTCTGCCCATGTCCTCGGTTTTGTCGGTCAAGATATCGCCGGAGAGGAACAGGGATATTTTGGTCTGGAGGGATATTTTGATAGAAAGCTTAGAGGTCGGTCCGGCAAGGTACGCACCGAAAAAGACGCCAAAGGTAATCCAATACTAATAGGGGATTATCAATTGCTGCATTCTGTTGAAGGAAAACCAATCCAAACCACTATTGACAAAAAAACTCAATATATTGCCGAGAGCTCGCTCAAAGAAGGGTTGGACAGATATCAAGCGTCCGCGGGAAATGTCATTATCATGGAAACTAAGACAGGAAAAATCCGGGCAATGGCGTCATATCCAAACTACGATCCACAGATTTTCTCCAAATTTGATCAGAGTTCCTTCAAAAATCCAAACGTGTCCGCTCTGTTTGAACCAGGTTCCATCTTTAAAGTCCTCATTATGGCAGCAGGATTCAACGAGGGTGTAGTTACTCCCGAGACGATATGTGATATTTGTCAAAAACCTCTGGTGATTGGAAAATATACCATTAAAACTTGGAATGAAGAGTATCATGCCAATTCAACCATGACGGATGTAATTATAAATTCGGACAACGTAGGGATGGCCTTTGTTGCGTTCAAGCTTGGCAGAGAAAAATTTGCTGAATATTTAGCCTTGTTAGGTTTCGGAGGAAAAACGGGTATCGAACTTCAGGAAGAAGTATCCGGACAAATCAGATCTGCCGACCAATTTGGTGACATTGATCTAGCAACAGAATCTTTTGGTCAAGGGGTTGCCGTCACACCAATTCAGATGATTTCGGCAGTAAACGTAATTGCCAACAAAGGATATTATGCTAAGCCTACTGTCATTGAGGGTGACCTGGCTGACAATAAAGACACAGTTCGCATATACTCACAGGAAGCTGTGGATCAAATTACACGGGTCATGGTGCAGGCAGCGGAAAAAGGAGATGCCAAATGGGCAAAGCCAAAAGGACTGTCGGTGGCGGGAAAAACAGGAACGGCCCAAATTCCCATCGAAGGTCACTACGATCCGGAGAAGACAATTGCAAGCTTTGTTGGCTTTTTCCCCGCGGGCAATCCCAAATACACAATGTTAGTCACCCTCAGAGAACCCCAGACATCGCCCTGGGGGTCAGAGACCGCTGCACCTCTCTGGTTTAGTATTGCTAAGAGTCTTTTGCTTTAACAGGCTCCAAAGATTAGAATAAACATAATGCTTACACGAATTAGAAGACATACAGTCTCTTTCAAGCACGCACTCGATGGAGTTTGGCACACACTTAGATCTCAGCCAAACTTTCGTTTTCACACCATAGCCGCGGTCTCGGTTACCCTGGCGGGTATATACTTTGAAATCGGTTATTTTGAATGGCTAATTATACTTTTTACTTTCAATATGATTTTTGTTGCAGAGATGGTCAACACCTCTATAGAATCTGTAGTTGATCTGGTCACACTGGAAAGAAGACAAGACGCTAAAATCGCCAAAGATGTTTCAGCCGGCATGGTCCTGGTAAGTGCCATTATCGCCAGCATCATTGGCTTGTACATCTTTTTACCAAAATTAATTTCACTTTAATATGGGACTACTGCTTGGCTTGCTGCTCTTTTCATTCATCATTCACTCTGTCGCCATCGTTCCTTTCGTAAATTTTCTTTACAAACTACGTTTTTTCAAAAAAAATACAGCCATCTCGGAAGATAAGGTCGACGAAGCATCCATGCATATCAGATCAAAAGCCAAGACACCCGAAGGTGGTGGGCTCTTGATTCTTGTTATTACCAGCCTCATATTTGCCTTTGTACTTCCTTCGCTAAAAAAACTTGGTTTCGAAATCACTCACGTATATCCAATCAATGATGAAATCAATATCCTCTTCTTTACTCTTATCTCCTTCGGGTTACTCGGACTTTATGATGATGTAGTTAAATTTTTTGAGCTATCACGGGAAGAGGGATACACCGGACTTAGGACTAGCCATAAGTTTATTATTCAGTTTATCCTTGGACTTACTATCGGGGCCATGATGTATATCAACTTAGGCATTGATATTATCCACATACCTTTTGTGGGAGTGATTCATTTTGGTGCTGCCTTCATCGTGATTGCTGCACTGATAATCGTCACTTTTGTCAATGCTGTTAACATCACCGATGGCATGGATGGTCTGGCTGGAGGATTGTTGATGATCTCTTTGTTTGGGTTCCTTATACTCTCAGCCTCGATACTCGACGTTCCATTATCTGTCTTTGTCGCCCTGTTGTTGGGTGGTCTGATCGCCTTTCTTTATTTCAATGTTTTTCCTGCTCGTATCTTTATGGGAGACGTCGGAGCTCTCGCCTTTGGAGCCGCTTTCGCCACCATAGGATTACTGACTGGCAAGGTTGTTGCTTTAATTATTGTCGGACTGCCTTTCTTGGTGGATGGGTTTAGTTCACTTATTCAAATCGCATCAGTAAAAATCCTCAAAAGAAGAATTCTACCTATCGCCCCTCTCCACTACTGGCTATTAAAAATTGGCTGGACCGAACCCAAAATAGTACAACGTTCTTGGCTCATAGGTGTAATGTGCGTTGTTTTTGGAGTTTGGTTAGCCATCATTTAATTGAGTGAAGTCACTCAGTAAAAAAAGATCCGGACTATCGTATACCATCCTCGCCGGAGGAATATTCTTGGCATTTTTTGGTCTTCTGGCTATTTACGACGCTTCTGTTATTGAAGGATTCAAAGATTTTTCGGACAAATTTCATTTCGTAAAACAACAAGCAGTATGGTTGGGCATCGGTATTGTTGCTTCGGTATTTGCCGCAAGCTTCCCGCTCGATATTCTGAAAAAGTACTCGCATATATTGCTCCTGGGTTGTTTGTTCCTTATGGTTATTGTCTTAATTCCCGGAGTAGGTTCCAAATTTTTGGGAGCTAGGCGTTGGCTAATAGTTGGTCCGATAGTCATACAACCATCAGAGCTAATCAAAATTGCCCTTGTTCTATATCTTGCCCGCTGGCTTGAAATACCTCGCAGCCTAAAACAGTTTTTGGCCTTACTCGGACTCTGTCTGGGGTTAATCATGCTTCAACCAGATTTGGGTACCGGTACAATTATGATTGGCACCAGTTTCATACTATATTATCTTTCCGGTGCAAGACTCAAAGATATCTCCATCTTTTTGCTATTGCTTATGATTACTATGTCTATCCTAGTATTGGCATCACCTTACAGACTGAACCGGCTCAAAACATTTATGGATCCCACTTCAGATCCTCTCGGCTCCTCGTATCATATTAATCAAATTCTTTATGGTCTGGGCTCAGGTGGTTGGGCAGGAGTTGGTCTTGGACAGTCACGCCAAAAATTCGCCTATCTTCCGGAAGCTACCACGGACTCTATATTTGTCATCATTGGTGAAGAATTTGGCTTTGTCGGCGCTTCGATCGTTATCCTCGGCATGGTGGGTCTTTGTTTTATCAGTCTAAATATTGCGACAAAAACCACCGACAGATTTGATAAACTACTCTCAAGTGGAGTCTCGCTTCTTTTCCTGACTCAAATATTTGTAAATTTAAGTGCTATGACAGCTCTAATGCCCCTCACTGGAGTACCACTCCCCTTTATTTCTTATGGTGGATCTTCCCTGGTTACCAATTTTATCAGCCTTGGCTTGTTGGCCAACGTAGCTAAAAAAATATGAAACCCACCATTGCTTTCACTGGAGGCCATCACAATAGTGCTCTGGTGATAGCCAAAGAGCTTGGAAAAATGGGTTATCCATTGGTTTGGTTTGGACATAAGTTTAGCGCGCGAGGGGACAAAAGCCTCTCGGCCGAATATCAAGAAGTAACCGCATCCAATATCAAGTTCTTAGAATTAAAGACGGGCAAATTTTATCGTAAATCCTTATCGGAGTGGTTTATGATCCTATTCGGTTTTATCCAATCCTTTATCTACCTGCTACAGCACAGACCGGCTCTAATATTCTCATCCGGAGGTTATCTATCTGTTCCGGTAGTTATCACTGGTTGGCTCTTTCGCATTCCGTCCGTTACACACGAACAGACAGTAGTGGCTGGCTGGGCAAACAAAGCCATTGCCCCTTTTGTCAAAAAAATTCTACTGACTCACGAATCTTCCTTAGTCAATTACCCAAAAGAGAAATCATTAGTTGTTGGATTACCCATACGCAAAGAGATTCTACAAAGCAAATACACCAAAAAATACACCCCACCACTTCTATACGTTACCTGTGGTAAGCAAGGTTCTCACATAATCAACCAACACTTGTTTCCTATCATCCCTGAGCTGATTAAAAAATTCACAGTAATCCACCAAACCGGAGCAAACACAGCCACCAAAGACCTTGAAAAAGCTCGTAGGATGAAGGAAAAACTTGGCGAGCACAAAGTTCGTTATCAATACGCTCCATATTTTTTTTCCGAACAGGCAGCCACTTTCCTTAGATCGGCCAAGATAATTATAAGTCGCGCAGGGGCACATAATAGTTACGAGTTGATGGTGCTAAACAAAAAAGCAGTCCTCATTCCTATTCCTTGGGTTTCGCACAATGAACAACTCCTAAATGCTCAATTAGTGGCCAAAAACACAGGTAGTATTATTCTTGAAGAAAAGGATCTTACGTCGGAATCTCTTTTAAAAGCTATCATTGAATTGGGTAGATTACCTAAGGGAAAGCCTAGTGTAAATAAATTGCCTCTAGATGCTACAAAAAAGACCGTCGATATCATCCTCCAATATATCTAAGCGTTCATTAAGACGCCTGGGGATAACGCTTCACATCGCAAAAAGATTTTTAAAATACACCCCCCTGTTGGTCATCGTAATTCTCTCGATCCTATTGAGTAAAAGAGCCTTCGTTGTAAAACAAATCAAATGCAGAATCAATAATGGTGTTTGTTCCAGGGAAATAGAGGGTATTCTCTGGCATTTGTCAGACTCAAATTACTTTAGTATAGACAGAAAAGAATTACACTGGGCGATCAGTCAGATGTTTCCCGTAGAGAAACTTGCCTATAATTTTTCCTATCCAAACACTTTGGAAGTAAATATTGACGGTGCTCAAGACGCTTATTCCATTCAAAGTTTCCAGACAGTCTTGCTTCCACCCCTCTCTCTAGATTTATTTGGTGCTTCCACTGAATCTGCTCAATGGCGGCGGCCAATTCCCGAGATAGAAAATTTTGTTGATGAATTGGAGGGTGGTACATCGCAGAAAATGTGGGAAAACGGCATTCTTACTTCGGATACGTCAACTGCTACTGTGTCAGGACAAATAACACATATCTTTACCAGTATTCCCTCATCGGATCAAGTCAGAAACATGTACAAAATAATTTCCCTGTCAAATCGCTATCTTGATAAACCTAAGATATATATCATGGACGACCGCATTTTCTTGAGTGCAGGAGATCTACCTGATATCATGATAAATGTAGATTCGCCGCTTGAAAACGTCGAAATGTCTTTGCAATCCATGAATTTCCTAGTTACAATCAAGAAAGATGCAAGGGTATTTAACCTTAGCTTCAAGCACCCAATCATAAAATAATTTATGGCTAAACCTGTAGGAGTAAACTCAATTGATATCGGATCAGGCAAGATCACCTGTTTAATTACCGTTCCATCACAAGAAGAAGAAAAGATAAATTTAGTTGGTGCTGCTACAGTACCAAGTAGGGGTATAAAAAAGGGCCAGATTGTCAATATCGAAGAAGCCGTCGGATCTATTTCCGATTGTGTGGAATCAGCAGAGAGAATGGCAGGCTTTAACATTGATCAGGCCTTTGTCTCTATAAACGGTGACCATATCCAGTCTCAAAATAGTCAAGGTTTGGTGGCAATTACAGAATCTGAAGGGGAAATAGCCGAGGATGATATCTATCGTGTCATAGAAGCCGCCAGAGCAATTTCCTTACCTACAGCCAGAGAGATAATCCATGTCTTACCCAGAGAATTCATCGTTGACAGTCAGAGAGGTATCAAAGACCCGACAGGCATGTCAGGTGTTCGCCTGGAAACCGAAGCTCATTTGGTTACAGGGCTATCTCCAGCAATCAAAAATGTTGCTCGATGCCTAAGCGATCTTGGTATAAATGTTACAGGGCAAGTGTTCACCGGTCTTGCGTCATCCCATTCAGTACTTACAGATACCGAAAAAGAACTAGGAGTGGTACTCGCTGATATTGGAGCCGGCACAACAAGTATTAGTATTTTTATTGAAGGCGCCTGTAGTTATTCTGCAGTTATTCCCGTAGGAGCAAGAAAAATAACTGATGATATTGCCATAGGTCTCACCTCTTCAATTGATACGGCCGAGCGTATTAAGCATCATCTATCAAAAACCAAAGAGGAAAGAGATGTGGAGAAACCTACTGATGAAATTGATTTTGGCAAACTCGGAATTCGAGAAGAACATCTCAAGACAGGTTCTCGAAAAGCAATAGTGGAAGGCATCATCAGACCCAGACTAAATGAAATTTTCTCTCTCATTAAAGATGTGTTAAAGAGATCGGGATTCGAAGGACAAACTCCTGCAGGAGTAGTTCTCACTGGAGGAGGTGCGCTTACCGTTGGTGCATCCGAGTCCTGTCGCCGTGTCCTGCAGTTGCCTCCGAGAATCGGCATCCCATCAGGACTATCAGGAATTGTTGATGAAGTCAGCTCACCAATTTATGCTGCCTCTGTCGGCCTGATACTTTACGGATATAAACAAAAGCCCCAAAATTCTGCGGGAGGTGCTAAACTCTCTGGTATGTTCAAGAAAGTACCCGGAAGGGGTGCAGCCGGAAAAGCTCTTGAATTTATCAAATCATTTTTACCTTAAAAGTGGGGCTCATAAAACCAGATACAAATACATTTGCCAAGATAAAAGTCTTGGGAGTAGGTGGCGGTGGTAACAACGCAGTCAATTCTATGATTTCCACCGGCAAAATAAAAGGAGTTGAGTTTATTGCCGTTAACACGGATATGCAAGCTCTTCTAGCTTCAAATGCAGACATTAAGCTTCAGATTGGGGAAAAGAGTACCAAGGGACTCGGATCAGGAGCAAACCCTGACATGGGACAAGCAGCAGCCGAAGAATCTCGCGAGAGAATCAAGGAAGTTTTGGCTGGTGCAGACATGGTTTTTATTACTGCTGGTGAAGGTGGTGGTACCGGAAGCGGAGCTGCTCCTGTAATTGCCGAAATCGCTAGAAAAGAAGTTGGTGCTCTCACTGTCGCTGTTGTCACCAAGCCATTTCTCTTTGAGGGATCTCGTCGTCGAGTTCAGGCGGAAGAGGGGATCGAAAGACTAAAAGAAAATGTTGACACTCTCATTGTAATTCCCAACCAACGGTTGATGGATGTAATCAAAAAAGATCAGTCATTGATCGATGCCTTCAAAATGGCTGATTCAATATTGGGACAGGGAGTTCAAAGCATTTCCGATCTTATTACTGTCCCCGGCCTGGTAAATGTAGACTTTGCCGATGTTAAATCAGTTATGCTCAACGCCGGCTCAGCTCTGATGGGTATTGGTAAGGCTTCGGGCGAAAAACGAGCCATCACCGCTGCCACGGCTGCAGTTTCTTCACCCCTTCTAGAAATCAGCATTGATGGAGCTAGAGGCATTCTCTTTAATATCACCGGTGGCAAAAATCTCACCATGAGTGAGGTAAACGATGCTGCTACCATCATCACCCAACAAGCCGATCCCGATGCCAATATTATTTTCGGCGCCACTATAAGAGAAGAAATGGGCGATGAAGTCCAGATTTCCGTCATTGCTGCAGGGTTCGACGATCTTCGCCGTCATTACTCACCGGCCATCAGCCAAAATAGTAACTATTACAACAGCACACCTACTACTCCTGTTCCACAACCAACACAACCCGTACCTAGCCAAAGAGAAGAAGACCAGGTAGACAATTCTGCAATTAGAGGTAAGTACAAAATACAACACGAAGAAGTAGCTGTCGAAGACGATCTCGATATCCCCGCATTCCTAAGAAATAAGTAAATATCCCATAATTCACTACATTTGATATAATCTGTGTAGATCTTTTACACCTGTGATTGGAGGAAAAAATGAACCGAACGATTCGGATGCTTTTTGGTCTAGTTCTTCTGGCCGGCGCCATTGGGTTTGCCATTCCCGTGGCAACTTACGCTATTCTTGGGGATGTAGCTTTTAATCTCCCGGGTGGATCCATGGTGAGTGGACTTAGCCTGGGGCTGTCATGCGTTGCCTATTTCCGCCCCAGAGCTCATGCAGCCCTGGCAATTCTGGGTTTCATTGGCATGATATCGGGTTTGCTAGGGTTCTCCATTTTTCTGGCTCTTTTCTAGTTTTTTTACCCCGCCATGTGCGGGGTATTTTGTACCTTGATTTCGGGTAATATTCGGTATTTAATAGAGCTATGATTCAAAAAATATCCGCTCCTGTTTCTGTAGAGATGGTTTACGATCACAGGAAACATTCTTGCTTGCCCAGGAAGATTCTTTGGGACGGCCGGGTTTTCCCCATCATCAAACTTGGCCTTCACCACACCTTCAGAGAAGGAAGAGAGCTGTTTCATATTTTTTCTGTCACTGCTGCGCAACTATCTTTTCGGCTCAAGCTGGACACTACCACCCTTTTTTGGACTTTAGAAGAAATTTCCGATGGACTACCAAATTAGACTGGACTTCAACCCGAGACCCAGTGCTATCATGCACATCGATCTCAATTCTTGCTTTGCCAGTGTCGAGCAACAGGCCAATCCTCTCCTAAGAGGCAAGCCAATTGCCGTTGCCGCTTATGACACACCCAATGGTTGTATTCTGGCACCTTCCATAGAGGCCAAGCGCCTAGGGATAAAAGTAGGTATGAGGGTAAAAGAAGGTCGTTTAATCCACCCACAGTTGATAGTTCTCAAGCCCGATCCGGATAAATATAGAAATGTACACATCAAGTTAAGAAATCTTCTTTCGGACTACACTCCAAAAGTCATCCCCAAATCCATAGATGAATTCGTTCTGGATTTTTCCGGCACTCCGGCCTTCTCACGCGGGCTCATAGTTGTGTCTCAGGAAATAAAATCTCGTATCAAAGAAGAAATAGGGGACAACCTCACCGTTTCTATTGGCCTCGGACCAAATCGTTTCCTAGCCAAAACATCTTCCAACCTTCACAAACCCGACGGGCTTGATGAAATACACAAAAATAATTTCAGAGAAATTTACGAAGGGCTTACTCTTACAGATCTCAACGGTATCGATAGACAAAATGCCCTAAGACTCAACAATGTAGGCATTTACACCGTCATGGACTTTTTCCGTGCCGATATCCCTCTCCTTCGCTCCGCTTTCAAATCCATTTTAGGATACTACTGGTTTCTCCGTCTTAGAGGGTGGGAAATCGACGATGTTGATTGGGACACCAAGAGTTTCGGTCATTCATACTCTTTGCCGAAATTCATCCAAAAACCTGAAGAGCTGGCACCAATTCTCTCCAAGCTGGTAGAGAAGACAGGCCTGAGGATGCGTGGCTCCAATTTCCAGACCAAGGGAATCCACCTAGGTCTGCTTTACGAGAACTATGAATATTTCCACCAAGGAGTAACTCTTTCCCAGCCGGTTTTCTCCAGTCAGGATATTTATCGGGTTGCCTACAAAATTTTAAGACGCTCTCCCTATCACTTGGGAGTGCGCAACCTAGCGGTTTCTTGTTTCAATCTCTCCTCACGGTTTACCATTCAGTTGGAGCTATTTACCGATACTCTCAAAAAAGAGAAGTTAACCACGGCAATAGACGATATAAATGAACGTTGGGGCAACTTCGTTATCACACCCGCACTCATGGCCAACACAAAAGGCCATGTTCACGATCGCATTAGTTTTGGTCAGGTGAGCGGTCTTATCTAATTCAGCCAGGCAACCGCAAAGTTAAGAGTGGAGGCAAAAGTCACCCAGGCCAGGTATGGCCAAAGTAGCATTCCGGCTCTTCTATCCACCTCCGTAAAGCTCTTAATTGTCTGCAGTATCAACCACCAGAGTACTAGTATCTCCATAAAAGCCAACCAGAAATTACCCATGCCAAAGAATATTCCCGACCAGGCGATATTGAACGCAAATTGTGTTAGATAAAATTTAAATGCTCTCTTACTCTTTTCCGATTTAAACCCCTTCATCCAAACCAAGTAAAAAGCAATTCCCATTAGTATAAATAGAGTAGTCCATGCGGGACCAAACAACCACGATGGGGGAGTGAACCATGGTTTGTTGATCTCCCTATACCAACTATTCACCGCGCCTGCGGTAAATACTGCACCACTAGAGCCTGCCACAACGGCGCCAACTACCGAAAGTACCAGCTTAATCCAATCAGTTTGTTTTTTCATTATTCGTTTTGGGCTAAATCTACTTCCTTGGGGGACAGTGCATGTTCAGCTTCCTCTGCCTCAACTGCCTGTGCCTTGGTAGTGTGAATTGTTCCCACCGGATGGTTGGGAGGGGAATATAAGGTATAAAGCTTCAGCGGTTCGGTATCGGAAGTATTTATAATATTGTGGTTTGTCCCCGCAGGCACAATTACCACATCGTCAGCTTTAACATCAGTCTCCTCACCATTCATTATCACCTTCCCTACCCCACTCTCGAATCGGAAAAACTGATCTAAATTATGGTGTGTCTCCATACCTATGTCTTCTCCCGGTGCCAGGCTCATTACTACCAATTGAGTATGAGTTCCCGTAAACAATACCTTCCTAAAGTAATTATTCTCAAGGGTTTCCTTCTCTATATCAGCGTGGAATCCGATCATATGAATTGTGTGAATAGTAACTAATTCCATTCTATATCTTTCTTTGGCTTGATTTCAATTCAAGATCCGGAGAGCACCTAAAATCTCAGTCAATTCAGCGCTATAAGATACACTGCTAGGCACAAATATGCCCCATTCTGATTTGACAAATGGCCTATAACGTGGTATCATTCCCCACTATGAAACAAAAAGTAATTTTAGCTTCATTTTTGTCCTGTTTTGCTCTTGGTCTCACCGTAAACGTGCCTGAAATCCCTACTGATCTAATCTCACCGGCTGCCTTGCTCAGCCAGGTCACCCAGGCCAAACCCAAAGAGATTCTTCTGGCTCAGAGAGAGTTCTCTATGGAATACCGTTATCCGGTTCCTTCTGTGAGTGAAGTCTTCAAAGACAACATTCTCTTAAACCTTGCCTACCTTGATGGTAGAGTCAAATCTGCTTCAGATATCAAATGGGATGAGGTAGACAAACCTTTCACTTCTCAGTTTACCCTCAAACCGGGAGAGGCTTTTGCCTACCACGATCAGGTATATCCTGAGTTCGAAGGAAAAGTCGTAGTTACTACCAACTCAAGGTTCAACAAGCAAGACGGATACAAAACCGATGGGTACTTGTATGGAGATGGTGTCTGTCAATTGGCCTCCCTTCTTTCTTGGGTAGCCAAAGATGCCAATCTTGAAGTCAAGACTCCTACCAACCATGGTTTTGCCGCTATTCCTGAGGTACCTAAATCACAAGGTGTGTCTATCTATTACGATCCATTTGATAAGGCTCATTCAGTCAGATCAAACCTTTACATCACCAACAACACTGAGTCTGATGTCAGTTTTATCTTTGAATACATAAACGGTAAACTTACCGTCAAGGCTGTTACCTTAGGGTAACCAAGAAACCCGGCTTGTCCGGGTTTTTTTGTGATAAATCTTGCTAAGAAATCCAAAAAGCGATAGTATGGAAGTATGAATCGAGAAAATCTTCTAAGCATTGAAAACCTATCAAAGTCCTTCGGCACACTCCTTGCTCTAGACTCGGTTTCTCTCAAGGTAAACAAGGGGGAAGTGTATGCTCTAATTGGACCAAACGGATCAGGAAAAACTACACTTATTAATAATATTGTTGGTTTGTTAAAGCCGGACACAGGCTGTGTCACAATCGCGGGAATAGACATTGACAAAAAGCCTCTGGTAGCAAAAGCTCTTATTGGTTTTGTTCCCGACAACCCTGTCAGCTACCCATTCCTCACAGGTAATGAGTTCCTCTATCTCACCGGCAACCTAAGGAATATCGATCGCACCACTCTTGACCGTGAAATAGAAGAACTAAGACAATTATTTCCCATCAGTGAAGTATTACAGACGCAGATGTCGGGATATTCTCGCGGCAATCTCCAAAAAACTGCTTTTCTGGCTTCCCTAATTGGCAGTCCAAAGCTTTTAGATATCGACGAACCTATTGTTGGGTTAGACCCTTTCAGTATCAAAATATTTGGAGAAAAACTTAAACAATTTAGCAAATCAGGCGGCGCAGTATTTCTATCTACTCACACGCTATCCTTTGCTCATAAATATGCTGACAGGGTTGGAGTCATGCATCAGGGTAAGCTAATCGAAGAGGTCAATACTCCGCAGAAGTTAGATCTGGAGAAAATGTACGAAAAGACTATTAACAACGAATATGCTTAGTTCACTTCAGGCATTAATTAGACTCGATATTCAGGCAACTCGCCGGTGGCTGGAAAAAGAAGCTTTTTGGAAATCTGTTATCACTTTGGTTTTCTTGCTACTCATGATAGGCGTTGGCTCGCTGATTTATTATTTCGCTAGGTTTTACTTTAGTTATTTGACGACGATAGAAACTTATGGTGAGCTTACGATAGGCTACGTTTTAAGGGCCACCATTCTCATCATTACCTGGGTAGGCATTCTTAGCTCCTTCATTAGTGCTACTTCGTTCCTTCTCTCCCCAAACAAAACTACCGACAAGCTGGTAACTCTTCCTATAGATCCTCTGGGGATCATATCTTGGCAAATCATAAAAACATTGTTCTTGAATATCTCAATGTTTCTAATTACCATATTTCCTCTATCTCTCGCTTATTTTTCCGTCAAAGGAATCAGTGCGCCTGAGGTATTTTTTAGGTCTATTTCCGTGTTGTTAATTCTTTCTCTATTGGTGGAGTCACTGGGATCTTCGCTAGCTTTCATCATTACCAACCGTCTCAAAAAAAGAGAGGGATTGCTCTATCTGACAGGAGCTATCGCTCTTTTCATTGGCGGTACCTACTTCGTTTACAAAATTATTTTTCCGCCCAGCCTTGCTTTACTCGAAAGTGTAGACATTGCCAATTTTGGTAATCTATTCACCAACCTTCCCCTCATGCGCAACTGTTTTATTGCCGGTTCATTCTCAGGTATTCTGGAAAACGGTTTTGGGACACATTTCTTAGCCATCTCCCTTGTCACAGGCTTGTTCCTATGTTTATCAATACTGATACAGCGCTCACTATTTATTTCAAACTGGCAACAGGTACGTCTGTCAGTCCCTCTGCCAAACCTAGGGTTGGGATCAAAACAGTTTTTCTCTCTCAACCTAATCAAGAAAGATCTTTTGTCGATTTTAAGAAATCCCAAGGAGCTAGCCTATGCTATTTTCCTTTTTCTCATGTTGCTTATCTTTATCAGTTTGTTGACCAGAGGCATTGAAGCCAGGGTACCAACCAGATTTTCCGATTCAGCTATTGTTTTTTCTTGGTTTTGGCTAATTTTTTATTCCGGCACATTTATTATCCGACTGGTATTTCCTCTCATGGCCAAAGAAGGTCGTACCCGCTGGTGGTTGTTCACACTCCCCCTCAAGCCGAGCCACATAGTAGAGACAAAGCTGTTTGCTTCATTGATCGTTTCACTGCCTCTATTCCTGGTAGGTTTTGTTGAGTGGACAATGGGAGATGTCGGTACTCAGAATATCTATCTGCTTGCCTCCGGTCTTATTGTCATTGCCTGGTTGTCCCTTGCCCTTTCTCTGTTGGGTATGATCAAACCTGACTATTCTCTAGGAGATGATCCGGACAGGGTAAGTACCGGATTTTCCGGTATCTTGGCACTCGTTATTGTCATTTTTGCCGGTATCGCTCTTAGTTTCCTAATTGATGCTTCTTTGAAGGGGTTTATTGCTATGGCAGATTCACTTGGGCTATTGTTTGTAGGCGGCATTGTCACCTTGATTCCGCTTTACATCAGTGCACGAAAATCCACCCAAGAGCACACTGTTGAGGTATAATATTTACTACAAAGCGTTTGAGCCAGGCAATCACCATGGCAAGCTGAGAGAAGAGCTTAGTCGCTAAGTGTAGAACTCTCCGGGAAAGCCCGTAACAGCAAACAATAAAGTTAAATATTAGATGGTACCGTCTCCGACCGCAAGGCACGAGACTCTAATCCTACCAAACGAGCTATACTGGCTCTAAGGCTGGATTTTTTTATATATGGACAAAAAAAACACAATCAAACCACTAGAGAGTAATTACACCCCCTCTGTCATTGAGGAAGAAGTTTTGTCTCTCTGGAAAAATAATGGGACTTTCGAAAAGTCTGTAGAGATCAGAAGCGCTGATAATTCCTACAGATTTTATGACGGACCACCTTTTGTTACCGGCAAACCTCATTATGGTCACTTGCTCGGGTCGATAGTCAAAGACGTCATTCCTCGTTTCCAGACCATGAAAGGGAAGCGGGTGGAGCGTGTTTGGGGTTGGGATTGCCATGGACTACCCGCCGAAAACAAAGTAGAAAAAGAACTCGGCATTAATTCCAAAAAGGAAATTGAAGAACTGGGAATAGATAAATTCGTCGCTGCCTGCAAGTCTTACGTCGGAAACGTCTCCGCAGAATGGGAATGGTACATAGATCACATCGGACGCTGGGTAGACTTCAAGAATGCCTATCGCACCATGGACATGCCTTATATGGAATCAGTCTTGTGGGTATTCAAAGAGCTCCATGATAATGGTCATATCTACAAAGGCAAGCGCGTCTCTCTTTTTTGCCCTCGCTGTTCTACCCCCATCAGCAACTTCGAGGTTGCCATGGATAACTCGTACAAAGATGTCACCGACCCATCGGTATTTATAAAATTCAAACTGAAAAACGAAGAAAATACTTATCTTCTTGCCTGGACTACCACTCCCTGGACCCTCCCAAGTAATTTCGCCTTAGGAGTCTCACCCAACAATGAGTATGTGAAAATAAAACATCAAGATATCAATCTGATATTGGCAAAAAGCCGACTCGCCTCAGTATTTTCAGACGAAGCTTTTGAAATCCAAAAAGAATTTAAAGGCAGCGACCTTGAAGGAGTAGAGTACGAAGCTCTCTATGATTACTACCCATCAAATGACAATGACTATCGCGTCTATGGTGCTGATTTTGTTTCCATGGAAGACGGTACCGGGATAGTTCATATCGCTCCGGGATTCGGAGAAGACGATACCCAACTTGGGAAAACACATGGCCTCTCCATGGGCGAAGTAGTCGACGATACGGGAATGATGGACTCAATTGTAAAAGTAGCTCAAGGTAAATATTTCAAATCAGCAGACAAACTCATCATCGCCGATCTGGAAAACAGGGGATTGATGTTCAAAAGCACTACTCTCACCCACAGCTATCCACACTGTCATAGATGTGAAACCGCTCTTTTATACAAAGCCCAGACAGCCTGGTACATCGATATCCAAAAGATAAAAAAACAACTTAAGGACACTAATGAGGAAATCAATTGGGTGCCCGATTATTTCAAACATGGTCGTTTTGAGCTAGGGATAGATTCTGCCCCAGATTGGTGTATCTCCCGTACTCGTTATTGGGGCACACCGATCCCGGTTTGGGAATGTGAGTGTGGTGAGAGGATTGTTGCCGGCTCTATAGCGGAAATTGAAAAGCTCTCAGGCAAAAAAATCACCGATTTGCACCGCCCGGATATTGATTTGGTGACTCTTACCTGCAACAAATGTGGCAAGCAAGCCAAAAGAGTTCCGGAGGTTCTTGATAGCTGGGTAGAAGCCGCGTCAATGCCTTACGCTCAAATCCATTACCCATTTGAAAACGAACAAAAATTCAATGATAATTTTCCGGCTGATTTCATCACAGAGTACACCGGACAGCTTAGGGCATGGTTTTACGTTACTCACGTAATCTCCAACCTCCTCAAAAATTCTATTGCATTTAAGAATGTAGTTGTCACCGGAGTTATCCAGGGCAACGACGGTAGGAAAATGAGCAAAAATTACGGCAATTTTCCTGACCCAAAAGGCTCAATAGAAAAATACGGCGCCGATGCTCTCAGACTTTATCTCATGGGTAGCCCAATTGTTTCCGGCCAGGACATTGCCATTTCGGAATCCGACTGGGGCAATGAACTCAAAACTACTCTTATGCTCCTATGGAATTCATATAAGTATTTCTCTACCTATGCCGGACTGGAAAATTGGGATTTCAAGGTCGAGTTTAAAGGTAGGCCTTCATCTCTGGACGCTTGGATCCTCACCAGACTTGATCAGACAATTTTGGATATAAACGAAAATCTTTCCTCCTATCAAATCCCAAAATCGGTTGTAGCCCTCAAGTTGTTTGTCGATGATCTTTCTACTTGGTACATCAGACGATCTAGAGACCGAGTGGGTCCTGGGGCAGAGAATCAAGAGGACAAAGAAAACGCCTATACCACCATGGCTACAGTGTTTAGTGTTTTCCTCAGGGTTAGCGCGCCAATAATTCCATTCATTTCCGAGTACCTCTACCGTCATCTCACCGGGGAGGAATCTGTCCACCTTCAAGACTGGCCGGAAGTGACCGACAGAAGTGTAGTGGATACACAGCTCCTCTCCAATATGGAAAAAGTCAGAAAAGTGGCGGAAATGGGAAATGCAGCCAGAAAAATGCTGGGAATAGCTACCAAGCAGCCTCTTTCATTGCTCAAGGTGATGGGAAATTTTGAATCGATAAGCAATGAAACCGAGCTTCTTCAGTTAATCAAAGACGAATTGAATGTAGAAGAGGTAGTCTTTGTAGAGTCTGGTGAATCCTCTGTAGAATTCGATACCCAAATCAGTGATCGTTTGAGAGCCAAAGGTCGAGCCCGTGAATTGATCAGAGAAATCCAAGAGGCTCGTAAACAAGCTGATTGTCGACTGGACGAGCGGATAGATCTAGAGATACCTGAATGGCCGGCGGAATTTGAAGAAGACATAAAGAGAAAAACTTTAGTTGACAACCTCATTACTGGCGAAGCCATCAAAGTAAAGAGACATCAATGAAGCCAAAAAAGGGATCGATAATATTTTCTTTGTTTCTAATTCAAATATTAGGATTGGTGACAATTTGGAGTACCACGCCTGAACTATTCTTCACCCAACTATCCTTCTTTGTAGCCGGGGTCATTATTATTCTTCTGTTAAGCCAGGTTGATATAGATCTGCTTTTTGGTTCATCATGGATTCTTTATATAGGATCTATCCTTCTCTTATTGCTGACTGCTGTCATAGGAAAAAACATTCGTGGCTCTGTTCGCTGGATTGATCTTGGTTTTTTTAACCTTCAAGCCTCAGAAATAATCAAAGCCACTTTGGCAATATTTTACTCACAGTATCTTTCAAAAAACTCCCTCAGATCACTAAAAAGTTTTTTTATCTTTCTTGCACTGGCTATCGTCCCTGTTGCTCTTGTTGCCAGACAACCGGACTTGGGTTCCGCCCTCACCCTCCTTTCCCTCCCCATTGCATTATTGGCAGTTACAGGCCACTTCAAACGATTGGTGGTAGTGGGCTTGGTGTCTATGGCAATCCTCTTACCAATTGAATCAAAAATATTGAAGCCTTACCAGAGGCAACGCATCGAGAGTTTCATCAATCCCTACCAAGACCCACAAGGCGCAGGCTACAACGTAATCCAAGCAACTATTGCCATCGGATCAGGTGGATTGTGGGGGAAAGGGGTACGTCTGGGAACACAGTCACATCTAAACTACCTACCGGAACGCCACACCGACTTCATTTTTGCTTCATTTGCCGAAGAATTCGGCCTGTTTGGCATCACAGTTCTTTTCTTCACATATTTCTTTCTTCTTTCCAGTATCCTCAGGATTAGCAGCTTACTTAGACAAAAAAGTCATGCTCTATTGTCTCTATCATTCTTTTTTATTTTTCTCTTTCAGATTTTAGTCAATGTTGGCATGAATCTTGGTGTTATGCCTGTCACCGGCATTACTCTGCCGATTTTCTCTTACGGAGGCAGTTCCCTATTAAGCTTCGCCATTATGATTGGCTTGATGTTTAGGCTCCTTGATTTAATCACCCCTTTTGAGATATAATTGCGCACATGACAGATAAACAATTACATGCCGTCATTCAACTTGGCTCAAAACAGTACCTGGTAAAAGTTGGCGACAAAATCGTGAGCGAGAAGATTGAGCTCAAAGAAGGCGAAAAACTCACCGTTAAAGATGTTCTCCTCACCCATGATGGTGATAAGACACAAGTAGGTAGCCCTTTTGTTGAAGGTGCTTCCGTTGAGCTTGACTTCGAAGGCACAGACAAAGGCGAAAAAATTAGAGTAGCCAAGTTCAAAGCTAAATCCCGTTACCGTCGCGTTATGGGTCACAGACAGTTTGAAAGTCACTTTACCGTCAAGGCGATAAATATATAAAAATGCGCTTCATTTTGTTCGTTGGCTCCGGCAACACATTAGCCGGTCCGGAGATCTTCGTACGTATTCCGGGAAGTACCCAGGTCTCAGATTTTTTGTATTCATTTGAAACCGATAATCAAGACACAGCCATTTCCACGGCAAGTTCTCTCGGCTCAAGCCTAAAGCTGGCAGTTGAAACAGATAGCACAGACACAAGCCCCAAAAACTTAGCCACTCTCATCACAGGCAAAGAATTCTCCATCACCGACCTAAACCAGTTGTCTGCTTCCCATGTGTATTGCGAAGAAATAAAGGAAATATTGGGCAAGGTACGCTTCGTCCTCCCAAAAAATTATTTTGGTCTCTCGCCGGTTATTGTCTCGAAAAACAAATTAGAAGAGTTTTTTGTGGACGCTGTAAACAGCAAAATCTATCGTACTGTCTGGGTACACGATTTCGAACATTGGATAAAAAAGGATAGGGAAATGCCACATGTAAACGCCAAGGCAGGTATGCTACCTCCCAAAATCGCCAGAAGTATGGTCAATCTAGTCCCCGGGGACAGTAATGGCAAACTCTTAGTCGATCCTTTTTGTGGCTCAGGTCGCATTCTAGTAGAGGCATCCGAACTAGGATATAAAGTAGCCGGTCTCGATACCTCGAGCTCTCAAGTCTCCGATACCCAAGCCAACCTCAAGCATCTGGGCATCGAAGGAGAGGTATTTGTCTACGATGCCACCCATCTTTCCCAAAAATTCACCAATATAGATTGTATTGTTACCGAGCCTTTCCTTGGCAAACCAAACCTTCGCCCCGATCAGATTGATTACGCTGTCAAAGGCTTGGAAAAGCTTTATCTGGGCTGTCTAAAAGACTGGCACAGAGCTCTAAAAAGTGGGGGATACATCGTTATGGTTTTTCCAATTCTTACAGGCGCAAGAAAAGACTACCATACCAGCCAAATTATTGACTCCGTGAAAAATCTAGGTTACAATCTGCTAGCACGCGTGGTATATTCCCGCCCTGAGGCAGGCATCAAGCGTGAAATAATTACCTTACAGAAATAAAAAACTATGGCACACGTTAAATCCGGAGGAGCAACCAGACAACATGCTCAACGACCAGGGAAAAGACTAGGAGTTAAGATTTTTGGTGGTCAAGCTGTCAAAACAGGTCAGATCATAGTCCGTCAAAGAGGAGCGGAGTTTCATTCCGGCTCAAATACTCAACTAGGCAGAGACTTTTCACTTTACGCCACCGCCCCAGGTGCCGTTCACTTCAAAAAGAATAAAGGTGTTAACTTTGTGGAAGTAATCTCAAAATAAATGGACAACGGGCAGATCTCTCTTTTACCGATTGATCAACTTCAGCCCAACCCTCTCCAACCAAGAGGAGTAATCACTCCTGAATCTCTTTCCGAACTTATTGATTCCATCAAAACTCATGGCATCATCCAGCCTTTGGTGGTAGCTCATACCCCTGCAGGTTTTCAGATTATTGCCGGTGAGCGCAGATGGCGTGCTTCTCGCCTGGTAGGTCTTGCGCAGGTTCCTGTTCGTATTATCGAAACCACTCCTCAAGGGATGTTGGAAATGGCCATCGTAGAAAATGTCCAAAGAACAGACCTCAATCCTATCGATCGTGCCAACTCTTTCGAACGTTTGATTCAAGAATTCCGTTTGGGTAACTCTGATATTTGCAGTCGCATAGGTAAAAGCCCTGCTTACGTCAGCAATACTCTTCGTCTGCTCGAGCTCCCTGATGCCCTCAAGGACGGCTTGATCTCTGGAGTCATCACTGAAGGACACGCACGGGCTCTGGCAGCCATTCAAGACAAACAAGCCATGATTGAGGCATACAAGATAATACTTCGTGAAGGGGCTTCAGTCAGAAGGGCAGAGGAACTGGCTCGCAAGTTCAAAAAAAACATGCTCAAGCCCAAATCCCCCGATGGATTAAACTCCAAAAATGATTCCATTGATACCATGGCAGGAGAACTCGAAAAGTATATCGGCGAAAATGCCCATGTAAAAATGCGTCGTTCAAGGGTAGAGACTGCTATTCACATTGTTCTCAAAGGGAACCCTGATGAAACCGAAAGTCAGATTCAAAAAATATATGATTCTCTTACTGGAGGTCATACACAGGAAGTATTATCTGCTCCAGAGCCAACCTCGGAAACATCATATTCCGAGACGACAGATGATCCCGAAACCAAGAATTCATATTCAAACCCATTTGAGCCAATGATCGAGCAAGCAATGGGTATTGGCCAAGACACAGTCCCAAAAGACCCGGACAATTTCCAAGACTATTGAGCTAGTCGGCTTTCACTGGATTGGCCACTATCCCCACGACAGCTACAGGCCAATATCTAAAAAACACTCTCCCTACAATATTCCGATAAGGTACCGGGCCCCAATCTCGACTATCCGATGAGTGGTCACGGTTATCGCCAAAAGCCATCACGGTCCCCACAGGCACCACAAATGGCTCGCCATCATGAAGAAACTGACCTGGACTGGTAGTATATTCTCTGGGGAGGTAATACTCATCCAAAGCTTTATCATCAACATATACCTGACCACCCTTAAGCATGACTACTTGACCGGGGGTAGCAATTATCCGCTTTATAAAATCAAAATTCTCGTTGATAGGTGCCTTAAATACAATCACATCTCCGTATTTAGGCTGCCTAGTCTTATATGTGACTTTGTCTGTGAGCAAATATTCTTGATCCTTAAAGGTGGGAAACATAGAGCTTCCTTTCACTTGATGTGGCTGCATCAAAAACAGGTAAACCACTACAAAGACAGAAGCTGAAATGACAAAAGCCTCTACAAACTCATATATTATTCGGATTAGTTTCTTTAGGAAATACACAACTTAGTTTAAATTGTCTAGTATAATAATTCAAGCCTGGACTAGTTCTAAGATGGACTCGTAGCTCAGCTGGCTAGAGCGCTGCATTCACATTGCAGAGGTCGAAGGTTCAAGTCCTTCCGGGTCCACACTATATAAAGAATCCCTCCCTTGTGGGGGGATTCTTTATATAGAGACCAGTTGGGAGGACTTGAAAAGCGGAGACCGGCACGTGACGTGCGGGTCGAGCTGGGGTCGACGGTCTTGCGGAGCAAGAACCGGTGACCAAGTCCTGAGCAATCGAATCCCTCCCTTGTGGTAGCCATGACACACTATCCCATAACTTGACTTTTAGCCTATTTTGAGGTAGAATCCCCTAAATCAATCTGAGCCTAAAAACTCAGAATAAGTTCGTTCTTTCAAAAAGGAGTCTGCAAAATGGACATTCTGCGTAACATGGTTTGGCCAGTCAACATCGCGTTTCGCGCATTCAAACACATGGGGGACATCTTCCCCTTTGTGTTAGGTGTGCTCACGACCTTGATGGTCGTGGCTGTCACGGTCTCCGCCTCAGGTATTTTTTCCTCATACCTCTATTTAATCGCGGGATTTGCCTACTTGTTTGGCCTGCGAATCTATGTAATTACAAAGAAGGCGACGGAAAATTGGGAATTCCCGTACTCCCTGCTCACGAACGTGGCTGCAGCCATCGTCTGTGCAGTGGCGATTGCTGCAATCTTTTTCTATTGGCCTCACTAGGCCTAAAACCGGCGGGGTAACCCCGCCGGTTTTTTTAGATACCGTCGAGTGCTGAATAAAAAAGATACTCCGCGCTCATAAGCAGATCTGCTCGCAAATCAGTCTGGTTTGTGTTTAGAGAATTAACCTCAGTCATTTTTTCTGATGCAAATTCAAAGAGTACTGCAGCCATCGGTTTGTTACTCTTCGACACCTTTTTCATCACGTTTTCAGACAGTTTTGTTGTCCTGTTGGTATACAAGGTTACTGATGTCTGAGAGACAGCGCTCCTGTCGGAAAGCAATCTACCTGCCAAGCGGTCACAGGCATCCCATACATCTTTGACTGCATACAAATAATCAAAATTGTTTATTTTTGATGCTTTTTTAAACTCCAGTCTCAATGAGGTGCGCAGTAGCTTGATATATTTCAATCTCAAATTGACAGGGGTATTTTCATCATTCGCCAAGAGAAAGTATCGACTCTTGTCCCATGTAGGTGAATAAGTATTCAGCTCATTGCCTGCCACCGTCGCATTCCTTCTCTGTGTATTGCTATCAAGAGATACTCCCAGACTATCATTTGTTTGCTCTATTGTGTATCTGTCGATCTGATCATATTGCTCGATCTTCCCGTTTAGTATTTCCCATTCTTCATCATCGTCAACAATTCCGACGTGCAAACTGTAGCTCCCGGTTCCGTTCTCAATTACCCGAGCCGACATCTCATCTCCGTTGTATTGTGGTAGGAGAAAAAGCTTGTGTTCCGGCAGATATATCCCAAGATCACTGTTGCACAATGTCTCGGACTTATTGCATACCAGCAGATCTCCTGGAGATCTCAATATTACCGCCAGAAAATTATCTCTGTGGTCTGGTTCATGCACCTCAACCTTGGATATATCCAACCCCAATTCCTCAATGATTTTCTCCAAACCTTCTTTTTCATAAGCCAGTCCATTATGGTATTTGTTCAGCTCGATATGATTGGAAAAAGGACCAACTGCACTAGCTTTGATCACAGTTCCGTCACCATCGGTAAAAACAAACGGATTTTCAACTGTCGGCTTACCATCCTCCCAACGATCAAACAATCTGTCCAAGCCACTTCTCAGTGTTGTGTTCAAAATGTATTTAGTCTGACCTCCCACTCCCACCATGGCCTCTGTTACCAAATCTATCGTATCGAAACCACTATTCAGTGTGTTTAAGTATTCATTTTTTTGAGACAACTGGCTCCAGGGCTTCAGCACTCCATTTTGTCTGAGGAAATCATAAACTGGCAACAAATCCTTTATTCCTGGGGCTTGCTGTCTCAGAGTGTCAACCCTAGTATCTCCTGGCTTATTATTCAAGTGCACTCCCAACTCTAAAGCAGCTTTTTCCCACCACACATCTCCCCAGACACTCGCTCCTTCCCAAAGAGAGTACGTCTCCAGCAATCCCTGATGAGGGGACCCTATGGTAATAATCTTTTCGACCTTTGTTGTCCCGTGTTTCTGGGCGTATGCTCTGGACACCAGACCACCCATGCTATGACCCACCAGGTATACCTTATCTCCACTTTCCGGAGTCTTTGATTCAATAAAGTCAAAGAGGTCATCAGCGAGAAGATTAATATTTTTTCTCCAGTCATATCCGAAGACAAACAAATCCTGATTCTTCGTATATCCATTGTTTTCAATAGATTTGACTAATCCGTTATACAAATCCACGAACTCCGGAACTTCCCAGTTACCTTCATGACTACCATTCATAATCGCTCCAATATTCCAACTTGCCCCAAAACCAGGAACAATGATAATTTTTGATTTCTGATTGACTGTATCCTGAGTACTGATCTTAATATAATCAAGATCGTGAACAGGCCAGACTGTACTTGTGTGTGTTCTGTGAGGACTCCCAAAATATATATAACCGATTTTAAGATCAGAATTTTCTGACTCGAATATTTTTATGCCATCTTTGGAAACCGTATAAATACCATTGATATAAGTGAATTTGAATACATGCCAAGACGAATCATGTGTTTGGTTTACTTGTAGTCCATAGTTATCATGAATACATGACTCAGTATCTGTTGGGCAGGGGCGCGACACAGCATCATAACCTCCGGTTGCGTTAGGCCAAGTTACAAAAATAAAATCGTCTAAAACCATGTCGAGTTCAGAGTATGGCGGCAACTCCTTGTCTGAAAGAATAAAACCAGACCCAAAACCCCAAGAGAGCATTCGGTATTTTATCTCCACCGAAAAATCACCCAATCCAGCAAGGTCTTTCTTCAGCTTTAGAAAAGGCAGATCGTTATCTTTTACTGAAGATAATCTAAGAATGCCATTATCGCCCTCTTTAATGATCAGAGTCTCGTTTTTATTATCACTAACCTCCCAATTGGAAGCATCTAGTATGTCGAAATTATCACCAAAATATATATCATCACTCGCATAAACAGAGGATATTAAATAGAATAAGGGTAATGCAAGAGCTAGAAGGGCAAAAGGTATTTTTAAAAAAACCATACCTGAGATTAAATATCAGGTAAAAGTAACACAATGTCAATAGAAAATCATCTTATCAGTGTAATCGTAGTTACCTACAATTCTTCAAAGTATATCGAGAAATGCCTGAAAAGCATCATTGAATACTGGCCGTCTAATTATCAGAGAAAAATTATATTAATTGACAATAATTCGTCAGATCGAACGTTAGAGAAAGTAAGGCAATTCCGTAAGGGAAGTGTAAGTGTATATTGTCGAAAAAAGAATTATGGATTCGCCAAAAGTGTCAACTTAGGATTAAAAACGAGTCAAGAATCTAAATACTTTCTGTTAGTTAATCCTGACACAGAAGTCAAAAAAGGATCGATCGGTAACATGGTCTCAGAAATTGACAAGCACAATGCAGGTATATGTGGAGGGATGACTGTTGGTTTTGATGGAGAAAAGCTTGGCGATCATTTTAGAAAGATTGATATAAACATTGGATTGTTTGATTTTTCAAATCTAAGAAGATTAGCTCAAGATGATCGATGGCATAAGTATTTCTACTATGACGAAGGAAAGACAGGTAACGCTACAATTGAAGTAGATGGTGTGACAGGTGGATATATGATGATAGAGGCAAAGACGATAAAAGAAATAGGTTATTTGGACGAAAATTTTTATATGTACTTGGAAGATATGGATTATTGTTTGAGAGCGAGAAAAAGTGGGCTAAAAATTATATACACACCAAAATCAATCATCAGACATTATGGAGGTGGTAGCAGCGAGAATAAAACCAGAAGCAATAGCTTGGCATGGATTCATTCAAGGAGCTATTTCTTCTATAAACACTTTGGACTTTTTACTAATCTCATAATTCAGCCAGTATTTCTACTCGATTCTCTCTTCATTTTGCTCAAAGACTACATTCTACTTATATGAAAATCTCAATTGTTCGAGGCGCGTTCCTAGATCCATCCGAAATCCAAAACTACTCTCCTTTGAAGGGAGAATTTGATATTCAAGCCATATCATCAAAAAATCCTGTCTCCGACAAAGTAGATATTCCTCTCAAGAAACTTTGGTCTCCTTCTGATTTACCATTATTTCTTAATAAGATTCTGATCGGTCACGACAAGCTGTTTGGATTGTCGAAAGTAATCAAGGCTAGTGATGTTGTTCACGTCTCAAATATCTATTCCGGCTTTACACATCAGGTAATTATGGCTAAAAGAAGAGGGGAAATCAGAAAAATAGTCGCCACAGTAAGCGAAACTATACCCAATAACAATCTAAGAAAAAGAGGGAGTATGCAATCCATAAGATACGTTCATGAAAATATAGACAAATATATCGCAGTTACAAAAAAAGCTAAAGATGCTCTTATCAAAGAGGGTGTAAGTGAGGGGAAGGTCGAGGTTATCAGACTTGGTGTTGATTTGCATAGATTCAAACCAAGTCAAAAAAAGGACAATAAAAGAATTGTTCGCATTCTTTGTGTGGCGCAACTCATTCCGGAAAAAGGGATTTTGGATCTTGTGGAAGCCTTTTATGAAATATATAAAAACAACAAGAATATCTGGCTCACCTTCGTAGGCGATGGTCCACTCAAATCAGACCTCAAAGGATATAAAAATATATCCTTAAAAACGATTCCATATAACCAAATTCATAGAGAATATCAATCGTCAGACATATACTGCCTTCCCAGCAGAGTGACAAAAAACTGGGAGGAAAAATATGCGATGTCTCTTGTAGAATCCATGGCTTCTGGTCTGCCAATTATCACCTCGGATTCTGGTGGATCATCAGATATTTGTGGCACATCAGCGCTTTATATCAAGCCTGGGAACGTCATCGATCTTCAAAAGAAACTCGAGTATTTGATAACCAACCCCGACATCAGAAAAAGCATGGGGAAAGCATCTCGCGCACTAGCCGAAAAAGAGTGCGACAGAATCAAAATAGCTAAGCGGATAGGAGAAGTCTACAAAAGTTTAATTTACCGGTAGGGGAACCAGGGGACGTGCTCTATCCTTTATGAAGTGATAAACCATTCTTAGAATATATATCGGATGTTTGATCATGTCGACGATGTGTCTCTTTCTTTGCAAGGACTTAAACATTAGAATCAGCTTATATAACTCATCTCTAGTTAGTGTATCGGACAAAATAATGGCATCCTGGTGATTATCCAAAAACTCCACGTTCAGAGTACTCCAATCCATTTGCTCGTTCACGAAACCTCTCTCTTTGGCATATTCCCAGACAGGTGTCCCGGGTAAGGGTGTGAGCACACAGATAACAAAACCACGCAGTTTACTGTCTTTGATGAATTTAAATGTCTGAAGTATCTCTTCGCGAGTTTCTGTCGGAGAACCTATGATAAATGAGGCGCTGGGTTCAATGCCGTATTTCTTGAAAAGACGAACCGCCTTTATGTGGTTTTTGATATTTATATTGTGACCTTTAAGGTAATCAAGTATTCTGGGAGTACCGGACTCCAACCCCATCGAAACTCCTTTTACATTCAGCCTTTTGAGCAACCTTACCATACTGTCATCAATCAGATTAGACCGCACCGCACAATTAAAGGTTAGCTTTCCCAGCAGACCCTCTTTCTTGAGCAGTCTGACAATCTCCTTGATTCTCTCCTTGCTCACAATAAATAAATCATCCCAAAAATCAATTTCTCTCACTCCAAAATTGTTATATAGATATTTGATCTCCTCCACCACATATTTTGCCGAAAAAAATCTCGTACTATTCCAGAAACGGGATGAGGCGCAAAATACACATCGATATGGACAACCTCGGGAAGAAAACACATGGGTACACTTCTCAATTTTCATCAAATCTCTCGCAGGTCGAGGTATCTTATCCATGTTAGCAATGGGCGGTCTTTTCTCCGTTTGGATGATCTTGTCATCTTTTCAAAAAGCTACCCCTTTGAGCTTCATCAAATCACTTTTTACAAATCTCTTTTTCTTAAGGAATATTGCCATCAATTCTTTGATTGCTTCCTCGCCCTCTCCAATCACTGCCACATCCATGTCTTTTGTCAAGCTCGCAGGTAACACTGATATATGAGTCCCGCCTACCAGTACTGGGATTCGTCGTTTCTTTGCCATCTTTGCATAACGCATTGCATAGTTAAAATTTTGAGATACCGAGGTAATGCCTACAATATCCGGCTTATACTCTCGAATTTCTGTGGCTACATCTCTGTCAACGATCTTGTAATCGATTGCGTCACCATATTTACTTCTAAGTGAGCTCACTAGATATCCCAAGCTCAGTGGGGGTAGCATTGTTTGCAAAGATTTGGAAACGTCGATCGCATTTATGAGTAGTAACTTGGTTTTCATTCAAGTTCCAATTTTACCTTATGACGCTCAATCTGGTTTATAATAAACTTGAGCTTAATACCTCGATAATTATGTCTATCAAAAGCAGTCTGATCAAAAATACAGGTATCAATCTCGCAGGGTATTTTTATCTTCTGGTTGCCAGTTTTTTCTCGATCTCCGTTCTTCTGGGCAATCTCGGACGTGATATTTTTGGAGTTTATATTTTCTTGGCCTCATTCATCTCGCTTGCATCTGTTTTTGATTTTGGTATCTCCAACGCGGTAGTTAGAAGGCTGTCCCTTCCTGGCACTACTCAAGCAGAAAAAGTCAAAACATGGAAGACCTCCTTCGCTATTTTCTCATATCTTTCCCTAACACTATCGCTCATCATATTTGGATTGCTTCAGTATTTGTCCGGTAGCATGGCTGTCTTCTCTCACCTGGATAAAGGAGTGCTTTTTTGGTCAACTTGTGTACTCTCAGTTATCGTTTTCATCAATCATTTGAATACTCATTTTCTCACTCTGCCACAAGCGCAACAGCGGTTTGACATATTCAATTCAAAAACTATTCTGGTCGGATCAGCCAACACCATAATATCTGCCATTGTGTCGGGCTTTTTTCCCAATGTAGCCGTTCTCTTTTTTGTCCAGCTCATGTTTCACCTTCTCACTTTATCTTTCCTGATTATTTACTCTCGCAGACACTTCTCCGGGTCAGACTTCGGCCCATCCTACAACAAGAAAGAAGGAAAAGAATTGTTTTCATTCGGACTTAAAAATTTTGTTGCCACTCTGGCCGGACAGGCAGAAGCCCAAATTAGCAATTTCATACTTGGAGCGATGGTATCGGCTCGGGCAATTACCTCTTTCAATATCCCTCAGAATATCGTCGCCAAGGGAGCAGGCGTCGTCTCCCAATTCGCCCAGGTATTCTTTCCTCTCAGTGCCTCTCTCTTGGAAAAAGACAGGATCAAGAAATTAAAGTCCCTGGTCTTAGGCGTAGAGTCTCTGACGCTCATGGGAGGAGTGTTGGCTGTGATCCTCTCATTCACTATCGGAGAGCCCTTCCTACTCTGGTGGCTAAAAGACGAGATCGTTGTTCAATCTGCCTACCCTGTCCTCAGGATTTTAAGTTTCTACTTCCTTCTGGTTTCTCTCACTCCAGTCCCAACTGCTCTAGTTCAAGGGTTAAACAAACCACAAGTTCCGTCATTTTTTGGAGCGCTTACTGTGACATTGGAAGTTATCGCTGCACTGGTGTTGGTTCCCAAGCTGGGAGTCATCGGCATGGCCTATGCATTCCTCTTTAGTGTCATTATCACCGTCCCCAGCTTCTTAATTGTCACCTGGATACTACTTCAGCGGGAGATAAAAAAACTAACTCAGTCGGACGACTCTATTTCTTACGTTTCGCCGGTTTTGCCACCACAATAAATTGATGGGAAAACAGGTTGGGCAGCATCTCTGTTATCTTGTATTGCCATGAATAGGGAAGTCGGTCAGTAATTTTGTACAGAAACGGGACTTTGCACATCCCATTCGTGGGTATAAGTTTCGTCATCGAATAACCATTTCCCTTAATAAGTTTCTTTAGGCTATCACCGGTATAAAAATGGACATGGGTTTTGTCCATTATGCCTGTGTTTGTATAATTGAAGTCTCCTCTCAAGAGCATCCACCTAATCGAGGCATGTGCAATATTGGGGGTAGACAAGATCATTACCCCATCTTTTTTAAGATAGCTCTTGATAGTTTCCAGTATCACCTCCGGGTGATTCAGATGTTCGATAACATCCAATAGGATTACAACGTCAAATGATTTTTTGGGGAAAGGTAGACTATCGCACTTATCCAAATCCCTGACGATTACCTGTTTGCAGTATTTCTTGGCCTTCTGTGCTGCTTCTTTGTCACCATCTACTCCCCAGGTTTCGCAGTCTTTTCTCGACAACTCTTTGGCAAAATATCCGGTGGCACAACCTACATCGAGAACCTTACTACCTGAGTCAATCAGGTCAAAAACCAATCTATGAGATTCAAATTCGTTATGGTTAAACTGGTCGTATTTGTACTTCATCTGTCTAGAAAAATTCTATCTCTTCTCTGTATCCCATCTCCATCAAGCCCCTTAGAGCAAAGCCAATAGCATCCTTTATTCGATGTTGAAACGGTTTATATACGGAAATTCTTCCTTTTTGGGATATCAAATTCCGTTTTATATCCGCCAGTAAAAACTTGAAATTTTTCCTGGTACCCACAAAACATACTGTACGAGGATTAAGTTTTACTTCATTCAGAAAGGGTGGAGATATACTCACCACAAAATTATTCTTCAAACCAGAGAAGAGGGCCTTTAGTCCATAAGGCGTATATCGGAAAAAGTCTGATGGGTGCATATGAATAGGGAAATTTTGAATAGTGGATACAATAGCTACTCCGTCTTTACCCAACACTCTTTGTATCTCATCTGCTACCAACCACGGTTTCTCTGCATGTTCAAATGTCTCCAAACATATCACCAAATCAAACTCTCCATCTTTGAAGGGAAGTTTCTCGGCATTCACTACCTTATCCACTCCGGGTCCTTTCTGCATATCCACACCAATGTACTCACTTTTTGGCAATAGACTTCTCAGGTTTGCCAAACGTTTTTGATTTTTTGCCTGCCGAGATCCAATCTCCAACACCTTAACAGGTTTTGGTAGCGTTTCCAGAATAATTCTTACAGTTTCTTTAAGAGGTTTCGTCATTTACGATATGATATAACAGATGACTCCCAAGCTCACGTCTATTATTCTAAACTATAGAAATTCTTCCGATACTCTTGGCTGCCTAAAATCTCTCCAATCTGCTGATTTAGGAAAGAATATGAACTATCTCATCGTAGATAATTCAGCCGATGGAGGGGAGTCTGCCATAGAAATAAGGGAAGCGGCTCCGGAAATCGATCTCATCATCAACAAGGAAAATCTAGGCTTTGCCGGAGGCAACAATATTGGAATAAAAAAAGCCATAGCCAAAGGGGCGCACTATGTATTGATCATCAACCCGGACGTCAGAGTGGGGAAAAACTTTTTTAAACCACTTCTCAGTCACTTCTCGGATACTCGAATAGGTATTGTGGCTCCGGCCATAAAACATTCACAAAAAAACAAAGTAGTCTATGGACTAGAGGGGAAAGTGGATTGGACTCTGGCCAAACCGGAACACCGCAACCTAAGTCAAATCAAAGAGAATAACCCCGTAAAATCACAGTTCGTCACTTTTGCCTGTGTCATCATCGCCACCAAAGCATTCAAAAAAGCCGGCCTCCTGGACGACGGTTACTTTATGTATTTTGAGGATGTCGATTATTGCCTTACGGCTCACAAGTCGGGGTACGACATCATCCTTGACCCCACTGTCTTGGTTACTCATCGCACATCGAGCTCTTTCAAAAGTCCAACAGGGAAACTTCCCATTAGTTTCAAAAGCCACCTCAGATTCATCTTCAAATGGCTGAAGTGGCCGGACTTGATACGACCACTTATATACGCAGTCACTCTATATCCATATCTCTATCTACTTTGGTCTTACCATTCGCTAAAATATAGAGCTAGATGAGATATACAAGATTAGATGGTCTTCGGGGTTTACTTGCCGTGCTGGTGGCTCTTAATCATTCTTTTATGATTCTGGCTATTCCTGTCTTTGCCAATATCTGGGGGCAAGATATTTTCCACTTCACCTCTGTCCAAAGCAAACTCCAGCAACTATCCATGCTCATAGGCAACGGGGGATTGGCAGTTAGCATATTTTTTGTTCTTTCGGGATTTGTCCTGGCACAGTCATCCAAAAGCTGGGATTTCTCTCTGCCTCAAATACTCACCTTTTATATTCGCCGCTTTCTCAGGCTATATCCGGTTTATCTTTTTCTTATCATCGTCTCTGCACTCTACATGTGGTCTGGTTTTGTCTACAAGATCTATCCCGCAGCTTCCTCATGGTTTCATTGGTGGATGCAGTTTGACATGACCCTCAAGGAGCTGTTGCTCAATGCCACTTTTGTCCATACTTATCTTGGAGGAGTCACCTGGACACTTAGGGTCATCCTTTTGGCATCACTCCTGTTCCCGCCGATGATGTATTTGTCAAAAAAAGCCAGTCTTGGTATAAATATTTTGGTTTTTTTCCTACTTGCCTGGGGCAGCTTCAAGCTCTTGGACTTTCCCGGTTTCAATGACCTGCGTTTTACCTATATGTTTTTCTTGGGCTCCATCCTTCCTAGGTTTAAAGAAAAATTCGAAATGAAAATACCCTCCATCATTATTCTTCTCCTAATCCCTCTCACAGTTTACGTACTCAATTTCAGATATCAAAACGAGATTCACCTGGCCGGCTTGGTCGAGAGTGTCTATGCATTCCTCATTCTGGGATTAATGTCCTACAACAAGCTCAGAATTTTTGACTTTTTGGACACCAAGATCTTTCAGTTTTTGGGGAAAATCTCATATAGTCTCTACCTGGTTCATTTCACCGTCCTGTATATCTTTGCCAAATATGCCCTGGAATATATTTCTCCAAATCTAATGTCAGCCAATTACTTCTTGTCACACACAATTTTCTTCCTCGTTACGACCGTCCTGGCGATTGGTGTCTCGGTGCTTGTATATAGATACTTAGAGACTCCCGCTCTTGCTCTCAGCAAACGGGTGAAAATAAACCAATCATGAAACTGACAGTAGCCATCATTTGCCAAACACCACCAGGGGAGAGACTGCTCTCCTCTTGCCAATTTGCCGATGAAATCGTCATAATCATCGACGCAATCAAAGGCAAAGATATATCCAAAGGAAAAACCAAAGTCTACTATCGCAGCCTAGACCAAGACTTTGCGGCTCAGAGGAATTTTGCGCTTAGCAAAGCGAAAGGGGAGTGGGTCCTGTTTGTCGATACCGATGAAATAATCTCAACTGAACTAATCAGAGAAATACAAGAAAAGATCAAACACAATAAACCTGTTGCATATTTCATCCCCAGGAAAGATTTGGTTTTCCATCAGGTACTAAAACACGGTGAATCGGGAAATATCAAAATCATCAGACTGGCGCAAAAAAATGCGGGCAAATTTGTCAGACCGGTTCACGAAGTTTGGAAAATTAAGGGCAGGGTGGGGGAGCTCTCCTCACCGCTTTACCACACTAAAGACAATTTGGTTTCCGGTTTCCTACCTAGGATGACACAATACAGTCAATTGGATGCTCCTGTCCTCTCCAAGGAAAACAAACCCTTCTCCGCTCTTAGATTATTTATCAATCCCCTATTCATATTTAAATTAAATTATGTCTTAAGGGGAGGTATCCTGGACGGCTATCCTGGATTATTCCAAGCCTATCTGATGAGTGTCCAGTCTTTAACGGTTAGAGTTTTTCAATGGAAAAACAAAAATTAATTTTTCGCATTGCAGTCTTTATCTTTATCTGCCTTGCATTTCTTAATCTGCTCACAGTGTTTACACCGGAAATCGGTTTTGATGCTCTTTGGTATCATCTGACTCTTCCCAAGCTCTGGCTCTTCAAGCACCAGTGGTATTTCCCCGGGGGATTGCTCTACTATTCCGTCATGCCCCGCCTGTCGGAGCTTCTGTTTATTCCCCTGGTATCGGTATCAGGTTACATCGGCCCAAAATTGCTTCAATTCTTTGCCGGATTGGGCACTGCATATCTGATTTTCTCTATCAGCCGTTTTCTCAAACTTGATAAATTCTATAGTGTTATGGCTGCCTTCTCCTTTTACATCACTTGGCTGGTCAGTTGGCAATCGGGTAGTGCATATATCGATCTGATTCGCACCTTTTTGGAAGTAGCAGCTCTGTATCTTCTCTTAAAGGGAAAGTGGATGAAAGGATCTCTCTTTCTTGGTCTGGCAATCGGCACCAAATGGCTCTCGCTGGGTACTCTGGCCATCTTCTCCATTGTCTTCGGTCCTCAAATTATTTTTCCCGCTCTCATCGTCGCCTCACCCTGGTTTATCATCGCTTATTACTTCACCCACAATCCTGTCTACCCTCTTTTTGAGCCATTTTTATCTCACACACTACCTTCTCTCAGTGTGATTCCCAAGATTCTTCTATCACCCCTGCTTGCCACCAAACCGGTCGACGATTTCCTCACTCCCTTAGCCGGTATATTTATCGTTTTCGCTCTTATTAGCTTCTTCAAGTATTCCGGCAACATCAAAAAGATATCTCTCATCGCCATACTGGGGGTAATATTCTCCACCATACTAAATCCTCCCTCAAGTAGATTCCTCTTGCCGTATCTGCCTGCCATCTGTATCTCCTCCATGTATTTACTCTCCCGTCAAAAACCGCTCTTCAAAGAAATATCGAGCTACCTCCTCCTTGGCTCGTTTGTTTTCACCCTCGCGCTCCGCTTGATAGCCATAAACAAATACCTTCCGTTTTTGCTGGGACGGGAGTCACAAAACGAATTTCTCACCAGCATCAGTCACAAACTCCCCGAAACCTTTATAGATTCCGACTCATTTATAACAGACAATCTCAAAGGCAAAAAAATCCTCATCGACAAACTCCACAATCTCTATTATTTCCCTTATGATTTTGACCACACTTCTTGGAGTACGGACAAAAGGGGATATGATTATCTCATCACCACAGGTGAGGTAGGTAACTCAAATATGGAATTAATTCACGCAAACGAGATCGGAATTCAGATATTCAAATACATAAAATGACAGATTTATTTATCAAGTTCACCCTCCTGGTCTGGCCATTCGGTCATTTCTTAAGTGCCAGGGTGGGGGAGTCATCCATCATTCCCCTACTCGATATATTAGCTTTGGCTACCCTACTCTCATCACTTCCCAAGATATTAAGATCCAAAAAAATCATTACAAAAGACGCACTTTTCCGCCCCATTATTGTCTTTTTGGCCATTTCCGCACTATCTCTGTTGATAAGGATTCCTGAGTTGGGGATTGCGGAAATACTCAAGTCCTCTCTCTATCTCCTCCGTCTGGTAGCGTACTTCTGTCTCTACTTTACCTTTCGTGTCTACCCGGTCAGAAAATACCTGGACTACGTCAAACTTGCGGCACTCCTATTCGTAGTCTTTGGTATGATCCAATACCTATTCTCTCCCAACATGAGCTTCATTCAGTACATAGGCTTTGATGATCATTTTTACCGTTTGATAGGGACACTCTTAGACCCAAACTACACAGGTGCACTTCTCTCCGCCTTCTCGGTATTATTTCTGGCGCAAAATCAATTCAAATTAAGCTTGGCCATTTTGATACCTTTAGCTTTTACTTTTTCCAGAGCCTCCTATCTTTCCTTCTTGATACCCGCGCTCATATTCTCGATCACCAAGAAAAAATATCTCCTTTTTGTTCTACCCATTTTTCTGGCGCTAGCCATCTTCATCGCTCCCAAACCTTTTGGTGAGGGTGTAAATTTGTTCCGCACTTTCTCCATCACTTCCAGACTGGGTAGTGTCCAGCAGGGACTATCGCTATTCGCTCATCGTCCAATATTGGGTTGGGGATACAACACTCTTACCTCGGAAAGCGGTCGGGTAGGGATAGACAATAGTTTCATTTTTCTCCTCGCTACCACTGGGTTAGCCGGTTTGGTATCTTTCCTCTATCTTCTCCGTGAAGCTTTCTGGCGCAAATCACCTGCCATAAAACTTTCAGTGCTTTCTATCCTGGTTCACTCACTTTTCAACAACACCATCTTCCTCCCTTGGGTACTCTCCTACCTAATCCTGCTGATGGTTATTGATGAAATATAATCTTCATCTCTTCTTCATCTCTGTTTCCCGCCCTATCGGTAGCAGTCACTACGATTTTATTTTCACCGTCGGATAGCATCAGTTTGTAGCTGAATACCCCACCACTTTCTATCATTGTGAAAGAGTTATTCACCAATACCTGGGCATCTTCTTTGTTTACCTTACCCTTTATCTCTACAGTTTGTTTGTTTTTACCAAACAACTCAGTCCTATCAGTGGGAGATTCTATGATCACGACCACGGGTTTGTTGTCGTAAGTAATCAGAGAAATAGGGGATTGGTTTATGTTTCCGGATGCGTCTTTTGCACTCACCCCAATTCTGTTTTCTCCCAATATCAAGGTAGCATCATCAAAATTGAAGAAGCCGGTCTTGTCCGCCAAGTCGGATGCTTCCACTACATCATTTATCAAGAGCGTCACTTCGGCCTCTGCTTCCGTGTAACCTTCCACCCTCACCCTGGCGCTATTTGTAGCCTCAGGCAGAGCAGAGATAGCCGGTTGCTGCGGTGGGATAATATCGTTTCCATTGATAAGAGACTCTCTTCTTTCCGGTCCGGATATGGTATTTATCATCCATGGTACCCCCCACTTAAACATAACCACCACAAAAATTATAGACAACAGAATATAGAATCTCGATCTGTTTCTCTCTTTTGATACGCGATACTGTCCTGACATGTACATTTAGTATAATTACTAAGTTCCTTTAAGTATACCAAGCGGGATTAGTATATCGGTATTATGCATCCTTCCCAAGGATGAGAGGCCGGTCCGACTCCGGTATCCCGCTCAAAAATAGTAGAAACATACAAAAAGATTAGTGAACACAAAGAAGCCAAAAGTGTATTTAGCTGGACAACCGGACGAATACGAGAACAATTGGAAGAAAGAATTTAAAAAACTAGAGAACTTTGAATTTTACGATTGGGAATCTGATTCTGACCAAACATCTCCAGACACATTTTTCCTTGATGATTTAAAGGCTGTAAAAAATTCAGACATATTAGTGGCAAATCCGGGAATGGCTCCCTCTGAAGCCACTTGGGTGGAAATTGGATACTTTTTAGCCAACAACACCAAAAATCCTGGTGACAGTTGCAGCAGACTTATTGTAGTTTGGAAAAATGAGAGATTACCAATGTGGTCGATTGAGTTTATTAAGAAAGCAGGAAAAGTTGTTTGCTCAGTCGAAATGGCTATTGAAGAATTGAAAAAACATTGTAATTAATCTTTTCAAAGAGGAGACAGATCCAAAGTAGATTAAACACTCATGGACATAGAAAAATTCCAACAAGCCATAATACTATCTGGTAGAAAAGATACCTCAGCTACCCCGGACAATTGGGTCGAGGAAAATCCAACACTTGGTCACTGTGCAGTTATCTCCCTTCTGGCACAGGAGATATTTGGTGGAGAATTGCTAAGAGCCTCTCTTGAGGGTACAGAATTTGCCTATGCCAAATCGCATTACTGGAATCTACTTCCTGATGGAACAGAAGTAGATTTTTCTGCCCCTCAGTTTGAGGGAAGAAGACCCTATTTGATAGGAGAAGTCAGGGCTCGCGAATACCTGCTCTCAAATGGACAAACCAAACTGAGATACGAGATGTTAAAAGAAGCATTCTTGCTAAATAATGACGAAGCTTAGGCTCAGTCATCTAATATCACTTTGTTGTCTGGAATGCTTGGATAACGAACCCCTATAAGTGTCAACTCTTCAAAAACCTCAATTATTTTATCTGGCGTATTGTTAGGTATGGCGAAGTAGTCACCCTGCTTCACTTCAAGTATTTCATCTCCTATTTTAAAAGATGCTTTTCCTGTGAGTATTAAAATATATTCCCTTCCTTGGGGATGTTTATGGAGTTTGTCTTCAGCAACTCCTCTGGGAAATGATTTGAAGCAAATCTCAATATTTTTATCTTTGAACTGGCTTCCTTCTGGGAAAAATTGTCCAACTAACCAGCCTCTCATAGTCGACTGCTGCTCCGTAATATTTCCTATTTTTACTTTATTCATTAGTCCTTATTCAAGACGGAGACAATCTCGTCAACGACTTTGTCAAGCTTGTCTTTTCTGTTTATTGCTACAAATTGGGCGTCCTTAATATATGCGGCGTCCATTCGTGATTGCTCAATTCTCTTCTCTATGGTGGTACTGTCTTCTCCTCGGTGCACCAATCTTTGTCGCAGATCTTCGTATGACTCGGGTACGATGAAAAAATAATACAAAGAAACATTTGCAAACAACCCTTCCTCTCTTCTCCACTTGTCCAAAAACACTCTGGCTCCAACAGGATCAACTCTCATAAGAGGTATTCGATTTTCCTCAATCACCTCACTCAGTACGCTTTGGCTGGTACAGTAATAATTTCCCGCATATTCCACATATTCCATGGCGTCTCCACTGCGAATTTTTTCTTTTATCTCATCAAGGGAGAGTCGAATATATGGGTCATCCACTTCCGATTCGCCAGGTCGCCTTTCTCTTGTGGTACAGGTTTTCACCCTTTGTGTTTGGGGGATTTTTTCATGAATACTATCCAGTACGCTGTCTTTCCCCGCGCCTGACAGTCCACTAATCAATATTATTTTGCCACTCTTTTTACCAAGACTATCTTCCAATTCTTCAATATTGGTAGAAACCCCAATTATGTTTGGGGAAATTACATCAAGTTCATGGTCTTCGTCCATCGACACCGAGAGAAAATCCGGTATTTGCATATTCACAGTATACCGAATTCATCCGCTCTTACCACATCTCTATGATAATATGTAATAAAAGATACAAATGAAAATATTCAGGATAATTATCTTGGTTCTTGTAGTCGGTTTGGCGATGAAAATAAGTCTGGGAAAAACAAAAGGTCAAACTCATAGCAGAATTGGACCTCCCAACTATCTCAATTTCACTCATGAGTCGTTTGACTCTTTGGCCGGAAATACCAGAGCCATATGTTTTATGTCCGACTGGAACGTTTATGACGAGAAAGTAGATCTGGAAATCAGGTCATCTGATAAGAGAATTCCACAAGACGTAGTCATATTCAGAGCCGATTTTGATACCGAATATGAACTGAAGAAAAAATATTCTATAGACATAAAGCACGAATGCCTAATTTTTGACAAGCAAGGCAGTATCACCAAGCGTGTCAATCCGGAAAAAATTCTCTCAACGCTTAGCTTACAATAGACCTCGTGAGCGAGATCAAATACACCATTACCCGTTCCCGGCGCCGGCTAACCAGCACCACCATTTCTATTGGCCCAAGGGGTGTCGTAGTTAGCGCTCCATTTTGGATGCCTGCCTGGGCAATCAAAAATTTTGTTGAAGAAAAAAGAGATTGGATAGAGGCTCAACTCAAAAAACACCCCCCGCGCACAAAGGAAGTAAAGAAATATTTGGACGGGGATAAAATACTATTTCTTGGTAGCCAACACTCACTTAGAATCATCACCACAACCACTCCGGGCAGAACCCAGATATCACTGGAAGGGCAATGCCTCACCGTCTCGATTTCCGATCACTTCGGTGAAGCACAGAGGACAGAAGAGGTAAAAAAATCCCTCTCTCGATGGTTCCTAGAAAAGGGAATAGAGGAGATTACTCAAAAAGTGAATCTTTACTCGGAAAAACTTGGAGTCTCATACGCCAAAATTACACTAAAAAACGTATCCTCCATCTGGGGGAGTTGTTCTGCCAGAAATAATTTGAATTTCAACCAACACCTGATAATGGCACCGCACGAAGTGATAGATTATGTGGTAATTCACGAAGTGTGCCACTTGGTACACAGAGACCATAGCAGTAGATTTTGGGGTCTAGTGCGAAGTCTTGATCTTGATTACAAAAAACATCGCCTTTGGTTGAGACAGAATCAGTATTTGCTATCTTTCTGAAGGCACGGGTCTAGACTCGGGATGTACCCGAATCCACTGACTGAGGAAATAAAACAAACTGGCTGCCACAAATGCCAACACGCTTCCAAAAATAAATGGCGTGGAAGGGGATATAGCTGTCCACATCACTCCTGCCAGGAAAGACGCCAGAAAAGCAGCCGTGCCAATGGTGACTTGATATATCCCAAAAGCAGAAGCAGCAATCTCGTGGGGGATCAAACGTGACAGATAAGCTTTTCCCACTCCTTCGGTCAGTGCCATAAAGAGACCATAAACAGGGAACAACAACCACACCACATTGCTGTCACGAGCCATACCAAACACCAGATAAACATAGGAAAACACTAGATATCCAAAGAACAAAACTCTCTTCGGACCAATTTTGTCTGCCATTATTCCCGCCGGTATCGAAAAGACAGAGCTGGTTATGTTTAGCATGACATAGGCCAACATGGTCAAGCTCACTGATAGTCCCAAGTTTTGTGCCCGCAAAATCATAAATGCCGTCGAACTGTTTCCGAGGGCAAAAATAAAACTAATAAACAGAAACAGCTTGAAAGAAGTGTTTGCCTTTCTCCATTCAAAACGTATCCCCCGCAAATCAAGTGACGACTTTTTCTTCTCACTCAGGAAAAAGAGCAATGTCATGGCCACGGCGCTGGGAATAAAAGCCCAAAAAAATACTTGTCGATAATTCCCGTTCAGTACCTGGAGCAGGATAATGGCTAAAAATGGGCCGATGATGGCTCCAACATTATCAAGAGTCCTATGGAAACCAAACACTCTTCCACGGTCCGATTTTTCTGTGCTTTCGATAATCAGAGCGTCTCTAGCCGTCGTCCTCACACCCTTACCAAGCCTGTTGGTAATTCTGCTGACAAGCACAGTTGGCCAGGTGAATGAGACAGCCAAAATAAATTTGGAAATCGTAGACAAACCATACCCTGCTACCACAAACGGCTTCCTCCTCTGGTATTTATCGGAGACAAATCCCGACAGTGCCATAAAGAAATTAGCTGATGCATCGGCTATTCCCTCGATTAATCCAACAATCGACGCTGGTGCACCCAAGACACTAGTTAGAAATATCGGAACAAGAGGGTAAACAGTTTCCGAAGAAAGATCGTTTAGCAAACTTACTACACCCATAATCCACACATTCTTGGACAGACCCCATTTTGATTTTTTGTCTCCCATACAGACTTCAGTTTACCAAGATTAATCCAAGTCTTCACTCATACTCATTCCATCGCCCAACTCAACATCAATCTCTTCACCTTGAGTAATCAGGTACTTACCCTTACCGGTTTTGATCAATCTATATCTCCACTCTGCGTAAAGATCTTTGTTGGCTCCACATACCAAACGGATAAGAGAGTTTGCACTTTTAAGCACTTCTACCAATTCTGACTCAGAGGTAGACTCATCTATTTCTCTGATCTCCTCTTCTGCATTTGCCAGAGCAGTCATCAAAATATCATCTACTGTTTCAGCAAAAACCCCGAGTCTGTCCTCTTCGTTTCTCATCCGTGAATCCAATTATACTGTAATCATGCATCTCAAAAACAAGTCGCGTACAACTCTTCTCTCTGACGACTGCAAAATAGCCTCAAGCCTTACAGACAGGACCCTAGGGCTGCTAAGGCCAAGCAATCCAAAGGCGCTCATATTTATTACCCATTTTGGAATTCATACTTTTTTTCTAACTAAACCAATCGATATTTTGGTTCTAAACAAGAAATGGGAGGTGGTCAAGAAAGCTGAAAATTTACCTCCATATAGATTTTTCTTCTACAATCCGGTTTATAGTACTGTTATCGAATTGCCCGGAGGAACACTTAAACGAAGTGGAACTTCTCTGAGTGATAAAATTTATATTGCATGAGAAAGATATATCTACTACTCATCCCGTTTGTTGCTCTGGCTATTTTTGCCCGCAACATTCCTTTTTTTAGTTTTGATCTGACTATCACTCAATACGTCCAAAATTTCCATACCTCCGTCTTTGATCTTCTGATGAAAGCCGTAAGCTCTGTAGGATACGGTCGCATTATGCCCTTCGCGCTAGTTTCTCTGGTTACCATCATTAGCTTTCTTAATTTAAAAATCGAGGCTCTATATCTGCTCGTCTCCAGTGTCACTTCATTTATGGCAGGAAGCCTCACCAAGCTATTAGTCGACCGACCTCGTCCCGGCTCTGACATAGTAGCAATTTACAAAGAGTTTGCCGACAATAGTTTTCCTAGCTCTCACACTCTTACCTATACTGTCATTTTTGGTTTTCTCATTTATGTTGCGGCCACGAAACTAAAACCCTCCTGGCAAAAATACACCATTCTTGGAATATCATCATTCTTGGTAGCCACCATCGGTTTATCTCGGATTTATCTTGGAGCCCACTGGGCCAGTGATGTGCTTGGTGGTTACTTGTTGGGTGGTTTTTGGCTGCTTCTTACTGTTAATATCTATCAAGCTCATGTCCAAAGATAAATTCACTGCTACCTGGGTCTCGCACTCGTCCATGTCGGACTATATCAAGTGTCCACGGGCATACTTCCTCAAAAACGTCTACAAAGATCCCAAATCAGGTCACAAGATTCAGATAATGAGTCCTGCCCTCGCTCTTGGTAGCGCAGTCCACGAAGTAGTAGAAAATCTATCGGTAGTACCCACCCAAGAAAGATTTGCCGACTCCCTGGTGCTACGCTTCGAAAAGATTTGGGACAACTTTACCGGCAAAAGAGGGGGCTTCCTCAATGAAGAGCAAGAATTTTATTTCAAGGAGAGGGGTAAGACTATGCTCCGAAGGATCATGGACAACCCGGGCCCTCTAAAAAACAAAGCCGTAAAAATCAATCAAGATTTGCCTTTCTATTGGTTGTCCGAAGACGATAATATTATTCTTTGTGGCAAGATAGACTGGCTTGAATACTATCCCGAGACAGACTCAGTCCACATTATTGATTTCAAGACTAGCAAAAAAGAGGAAGACAAAGAGTCGATGCAGCTACCCATTTACCTCCTTCTAGTAAACAATTGCCAAAAGAGAAAAGTGGACAAGGCCAGCTATTGGTATCTTGAGCTAAACAATGAGCCGGTCGAAAAGGCACTACCTGATACCGTCACCGCTCAAGAAAATATTCTCAAGTTGGCTCGTCAAATTAAACTGGCCAGGAAGCTGGAGAAATATTCTTGCCCCAACGGCGTCAACGGCTGCCCCGCTTGTTCTCCATTTGAAGCCATTCTTCGCGGAGAAGGGGAGTCGGTGGGATCAAGTCACAACAGACAAGATGTATATATCCTTCCCTTTGAGGAGGAGTCGGAAGAAGACAGTATCATTCTCTAATATGAAACGGTTCACTGTCTCAGTCAAAACCAAGAAGCCACAAGCTCTGGTAGAAGTACTCGATCCACAAAATCTAATAGTTTCGGTAAAATCCCCACCACTGGATGGTAGAGCCAATGCCGCTGTCATTATCGCCCTTGCCCAACACTTCAATCTGTCACCCAACAAAATAAATATTGTCTCAGGCTTTACAAACAAAATTAAGATTATCGAGATCGACGACTAACACGAATCACTTTTTTCGGCTTGAGGAAAAAATGAAGCAGGATACCAATCAATACCAAAGACAGGATAATGTTCAGTGATACATAGATTAATATCGGGGGCATCTGATCTGATATGTGTTTGAGAAGAGAACTTTTGCTCGCTTCTACAACCAAATAGAACGGATATTCACCCACTTTAGCCACAGAAACCACCTCATCCATTTTATCTTTCTCGTCGTATGCCTCTACCATAGTAGGACGAACGAAGTTATCTATTTCTTTCCAGACAAACTCATAAGTGAGCGGCTCTATTTTCCTATTTATAAACCTGGCTGTTCGCTCTTCTTCAATCTGTTCTTGAGTTAGTTTGGTCAGACTCCAAAGAATTCGTTCCGGTTTTTCGGAAAATAAGATTACCCCGTTGTCATTGGTAAACATAATACTGGAATCAAGTCCGAAATCAGTACTCCTCAGATCATCATGGATTACCGCTGGATCCATCTTTACCACCGCTACTCCTGTTATGGTTGCACCATCAAGTGAATATATCGGGTATGAGAAATAATAGCCAATTTTCTTTTTGACAACACACATACCGGCATCTACCCCAAAGTCACCGTTGATTGCGGACTTAAAATAGTTACTTAATCCAGAATTATGGTCGAGAAAAGATTGGTCTGTGGATGCTACCACGTAGCCCGACGTATCCACCAAATAAATAGCAGAAAATAATTTGCCCAAATTATGATTCTCCATCAACGCTTGCACCTGTGTGGAGTTTCTTATTTTTGTGCCCTTACTTTGAGACATAAACTTACGTACTTCAGTGTGAGAAGCTAAAGTTTGTGACACAGTTCGACCATGTGAGAAAGATCTCTCTGTAATTCGAACCAAATCAAAAGTAAATTTCAAAAACGCTTCCTTATCCCTCAGCTGCATATCATTTTTCGCAGTCTGATAAATCAAGGCAGTAAAAAATACATCGAAGGCGACAATTACAATGCCAACTGAGAGAAGTATCTTTTGATATAAATTGAATTTAAGCAGCCTCATTGATGTTAGAATACTAACATCATCATATCTAAAAAACTAATAAGCGGCAATAGCCACCCCAAACTGATTTTGCGCATAGATACATCCCCATACGTATTCTCCTCCTGACAGAAGCTTCTTGTGGCCCAACGTATTTTCCCACGCAAAGACAGAATCCTGCGGAGTGGAATATCCTGATATCAAAAATTCACTGATATTGTATTTCTCGGAAATCCATTTCAGGTCATCTCTCTTTAGGGTTGGCTCAAAACCCGAGTGTCCATCAAGTGATCCCAAGCTTAAGACTTGGTTCAGTCTGATTGCGGCAATCGTACAAAGCTCGTCTCGCTGCTTCAGGGGATTTACCCCCATTTCCACCCTTCGCTTGTTGACGGCCTCCCACAATTGCGGTCCTCCCCAGGTGGATTTTGGTGTCACGCTTTGGCGAGTTGGCACCTTTGCTTTAAGTTTTGCCGGTGACCCTAGCAACACATAAACAGAGACCGTCTCCGAATCCTGTTTTATAGCAATACCCACCTCTTTTAGATTATCTTCCTCAAGAGTCAGCCTGGAATTCTCATTTGCACTCCAATACGCTATCGCGTCATTCGAACGGAAGAAATTGACCACCAAAAGATCTCCAACCCAAGAATATTCATAGTCCACGGCGTTGAGAGACTCTTCTCGAGACAGTCCCGTGAAATCTCCCAAAGAGTCTTCGTATTCCAAGATTACCGCTAGTCTGGCTTTAGCAGCCTTGGCGAGCTTGTCATTGGGTACCAATACCCCCAGACCCTTACCCTGACGAAAATCATTTATCAGTGTCATAACTTTTTCTTCTGTCCAGTCAGGTGGAGTTATTGAGGAGGAGATTGGTAAATTCATTCCGCTCATATAAATACCACCACTCCTCAAGCCAAGATAAATTATTGCCAAAGCTAATACCAATATCAGAATTCTGAGAATTCTCTTGATCACTCCCATAAGTATAAGACGAATTTGACAATCTGTTTTACAATAAATCAATGAATATCATTATCAACGAGCAGAAATTAAAAATTAGTGATCGACTCAGAAAAAAAATTCAAGCCAAATTTGACAAAGGTTTAGAGAAATTTCTCAAAAACTATCAGGCAGATATGAAGGTCGCTTCACTCTCAATTCAAAAACTTACCAGAGCCGGGTACGAGATCAAGTTTGATATGAACTTACCCGGGCTTCCAATAAACATCAAAGATACCCACAAAGTATTGATTGACGGAGTCATTAGAGTCCGCAATCAGGCAAAAAGACAGATCAAGAAATACCTGGAGAAACTTCGCCGTTATTGATTTTTTCTCCTTATACCCAGCTGTCTTACAGCTTCCCTCACCACCACTTTGTTCAGCACCCCGGTGTGCTTCACAAAAGGATTGTCATCCAAATCGTCAGTCATTCCTCCCAGGGCTACTACTAAATCAGTACCATATGTGAGGGAAAGCTCTTCCCAAGACTGGGAAAATTTGCCAAGGCGACCTTCAAGTCCTGCGTCTCCATATCTCTCCAGTAGATACTCGGCTACCTGCTCAAAAATGTCCAATTTTGCCTCTGCTAATATTTGCTCGTATTGCAGTACCTCCTGTGCTCTGTGCTGACCAATACCTACATCCTTTGGTGTTTGAGATTTTATTTCCGATTGCAGATCGCCTTTACGGTAGAGGCGTTTTGGTATCCACGACGAACTAGGTTTAATTTCCTCGGTTGCTCCGTATGTTTTGCGCATTCTTTCGTCAAATCCACTCATATATGTTTAGCTTGATATTGGGTGTAATTTTACCACTTCAGGTAGTACAATAAATTTACACCCCTCCACAGGAGTTTTTTCGTATGAATTTATTACGCCGCTACAAAACATTTGTTAGTTTTCTTTTGGCCTATCGCGTAAGGTTTGCTCTTTTTGCGATCATTTTAATACTCGCTACGGTGGCAGACAGTATCCAGCCGTACTTCTACAAACTTTTTATTGAGTCGGTCTCGTCGGGACAAATGAACTCAGTCATGGCTGTACTCCTGGGGTATATCGGAGTCAGATTCCTCTCTCTGCTGTTGGACATATTTATGTGGATGTCAATTGATGCCCTAATAATACCTGCTGCCAAAGATGCCAGACTCAGCGCCGTCAAAAAAATCCAGGATCTTGATCTTGCCTATCACCAATCAAAGAGTACGGGCGGACTAATAAGCTGCATCCGCAGAGGTGATGGAGCATTTTTCTCTCTCTTCGACTCTTCGGTTCAACTGGTCAGGATTGCTATCAACTTTGTTGTGGTTCTGATCTTTTTCAGCGCCTTCAATTGGCAGATTGCTTTCCTCATGCTTGGCTCGTTTATTTTTAACGCCCTCATTGCCAAGTCTGTTATCCAAAACAACATAAACAAACGTCGAGACTTCAACAAATCTGAGGACGAAGTCTCTAGCCTTATCGTGGACAACTTACTCAACTACGAAACAGTCAAATATTTTGCCAAAGAAAGATGGGAAATAGACAGGCTGAAGAAAACTTTTGTGAACTGGGTATCTTCTCTTTGGAAGTATGGATTTTCTTTCCGTGTTATCGACATCACTGTCGGCACTGCCGGGAACATTGGCTTATTCCTTATACTCCTTTTTAGTCTCAACCAAGCTACTTCGGGATCTATCTCAGTCAGTGATTTTGTCATGATCCTCGGGTTTATTAGCTCATTCTATCCTCGATTCTTTGAGCTTATTTTCAGCATTCGCAACATCGCCAAGCATTATGTAGACCTGGACAACTACTTTGCCATCTTTGATCAAAGCACCCTGGTAAAAGATCCTGCAACTCCCAAAACAATCGAGCATGTAGAGGGTGAAATAGAATTCAGAAACGTTACCTTTACATATCCTGAAGGCAAAAAGGGAGCGGTCCGCGACATAGACCTCAAAATCAGAGCCGGCCAATCTATAGCTCTGGTAGGCTCATCCGGTGTAGGGAAGACAACCCTGGTAAAACTATTGATGAGATTTTTTGACCCCACCAAAGGAAATGTTCTAATCGACGGAGTCGATGTTAGAGACATGGAAAAAAGCTATCTCCGCTCTCTTATGGGAGTAGTGCCACAAGACCCCAATCTTTTCAATGACACCATCAAATTTAACATTGGTTATGGCAATCCCGGAGCTACCCAAAAAGAGATCTCAGCGGCAGCGAAAATGGCCAAATTGGATGACTTCATCAGCTCTCTTCCCAAAAAGTACGATACCTTAGTGGGTGAGAGGGGAGTCAAACTTTCCGGAGGACAGAGGCAAAGACTAGCCATAGCCAGGATGATTCTCAGCAACCCGGACATCATCATCTTTGATGAGGCCACTTCTCAGCTCGACTCCGAATCGGAAAAATACATCCAAGAAGGTTTTTGGAAAGCGATTCAAAACAAAACCACAATTATCATTGCTCACCGTCTATCCACAGTTGTTAGAGCAGACAAAATAGTAGTGATGGAAAAGCAAACCATCAAAGAGGTTGGTTCTCACAAGGAACTATTCAACAAAAAAGATAGCCTCTATCGCCACTTCTGGGATCTCCAAACTTCCGGGGAGGTATAAAATACATCATGAAGAAACAGGTCAAGGTCGCAATTCAGGATGAAAACACACTTCAGCTACTAGAAGATGCTCAAATAGGGGACTTGATAGATCTCAAATCACTTCACGAATCGGACATAGATAAATCTTCTCTGGAAAGGCTTATCAAAGTCATAAGAGATGAGGAGTTTGATGCCCAGTTGGAAGCTGTCAGGAAGAATATTGAAAAAGAGAAAGGCCTTGAGGCAGAGCTCAAAGAGAAAGAAATAATCAGCAGAGCCAAAGAAGCACTATCAAATAAAGAACAAGAAATCGCCTCTCTAAACACTAAAGTCGAGAATATTGCCAGGCAGGTGGAGACAGACGCAAAACTCAAAGCACTTCTGGAGAAGAATGCCCTGGAAGATGAATACCAGAAAAAATTATCCCAGAAAGAGGCGGAAATACAGGAAGTGAAACACCAGAAAGAGCTGGAAAGACAAAAATTACAAGATGAACTGGAAGCCAGCAAAATTGCTTATATATCTCTAAAAGAGATGCGCTCACGAATGAGCACCAAGATGATAGGAGAATCTCTTGAGATACATTGCGAAAATGAGTTCAACAAACTCCGCCCCATTGCTTTTCCCAGGGCACAATTTGGCAAAGATAATCAGGTATCTATCTCAGGATCAAAAGGAGACTATATCTACAGGGAATTAGACGATGACGATAACGAAATCTTGACCATCATGTTTGAGATGAAGAATGAAGACGACCTTACTAGCACAAAGCATAAAAACAAGGACTTCTTCAAGGAATTGGATAAGGATAGGGATGAGAAGAACTGTGAATATGCAGTTCTTGTCAGTTTGCTAGAAAAAGATAATGAGTACTTCGATGATATAGTCACGGTTCCCGAATATCCAAATATGTTCGTCATTAGACCACAGCACTTCATTACTATCATTGGCTTCTTGCGTCAAGGAAATCTAAAATCCCAAGAATTAAGAAGAAAAATACATACGCTTAAGAATGAAAACGTTGATGTCACCAATTTTGAGGCCAATATGAATTCATTCAAGGAGGCATTTTCAAGAAACTACGGCCTGGCATCCGAACAATTCACCAAAGCAATCGAAGAAATCGACAAAACCATAGATCATTTGAACAAGGTCAAGGAAAATTTGCTTAAATCGGACAATAATCTAAGATTGGCCAACAACAGGGCATCAGAGCTAACTATAAAAAGACTAACTGCCAACAGCCCAAGTGTCGCAAAAGCTTTTGAGGAAACAATAAAAGGTTAGTGTCTTAGATCTTCACCAAAGCCACGGCATTGGTCGCAGCTTCTTCGTAGAAGTGTTGACCATGAACTACAATCAGATTTTCACCTTTTTCGATCAGGCCTCTCTTGACGAGCATATCCAAAACAGGATTAGGTAGTTTGAAGTCATTTTCGGCAAACTTCGTCTTAATGGCGAAAACCCCATACGACAGCGTTAGTTGATCGACAACGTTCTGAGAGGCAGTAGCTGCAATGATAGGTAACCCCAATCTATATCTAGAAAGTGACCGTGCAGTTTCACCTGAATGCGTAAAGACCAAAATCATCCCCACTTTTAGATGCTCTTGTTGAATCATTTGTCCCACTGCCCTCACAATAATATCTGTTTGGTTCTCGGGAACTAAGTCAATCTTGGCTGCTCTACTGTGAGTTTCGTTAAACGAAGCAATTCTTTGCATGGCCGCCACCGCTCTTCTTGGATACTTACCACTAGCGGTCTCTCCGGAGAGCATCACAGCATCTGTACCATCCAATACTGCATTCGCAACATCTGTAGCCTCAGCTCTGGTGGGGCGCTGGTTCTCTATCATCGACTGCAACATCTGAGTCGCCGTTATCACCGGCTTGTTTTTCAGCCTGCATTTCTCGATAATTCTCTTTTGCCAATATGCCAGTTGTTCAATAGGAATTTCTACTCCCAAATCTCCTCTGGCCACCATTACCGCATCGGCGGAATCTACCAAATCGTCGATATTTTCCAATGCCTCCTTACTCTCAATCTTGGCTACTATCAGTGCATTCATTTTTCTCTTTGCCAATTCGTTTCTAAGTGTTTCTATATCAAGTTTTGTCCTACTGAAAGACAATGCCACAAAATCGACTTTGTTTACTCCTGCCATACTCAATTTTTCCAAATCATCTTTGGTAAGAGATGGTAGATTAATCCGTACTCCGGGAAAATTTACACCCTTCCTGTGGGCAATTGAGCCTGCCTCCTCCGCCACCGCCTCCAAAGAATCTTTTGAAACAGATTTCACTTTGAGCTCAATATTTCCATCATCGATCAATATCTGGTCGTCCTCATGCACCGCTTCAAATACTTCTTTTCTCGGAATGCAGATAGACCTTGTGTCTCCAGATGGCTCAAGAGTGATATTCACCACTTCGCCTTTCTCCACAAATATGGTTTCTTTTTTTGCGGTTTCCAGTCGTATTTCCGGTCCTTGCAAGTCCATCAATATACCTATATCTCTTCCCATTTTGTTTGCCACTTTCTGCACTCTCTTGATTCTGTCTTCATGCCACTGGGTGGTCGCATGTTTGGTATTAAATCGAAAAACATTTACTCCAGCTTCGATCAAATGCTCAATAATCTCTTCGGTATCGCTTGCCGGGCCGATGGTGGCGACAATTTTAGTCAATTTCATCTTATCTATTATAGTTATCTCTCCCTGATTTTGCTTGTGGGTGCTATATTGTGTTGTGTCTTACTTCAAAAAAATAAAATCACTCTTCCAACCCGGCTCAGAAGAGCCATTTCAAATCAGTCGTTCAAAAATTGAACTGTTTACCCAGTGTCGAAGGTGTTTTTACATGGACACCAAGATGGGGCTGAGCAGACCTTCCACTCCTCCATACACACTCAACTCAGCAGTGGACAGCTTGCTCAAAAACGAATTTGATCTACTTAGGGAAAAGGGACAAAAGCACGAACTAGTAGAAAAATATGCCCTTGAGTGTATTCCTTTCAAGCATAAAGACCTGCCCCAGTGGAGAGGTGAGGTCAAAGCATACGAAGGCGCTCTCGTTCACGACGAAAAATCAAACCTAATCATCAATGGATTGGTAGACGATCTCTGGCAAGACAACGAAGGCAATCTGGTAATCGTCGACTACAAATCTACCAGTAGTAGCAAAGAAATCAGCTTGGATGATGAATGGAAGCAGTCATACAAACGTCAAATGGAAGTCTATCAATGGATCTTTCGCAAACTAGGCTTCCAGGTTTCCAACACCGGCTATTTTGTATTTGCCAATGCTCTCAAAAATCTACCCAAATTTGACGGCAGACTGGAGTTCGCCATGTCGATCATCCCTTACACCGGCAATGACAAGTGGGTGCCACTAACTCTCCTGGAAATAAAAGAGACACTTGAATCTTCAGACATTCCCAATCCTGCCGCAGACTGTGAGTACTGCGCCTACAAACTCATGTCCGCCCAAGCTGTAGCTGAATGGAAAAAATCCTCATCCAGAGGTTAAAATACAGTCTGTGAATATTGATGATTTCAATTTTGATCTACCGGAAAATCTTGTTGGTCAAAAAGCCATAGAGCCAAGAGACTCCTGCAAACTCCTTGTTCTCAATAAAGAGACGGGAGAAATCCGCCATACCATCTTTCATGATTTAACTAACCTTCTCGATGATAATTGTGTTTTGGTACTCAATGACACCAAAGTCTTTCCGGCACGGCTCTTCGGCCAAAAAACCAGCGGAGGCAAGATTGAAATCTTACTTCTAAAACAAACAGGGATTGATTCCTTTAGTGCCATCGGCAGGGGAATCCCTCGAGTAGGTGAAAAAATCATTTTTAATTCCGATCTGGTTGCCACTATCACCAGCAAAGAGATTGGGGAGGGAGTGACGGAATTGGAATTCAGCCAATCAGGTCCCGCACTCCTCCAGCACATTGATAATATTGGTAGCACTCCGCTACCACCGTACATTCACTCCCTAGAGAAAGAAAGTAAGCTCCGTCAACAATACCAAACAGTCTACGCTCACGAAAGGGGATCGAGTGCTGCACCCACGGCAGGACTCCACTTCACCGACGATCTACTTACCTGTCTCTCAGACAAAGGAGTGCAGATAGAAAAAGTGACACTTCATGTAGGTCTGGGAACATTCAGACCGGTTACCAAAGAGCAAATTGAAGGCAAGGTTCTTCATTCGGAAAGCTTTTTTCTCTCGGAAGAAACCGCCGACAGACTCAATAAATCAAAAAAAGAAGGCAAGAAAATTATCGCCGTTGGTACAACAGCCTGTCGTCTGCTGGAAACGCTCTCAAATGACACTGGAGTAATCTCCCCCGGGGCAGGGGAGACCAGCATCTTCATTCAGCCTGGATATAAATTTAAATTTGTCGATGGCCTCATCACCAATTTCCACTTACCAAAAACTTCATTATTGATGTTGGTCAATGCCCTGGTTTCCTCGCCCAACTCCCCTACTGCTTTTAAAACATTTTCCGACTCCCCCATTGGTGTCGCTTATCAAGAAGCCATTAAAAATAGCTACAAATTCTTCAGCTTCGGAGACGCCATGCTAATTATTTGATAAATTTCCTCATCTGCTCAGACAGTCTCACCATAAATCTTACGTTGTGAATTGATGCTAGGCGATAGTAAGACAATTCTTTTGACAGATACAAATGTCGCAAGTAAGCCCTGGTGTATCCGCTCGTGCAGGTATAGCAGTCACACCCTTCCATAATAGGGGACTTATCACTCAAATATTTCGCGTTTCCGATATTTAGTCTGCCATTGGTAAACTTACTCTCAAAAACTCCTTCATTAAAAATTCCATGATACAGAGCTCCATTTCTCGCTAGTCGCGTCGGTGCCACACAATCAAACATATCCACACCCGCCCTGACAGCATCCACAATATTTTGGGGGTCTCTCCCCAAACCCATTGCGTAAAGAGGTTTTTCTTTGGGTAAATACTCCCTAACCCAGCCTATTAACTCAATAGTACCTTCCATGTTGTAGCCCACCGTCTCTCCTCCCAAGGCAATCCCATCAAATGGAAGAGAGGTAATAAACTTAGCTGCTTCAATCCTCAAATCTTTAAAAGTACTTCCCTGAACAATACCAAACAACGCCTGATAATTTCCTTGAGCACTCTTTCTTCCGTTCTCTTCCCAGCGCTTTATACATCTAGCTGCCCACCGTTGGGTTCTTTCCATGGCTGCCTTGGCATATTCATAATCAGTCTGGTTTGGTGTACATTCATCAAAAGCCATGATGATGTCTGCCCCCAGATCTCTTTGTATATCCATGGAAGACTCCGGTGATAATCGATGAACCTTACCGTCTAGATGTGACTTAAAACTCACACCCTCCTCATCAATTTTGGCAAGCTTTTCGCCTCTGGATCCCTCACCGAGAGAAAATACCTGAAACCCTCCGCTATCAGTCAGCATTGGTCTATTCCAATTCATAAATTCCTGTACTCCTCCCATTTTGGCAACTTCCTTTTCTCCAGGTCTTAAAAATAGATGATATGTATTGGCCAGTATGATCTCTGCCTTTGTGCCAGCAATATCTAGAGCATCTAGCGCTTTTACCGTCGCAGCAGTGCCAACAGGCATGAAAATCGGTGTGTTTACACTACCGTGATCGGTATCAAATTTTCCTGTTCCCTCGTGATTTTTTACAAACTTAAAAGACATGAATTTCTATTCTCTCTCGTTATCGATCTGGTTTGAACTGAGTATCCTGATCATTGTCATATTGAACAATAGGTTATTTCCATCTCCAAGCAAGATCATGGCTGTCTCATTTTTCCCGATCATTTCATATTCAACATCATAACCAGCTTCAATAGCGGCAATTGACACTGCAGCCACCTGTCGAGGAGTCCAAGCATCGATTAGGTACTTTGCCTTGACCCGAAAACGCTCTGAGCCGTCTGCATCGGACAATTTTTCCATACCGGTATTATACCCCCGATAGCCAACCTCCGTCCCCAAAGCGTCAAACTTTAGTAAAATATACATACGCCGGAGTAACTCAGTTGGTAGAGTAGCGGTATCGTAAACCGCAAGTCGAGAGTTCGATCCTCTCCTCCGGCTCTCAAAGATAGGGTAAAATCCAAACGTGCGTCTGTTTACCTTTCTATTCCTCATATCGTCATCAGCCATCTTTTTGGCTCACTATTTTTTGATTGGTCAGGCTGTGTATGGCGACGGAAGATTTTATTACTCCTATGCCCGCTCTCTAGCTCTTCAGGGCGATTTGGATATAAAGGATGAGCTCACACACGCCTTCTCTCCTCAGGACAACAATACCCAATCCGACAAAGAAGAAAGTTTCACCGGTTACCCGGTTCAATCTCTTGGTCCTTCATTGTTCTGGGCACCTGTTCTCTATGTTTCCAATCATCTCGCACTTCGTCTGGGACTACTATCAAATGGTTTCTCCGATATATATCAGATTTCCGTCGGACTATTTTCCATTGCTCTTTCTGCCCTGGCTTTTCACCGATTGGGAAAATTACTCTCAAAAAAATTAAAATCCATAACTGTTTTCCTTACGCTCATTCTCGTTTGGGCAGGTACCAATCTTTTTTTCTATACAGCCATCGACACCATCAATACTCATTTTTTCTCATTCTCTCTTTCTGTATTTGCACTTTGCGAATACTTGGAAAAAAAGCAGCCATCATTATTACTCACTGGTCTGCTTACCGGTCTAGCACTGCAAAATCGCCAACTGGATATCTTATTCCACCTGGGGCTGTTTGCAGCTTATTTTATTTCGCATCTTAGGATTGCAGATCTCATCAAATACACTTCGTTCATTCTGTTAGCGTCACTTCCTCAACTGCTCGTCTGGAATTTTCAGTTTAGCTCCCCCCTCCCGCCTATGGCAGGGGAAGGTTTCTGGAGATTTTCACCATTTTCCATTCTCAGTATTTTCTTCGACCTTCCACAAGGGTTGCTGTTTACGGCTCCTATTATGCTCATCGCCTCCTTGCTTATTTTATTCAAAACGAAAAGTAAATATATATATTTTTCTTCTATTTCATTTGTCCTTTTCATCATCCTAATTGGTTTCTGGTGGTCACCTTTAGGTGGTGCAGCCTACGGCCCCAGATTCCTGATCACTTTTTATCCAATATTTACACTGGTAGTCTCCAGTCGACTAAAATTGCTTCATACAAGATCATTGATGATATTCGCTTTGATCTTTGTCACACTCAGTCTTCTCAATACTCTATATTTCCTTTACGTTAGTCCCTAAGGTTATTCATCTACGCAAGACTCAAGGCTTATGGCTATTTCAAGCTTGGGATAACGATCTTAACGTCGGCATGGATAAGATTTGGGTTGTTGAAGATCTGTTTGTTTGCCTCGAATATTTTGGTCCAAGCATAACCATCACCATACGCACGCACTGCAATTTTCCAGAAAGAATCTCCCCTGACAGTGGTGTATGAGCCGGCTTCGATAGAAAGAGAATTCTTAGTCTCTTCTTTCTTCACTTCAGCTGTTTCAGTCTTCATTTCCGTCTTAACCTCTGCCTTTGTCTCCACTACGGTCAGTTGCTTGGCTTCCACCTTTGGGATTCTCAATTCTTGTCCCACCTCGATTGTTCCCTGTGCACTCAGCTTATTTTCTTTAATGATGTCTACATAGTTGTATCCAGACTTGTAGTACTTCTCAGCAATATGCCAAAGGTCGTCTCCCTTAACAACTTTATAGGTATCAAGAGTTGAATCACCAAGCTTTTTATCTTCAGTGATACTGGTTTGAGCACCTTCACCATTCAATAAACCCTGCCATGTCTTAAGATTTGTAGTTCGGAAATAATTGAATATCAATCCCACAATCACGAGTATGACCACGCCACCCATGATGGTGCTTATGGTATTTTCGTTCATTTTAAAAAATT
>Ga0172379_10000700_pt1 | contig 79724 bp, 62 predicted proteins | sample GrowelOW334metaG_FD_119756 | JGI IMG/M metagenome (GOLD analysis project Ga0172379, IMG submission 119756) | Groundwater microbial communities from an aquifer near a municipal landfill in Southern Ontario, Canada - Groundwater well OW334 metaG | ecosystem: Environmental > Aquatic > Deep... | reverse complement strand
GATTTAACTTCCTCGTTTTCATGATGACAGCATACCACCTATGGTGGCATGCGACATTCATCCCCGCACACTTTCGCTCCGCTCCATCGGAAGAACTGTGCGGGGTTTCCTGTTATACAAAAAGCGACCGATTTTTTCGGTCGCTTTACATCTGGTGATTGGTTATGCCTTCGCCATCAGCATGATACCGATGACGAGAATAGCAATAGCCACCACAAGGGGGGTTAAGAACCCCAGTCCCATCACCACCTTACCACTCAAGGTAGACGGGAAAAGCTCAGTGGAATCTGACTCTTGAGAATCCAGACACACTGGCTCGCGATGAAACAGATCCATCAGGCTCCCCCAGGCAAAAACAAGACTCATGATAATCCCACTTAGGTACCACCAAATCAAACCCTGTTTCATTGTTATCTCCTTATGAGATCTAAAAACAAACATCGGGTAGTGCTGTTATTATATAATACTATGGGATAATAATCAATTATTTAATCTAAAAAAAGCATCAAACTACAATCCATGAAACCTCTTATCCCCTAAAAAGCCAGTTACCTCCGGTCTAATTAATTTAGCTTTGGTTAAAGTAGCGGGACGCAGGGTAAATAAACCATAGCGGTCATTAATTTGATCTAAAGCCTGATAAATTTTTTCTTTTTTTTCCCAATCATCTAAAATCCGAATCGGAACTTGATTCATCTTTTGAAGCTGTCCTAAAAAAACACCAAACTTAATAACTTTAAAATTTCTTTGCCAATTTTGATAAAAACCCTCATATAAAATTTGAAACATCTCGTCAGTATGGTGAATAAAATACTTTAAAGTTTTATGTTGATACCAAACTTGATCTTCGCCAGTTAAAAGAATCGACACCTGTCTACCCGCCATATCCATCTGCCTGACTTTGTGAGCCGCTTCTTCACATAAGTTATAGATAGTTTGTTTAATTACTTCCTCATCATCGGTAAGTCTAAATCCCGTAATAGTTCGCCCCACACTCTTCATTTCTTGATCTCTTCTTTGTTCTACTTGCCGTAGAGTCGATGAATCTCGACCCTGAGCGATCTCTAATAGTTCTTTAGCCCAAAACGGACCCACTAGCGACTGAAGATCCTGGTACTCAAAAAAATTCAATTGATAGGCATTAGTAATGCCTCTTAGTTTAAGTTTTTTACTCAAACGGTAACCAATGCCACAAATACTCTCAAATCCAGCTGAAGCTAAATATAAATCTTTGTTATTCTCATCAATAATACTAATACTGCCTTTGGGAGAAATTTCGCCAGCTAGTTTAGCTAAAAGTCGAGTGTAACTAATTCCTACATTACAAGTCACCCACTCGCCTAAAACTTTCTTGATTTGATCTTGAATTAATTTCCCAAAAGCCACTGAATCTGGATAAAGTTGGTGACAATCGGAAATATCAATAAAAGCTTCATCTAAAGAAAAAACGTCAACATTAGGAGACAAAGAAGTAAAAATTTTCTTGAGTTTCTTGGTTAAATCTAAATATAAATCAAAAGCCGCCGGAATCAGAATCAGATCAGGAACCAAATATTTAATATCTTGCAGTCGGCTACCAGTTTTAACTCCTCTTAGTTTAGCTTCTTTAGAAGCAGCAATAATGCAGGTCCGCCCCACATCTTTAATTACTCCCACTGGTTTCCCCCTTAATTTGGGATTTTCCTGCTGCATCACCGTGGCAAAATAAGAATTGATGTCCACATGAACGATGGTTGACATAAGCTTTGATCCTAAAAATTAATTTATTAGCCCTAATCTACCCATTTTTCTTCTAACCACCATTTTTCATTTTCTCGATCAAAAATAAGACGATAAACCTCACCGCTACTTAGTAAACTAAAAAACCTTTTTTTGACGTTGCCATCTTTGACCTCAGCTACCAGGGTTATTTCTTGAACCAGATAAACTCTATTTTTCCATTTAAATTTTTTAGGTACAAACTTAGCTTGAGTATAAACTCCGGCCATCTCTACATTTTCGTGTATTGTTTGGTACATAAAGTAAGAATAAAGAATAAAACCCGAAAATAAAAGATGACACAATAGATCAAAAGCTAACTCTAACGACTAGTTTAACCCCAAAGAAAACAAATCAACCCGGCTGGCATTTGCCCAAGGCCTTGGGTATAATGATATTTATGTTAGAATCATCACCCCAGCACCAACCCCTTGATATTTTAATTTCTATCGTCAAAACAGCCGCAGCTGTAGCTTTAGCTGCTATCTTGACTGTTTACTCGACCAAAATGATTGGCGGATTATCTTTAGCTGTTAATCAAGTCTCAACTCAGAAGCAAACTACTTTTGATGTCACTGGAGAAAGTAAGATTACTCAGATACCAGATGAAGCCATGATCCAAGTCGGTATTAATGTCAATGAAGGGACTGTTGCTCAGGCCCAAACCAAAATCAACCAAACAATTAATAACATTACTACTGCAATCAAAAATATTAATATCGAAGACAAAGATATTAAAACTACTGATTACAGCATTTACCCTAATTACGACTATCAATCTGGTCGAAGTATTACTGGCTATACTGCTAATACTAATTTAAATATTACCGTGCGAGATTTTGAAAAACTAAACCAAGTGATCGATCTGGCTACCGCCAATGGTGCTAATAGTGTTAGTGGCGTTAGTTTCAAATTAAGCGAGAAAAAAGAAGCTGAAGTCAAAAAACAAGCTCGAGAAGAAGCCATTAATAAAGCTAAAGAAAATGCCGAAGAGCTTGCAAAATTAGCTGGTATGAAACTGGGAAAAATTGTCAACGTCTTTGAGCAACCTAATTACTATCAACCAGTACCAATGATGGAAAGATCTATGATGGCAGTTGATGGTAAGGGTGGTGGAGCTCCAACTGAAATTCAACCCGGTTCCAATACTTATACCTACTCAGTGACTCTTAGTTACGAAACTCTATAAACAACAAGTTAAAAAAACTACCCCTTCCCGTATCTGAAAAGGGGGGTTAGTTTGTGATTAAAAAACTAATTAATCAAGAATTAGACCAAATTTGTTTGCAAATGGTAATATGGGGGTCGATCCTTATATCTCTTGATCGCTAAAGCAATAATCTTTTCAATAAAAGCGCCATAATTTAACCCGATCATTTCTGCCACTTTGGGAACCCGGTTGCCTTGGTTAATAGAAGGATTAGGATTTAATTCCAAAACATAAGGGTTATTATCCGCATCCACCTTAATCTCGACTCGGCCATAATCATGACAATCTAAAATATTATAAGTATCCAAAGCAATCTCAGTAATTAAGGATGTTAGTTTACTGGGTACATTTTTAGGTGGCTGCTGGATAGTTAAATATTTATCAACAAAACTCCCATCACCAAACTTAGCCTCAAAAGGATAAATATGCCAGTGTTGATCAGGTAAGCGATCAAAAATAGTTCGAGCTAGTGGTAAAACCATCAAATCATCGTCTTCACTACCCAGGATGGACACATCATACTCATCCCCTTCAATGTATTCTTCAATCAAAGCCGGTTTTTTAAGTTGCACAATAATTTTCTCAATTTGTCTTTTTAACTCTTTAGAATTAGTGACGACTGAGTCATTAGTAATCCCAATGGAGTTATCACTATTGGATGGCTTAACAATTAACGGAAACCTAAGTTCCTCGCTGATATTATCATCTAGACTATAAGCATAATCCCATTTAGGGGTCGGGATACCATGGTAGTTGAGAAGCTTTTTCACTCTAATCTTGTCGATACAAAGTCCCAAAGTAAAAGGATTTGACCCAGTATAGGGAATCTGAAAAGCATCTAAAATTGCGGCGGCATGAGGTTCCAATAAGCTGGAATTATTAATTCTCTCACTGACATTAAAAACTAAATCAATTTTTTTAGATTCCAAAATAGAAATGGCTTCAGGCAATTTATTAAAATCGATATAAGTTGTCTGGTAACCCAAAATGTTTAAAGTATCTTGAATGGTATTACCAACAGAGGCAATTTCACCCTCAACAGCACCATCTTGCCCATCATATGAGTTGCAAGCTACCCCAATATGAAGTTTTCTTTGATCTGAAATAGAGATACTTCGCAAATGCTCAATCTTGGAAGCTCCTAAAACTAAATTCTTTTTGAGGTTAGCGGCCGAAAATCGATTTCTCCGGCTAGTCTTACCGATCGTAGAGTCCTCATCAAATTTGACAATTCGATAAGAAATACCCTTTAAAGCTTTATTAATATTATCCCTAACATCCAAAGTGTTATCGCCAGAGACAGTCACCCAACCTAAATATTCATAGCCTTCAGGAGGAACTAAAATAGCGTCCCCCACATCTTTACCTACATAAATTTGCTCTACTCGAGCTTGTTTTAATATCTCTTTATCAATATGCAAAGATGAGACCATTCCTGAATCTTGAGCGTGAAGGGCTTCAGTCATGACATAGGTTTTAGGTATCAAATCATATTTTTTCGGGATAAAAATTCCCAGCGCTACTCTAGCCGCCTCTTCAATCAGATCGATATTCCAAACTTTCTTACTGGAGATATAAATTTCATCTCCCCCCATCCTCAAATTGACCTCCAGTGGTACTGGCCCCTGGGAAGTAATTTTAGCTTCAAAATGAATACAACCATTCTGAACTCCCAGTTTTTCCAAAACTTCTTCGGCCATTTGGGTCAATTTCTTTTGTGACTCCTCTGGCAAACTGGATGGCAAAGCATGAGTAGTTTCGATAAAAAAGGGTTCGGCGGTACTATAGTTGTCAGCCACTGAAGCAAATTTAGCTTTGCCATTTTGCAAAATCATATCAATATCAACTTCATCGCCATCAATATATTCTTCTACAAAAATATCATTACCTTCTTTCAAAGCTGATTCTGCGGCCAGGGAAAAATTTTCTTTAATATAATCAAAAACGTCAAGTAATTCTTGAGTGTCGTTGGCTTTGACCACATAAGCACTACTGGATCCAAAGGCTGGCTTAATCACCAGGGGAAAATTAAAATCTTTAGCGACTTTTTTAATATCATCTCTAGTAGAGACGGCCCTAAATTTGGGACTAGGTAAATGATTATCCTGACAAAATTGGCGGAAATTATATTTATTGCGAGCAATTTTAGCCACATTATATGGAACCCCAATTAAATTTAGTCTCTCAGCAATTTTTGAGGTTAATAAAACATCATCCTCCCAAAAGGTAATGACTCCATCAATGCGATTAAGTTTGGCATAATCCATAACTTTTCGTAAGGTTTCCGTATGATTATTGGTGTCAGCCAAAATTAAATCATCAGCATAACTAGTCACCCAGTTTTTATCTTTGTTAACCACAATGATTTTGGGACCATTTTTCTTGAGTTGTTGGAAAATGAATTTTTTCTTAAGCGAACCAGAATTAACCACTAACAATGAATAATTTTTAAGAGGATAAGGATCTTCTTTTTTTTCTGTCATATTCTTTCATGATTGCTCGTTATTTTAAGTCGACAATCACGACCTAAGCATACCTGTTTTTAGCCGAGGATCAAGAGGAATATTTATCCAAAAAAATAAAAAAAGTGAAATTAATTTACTCTATTTAAATATTCACCCGTTTCGGTACTGATGGAAAGCACATCACCAGTTTTGACAAACAGGGGCGCCATAATTTCCATCCCGGTTTCCACAATTACTGGTTTTTTAGGCGCATTAACTCTATTACCTGCCACCGCATCTTGAGCCTCAATCACTTTTAATTTAACGTTAGTGGGAAGCTTAATGCCAATAGCCTTTTCTTGATAGAAAAGCACGTAACATCTCATTTCTGGAGTTAAAAAACCAATTTTATCTTCAATTAAGCCCATGGGCACTTCTGCCTGATCAAAAGTACGAGGATCCATAAACACCACATTTTCTCCATCTTGATAAAGAAATTGTAATTCTTTACTTTCAACATCAGCAGTTTCCACAGTTTCATTGGATTTGAAAGTAAACTCCACGGTGTTACTAGTCACGACACTTTTTAATCTACATTTCATGAAAGCCGAACCTTTACCTGGAGCATGGAACTCAGTTTTAGTCACCAAATAGGGTGAATCTTTAAAGAGAATATAATCATTTTTACTGATATTACCAGCTTTGACACTTCCCATATTTTCTTTCAATATAATAATTATTTTTATTAAGTCTTAAAATATTAAGATATATTATTATACATCAAGTATCATTAATTATGAATCAAGACCAAAAATTTCCGTAGCTGGGAAAAATATGGTTTGAGAAATATCACTCACATCAGCAATTAACATCACTAATCGATCTACCCCCACCGCAATCCCAGCACTGTTGGGCATGCCGGTTTTTAAGGCTAAAATAAAATCATTGTCTTTACCATAATCTACTTTCCCTAATTTTTTTCTCTCCTGAAGATCTAAATCTATCCTTGCTTCCTGTTCTTGGGCATCGTTTAACTCCGAGAAAGCATTTCCCAATTCAATGCCCCCAATAAAGAATTCAAATCTCTCTGCAAACCGAGGATCACTAATTTTTTTTCTAGATAAGGCTGCCTGTGAGACTGGATAATCATAAATGATGATTGGAGTATTCAGTTTAGCTAGCTGAGGATCTATTTCGTTGGCAAAAATCTGATTATAGATTTGTTCCCAAGTTGTTTGACTGTCAACTTGATAACCTTTTTGCTTGCCAATGGCTAATAATTTTTCTTCACTTAGTAGGCTATCAATATCAACTTGTGCATATTTTTGAAAAGCTTGAGCCACACTAATTCTAGGCCAAGGTGAAGTTAAATCATATTCTCTGCCCTGGTAAGTAAGTTTATTACCACCATTTAAACTCATCAGCAACTGTTCACAATCTCTCATAATGTCATTATAATCAGCATCAACACGGTACCATTCAATCATGGTAAATTCGGGATTGTGCTTGCTACTAATGCCTTCATTGTTACGAAAAGCTTTACAAATTTGGAAGATATTTCCTAGTCCAGCTGTCAGTAGCTTTTTTAAAGCAAATTCAGGGCTGGTAATTAAAAACCCCCGCTGACTTTGTCCTTCAGCCGTTTTAAGCTGAGTTTCAAACACCTCCAAAAAAGGTTCGGTACCAGGATATTTAACCAATAATGGGGTATCAACTTCATGAAAGTTATGAGTTTTAAAGAAGTGACGAATCCCATCAATCACTTGCTCTCGCACTAAAAAAGTTTCCTTTAAACTAGGGTTTTCTCTAATTTTTTGCCAATTTCGCATCAGATGTATTATACTCTAACCATCAAAAAGAAAGATGATATGCCTTCAGAAAAAGCTAGGGAAATTGCCCTTGAGATATTTGACACAGCCAGAGATCTACATGATGAGAGTGATCAAACAACTCCTCTGAGTGAAAAAGTCACTGATAAATGCACTGCCTATCAGCAATTGATCACGAACTTAGTTACAGATACGTATGGACTAGAAGCTGGTATAGTTACTGATCCTGATGCTCGAGTCGAAAGTTTACAAGAGTCTGGTCATACCATTGGTTTTATTAAAGTAAACCCAGACACCGATGAATTAGTAGCATTTGATGCCACCATCGCTCAAAACGGTAAAATTCATCATCGCAGACAGGCCAAAATCTGGTTTGGTACAGCTCCTGAACTTTCAGAACAATTAAAACAAGAGTTTGGTGGCACCTGGGATTCCAACCAAATCCTCGGCAGCATCAATGATTTTAATGAAATCGATGAAAAAAACTGGGTTAGTGAGTATTAATTAAACAATACCTATTTTTTTCCCTACCTTCACAGCTTTTTTAATGAAATTATCTAAATCTACTTGAGTATGAGTGGCACTAATTTGGACTCTAATTTCATCTTTTCCCTTTGGTACAACTGGATAGTTAATATTGGTAACTAAAAACCCTGCCTCAAACATCCCTTTTTTGAAAGCCATGGTTCGATCAGGATCAGCAATCAAAACAGCTTGAATTGAATGAATTGAATCAGCGGCAAAAGTAAATCCTGCTTGGAGCATTTGTTTTTTGAAATAACTGACATTTTCCTTGAGATTATCTAGCATTTGTTGGCCTTGAGCAGAATCAACTAACTTAACGGCCGCTAAAGCCGCGCCAGCAGTTCCCGCAGATATAGAGTTAGAGTAAATATAGGTAGCCCCAGATTCCCGCAGATAATCAATCACGGTTTGGTCCGCCACCACATAGCCGCCATCAGCTCCAAAACCTTTACCAAAGGTACCAATTAAAACATCAGCACTCGCCTGAGTTACTTCTTCGGTACCTCTTCCAGTTTTACCAAAAGCACCGACTCCATGAGCATCATCAACTACTAATAACACTCCGTGTTGATACTGTTGATCATATTGATCAATGACCCGACGAATACTTTTTAGATCTTGATACTCACCCAACATACTAAAAACACCATCTGTGACTACTAAAACGCGATCAAATTTACCCAAGTTGTTTTTCAGCACTTTATCCAGATCTGAAGCATCCATGTGTTTAAAAATGGCTTTTTGTTCAGTGGTTAAATTAGCTAATCTAATACCATCGATAATACTACGGTGATTTAGTTCATCAGAAATCACCAAAACATTATCAGTTAAGAGTGAATCTTTACTTTGTCCCTTGATCAAGGAAAAAAGGACAGCCAGATTGGTAGCAAAAGCTGAAGAAAAAATCATGCCTGCTTGCTTAGAGTGGAACTTGGCTATAGATTTTTCTAAATCAAGATGAATTTTAAGTGATCCAGAAATAAATCTGACTGCTCCTGGGCCGGCTCCAAATTTGAGTGAAGCCTCATGTTCGGCTTTTTTAAGCACTAAGTTATGACGAAGGCCAAGATAGTCATTAGAGTTAAAAATAGCGTATTTTTTTTCATCAATAATTGCCTTAGGGCTTGGATCATCAGTAAATCCCTCAATAATATTTTCGTGCCTTTTGGCAATCTTAGCGTCATCAACTCGCTTAATTTCATTTTTCAGAATTTGAAAAAATTTTTGTTTGGACATATATCCTTAGTAACTAGTTGAATTCCTAGTTGTGCCTATTAATAATTAATCACTATTTTAGGTAACTTAGGAAGTTTTAATCTTTTCTTTAACTCCCTCATACATCACCTGTGCCATCTTAGTTAAATCGTAAGCAGGTTGCCAACCCCAATCTGTTTTGGCTTGTGAGTCATCAATAGTCTTGGGCCAAGAATCAGCAATTTTCTGACGACTATCTGGTTGATAGTCACACTTAAATCCTGGACTTAATTTCTCAAGTTCGGCTACTAGTTCCTCTGGAGCAAACTGGATAGCCGCAAAGTTGTAACTAGTCCTAACAGTGATGTTCTCGACTGGAGCTTCCATCAGATCAATCGTGCCTTTGATGGCATCATCCATATACATCATGGGTAAAATTGATCCCTTATTAATATATGAGGTGTATTTATTTTCTTTGATGGCCCCGTAAAAAATATGAATGGCATATTCAGTGGTACCGTCCCCTGGAGCTGCTTTGTAGCCCAGTAATCCCGGGTATCTTAGACTTCTCACATCTAAACCATAACGCAAATTATAATACTGGCAAAGTAATTCGCCAGTTACCTTATTTACTCCGTACATAGTGGTCGGCTCAAGAACTGTATGTTGAGGTACATTTTGTTTTGGGGTGGTAGGACCAAAGGCGGCAATGGAGCTAGGCCAAAAAACTTTTAACTTATATTTAACTGCTAAATCTAAAACATTTCTTAAACCATTGACATTTACATCCCAGGCTAATTCTGGACTTTTTTCGCCCCCTGCTGAAAGTAAACCAGCCAAGTGATAAATCTCATTAATCTGATATTTTTGGATTAATTCTTCAATTTTTTGCTTATCTCTAACGTCCCCCTGCTCTAAAATTCCTTCAAAATTATTCGCAATTGTTTCTCTACCCAGGGCGACCACTTGATCTTTGCCAAACCGTTTATGTAATTCTAAAACTAAATCTGTACCAACTAAACCAAAGGCTCCGGTGACTAAAATTTTTTTCATAGATGTTTAAACAGCTAGGATAAAATTTAATATCAAGCTGTTATCCTTAAATAGTCAGACTTTAAAATCAATCAACCTGTCCAATATCGACAGGCTAATCATTTTAGACTTCTCTAACTAAGAAATAGGACATACTCCTTTATTATTTGTTAATAAAATTTGTATTATTAGTCTAGCACACTCCCGCTTTAAGCCAACTAATATAATAGTCAATAATTCAACAAAAATTCATACAATAAAGCCCTGGTTATAAATCGTGGCCTTTTTTTAATGAGCTTTTATTTACTTCGCTACTCACAATGTTGTATAAATATAGTATCGATGCCAAAATCTTCACTCTCTCGCAAACAAATAATTATCTCTTTGTTATTTTTTGGTTTTCTGATTATTGGTCTCATCACCGCTTACATACTTTCCGCTACTCCCCAAGATGTTAGACAACAAGCAGCTGGTTGTAGTGAAGATCCAGTTAATGTGGAGTTTAGAAAATATACTGGTAAAGATGAGCCTGGTTGGAAGGATGGAGCTAGCTTTAAGTCCATTACGGTCGGAGATAAATTTGATGTTAATTGTTTTTCCAAAGCTGGTTCTTCACTACTAAGTAACGGTAAATTAACTACCAAGCTTGATGGTAAAACGGTAACAATTCCTGCCACAGCTTTCAAATCTCCCACAGAGGTTAGAGGTTGGAAAATTGATAGACCAGGAAAGTGGAGCTTTACCTGTGCTAATGGTGGTGGCTGTAGTAACACCGATTCCATTACTGTCACTGGCACTGCGCAAAACGTTTCCTGTTATGTCTATAACTCCACTAATAAAACTTGTGAGAAAAAAGATTTTGCTCAAGCTAGTTGTAATACCAGCCAAAAACAATATCCAACTCTAGCTGAATGTCAGCAGAACAGTCAAACCCAGCAAAAAAAATGTTATCTCTACAACACCCAAACCAAACAATGTGAGCTTTCGACCACTACCTTTACTAGTTGTGATAGCAATCAAAAACAGTATGACTCGTCACAACAATGCGTGGATGCTAATCCTGGAGGAACTTCGAATTGTACCACCACTTATTCATCAGATCTAAATCATGATTGTAAAGTAGATTTGCTTGATTACGATTTATTCTTAAAGGACTTCCGTGAACATTACACGCAACCGTAAGGAAACAAGTCACTTAAAAACAGAACTACTTGCTATTGGGGTAGGTGTCGTTATATTACTCTCAATCTTTGGCTTGTATTATCAACTCCAAAAACTTAAACTTTCCCAATCTCCTACTTCTAGAGCCACCTCCCAAATTGCCCAACTGACCTGGGGTAATTTTTCTGATCAAGTTAACACTAATCAAACCGTTACCATTCCAATTGTATTTAATAGCCAACAATATGCTATTTCCGGACTGCAAATTAGTGGCACCATTCCCTCAGTCACCTCAGATAAAGTCAATATTAGTACGTATACTCTTGCTGGTTTAGTACCAGCTATCAGTAAGATTTCTCAAGAAAATGGCTCAACCAAATTTACCCTCGTTTACTTCTCTGAAATTTCCCGCTCATCACTTTTTTCCACTCAAGGAGCTGACCAAAAAGTCGCTGATATTGCCATAAGTGGTTTAGCAGCTGGCAGCTATAGTATTCAAATTAACCAATCAGTTTCTGGGGTTACCAGTTACCAGTACCCTGGATTATCTTTAAGCATGCCTAGCACTAGATCGTTTACCTTCACTACCCCCTCTTCCAATGATTCTAATAATTCTATTGATGTCAAAAAAGACTGTGACCAAAATTGTGCTACCGATACTGAATGTAAATCTGAGTTTATCTGCTACAAAGGCAGATGCCGGACAAATAAAGATAAAGAGGACCCCAAATGTGGAGCTATCCCAGATCAAGGTATTCACCGATCCTGTAATCAATACTGTGCAGATAATAGAGAGTGTAAAAGTGAACTCACTTGTTACTACAATAAATGCCGTCATCCATTAAATCTTCAAAGCGAAAACTGTACCCTACCTGCAACTAAGCCTAAAACCCAATCCCCGCCAAAAGGAGAAACTAAGAAAATAGTTACCCCATCACCAAAAGCTTCACCCATAGTGACGGCTCAGATTGTCATTGATGCTGACAAACCGGCTTCTAAAGCGGCGACCAGTAGTCCAAAGCCAACACCCTCACCCAGTTTAAGACCATCGCCAACACCGTCACCCAGTTTAAAACCGTCCCCATCTCCTTCACCCTCACCAATAGCTGAAGCTAAAATTGAAGAAAAATCTGGGATTAACTGGCTAAAGATTCTAGCTGGAGTAATGTTACTCGGATTAGTCGGAGCTGGTGTTTATGTTGCTCTGGTACTGTGGAAACCTAAGGGGCAAAACTTGTAATTTTTTTCCCATTTATATTTATTAAGTCGAGTTGAATAAAAAAGGGCGTCTATTATTAGGCGCGCCCCTTCCTATATTTTCATTTACTGTAATGTTGCCCAATAAAGCCAGCAACTGACAGCAATAGCAGAATTACTATGGCCGCTACTGCGACCCCCCAATCCTGAAAGATTGCCGCACCGATGGCAATTCCCAAAAGAACCCACAAACCTGAATAAAATCTGTTATTCAACTTGGTCACTTTAGAACAACCTTTCTCTATGGAAACGGTAAGAAATTATATCACTACATCAAAAAAATAATTGTGGATGTTAAAACCTATTTATCCAAAAAAGCCGCCATCATTTGATAGCGGCTAATTGCAACTTTAGTCATCAGGATGTAATGGGTCATTCCGGATTTGCCCGAAATGATTGATTCTCAATGTGTAACTGGCCCCAATCTGATATTGGTTCCAATCATCTTGAGAGTTTTCCTCATACTTCTTGATCTTGCCTTCTTCATCTCTGAAAAAGACGTAATATGTCTGTTCGCGGCCACTTTCCCTTTCACAGCCGATCACTGCTTGGTTGGCACAGTTCAAAGTGAACTCACCCCAATATGGAGCCGGATCATCCCTCTGATTTCCAGATGTCGAAACAGAACGACTGTGTGTCCAACGGTCGATATCGTATGTGTACCAAGTAGCATAGATATCCCGATCACAATACTTGGGAACGCTGACTTGTCTGGTGCAATAGTCACTAACTGTTCGGGTGCATTCTGAAAACGTTCCGTTTCCATTATCTGTCATCCCACAGCTTTCTTCATGACTACCACAGATATACTCCTCGTCTTGTAATTCGGTACCACACTGATATGTTTCAGTATGATGATATCTTTCCTCTTGGGACACATACCGTCCCCCAGCCGGAATTGACCAATCACCTTCTCGAATAGTGCGATATTCCTCGATACTAATGGTTCTCGACCATTCAAAGTGATCTACTGTAGCCCGCACTTTCTTTGTGTGCAGGAACATATATAGACCACCAACGATCAGACTGATCACTAAAAAGATGGCAAGGCCCCATGCCTGTTGACCACTAAAAGGAAGGCTAGGCACACTAATGCCCGGACGATCTTCCCAGTCGTTTTCCCACTTAGGAGAATCATCATCCTGATCGGCTTGATCTGTTCCGCTTTCCGCGTTCCAGTCAATGCGAACGTCTTTGGTCGCAGGTACTAAGTTTACTTCCCCATCAGCTTGCTCAGAAGCACTTGGGGCTTCACCCACACCATATTCAATCACTGGACGAGACGGCGACGTGCCACGCTCTGCCCTGCACTCTGGACAAATTGTCTCGGTTGCTGGAACAGCAGCACCACAATGCAAACAGACCCAATCCGGGCCTGCATGAGCACGTGCGACTTCATCTTCAGATGTTAAAATACGCGCATTATCGGGAAGATAAAACTTGACCTTTCCTCGACTTTGCGACAATTAGGACACACTGTTTTTAAACCAGGTATGCCTTCAAAGCCGCAAGCAGGACAATCCCACAAACCTTCTCTATCAGCCATTTTCCTTTTCCTCTCACTAATGGCCAATGTTAACTTGTTAAAGCTGCCTGAATATTATATCTGAAAAAGGAATAAAATTAATATTATAGGATAAAAATTATTTAAAAGACACTTAAACTTGTTTATCAAACTCAGTTTCCCAACGCTTCATGTAAATTAAGATTACTGACTGGGATATAATCAGAAACCCCATAAAAACTCAATAATTTAGGCAAGCCATCTTCAAAAGCAATCGATCTAAAAGTAAGATCTGGTTGTGCTTGTATTGCCTGATCCAAGTCAGCCCAAGGAATGAAAACGACCCAGTTAACTCTTAAACCCATGGCATCTTCTCTTTTAACTACAGATAAGCCTCTCAATTCTTGAAGATCGCTGTCATGTCCCCATAAATGGAATCTTTCACCAGCTTGTTCTCCAGCTACAACTTCCCATTGAACAAGTTGTCTTAAAAGTTCACTTGAATCAACATTTACTCTCTCCTTAAGAATATCCCTTTTAAGAGCAACCATCTCATTATCTTTAGCTAATTTGGTGGTGCCAACAAATAATCCGACACCTTCTGAATTAACTACATTTAACATAGGAAACGACTCTTCAGAATTTCCTTTAAAAGCAGCATAATCTGATTCACTAAAAAGAGCCATACTACTTGGATGGTTATGAACTGCGATACCCGTTTCATCGTCTGTTTCTTTTTCCCTAAGAGATATACTTTTAGCATCTCCTTGATTCATTTCAACTTCAGTTTGATCTTCTATGAATAATGCCCCCATTTCCAAACTCCTCTGGCAACCTAAGACCGCCATCTCTCTTAATCTCAATCCCCAGAATCTAATGGGAGGTCCTCTTTTGCTTCTCTTCTGTTTCTCAATGATATTATTTTCACCAAATTAGTTAACCTGTTTTCTGACATATGCATAATCAAGGATAAAGATCTTTTGAAAAAAGAAAATTAGCAAAAACGTAAAAATGATATTAAGACAGAAGTAAAAAATAAAATTTACCCCATATATCAATAAATTTTAAATATGGAAACTAGTAAATGATGTCGTAAATTATTTCAATTCAACAGTCGAAAGTACTTGTTGAAATCTTTGATCTAAACCACCACCTGAAATATAAGCAGTAAATTGAATTGGATCTTGGCTATTTGTGGTCACTATGTGAAAATCACTATCAGATTCACCCTCAGAAACATAAAAACTTTTTGCCTGCATCTTACCTACTGTTATAAAAGTAATCGGCTCAGATTGACCAAAATTTGTTGCGTTAATACATGGATACTTTGCGGTTGTTGAACTACAGATATTGGACTCATCATAATCTTTGGGCTGCATAAAAATAGTAATATAAGTAAAGCCATCAAAACCAATTTCAACTTTATTTTTATCGTTATTTATCAAAACATACTCTTGTGGATATTTTAGACTTAAACCCCATTCTGGTTTTGTAAAAACTTGCCAATTTTCTGTTATCGGATCTGATTGAGCTGAAACAGAACCGAAAATAGGACACTCAGTAAACTCACAATTTGGACCTATTCTACCAACCGAGCTCCCATCAGGACAAATCTTAGCCTCTTGAGTACAAATAGCTCGATTTTGTTCTGCGGGTTGCGAACTGGCCGGAGTAGCTACAATTGATTTATAATCATAATTAACTGAATTTTGTTTACCAAAATAATAACCACCAACACCCACTATTGGTAAAATAATAAGTAATCCGACAACGGCTACTTTAAAAATATCTAACCATGAAAAAATTGACGAACTCGCTTGAGGTTCGGAAGTATATTCAGATACTGAATTGGAGAGTGGTGTATTTTCCATACTTAAACTATTTCATATAGTATGAAGTAAAACAACACCACTAAATAGCCGCATTTATTTTGAAAAAACGCACTCCTAGGAAAAATCGCTGCAGGCATTAGTGGAAGATATTGAAACCTATTTAATAAACCCGCCCCATAAAAATTTAGAAAAAGTTGCCGAAGGCTCCTTGCCGATGATTCGACATTTAGTTATATCCAATTTTTGTGCCCGTCTCACCAAAGTCGCATAATCTGCAGCAGTCGGCGTCTCTTTGACTTCAAAAGCTGCCAACTCTCTACCATTATCTATAATAAAATCAATCTCCCCATCTCGATCAGAAAAATAACTTATTTTCCCCTCCCAAAAAGACAACTGATGACGAACAACATTTTCAAACTTACTGCCTCCAGACAAATCAGCATTGATGTTAGCTATACCCGTATCGATAAAATATGGTTTCTTTTGCAATCTAGTTTGCACATCAACAGACATTGAATATGCAGGAATTGTGGTAATTAAATAAGTCTGCTCTAAAAAGTTAATATAATTATCAACAGTGACTCTACTCAATCCAGTAATACTGGCAATTTCTGTCACATTAAGTTTACTGCCAATCCGTGCTGCTAGTAATTTAATCACCCGCCGGAAATCACCCATGGATTTAAAATCAGCTAATGTTTGCACATCAATATTGATATACGAGCTAAAAATTTCTTCTAACAGTTGCTTTTTACGATTCACATCATCAGTCAGTACAACCCTAGGTAGACCTCCATACTCTATATATTCCTGATAATAATTCTTTAATTGTTGATATCCAACATCTGAAAATTCAACAAAGGGGAAAAACTCTTCGCTATCTGTGGAGTAAGTGAAACCACGAAAATCTACAAACTCAGAAAAACTTAAAGGAAACATTTCGTAGATCACTTTTCTTCCCGCCATTGATTCAGAAAATCTATTTTTAATGTAATATGAACTTGATCCAGTCAAGAAAAATTTAATTTGGTAATGATCATACAGATACTTAACTACGCTAGGCAGATTTTCTAATAATTGAATTTCGTCCAAAGCAATGTATAGCTTAGTTTCCAATGATAAGCCTCTATTCTTAAACTCATTAATTAGTGATTCGTAGTTTTTAACTTCAAATAACTCTCGATCAGCTAGATTTTCCAAATCGAAATAATATTTATTGACAGAAGGAATCTGTTCTAGCAACCAATGAAGGGTAGTGGTTTTCCCTACCTGACGTGGACCAGTAATGACAACTATTTCGTCTGTTTCAATCTCTTTGAAGAGTTTTTCCCAAATACGTCGTTTTTGCATACTCTTACTTTACAATATACGACACTTTTTGTAAAGTAGAAAACTTGCGGGGATTAGTGAAGGATGTTGAAACCTATTTAACGAAAACTAATCTTCATATCAAGTTCCATTGCCTGGGACAGTTTCATCAGGGTACCAACAGTTGCATTACGGACACCAGTTTCAATCCTACTCAGAGTCGTTCTGTTTATATTTGCTTTTTGAGCCAGTTCTTCCTGGGTCATACCAGCTTTCTCCCTAGCTTCTTTGAATGCAATCAATAAATCATAATATGCAATTTCTTCTACAATTTGTTGGTGCTGTTTATGATTAAATTTTTGTTTAAATTGGTCTAGATTGACTGTTTTTGGTTTTTGGGTTCTCATATTATTTCCTCCTATATGTATTGTCTTAATCTTTTTTTTGTTTTATTTATTTCTTTCTTCGGTGTTTTTTGCGTTTTCTTTTGAAATGCGGACAAAACTATTATTTTCGTTTTATATAAATATACATATATTGCTCGATATTGTCCTTTATGCTTAACTCTAATTTCAAATAATTCTGCATCTATTCTCTTTGCATATGGTTCTCTTAAAAAGCCATCTCTTGCTAGAACTTCTAATGATGCTGTGATCCTTATCTGAACTTCTTCATCAAATTGCTCGATCTCCTCGACTGCACGGTCATCGATTTCAACTTATTTCTTCATATCCATATTGTTGCATATATGCAACAATACTTCAACATTAAATTAAAAATCTGAAGGTTAAATGCTGAAACTTATCTAACATTAAGTTTTTTAAACTAATCTGAGGACTAAAGTGAAAGGTATTGGAACCTTTATGGTTATCTCTTTATCTGCAGGGATTAGTGTTAGAACCTATTTTGGTCAAAAACAATTAGTGTATAGATATAAAATATGATCAAATTTATAAAATCTATATTTCAACACTCTCTCTTCCATATGTGATTGAGTTTTAAAAATGAATAGGAGATACTTAGACTTAGAACACAAAAATGGGAGTAATATGAATGAAATTCCAGACCTAGATTCTTTACTAAATAGCATTCCAGAATCCACTGTTGATAAAAGAGGGAATATTCGAGTGTTTCTCGGACAGGATTGCTTTGCCACAGGACGTCTATATGACCTGAATGACGGTAATAAATGGGTGCTGTGGGATACAGTCTCTGTTCCTGATGAATACCAACAATATGGTATTGGCTCAACCTTAAGCAGGAAACTATTGCAAGTAGCACGGTCAGAAGGAGCTCAAAAAGCATATTGCAAAATTGAATCCCTTGGAGGACTAAAAACAGTAAACAAACTTCACCCTAATAACTTAATCTATGTTAATGCGAATGATTATGTAGATGCCAATGAAAGAAAACCAATCAATCTTTCTCATGAAGAAGCATTTCAAATGGTCGATCAAAATGGTGGAGAAGCTAATATTGGCGTTGTGTTTGACTTATAATTAATTTTATTACTACAAGCACATCATCAAATTTATTTATTCTCCTACTAACGATAAATTATTCGATATTGCACATTAGGTTCTGACTTCCTACCATTATCACCAATCCACGAAACCGCACTTACTAGAGGAAAAACTTAGGTTCGAGTCCTTACTGCAGAGATTGGTGGAGGATGTGGGAACTTACTTTCTTAGTTTATTTAGCCACCAAGGTCTTTTATCTCTCAGTTTTAAGAAATCATATTCATATTTTGCTCTCAAACCATCCCTTTGATGCATAAATTCCTCATAGCTTATTCTCGTCACTGGTTGGCCTGAATTAAACCTATGAATAACAAAACTTGGATTACTAGGGTCAACTAGAGCTAAATGTTCATACTCTCCATTTTCACTCAAGTCTCTAACTCCAATTGCATCTGCTTGTTCCACCGTCCCAACAACTTGAAATATTTTTTCAGCTTCTCTTCTTCCTAAACTGTCGATCATTTCTTCAGGATCAATGCCTAATGCCCATCGCACAAAGCTATAACAGTTCTTCCGTCTATCTCTTTCATCGTCATATTGAAATAGAGCGTCATCAATAGTAGTTTGCCTCTCTTGCATAAATAAATGTTATCACAACGAAAGCGAATTATAATTCTTACTTAATTTAAGATATCTGCAGGGGTGGAGGGATTCGAACCCCCTCGAAAGGTTTTGGAGACCCTCATGCTACCATTGACATTACACCCCTACGGTCTATTCCTGCATTTTACCTTGAGAAATGGCTTCTGTCAGCTAGATTTTATTTTTATCACTAAAATTTAGACTATATACATAATTCTAGATCCTTTATACTAAAATAATGAATAGTTTAATTGATCCCGAATTAGAAAAAATTTTCAAAAAAGATAAAATATATTTAGAGAAAACTAAAATTCCCATAGTAACTGTATCTGCTTCTTACAAAGAAGACTTAAAAGGGTTTTATGGTTTAGCTCAAAATGAGTTTATCCCTGATGTGGTTTTCTCTAGAGCTCACTTCTCTATGGCTACTGGTGTAGCTATCCAAGCTTGGGGTAAAACCCCTGATCCTTTAAAGGCTTGGGTAGTAGATCCCACTAACTATGTGTCATCTAAAGATTGGAAAAGTATTGAACTAACTGAATTTATAGGCAAAACCTTAGCTAGACAGCCACTTTTAAAATCACTTAAGGATTTTGTCGATAAATTTGCTCGGAATAATTTACCTATTTTAAAAAGCATCACTCCTCCCTTGATGTATCTAACGAGAAATATTACCCAACCAATTCTTTCTTTACATATTGCAGCGGGGAATATTCTAGCTGAGCATGGTAAAAAAGTCATCCAAATTGTGACTGACCCCCATGTGCGAGAAGACTATCTTAACCAAGCCCAAAGAGAAAATATCACTTTTTGCGTTTTTGATGAAAAAACAAAGACAGATTTCTTAGAAAAAGCGGCTATTTTAGACAAAAAAGTTGATCCTAAGCGAGTAATTGTCACTGGTCCCCCAGTCGACCCCCGGATTATCTCTTGTCGCCAAGACAAATATCCCTACCGATCAGGAGTACTCAACTTGTGTCTAACTACTGGAGGCTTGGGAACAAACAAATCGGAAATGAGAAAAATCTTAAGACAGTTATTTCCTGAACTAAGAAAACACCAACCTCAGTTTAGAATCCTAATCTATGCGGCAACGCATAAAGATATTTTTCAAATGGTGAAGAAAATTGCCAAAGAAGAAAAGATTAAGCTTGGTAAGCTGACTAGTAAAACAGCCGGTTTAAGAGTTATCTATCACCCTCAAATTTTTAATGCCAATGAAAGCTTAATTAAATATGCTTTCCCCTGGGCTGATGGCTTTATTACTAAGCCTAGTGGTGACATGGCCTATGACGCGGTAGCTTCGGGTAGCTTTCTACTCACTCTGAGAGAATGGGGTGTTTGGGAACACAACATTGAAGAGGTATTTGAACAACAAGGAATTGCCAGAGAAGCTCAGCCGGAACATTTTACCGCCCAACTGGAAGAGTTAATCAGTGCCAAAGGTAAAGCTCAATCTTGGGTTGAACAAGCTATGGAGAATGCCCAAAATATCAATCCATTATTCATTAATGGAGCAAAAAATATTATCAAAGTTGTGGAAAATTTAAACTAAATTCTAAATATCAATAAAAAAAGTTATTTTAACTTCTTCATGATTTTGTGAACGGTAGTTTTTTGACAATGTTTACAGTATTTATTGATTGGGAAAGTATTATCTCCCCCCATCTGTTTTTTTAACTGTTCATTGTTCTTATTGTACTCAGTTGTATAGTTATGATGCTTGCAAACAGAACATTGTAAGCCTGCAATTTGTCGTGGTCCTTTTTTCTTTTTTGCCATTGTTTTTTCCTTTTACCTAAATGTCAGACCGATAGTATATATGAGATCCTTAAATTTATCAATGATATTAAAATAGTAACTACTCAATAAATTTATCTTTATCAGAATATTTTATTACATTTAAAAAATAGATATATTATAAAAAAACGCTTATCGCGACTTATATACCGAGCCTTCTCAGGGACTCGAACCCTGGACCTACGGTTTACAAAACCGTTGCTCTACCAGCTGAGCTAAGAAGGCGGCTCTTCATTGATCCATTGTGCCAGGAATAGGATTCGAACCTATGGAGACTATTGTCAGCAGTTTTACAGACTGCTCTCGTTGGCCACTTGAGTATCCTGGCAGTGAGCCTTCGTCGGGAATCGAACCCGAGACCTCAGTCTTACCAAGACTGCGCTCTGCCAACTGAGCTACAAAGGCATTATTTTCCTCACTAAATATTTTACCTCATCAAAGACTTGAGAAGTATATCAAAAAAAATAATTTTTGGGAGTCTCATCACTACAACTATAAGGAAGTCTGACAACTTAACAATCTAGTGCAGGGGGCAGCTAGATCCCCGAGGTGATAAGTGGGTAGGAAGTTTGTTACCCCACAGGGTAGCAAAACGATCCATCAACCCGTGGGAATTTCTGTTGAGGAAATATATGCTTACCCCCCACACTCGACTGTTAAATTGCTTAATTCCTATTCTATTACAACTCTAGTGTTTTCAACCAGTCTCGAAATTCATTCTTTTTGTCATACTTGAGCATAAATTGAACGTGAGCCTTCATATATCGAAGTGGGTCACCAGTGGTCATCCACTCGCCATCCACCACTTTAACCCGAACAGTACCATGTTTAGCCACTTGATGATTAGCGTCTTGAAGCCACAACTCATCATCTAGACCAGTGGCATCAGCCGAAAGATACTCAAAAATTTTAGGAGTTAAAATATATCGACCATATGAGGCCATATTAGATGGCGCTTTTTCTTTTTCTGGCTTTTCAATCACCAATTCTACTTCATCTTTGGTCCCTGCCTTTAATTTAACTATGCCATATCGATCAACTTCACTATCTGGGACTTCTTGGACCGCCAATACACCATCACAAGGATCGGCCTCATAAAAATCCACAATTTGTTTAACCGCACTAACTTCACTTAAGACTAAATCATCACCCCACAAAACCACGAAAGCCTCATCATGTTGGACTAATTCTTTAGCTGTTAAAACTGGCCGACCATTACCATAAGGTAACCTTTCATCTTGGGGCATAATAGTGATCTTGGGTAGTTTAAAAACCTGCTCGACCTTATCCCATCGATCTAATTTGCCCTGACGAATCATAAGTGTTCGAATATTAGTAGCACTACCATAGAAATAATCTTCAAATTTAGTAACCTCCCCCGGAGAAGCCACAATAATCACCTCTTCAATGCCAGCCTCCGCACATTCTTCTACTAGATACTGGATAATGGGTTTATCAATAATTGGCAACATTTCTTTGGGAAATGTTTTGGTAATGGGTAAGAATCTTGATCCAAATCCAGCCGCTGTGACGATGGCTTTTTTAATCTTTTGATTAGGCATAAATACTCCTCAAATGACTGTTACTGACAAAAATTTCTGCCGCAATAATTTATTAAGTACTTGCAGGATACTCAAAGGCGAGATAAAAGTCAACGAAAGTATGACTTCATCATACAATGCTATTAATAGTATAAAAAGCTACAACTCCCCCTTGAACTGATAACTGGAATTAACGTAGTATATAAATATTAATGCCAAAAGCCCCATCTCGCAGTCGTTTTTTGATTACTATTTCTTTCCTCATTTTTCTTTTTATATCCGTTGCCGTCGGATTATATTTAATGCGCCAAAATCAAGATATCAGACAAAAGGCTTACAATGGAGACTTTCAAGATAGCTGTGTTAAGGCTGGCTGTTACAATCAGGTTTGTATCTCTCGAGAAGAAGATCGCCAACTTATCAGCTCTGTTTGTGACTATCAACCAATCTATGCTTGTTACAAAAACGTGGAGTGTAAAATCCAGCCAAATGGTAAATGCGGATTTACACCCTCAAGCGATCTGGAAAAATGCTTAACTAGTCCCCAGCCACCAACATGCCAAAAAGATAATCATGGTAATCCCGTCTGTCCTTCATTTACTGCTCCCGCTCCCGGATTTTGCCAGGGAGGAACAATTACTCCAGGTGGTACAGATCAGTGTGGCTGTCAAAAGCCCCCAACATGCCAATACACAACTGAAATCTCCATTGGCAATCAAAGACCAACTGATCAACAACTGGAGTTTCAAAGAGTTAGTGTCAATCAAGATCCTCCATCTAGAATGATCACTACTACTAATGATGTGCCTGTTAAAGATCAAGGCAATGCCCAAGGATTTGTTTTTAAAGCAGAAAAGGGTCAAAAGCTGCATCTATTAGCCAAAGAAACAGACAGTAATAAATATGGTAGCTATATTAGAACAGCTTTTTACAATTCAAATGGCGTCAAACTAACTTCAGCTGACACCAGAATTAGTGATTTCATTGTCCCAGCAACTGGTGATTACTATTTAGTCGTCTATACTTTCAAAAAAGTTGATGCTTATTTTAGATTAGCAATTTTTGAACAAAACCAACTTGATTTTTCCGTCTTTATCATTAATAACTTCAACTTAGAGTTATCCATTAATCCATACCGGCGTGGCAACCTTGATTTGGCCTTTGCTCATCCTTTTACCATAGCTATCCAATTTCCTAATGACGCAGTTCTTAATAGTGACAATACCGTTTCTTACTTTGACAAACTGGAAGGAAGTTTTAACAAAACCAGACCAATTTTATTTAAATTTGAAAACGGTGATGACTTAAAAAATTATGTCCTCTCAGGTTCAGGTAAAAACCCCGAAAACATCACTTTGTCTCAAGCCAGTGGTCGCAGAATCTGGGTTAAAGATAGTAATGGTGCTCAACTTCCAGAAAACAACCATTATCTACTCGACTTGTCTGCAATTTATGAAACTTCAGGGGTAAGTGGTAACTATGAACAATATGCCTGGTCTGCTACTCTAGACAAGCAGGATTTGTATTGTGATATGGATGCTAATGCTTGTCCCACTGGTTATCGCTGTATTAAACCTCCCGCTAACTGTGGCGTTGACAGCCAGAGTAACCCCTTAACTTGCGCTTTCAGAGCCTATTGCCAAAAAGCAGATAAACCAAGTGCTGACATTAATTATGATGGCAAAGTCGATATTGATGACTACACCATCCTTAAACAAGAGTTGCTGAAACACTTAGCACGTTACCAAGCTGATTTAAATAAAGATGGCTGGGTAGATTTAGATGATTACTCGATTCTTAAACAACAATTATCAATTTTTTAAACTCTATTACTTCACAACCAGTCAATAAACGAGCTATATTTAAGTACTAAAGTTATGAATCAAAACGCCAGAAAAAAAATCATTAAAATCCAGAATCGAAGAAATGAGAAAATCTTTTCATTTTTAACTATGCTTTTTTCCTTTTTGTTGATTGTTTTAGGTGTTTTGACCTTAATCATAATTCAAAAACCAATTCAAAAATCTCAAGAACTAAGAAAAAATGCCATGGTAGACAACGGTTTAGTCAAATTAAGCTACCAAACTGAAGGAGAACTAAAAACTGGTAAAGATGTGACCGTGACTTTCCTGGCCAATACTCAAAATACCCAAATTGACGGGGTGCAATTAGTATTTGAAGTTCAAGGTCAAATTGATAATTTAACTGCCCAGACCCTTTCCACTTCCGGATTAAATGAAGAATTTTTAGAAGTAGAAAAACAAACTAATGGCAACTGGTTAGTTGGAGTCTTAGCTGCTAAAGCTAGCGGTTCTTTTAATTCCAACACCCCCACCCCTTTTTTCAAAATTTCTTTTAAACCAACCAATGTGGGAGACGTCAAGATTCTCCTGAATCGTAGCTCCTCTAAAGCTAATGTCACCGGAGTCTATCCACCTAGTGATCAACTTAATAAAATGGATGATATTAGTCTTTCAATTAGTGAACAATCAGCCAATAAAGATGATCTCTATTTTAATACTGATCAAACCCTGATCACTTTTTACAACACCAGTAACAACCAAATTGCCCCAGAAACTCTTAAAGTCGGTCAAGCATTTAAAGTTAAAATTGATTATCAAGTCCAAAATAATCTTAAGAATAATGTCGCTGATAGTCAACCGATTACTATTAGTTACTATTTAAACGGCCAGGGTATCGCCAGCCAAACATTTGCCTATGGTATGCTCAAAAACCATCGTGATGGCTACCATTCCACCATCAACTTAGATATTTCTAGTAGTTTACTTAGTACCATGACTCACGAACTAAAGATCGATGCTGCTGGAGTTGTAAATGAAGCCAATGAAAACAACAACATCTGGAGTAAATCTTACGGTATTGTTGGCGACAATCTAGGCTCTGGTCAAACTAATAGCAAATCTTGTAACGATACTTGCAGTGTTCATACTGAATGTAAAATCAATTTAGGGTGTTTTAACATTGAAGGCACCAAAAAATGTCGTTTAGCTAATAATCCCAATAATAGTCAGTGTCAAACTCTTCCAGACCAAGGAATTCACCGCTCATGTAATGAATACTGTGCAGACAGTAATGAATGTGCCAATGGCTTTTACTGCTACTACAATCGCTGTCGCTTACCTCAAAACCCCGAGAGCCAAACTTGTTTAGTGCCTTCAACAGGAATTACTACCGCTATGGCTGCCAGTTGTAATAAACCATGTAGCTCTAATAAAGAATGCGCTATGAATTTATACTGTTATCAAAATCGTTGCCGATTAGCTGGTAACCCCAGCAGTACCAGTTGTAGTGCTTATACTAAACCGACAGTATCTAGCTACACCAATAAAGGGACTTCGATCGTTGACGATTCTCCCATTGAGAAAGAGGAAACCAAAACACCAACTCCAGCTTCTAAATCTGGAACTATTTCGGCTATTATCAAACCCTCACCAACCATTAAACCTAGCCCCACACCAATTGTCGCTGCCTCACCTACTCCAATAGTAGAAATAGAAGAAGTGGAAAAACAGTCAGCTTTGACGGCCGTCACTGAAAATCTAAGACAACGGGGTTTGACTTTCCCATTAGCCATGATTGGTAGTGGTATCCTGATGATCATCTTGGTTATTCTCTTCTTACTTTTCTCGAGGGGAAGCAAAACTAAAATGGTGACTAGTAAACCTGCAACATACCAGCCCAGTAATCAGGATCAACAATACTTGAAAAACTTACAGCAACAGATTAATACTTTAGAAAAAGAACCCGTAGTAGCTCAGGTTCCTCCAGCTCAACCTTCAGAACCAGTAGTCAAAGCGGTACCACCAAACCCGCCACAACCTGCGGTTAACAATCCCCCATCATTACCAACTAACCCAATGATGGATAGATTGAAACAAAAAGGAATCAAATTACCAGAGTAAATGAACACTAATTATGAGTAGGTGATTAAAGAAACGAGCACGTACTCAACGCTTATTTATTATATGTTATAATATCTGTCTGATGTCCAAGGTCAAGTTACCCGCCATTTTAATCTCAAGATACTTTAACGAGGTGAAAACTGAACTTAAAAAAGTTAGTTGGCCTAGTAGAAATGATACAGTCCAGATGACTCTACTGGTGGTGAGTGTCAGCGCTATTGTTTCTTTTTATCTTGGAGGAGTTGACTATCTTTTTACAAAAATCATGAGTATGTTGTTAAATTAAATAATAAATATGAATCAAGATCAAACAAACCCAACTCAAATTGAAGAAGTTAGCAAAACTAAAAGCACTTCTGATAATCATATTATCATTTCTGATCATGAAAACCGCAAAGCTCGCTGGTTTGTTATTCATACCTACTCAGGTCATGAAAATAAAGTGGCTGAAGCTTTGAAACAAAGAGCCGAAACTCTCAACTTAACTGATAAAATTCTTGAAGTTTTAATTCCTCTTCAAGAAAAAATTCAAATCAAGAGAGGTCAGAGAAAAACTGTTAACGAAAAAATTTTCCCCGGCTACATGTTGGTTAAACTAGAAATGGCTGATGATTCTTGGTTGGCCGTTCGAACTACCCAAGGTGTGACTGGTTTCGTTGGTATTAGTACCAAACCAACTCCATTACCCAAACATGAAGTTGAAGCTATTCAAAAATACATGACTCAATCAGCTCCTCAATATAAAGCTGACTTTGTTGAGGGTGAAGCTGTCAAAATTGTTGATGGTCCATTTAATGATTTCTTGGGTACCGTCAAATCTATTGACGAAGAAAAAGGTAAAGTTGAAGTCTTAGTCAACATTTTTGGTCGTGAGACCCCAGTTGAATTAGATTTCTTACAGATTCAAAAGGTTTAACTAGATTAAATAAATTAATTTTGAATTTACAAATAAGTATATTTGATCTATAATACAAATCTTCCCCGACCTCGGGAAGTAAAAAATTGAGGCAGCGATTTTATATTGCGAACAAAATTTTAATCTTCCACCTCAGGTGGTTTTCCCTCGCAATTAAACAAGAATCGAACATACAAAGTACTTTACTCGTCTCTATTTAAGTAAACGAGCAAATTTGGAACTTAATTTATGGCAAAAAAAATCATTAATGTACTAAAGCTTAATCTTCCAGCTGGATCGGCAACACCAGCTCCTCCAGTCGGTCCTATTTTAGGTCAAGCCGGTATTAATATGATGGATTTCATCAAACAGTATAATGACAAAACTGCTGATAAAAGAGGCCAAGTTATTCCTGCTGAAATTACCGTTTTTGATGACCGTTCTTTTACCTTCGTTCTTAAACTTCCTCCAGTATCGGCCATGATTATGCAAACTCTTAAAATTAAAAGTGGTAGTAAAACTACCAAAAAAGCTACTGTAGGTACTCTAACCATGGATCAAGTCAAAACTATTGCCCAAGAAAAAATGCCAGATTTAAATACTCGAAAAATTGAGTCCGCTATTAATAGTGTCATTGGCACCGCCAAAAGCATGGGAGTAGAAATAAAATAAAGAAAATTAGTAAGTTAATAATTACTTTAACTAAGTAACTACTAACTTTTAATCAAGGAGTAATATGGGAAGTAAAAAAAATGTCGATATGTCTGCTAACACTGATCAAGTGAAAATAGTAGCCGCAGAAGAACCAACTCAAAAAACTGGAGAAGTGGCTGAAGTTGCAAATAAAAAAACAGTTAAAAAATCAAACCGTAGCAAAAAATACGTCGCAGTTAGATCTCAAATAGATAAAACCAAGACCTACGATACTTTTGCTGCTGTGGAATTAATCAAAAAACTTTCATACAGTAAATTTTCTGGCTCTTTAGAGGCACATCTAGTTGTAAAAGATGTTGGGGCAAGTGCTAACATCACTTTTCCTCATACTACTGGTAAAGCCATCAAAGTTGCCATTGCTTCAGATGAAGTGTTAGCTAATATTGAACAAGGTGTGATTGATTTTGACATTCTAGTCTCTTCACCCAAATTCATGCCCAAGTTAACCAAATATGCTAAAGTCTTAGGTCCTAAAGGCTTAATGCCTAACCCTAAAAATGGTACTTTAACTCCTAATCCTGAATTAAAACAAAAAGAATTAGAAGGTGGAGCCATGACTATCAAAACTGAGAAAAAAGCTCCGCTGATTCATTTGACCTTGGGAAAAATCTCGATGGATACTAAGGATTTAGTTGAGAATATTGAAGCCCTACTCAAAGTTCTTAAAGGCAAAGTCTTGAAGCTCTCAATTTGTGCTTCGATGAGTCCAAGTGTTAAAGTCAAAATCGAGTAATTACAACTAATTACCTCTAAAATTAGCCTTTTCAACCTTCAATTATCGGTCTATTGGTTTAGACCTTAATCTGGTGGTCCTCTGGTAAATTTCAATTTCCAAGATAAGTTAGCCCATAACTATTTACAAACTACCTAAAATAAGGTATTATTTGTAATTGCCGAATTACCAGGCATTCTATATTCCTCAAAGGAGGATAAATGAAGAAAATGCTGGTCGTTATTGCACTCTTAATTTCTCTGCTGAACTTGGTGCCAATCACACCAGTTCAAGCCCAGGAAGAAGGGCTTAACTGCCCGACTTTAGATGAGGCGATTGTTTGGCTTAACTCCCAATCCTTTGGCGAAATAATCGCCGACTGGAACTGGGACATCTCTTGCCTTATTAAGGCGGGAGAGCACCCGTTTTGGTTTGAAGGTCTGGCCATTATTGGCCAAAATGCCCCAGACACTTCCATTCACAGCATCAGACTCGAGGATGCGTTTTGGACAGACCAACCGGCCTGGGTGAACGGAAATCCAAGCGGAGCCAGCTGCCCTCAGGAAGCTTGGTTTTGTCTGCTGATTGCAGCGGATAACTAAGCTTACTCTATCCCCCTGGTTAGCCAGGGGGATGTTTTTTTATTTTAATTAAAAACCCCAGATTATTGATAGTGGTATAATTATTAATAGATCACCTGCCTAGAAATAACAATCTATGTCAATCAAAATTGAAAAAGAAAATTTTAGCGTTGAGGCAGGACTGACTGAATCAGGCCGAGTAGCAATTGAGCTTAGTGGCCGATTTGATCATCAACATGCCCCTTTATTGTCTCAAGCCATTGACCAATTAGCTGATCAAGAAGGCACCAAAGCCGATGACTTCTTAGACTTTGTGATCTACCTTTCAGCACTCGAATTTATGAACTCTTCCGCTATTCGAGAGCTGATTAGTTTACTGAGAAAAACCCAAGCTAAAAATGGCCAATTAATCCTAATTGGTGAAGATGATAATCCCGCTATTGAAAGTCTTAGACAGACGGGCATTGACTCCCTTTTTACCATCTTTGCTAACTTAATTGAGGTAACTAAACCTCAATCTAAAAAGAAATAAGATTCCTCTATCAATTTATTTATTTTTTCATATAATAGGTTTATCGTTGGACTAGTTTGAAAAGGATGACAAGCATTGTTGACAATTCAGTCAACTCATAACATTTCAACTACCGTTCTGACCCTTTTTGGGTACCTGAACACAGATACTGCCGATGATCTCGGCTACCAGGTTTTCCTCTTTTTAGATGAGGGCCATGAACAGTTGTTGATCGACCTTTCAGGAGTTAAGCACCTTGATATCCATGGTGTGATGACCCTCAGGGGCCTAATCGAAGTGATGGCCCCGAAATTCTATGGGGCAACTATCAAACTAGTTGTGCCTACTCATTCTTCACTCTGGGAAACACTCCTAGAGTACCATATCCATGAGTGGGCAGATGTTTACCCTGAAGCGAGATATGCCATGGAAAGCATATTCTCCTAAAGGGGTGTCATTTTTCCCGCTTGTCGCTGACAGGCGGGAATTTTTTTCATTTAGTATCAATAAATTGATAGCCCTTGGGGTTGCCAAGGGCTATCATAACTAAAACATTTTTCAGTTAATTAAATAAATTATTTAAATTTGAATTTCTTTTACCATCTTGGCCATAAAGTCATTCACTTTCATGACCTCTTGTTTGCCTTCTTCCCTACTTCTAACAGCGACACTTTGATCTTCCATCTCTTTATCCCCTACCACTAACATGTAAGGTACTTTTTCTAACTGAGCATTTCTAATCTTTTTGCCTAATCCTTCAGCTGAGTTGTCAATTTCGACCCTGACTTTTTGGCTGACTAAGTCTTGACTAAGCTTTTGGGCAAAATCTAGATGACGATCAGCGATAGGCAGAATCTTTACCTGGACTGGAGACAACCAGAGTGGAAACTTACCACCATGATGCTCAATTAAAATTGAGACAAATCTCTCAATTGAACCCATAATAGCGGCATGAACCATGACAATTTTTTCTTTAGCTCCCTGCTCATTGATACAAGATAGCTCGAATCTTTCTGGCATGTTGCGATCAGCTTGAATAGTTGCCACTTGCCACTCTCTACCCAGAGAATCTTGAGCGATAAAATCAATTTTAGGGCCATAAAAAGCGGCTTCTCCTTTAGCTTCAAAGAAATCAGCATTTCTATCTTTAATCATTTCTTTTAATTGCTCGACCCATTTTTGCCAATCATCACTACTACCCAAATATTTATCCATTGCTTGAGGATCATGAGTAGAAAGGCGAACTTTCAACTCTGGAAAACCACAAGCTTTGTAAAAGTTTTCAATAATATCCCAGATAGCAAAGAACTCATCTTTAAGTTGTGACTCACGACAAAAAACATGGGCATCATCTTGAGTGATACATCTGACTCTAGATAGACCATTAAGTTCACCTGTTTGCTCATCTCGATAAACCATCGTTGTTTCGCTATACCTTTGGGGCATATCTTTGTAACTTCGCTGTAGATGCGCAAAGATCTGTGTATGATGAGGACAGTTCATCGGTTTCATGGCAAACTCATGACCTTCTCGAGTGGTAATTCTAAAAAGATCATTGGCAAACTTAGCCCAGTGACCAGATTTTTCGTATAAATCTTTTTTGGTAATATGGGGAATGGTCACTTTTTGGTAACCCCGTTCCTGGCGTAGTTTCCATACATATTCATCCAGTAAGTTCCGAAGTAATGTTCCTTTGGGCGTCCAAAGAGGTAAACCTGGACCAACTAAATCTGAAAATGTAAACAGATCTAACTCTTTACCTAATTTTTTATGATCTCTTTTTTTGGCTTCTTCCAGTAACTGGAGATATTGATCTAATTCTTTTTGAGAAGCAAAAGCAGTGCCGTAAATTCTAGTTAGCATTTTATTTTTTTCATCGCCATGCCAATATGCCCCGGCTATTGAAAGCAACCTAAAAGCACCAATTTGACCGGTTGTCTCAACATGTGGGCCTTTGCAAAGATCAACGAAGCTTTCAGCCTGTTTTGGCTCTCCTGTCCAATATATCGTCGCTAATTGACCGGCACTTTCGATTTGATCTAACCATTCTTGTTTATAGGGATTACTAGCAAACATCTCTCTGGCTTCACCAAGTCCGACTTCGTGTCGAGATATTGGCAAATTTTGAGAAATTATTTTCTTCATGGTAGCTTCAATATCACCGAAATCTTCTTCAGTAATTTTAAAACCATCCTTAGTATCAAAATCAAAATAAAAACCATCTGGAGTCGCTGGACCCATCGCCATCACTATTCGATCTTGACCATAAAGTTTGATCATCGCCTGAGTTAATACATGTTCACAGCTATGACGAATCTTAAATAATTCTGAATTTTCTTCTGACATAATTTCTTTCTCTTTACACTTTAATCAAGTGTTTTTATTGTACTGTAAATATTACTTTGTTTCACATCTGCTTATCTAAATCACATCTTAACCTACCTGAGGTTAACAAAAAAGCCCCCTAGGGGAGGCTGGTCCAAACAAACACCACAACCTCCCTCCCCTAAGGGTTGGTAGTTGAGGTAGTAGTGATTTTGATTTTGATTAACATTTCAGAGTAGTTTAGTAAAATAGTAAGCTAAGTTAGCTCGCAGGACATAGCCTGCGAGCATTATTTCTTAAATGAATGGTGCGATAGCATAAAGAAACATCATCGAACCAATCACTTCAGCCAAAGTCAGGTAAAAAGCTTCCTGAGTTGGCCACAGTCTTGGATTAGGTCTGTGAGAAATCAAACCTAAAGCAATTCCCATTGTTATGGGCGCAATAATGGCTATCAAGCCAAGACACTGATAAGCATATATCGCCATTTCGATGGTTACTATCGCTAAGATTACAAGAACAAATGCCCGATCTTTGCTCATGTAGATTTCCTCATGACTAAACCAACAAGAATAGATCAGATTATATCATCTATCCATTTCTTCAATATTGGCGTTGCCACTATCGTTAAAAACTACCTCATAGCGAGGGTACACTTCTTCTGGGTCCATAAAGGCTAGCCATAGATTAACCTCTCTAACAGCAGTCTGTTGGCATGACCGGCAGCCACATCCTTCGCCATGTTTTTCTTTTTCTAATTTTTGAGTGGATCTTATAAACTCAGTTTCTGAATAATTCCTAACTACTTGATTAGCACTTTCGACAATATTCACCATAATATTTTTCTTTTTTAACTACTATTATTCTTTAGTCTCTTCTTTTCCTAGATACAGCTCATCTGACTGAACATGTTGTTGAGAAAAAACCCCCTCTCTAATTGAAAGATGATTAGTATTGGGACTAACCCAAAGGTAAGCAGTATCTACATTTAAGGCTGCTGCCAGGCTTTCTAGTCCTCTATTGGAATATGGTACATGCGTTTCTGGCATGTTTCCCTCCTATGGAAATTAATGTTTCCATGATTACTTTGTACTTTCAACTTTTACTAAATCAAAACCCCCTCAGTTTTTTGAGGGGGTTTGTAATTTTCTTTTAAGCTATTTTATTTTTACTACTAACGCCCCCTCTCGAACTTATGTTGGAGAATAATAGTCTTAATAGTAAAACAATAGTTTTGATTCATGATTGATATTTAGTATAACACCGCCATAAATATGTAATGGGTGTGTTTAAAAGTATCAAACTATATTTAAATGTTATAATTTATAGAAAAATAACCAACTTTACAGATTAAATAACTCTTGCTCAAAGATAATTTACTGATATAATAAGCTTCTGGTTTATTACAACCAAATTCCAAAGACAGTGTGTTCTTGTTAAAGACAAGATTAAATATCACACCGAGGATAATAAATTCAAGTTGTCAGGCTTTACTCTCTGACCATTTATTCTCCCCAATTTCTCACTGTCTTTGAACTTAAATAAAATATTAAAATATTTGAACTTATTAAACAAAGCGAGGTCCTAAAGTGCCAAACAAACATAACCAACAACAAGTGGAAATCATTCAAGAAAAATTATCTCGAGCTAAATCAGTAGCCGTGGTTGATTATTCTGGTACAAACGTTAAAGAGCAAGTTGAGCTACGCTCATCTTTAATGGATGCTGGTTCTGAAATGTTTGTCACCAAAAATACTTTAATTGACATCGCTGCTGGAAAAGGCAAATTAACTGATTCCTTATCTGGAATGAACGCCATTGTGCTTTGCTATGAAGATGCCGTTGCTGGATTAAAGAAACTTTTCGAATTCCAAAAGAAAACCAACAAATTGACTATCAAACAAGGTTTATATGAAGACAGAGTTATGTCTGCTAGTGAAATCGAAACCTTAAGCAAACTGCCAAGCAAAGAAGAGCTAATTTCTACTTTAATCAGCCGCTTACAAGGACCAGCCTACGGCTTAGTCAATGTTTTGAAAGCTGGACAAAGAGATTTAGTTTATGCTCTCAAGGCTGTTGCTGAAAAGAAATAAAATTTTAAAAATATAAAATATTAACAATAATAAAAATATCAGGAGAAATATGTCCGAAGATACACAAAAAACTGAGAAAAAAGAACTCTCAGCTAACTTACAAAAAATTGTTGACGCCGTCAAAGGCCTAACTTTAGTCGAAGTATCAGACTTAGTTAAAGCTTTAGAAGATGAATTCGGTGTCAGTGCCGCCGCTCCCATGATGATGGGTGCCATGCCTGCAGCCGCAGCTGCTGAAGCCGTTGAAGAGCAAACTGAATTTGACGTCATCTTAAAAGATGCTGGTTCAAATAAAATTGGTGCTATCAAAGCTGTCAGAACCTTAAAACCAGAATTAGGACTTGGTGAAGCTAAGACATTCGTCGAATCAGCTCCTCAAGCCGTTTTAGAAGGTGCCAAAAAAGAAGTTGCTGAAGCTGCCAAAAAGTCACTCGAAGAAGCAGGTTGTGTTGTTGAATTAAAATAATTTAACTTTAAAACTTTGAAAACCCCCAGACTAATAACCTGGGGGTTTTTGGTTACTAGAGCCAGATATCATTTTAAGAGCTCTTCTCCACTACTTATACTAAAATTCTCTCAATTAACTGCTTTAGTTCCCAACTGGCCAAAGCTTTTTCAATATGTCCAAATTCCATAATGTTTTTATCTAGACAAAATTCCAGATCAAGAGTTTAACAGTTTTTCCCCATCTATATATTATCGGTCGTAAACTAAAATATTATAAGATTTAAATGTGAATAACTTTCACTATTTTTCCCCTTAATTCATTAAGCTAGCGAAGCTTAGACGAAACCAGGTCTTTTTAGTCGAAAAACGATTTTTATACAGCAGTTAACCCACTTTATCTACCTTCTTCCCCCCACTTACATATAGATATCAAACTCATACTTGACCCACTTGTTCTTAGTCTGCTACTTTGAGTATAAGAAGAACTTTGTTTGAGCTATTTAGTTCAACTAATATTCAAATAATTAATATAAAAATTTCCTCTGCCCCAACTTAGGCAAAAGAGGATGAAGGCTAGATTAATCTCTAGTTACCAAAGGAGAAACATGACTGACCAGGATACTTTTGCTCCTCAAGTGCAAGATTTACAAGCATTGGCTGACAAAAAAACAGGAAGAGCAGATGATGCTTCCAGACTGGATATTAATAAATTGCCAGATTTATTGACTGTCAGAGAGGTAGCTGATTTACTTCGAGTCTCTCCTCTGACAATCAAAAGATGGGGAAAAAGAGGTAAGTTGCCACCAATTAGAATTAATTCCCGAGGGGATCGAAGATACAAAAAAGAATCAGTCTTGTGGTTACTAGGGATTAATCCTAACGAAGTTTAAATTTTAAATTGGAATTCAATCAGAACCACTCCTTTTAGGGGTGGTTTTTATTTAACCAGTTGTTTAAACACCAAAAACATAAATTCAATTAATCTTAGTTGTCTTTTTAGTCTCCAAGGCTGGGTAATTAAGCGCCAAAACCACTCCAGATTTAAAAACTCCATCAATCCGGGAACTGGAGAAACTAAGCCTAAGAAATAATCAATACTACCCCCTACTGCCATGGCTAGCTTAACTTGAGCGTTTGTTAATAAAGCTTTATTAGCAAATAGCCACTCTTCTTGAGCCGGTGCTCCAAAGGCAGCCATCACGATGTCTGGTTTAAGAGCAGCAATCTGTGAAGACAGTTTATTTTTTTCTTCCTGTGTCTGGTGGGTAACATCAGCAAATGCCGGGCTCCAATAAAAATCAAACCCATTTTTAGAAAGTTGGTATACACCAGATTGAAGTTGATTAACAATCACGTCTTTAGCCTGGTGATAGTCTTTTCCCCCGATTACTAAAATTTTTTGTTGATTTTCTCGAGTCAATTTAAATAAATCTGCCACCACTTCCCTACCAGCAATGCGACTACTAAGCGGGAATTGATGTTGTTTTTGGGATAATATCCTTGAAGCCCAGACTAAACCAACTCCATCTGGAATTACGTAGTCTGCTTCTTGAAGTAATTTGGCAAATTTCTCATCCTTACTCGCCTGAATAACCTGCTCTGGATTGGGCGTAACAATATAGGATAATTGACTCAAGTTACTTATTTTTTTTTGAAGTTCCTTTAGCAGCAACGATCGGCTACTGCTAAAAAGAGATAAACCGAATAATTGTGTTGTATAATCAGTTCTTTTTGACATTTCTTCTCGATATTTCTTCTTAAAAAAAACGAAAAACACCAGAAAACTTTTAGATTAAATTGGGTTGTTTTTCCTTTCTCCTAATAGTCTAGCCTCTTTTTTTACTTCAATCAAATTTTTGATGAGTCTAGTTCGTATTATATTTGAGTCTTAGATAATAAATATAGTATTTTCGAATATAACCCAAATACTTTTTTATTAGTAACAAAACTAACAATAATTATAAGATAAAATTTATAAATAAATAATTATCTTTTTTTAATGAAAATGAGTAATTATTAATATCTTAAAATAAATTTAATATCCCGATTTTTGTCCTGTAGTTATAGAGATAAAAAGATATTAAGGGTACCTTATTAATAATTTGACCAATTTTTTAAAAACCCCGTAATTTAATTTAAAATATCCCTCTTTTAACATCCAATAACATTTTGGTAATTAGTAGCCAATTTGAGCTTCAACCGCCAAATGGTCACTTAAATTGTCAATGAGTTTAACACTTGAGACCTGATCTGAAAATTGCTTAGAGCTAAAGAAACCGTCGACTACTAGTTTCAAGCCACCCGCTCGATGAAATTTTCCATCTATGGTCGTTTTTACATCTGGGGGAATATGATCTGTTAATTGGCTAGCTAACAAATCAAAAATTTCTCTACCTCTGGGAGCGTTAAAATCACCACATAAGATAAACGGTCGATTAAAATTTTGGGTAATAGCTAAAAGTTTTAGCAAACTTTCTCTTTGTTCATCAGTGGTCTCCCCATCTGGTGACCAAGTAAAGTGAGTTGTGGATACAATTATTTCCTGATGATTTAATTTAATTTTTGCCCATAATAAAGCCCTATCTCCTGAGTTAGGCTGATGGCCAATTAAGTTGGGAATCCCTTTAGAGTGCTTGGTATAGTACTGATAAGAAAAGGCGATCTCCGGTCGCTTGGTGAGCATCAGCAGTCCAGATTTACCTTTTGGTGATAGACCAAAACTATTTTGTCCAATGATAGATAAAGGCACAAAAAAGGAAGTCATCTGTAATTTTTCTTCAATCAAGCTTTGGTCAATTTTAAAAACTTCTTGAAAACAAACCACGTCCATATTTTTATCTTTAAGATAAGTAAAGATTGACTCTAAGTGTTTGTCACCTTCAATATTGAGTGAGAAAATTTTCATAACTAGATGGTTTGATAACCCAAGCTCTCCTTAAATAAGTCAAGGTTTTCCAAAATAACGGCTAAACCTTTGATTACCACTTGATCACAACTGTCCACCACAGAAACCGGTACGCCCATTTTTTGCACCAAATAAAAATCTAAACCTTGCATTGACGCCATCCCACCTGTCAATAATATGCCCTTATCAATCACATCAGAAGTTAACTCCGGTGGGACCTTCTCAAGTAATTTACGCATTAAAATGACATAGCTACTGGCGACTTCTTGGTAGACAGATAAAATATCTGCTGACTTAACTTTGACTTCTTTGGGAGCCGAGGTCACTAAGTCTTGACCGGTGACTAAAGCCTCAGCTTGGCTTTCCTCTAGGCTACCGATATTATTTTTTAATTTTTCTGCCGCCTGAGAGCTAATATTAAGCTTATGTTTTTCTTTAACTGCTTGCTGGACAAGCAGGTCTAAATAGTTGCCAGCATGGTGATTGGATTCAAAAGAGACTAAATTTCCAAAGGAAATAATCCCTCCCTCGACTACTCCCGCTCCCAAATTAAGGATAAAACTACCAGAGGCATCGGCAATCGGCACATCAGAACCAATTGCCGAAGCCAGCGGTTGGGAAACCAAATAAACTTCCCGAGAACCCAACTGATATAGTAATTTTGTTAAAACTTGTCGATCAATCTGAGAAGCAAAAGCGGGAATACTCGCCATCACAATTGGGCGAAGAAAATAGGTGTGTGGCAAAATTTTTTGAAATATCACTTGCAAAAAAGATTTAGCCATTTCAATATTTTCCACTAAACCATCACGAATAGGAAAATAAACCACAATATGATCAGAGACCCGACCGGTCATCATTAAAGCATCATTACCCACCGCCACCACTTTATTCACTCGCTGATCAATGGCGATACAACTGGCTTCATCGACCAACAAACCCAGTTTTTCATCCCAGATTCTCGTCCGGTTAGTGCCTAGATCAAGACCAATTTTTCTAAACAAAGAAAATGAACTCAATTTCATATTTGTATGTATGATAGATGATTATCTGTTTCAGGTCTACTTGATCATCCGGTAAAAGAGAATCCTGAATAAGTCGCGATACATATTGGACTCTTAAAGGAGTCTACATATGTAGGCGACCAATACAAATCCTATACTCAAGACCAAATAACCTGTATAATACCGATTATGTTCCCTAGAGCTAATTTAAAATTTCTCTATACACTAGCTTCGATTGTATTTGTCATTTTGGGCACTTTTTTGGCTATCCAATATGCTAAGGGTAATTACCGATTTAATCAGGGTAAAGTTGTCTCACAGTCAGGGCTGTTAGCAGCCAACTCTTTTCCTCCTGGGGCTGAAATCTATGTTGACGGCAAATTAGTCAGTGCTACTGACGACACTATTTATCTTGAACCAGGAGAGTATCAAATAAAAATTGTTAAAGAAGGCTATTCTCCTTGGGAAAAAAAGCTCACCATTGAAAAAGAATTAGTCTCTCAAACTAACGCGCTTTTATTTCCTAAAGTCCCAAGTCTCAGCCCCCTGACATTTACTGGTGTCGAAAACGTCACTCCTTCACCAGATGGTCAAAAACTTCTCTACTTTACTGCCTCAGCTTCAGCACAAACCAAAAATGGCCTTTACTTACTTGAATTGACTAACAACTTTTTGTCTTTACAAAAAGGAGCCAAACAAATTAGCCCTAATAGTGTCGCCATTGACCTTAGCACTTCTGGTATTATCTGGTCACCTGATAGTACTGAAATTATGGTTTCAGATCTCAATCGGTCCTACCTCATCGATACCAATAAAATCAATGAAATTGCTACTTTACCCAGTATTAAGTTGCAACAAAAATCAATCTTATCTAAGTGGGAAGAAGATATCTACGTTAGAGAGAGACAATTCTTAAGTAAATTTCCTGAAGAAATTATTCGAATAGCTACTCAATCAGCTAAAAATGTTTATTTATCACCTGACAAAGAAAGAATGATTTATACTGCAATCGCTACTGTCAATATTCCAGAAGGTATTGTCCCTCCTCTTCCAGCTACTAACACCCAACCAGAAACCAGAGAACTCAAACCTGGTTTTGTTTATATTTATGATCGCAAAGAAGATAAAAACTTTCTAATTGGTTTAGAAGAACAAGCCACCTCTAGTAGTAAAAAATTACTTTCAATAGATTTGGCTAATAAAGAGGCTTTGTCTTTTGCCTCTTCACCTAGTGCTTTTCAAACTCTACAGTCAACCGTTTCCGCCCAAACAGTCAATAATTTTTCTTCCTATTATTCTGCTTTGTATGTTAACCAATACCAATGGTTTCCAGATTCTAAACACATTGTTTATACAAAAGACAACCAAATTCACATCATGGAATATGATGGCAGTAATGACACGACTGTGTACTCAGGTCCATTTGAAAATCACTTTGTATATCCTTGGCCAGATAGCAGCAAATTAATTATTTCTACCAGCTTTAGCCCCAAGACTCCACCTAACCTTTACGCCATTGAATTGAAATAAGCTGTTATTTACTCTCCACAAACCTAGAGTTACCTTTTCCTTCAATTACCCAATAATCCACTCCTTGGGGAGTGCCAATTTTAACTAATCCCTTTTCCACATATTTATCCAGAAGTGACTGGCCGGAAAAATGGACCAAACCTTCTTCTGACACCCAAAGCTGGTGTTGCAAAGCGTCATAGTATTCCACCTCAGCAAAAGCCGGTAAGTAAGTTTGAATGGCATAATTGTCATCTTTAGACGCGGCTTTGATTTTTGCCATCTCTTCTCTCATCGAATAAGGAGAATAATTAAAGATGAATAAATCGGTTTTCAACATCCAAAAGAACAACATGGCAACAATTGCAAAAACAAACTCTTTTTTAATATACCTAAACGCCCACAAGCTAATAAAAACAATTGGCATAATACTGAAAGTTAGGTACCGATAAAAGAATACTGGCGTGTATAAAGATACTAAAGTTGGTATCAATGCCGGTATTACTAACCAGAACCAAAGATAAGTATAAAATTTAGAAATTTTACGAAGTTTAATCGCCACAACTAAACTTAATACTAATAATCCTGCAAAAGTCATGGCAATCATTTTTTGCTGATCAGTAACAATATCTCCTCCAGTTACCCTTAAGAAAAACTCATAGTGGGTTCTTTGGTTCATTTGACCAATCCAATAATCACCCACCACTGATGAAACTTGAGCTAGTAAGGTCGGGATCCAAGGCAATTGGACTAAAAATATACCCAAATATACTTTAAAAACATGCCAAAATTGTTGCCGATCTGTAATTAGCCAGAAAAAACCATGTGAGGCTAAGATAAACCACATGTAGTAATGGCTATAAACGCCAACAGCCGCAAACAAGAAATACCATAGCCACCATTTGGGCTGCTTTTGAGTCATCGCTTTCCAAAAAAATAAGGTGGTACAAGCGGATAAGAAAGCGAGTAAAGAATAAGTCCGAGCCTCAAGACCAAAGGTGAACATAATTGGCGATAAATAAACAAAGAGAACACTAATGATTGTTAACCATTTATTTTTGAATTCTTTAGCCAAAAAATAAACGGGAATCCCCAGAAGGGCATAAAATAAAAAGGAAACCAAACGGATCGCTTCTGAGGTTCCGAAAAACTGAATAAATAAATGGACAAGCAAATAATACACTGGAGGATGAAAATCCCGACCAGTTACCTGAATAATTTCCGGAATTGAAAGTTGAGTTATCAAACCAGTCCATGCCTCATCTCCCCAGAACCCTCTTGTTAAATAATTGGCAGCTAATATATTCATTTAACTAGTATAACTAAAATTGTGGATCAATATCCAGTAGCCAGTCCCTTTTTTTATCTAGTCAGGTATAATCATAATTTATGATACTAACCACGGGGATTAGCTCAGATGGCTAGAGTGCGTCGTTCGGGACGACGAGGTCGCCAGTTCGAGTCTGGCATCCCCGACGGGTATATGAAAATGTTTAACAACAAAACTAAATTTTCCAATTTTCTCACAATTTTTTTCTATTCCCTTACCCGTTTTTTAATCTGGCAGCTTCGACCAAAAGGTTTTTCTGAGATCATCTATAGTTACATGCCTTTTGCCCATTTGTGGGCTAGCGGAGTTAAACCTTATTTACAACAGTGGTATGAATATCCACCAGCAACTATTCCCCTTTTTTATCTACCCCACTTAATCGATATGGCAACGCTTCATCACTGGCTTCATTTTGATTACATGACTTCTTACCGCCTAATCCTTTTAGGGTTTGACATTCTTACCTTTAGCCTGGTTTGGAAAACTCACAACAAACAAAAAACCCAGCCTTTAGTTAAGTGGTTATCCTTAACCTATTACTGTTTAGCGACTTTATTTGCCCATAGCTTCATGTATGACACCATGGATTTGGTCTTTGCTTTTGCTATGACTCTAGGAGTAGTTGCTCCGATCATTTTTCCAGATAAATTGAAAAAAATTGCTGCTTGGATTGGCTATTGGTTAGCCACCTGCCTTAAATTTGTTAACGCTCCCTTGATAGTCCCTTACAGTCTAATCCAACTAAAGGAGGCTAAATCTCGAAAAAAAATAAAATTACAAAAATCAGTTTTTTCTTTCATTTTTCCCATGGCAATTGCTTGTTTTTTGATCTGGGGATTACCTGTTACTGTTTATCGCTCATCTCTTCAAGTCAGCTTGGTTTATCACCAAATCAGAGGTATCCAAGTAGATAGCTCTCCCGCTCTAGTAATCAGAACCATTAATCTTTTTACCCACTCGGAACAAATAGTGGAAATCTATAAAAACTATGAAATGACTGGACCAATTACCAATCAGGTCAAACCAATATCTAACCTAATTTTTATTGGCTCTATTCTAATTTTTTTAGTTCTTTCCAGCAAACTAATTATTCAAAAAAAATTCTCTAAAAAAACAGCTAATCTACTTCGCATCTCTTTAACTTTTGGTTACATCATCATATTTTTACTCTTTGGCAAGGTCCTCTCTCGCCCTTTTTTAATCTGGCAAATTCCCATTCTATCTTTGTTGACTTTTCCCACTGTTAAAAAACAACTCAGTTTTTTTTCAGCTTCGCTATTGATGCTAGTCACTACTCTGACTAAGACTCCAGATCTAATGATTTGGTTCTTCCCTCTTCCATTGCTCGTTGGTTGGCTCAGATTTGGCTGTTTAAGCTATCTTTTATTTCAATGGATAGCAATGATTACTCCCAACACTAAATCCAAACTCTAACATCGATGGTAAAATACATCTTTAGATAAGCTCTCATAGTTCAAGGGATAGAACAGAGGTTTCCTAAACCTCCGATCCAGGTTCGAGTCCAGGTGAGGGCACAAAAAAGCTAGAAGGATTTTACCTAGCTAGTGGTAATATTGAGCTGTCAGCTCAGTCTCCATAGTTTAATGGATAAAACGAAAGTTTCCGGAACTTTTGATGTGGGTTCGATTCCCACTGGGGGCACAAAACAAAAGAAGGCCAGATAATATCTGGCCTTCTACTTATCGCTTAGTTAAAACTTATTTAATTTCATACTCAGCATAAACCAATGACTCCATTGCCCATGCGTAGTCAAATAATTCACTATCATCAAACACAATTTTAATTTCTCTCTCACCATCTTCTTTAGTGGCGGAAGCATGAATCAGGTTAAATTGTTGACTCATTCCAAAATCCCCTCTGATCGAACCAGCCTCAGCTTCTCTACCTAAAGTAGTACCAACTAGTTTACGAACTACTGGGACAGCATCAATACCTTCCCAAGCCATGGCCACAATTGGCATGGAACCCATGAAAGATTTTAAATCACCAAAGAAACTTTTATCTTTATGCTCAGCATACCAATCTGAAAGTTGTTCATCAGTCATATTCAGCATTTTTAAACCAACCAGCTTTAAGCCTTTTTTTTCAAAACGGCTGATAATTTCGCCAATCAAACCTCTTTGCAAACCATCTGGTTTAACTAAAACTGCAGTTCGAGTTTTTGCCATATTTTCCTTTACCGGGGTAAGTACTTGGTTAAAATCAAGTTTAACCTCCCCTAATTTTATAAATTAATAATCTTTTCAAATTTGATTTTATCTTCAAAATTACCAATAATAGCTAATCGAGCCGATTTTCCCTTAATAATTTCTTCAGCTAGTGTTTGGACCTGATCTAAGGTTACCTGATTAACCTTGGCCAAAACTTCATCTGGGGTTTCAATCTCCCCCATTAACAACTGTCTTGAACCAAAATATTGCGCCACACTTTGGGAATCTTCAAAACTCAAGGCCATTTTTCCAGCGATGAAATCCTTACTGGCTTGAAGTTCTTGCTGAGTAATTTTTTTACTCCCATTAGCTAGAGCATTAAATTCAGCCATTACCAATTCTAAAGCTTGGTAAACACGGTTGGGATCAACCCCAGCGGCTACCGATAATAACCCACCATCATGATATTCATCGGAACTAGCATGAATATAATAGCAGAGCCCTCTTTTTTCCCGGATCTCAGAAAAAAGCCTCGAGCTCATGTTTCCCCCCATCACAATTGATAAAAGGGAAATGGCGTATTTTCTGGGGTCGTTTCTTTTAATAGCTGGCCAACCCAAAATAAAATGAGCCTGTTCAGTTGTTTTTTTCTCTAGATGGAATCTTTGACTTGAAATTGGCCCTTTTTTACCTGACAGATAAGGGTTTAGATCAATTTTTTGGTCACTTCTCTTGCCTCCTTCTTTAGCAAAAAGCTGATTAATTAAATCCAAAGTTACCTCTTTTTTTACAATGCTGGCATCTCCAGCAATGACTAAAATCATATTAGATAAGCCGTACCATTTAGATAAAAAGTCTTTAAAATTCTGACTGGTTAGTTGATTAACAGTTTCTTTACTGCCGATAATATCGTGCTCTAGTCCACTACCTGCAAAAGCCATTCGTTCAAAAACATCCCCAATATGCCGAGCTGGCGAATCAAGATACATGTTGATTTCTTCAACAATCACGCCCTTTTCTCGATCAATATCATCTTGTCTAAGCTTTGGAGCTAAAATCATATCAGAAACCACATCTAAGGCTAATTGGAGATGCTTACTAGCAGCCTGCACATAGTAGCCAGTAAATTCTTTGCTAGTAAAAGCGTTGAAGTCAGCTCCTACACTGTCTACAGCTACAGCTAAATCTTGAGCGGTAGGAAACTTATCTGTCCCTTTAAAAACCATATGTTCAAAAAAATGAGCAATTCCCTGTTGGCTTGCTGTTTCATATCGAGAACCGGTATTAGCTAAAGCCATCACCGTTACTGATTCAAGAGAATTCATGGGCACTCTAATGACTGTTAATCCCGAATCTAAGATATCTATTTGATGAGTTAGCATATTCAGTATTTTATCAGATTATCCAGATTATCAAAACGCTTTAATGGCTAAACTCCAGTTGATAAAAATATAGTATAAATTAAAGACTGAGATGATTAGATAATCGTTAAATTAGCTATCTGACCTAAATATAAAGTAATATATCAAAATCATGTGTTATTACTACATTTTAGCCACAACTTTAATACCCAGGATAGCCAATCCTTTCTCTAAAATCAGCATCACAGATCTGGTTAAAGCCAATCTAAAAGTTTTTCTCTCATCTTTAGCAGATAAAATCGAGCAACTATTATAAAAAGCACTATAATCCTGAGCTAGTTTGTAGAGATATTGAGATAAATAATGAGGCGCATATTCAATTGCTGCTTTGACTACTATATCTGAATAGATCAAAAGGTCTTGTAAGATAACATGTTCTTCATTGACTAAATTAAAACCCAAATATGATTTATTATCAAATAGTATATCAATAGGTAAAATACTATCCCCATTTAGTTCTTTTTCTAAGACACTTTTACACCTAACATAGGTATACAAGAGATATGGACCAGAATTACCCTGAAAATCTAAAGATTGATCAAAGCTAAAAGCAATATCTGAACCAACACTATGTCTTAAAAAAGCATATTTGATGGCTGACTGGCCAATAATCTCAGCATCCCCCTCTAAATTATTGCTCTTCTTTGTCTGGGAAGACCGCATGATCTTTAAAACGGCCTCTTTTGCTTCTTCCAATAACCAAAGACCAGTCAAAATCTTTCCAGTCCGGCTAGACATCTTCCCATCGGGCAATCGGACCATGCCGTGACCTAAGTGTATTGTCTTGTTTGCTAAATCAGCATCAATTAGTGACAATGCCTTCATCAAAACTTTGAAGTATTCATTAATCTCATTACCGGTAATAATGATTGATCTTTGATAAGCAAAATCTAATTGTTTTAATTTTGGCAAAGATAACTCTTTAGCCTCATAAGTCGGTAAACCTAAAGAATTAATAAAGACTCGATCATGGAAACCAAATTTGCTGCCCTTAAAAATAATTGCACCCTGACTTTTCTCAAACACCCCTTTATTCAAATGTTCATTGACAATCTCGTAACCTAACTCACCAGCTTTACTCTCAGGATAGTAGCCATCAAATTTCATTCCTAATCGTTGATAAATAGCATCAAAATAACCAATACTCCACTTTCTACCTTTAAAATACATCATTTTAATCAAATCATAATATGCCATAGAAGCAGGTTGAATAAATTTGTCATAGTCAACAACTTTTTCCCACTTCTCTTCTTCCAACAATCGATCTTGACCTGCCTTGTATATCAAAAAATTCATTTGTTGCATTTGTGCTTTAGCATCAGGATCAGTCTCATAGGCAGTTGCTCCTAAAGCATAAGCTTGGCCTAAAAATTTAATTCTTTCTTCAAGAGTTAGCTCTCCAATTTGATTAAACTCTTTAATTAGCAATTCTTGAGAATCAGCTTTCTGATCGTCTACAAGGCTACCAAAATCAAAAACTATCTGAGGATTTTCCCTCTTCAATTTCGAGAGTATCCCCCAGATGCTTTTGGCTACATGCATACCCACATCGCCAAAATAATCAGCTCGCCAAACCACACCCCCAGTAGCTTCAATTAACCTAGAAATTGATTCCCCAACCGTATTGCTATACAGATGACCGATATGAAATTCTTTAAATGGATTGGGATCTGTAAACTCAACCACTACTTTTTGTCCTTGGTTAATTTTCTCGATCACATCAGCTTGACTTTGGATAACTCGATTTAAATGAGAAAACAATAATTCTTTGGAAAGGTAGAAATTAATAAACCCGGGACCGGCCACCTCAATCCGCTCAATTCTTGACTGGTCGTTACCCAACTGATCCTGCATTAATTCAACTAAATGTTGAGCTAGTTCTCTAGAATTTTTGGCTTCAGTTTTTCCCCCTTGGGCTAGATTTTTATTAGCATTTTGTGACTTAAAATAAATCATCGCCACATTCGAGGAATAATCACCAAATTGGGGATCAGCTGGTTTCTCTAACTCAATTGGTAATAGCTGAATGTCCATATTACTGGCAGCTGAAATAATTAGATCGGAAATAAATGTTTGAATATTCATTTGTGACTCCTGCTTGTATTCTAGAATGAGCGGACCAAATTAGCCAATGATCAACCAAACAACTAACAAAAAAACCCTCTCATACCTACTATAATTAATAAGTATAAGAGGGCTCTTTAAAAGTCAACTGAATTAATGTTTGACTTAATAGGGCGTTACCACCTCTTTTAATGACCAACAAATGAAAAACTAGTTTCCTTTAGAGTCATTATCTCAATCCAGCTATCACGGGCATACCCGATTGTTAATCTGTTAATCAGATCTCCAACTACGTTTTGAATCTCAAAATTTCTGGTTGCGAATCAAAAATTAGTCTTTAAATGACTAACGCATTTACACTCTAATAGAGATTATAACACTTTTATTCAACAAAAAAATGTAGCGAAAATAATCCGAAGAAAAATGAGTACAAAAAGCTGGTTTGAAAAAAGCCAAAAATCAATATTTTTTCCACTTTATTGATGTAAAAAAGTTACTCAATATTAAACATTTTTAATATATTTTGTCAGAAATCGCCTTTTATGATTTTTCATAGCTCTATTTACTACCTTTGAGATCCTCATACCAATAGTTTTTTTATTATTAGAAAAATAATCATTAATTATCTACAAAAAAACTCACTCTACAATTTTTAATTCTCGATTTTATTTGATCATAAATAGAATAATGAGTAATAGGTTTCCAGATCTGAATGTAAAAAAAATATTAATGAAAACTATAAATATTTTTCCCACTTGCATCCAAAAAGAAAATGTGTCAAATTTATAGATACCAGTTCTTTAACAAAATAAACCCGAAATAATTATTGCATAATTACAGCAAGCGCAATTAAAAAATATTCGGCACAAATAATTTTTAATTTATATAGTAACCATTCTCATTAATTATTACTTCAACATCCCCATGAACATCAGTTCGATAGATTTCTGCCCCAATTTCTTCTAAATTATCAATTACTTGAGGATGAGGATGATTATAGCGATTGTTTTTGCCCACGCTAATAATACTAATTTCGGGTGTTACTTTTGTTAATAGCTCTATGGAAGAGCTTGTTTTGGCGCCATGATGTCCTATTTTTATAATGTCGACATCTTTTATCAGTGGCTTTTTTATTAGTGCCAGTTCGCCTGTCTTTTCAATATCCGCCATCAATAAAACCCGGGTTTGGAGATACTCTAAAAAGATGCCAATTGATAGATCATTATCAGATATAAGATCGACCTGACTTACCTCTTTTAAATCCCATAATCCTGTTTCGGATAACAGCTGGTGATCAACGCGATCCCCTTTTGCTTCTAAGCCTGGAACTGTCATTAAGAGGTTGAGGTTACTTAAAGGAATTAAGAAGTGATCATCGGTAATTGGAATGATCGTAGTCCCCTCACCTTCTTTCTCAAGAAGTGAATCTATAATACTCAAATTTGACGAGTTTTTTTTATCAATCCCACTTGTTACGAAGTTTTTAAAATAGAACCTTTTCATTACCAAAGGTAATCCTGCGACATGATCACTGTCCATATGTGTAGCTACGACATACTCCAAGGACCGATCCCAAAAAGGGATGTATTTATCCAAGCAACCAATCACTTTATCATCTGGACCGGCATCAACTAACATCTGGAAACTTCCGGAAAAAATTAGAATTGCATCTCCTTGGCCCACATCACAAAAAACCAGATGTAGATTTTTGTCTGGCCAGTTTTGTCCTAACACTAATAAAAAACAGAAAATAATCAATAAAATTACAATTAAGCTCTTATTTAACCAACTTAACAGCATGATTTTTATCTTTTTTTTGAAAAAAGTAACTAATAATTAAAATTCCAACCAAGAACGCCCACCAACTCAACCAGACTTCCACCCCAAAATCTGGTTCAAATTTATTTTCAAATTGAGCTAAAAACTCAACTGCCCATAAAAATACTTGAGTAGCACTACAAGTTGCAAAAAATAACACCAAGAAACCAGGGAAAAACATTTTTTTTATGATACCTAGTCCAGATAAACCCAAGATGCCAAAAAAATTCAAAATCGGCACAAAGCCAAGTAGCAGGGTGTTAGCTACAATCGAAATATAATAGTACTGTTGAAAATTAATCATAATAATGGGCAAGGATACTATTTGAGCCGAGACAGTAGTCAAAAACGAATCAATAAATAATGACAAAAAGCTCTTGAGCTTGTCCTGATGCAACAAATTTCTTACTCCATCAGTAGAAAAATAATAAATAAAATTAGTTAAAGCTGATCTAGAAGGACTTCGAAAAAAAATAATTCCCAGAGTGGAAGATAAGGAAAGTTGAAAAGAGAGATTTGTTAATAGTTCAGGAGAAATAACCAATAAACTTAATAAAGACATCGCTAAACACCAAAGTGGTCGATATTGTCGTTGGAATACTTTCGATCCAATAAAATAGCTAGCCATTACTGCCGCTCTAAGAATCGGAGGACTGAATAACAAATAGTTTGTATAAGTCCAAATTACTAACAAACTAATCACAAAAGCGAATTTTTGTGTAGCCTTAAAAAAAGACAGCAAGACACTAGTAATTAAAAACAATAAACTAATGTTTGATCCCGACGCCACGACCAAATGTAGAATCCCTGTAACTTTAAAATACTGATAATCTTCTGGAGCTATTTTTTGTTTATTTCCCAAGATCAGACCAGACATCAAGGAAGAGATCGATTGGGGTAGAAAATTACTAAGATTGTCATTGGCAAGAGAAAGAATATTGGCAAAATAAAAACTATACGATTGATAAAAACACTTTACCGAATCATAAAAAAAGAATAATAGATACTTATGTGTATTTATCATTTAAAAAAGGCATGTTGAATTACTATCAGTTCCATCATCCTGATTGCTAATTTACTCAAAAAAAGCTGCTTTACAAAAATCTCCAAAGCTCGTCCCAGAGAAAATAGTTTCTATCATAATCTGACCTTTTATTTCACCACTTTTCATTTGAGTGGTGAAGATAACGATCTTCTTTTGGGTCAAGTTATTATTATTGTATAAAAAGCGATAATATAAATTATACAAAATATCTGAAACTCATTTACTAAGCTATCAATTATCTTATTATAAGATTTAAAGTACTTATGACCCCTTTTATATATCTTATAAATATTTGATATCTTTTGATCCTAAAACCAACTCTCTTGTAGCTTTTCGTTGTCCGATCCATAAATATTTTGCATCCCAATAACTCAAGCCTATAGTTCGATATCATCAATAACCTGTGACAAAACCGTCTCGCTAATTATCTTTTTAGTCACTAAATCAGTAAGGTCAGTAAACGGCCGATTTTGCACTATCATTTCTGCCTTCTTCTCTCCAACCCCGTTTATTAGTAACAACTGTTCCATACTGGCGTTATTAATGGAAATTTTACTATTCACCTCAGTTATCTGTTTTTCTCCTAAAAAAGGCACGTAAATCTTCTCTTGATCTTTTAAAAGCCGGGCCAAATTTAAGGATTGAGCTACATACTGCATATCAGCTTCTTTAGAAAAACCACCAGCCAGACTAATGGCATCAGCAATCCTAGAACTTTGTTGAAGTTGATAAATACCTGGTTTTTTTATTGCCCCAGAGACATCGATGCTTACTAAAGTTTCAACTTTTCGTTCTTGTACGACTGGGCAAGATATCGATGATTGATTAGAAAAAAGATATAAATTATAAAAGCCAAAAATCATCAAAAAAACTCCAGCAAAAATCAAACTAATCCATGATAATGAGTAGACTGACAGATGATGAAATAAATCCCAAAGTGTATCTTGATCTTCAAACATAAATATCAAGATACGCTTCAATTATGACAAACAGATTGCATTTATTAACGGGGTGCTAAACTACCAGATTTAAGATTTTACCTGATATATAAACATGTTTTTTAACTTCTTTACCACTAATCCACTTTGCCACAATCTCATCATCAATTGCCATTTTAACCACTAATTCTTGATTATCCAGATCTTGTGCAGCTACTCTAATTTGAGACCTTCTTTTACCATTAATTTGAATGGGAATTACCACGTTGTCTTCTTTGACCAGTGATTGATCCCATTTAGGCCAATTCGAGAAATGGATAGATTGATCATTCTTAATTTTAGGTTCGGTTTTTAAGTTTCGGGTTTTCGGGTCTTTCAACATTTGAAATAACTCTTCAGTCAAAAATGGCGCAAATGGGGCTAGAAGTTGCAAAAACATTGTCACCTCACTGACACTCAACGCACAATTATCTTCACTTTTATTGACATCCTCCCAGATATTCACTAACTCCATCAAGCTAGAAATAGCCGTATTAAATTTCAATTGAGGAACATCCTCTGACACCTTTTTGATGGTCTGATGTAATTTTCTTTTTACTTGATTAGCCTGACTGGTTTCTGAACTAGAAGTCTTAGTATCAATCACTAATCGGTAAATTCTTTGTAAAAAGCGGTAAACGCCAGCCACAGAGCTAGGATCCCAAGGTTTATCGGTATCGATTGGCCCCATGAACATTTCATAAACTCTTAATGTATCAGCTCCAAATTTTTCCACAATTTCATCTGGATTAATAACATTACCTTTACTCTTACTCATTTTTTTACCATCGGGGCCCAAAATCATTCCTTGATGTCTCATTTTAATAAAAGGTTCATCAAATTTTAAATATCCTTGATCTTTTAAAAACTTAGTGAAGAATCTCGCATAAAGTAAATGCAAAACAATGTGCTCTGGACCAATCATATAGAAATCAACTGGTAGCCATTTTTCTAGTTGAGATTTACTAGCAAATTCAGATTCATTACGAGGATCAGTGTAACGTAAGTAGTACCAGCTCGAATCCACAAAAGTATCCATGGTATCAAATTCTGGTTTCCAACCTTTGCCATACAACTTCTCAGTTCTTTCAATAAACTCTTGAGAAGATTTTAAGGGAGATTCTCCGGTAGGTTTAAAATCAACATCTGTGGGCAATTTCCAAGGTAAGTGTTCTTCTTTAACTGGATGTGGTTGGCCCTCAGGATCATAAACAATCGGGATTGGTGCGCCCCAATACCTTTGGCGAGAAATTAACCAATCACGTAGTTTATAAGTAGTCACTTTTTGTCCCCAACCTTTGTTGATTAGGTGCTGGATGATTTTTTCAGTTGCCGAATTAATATCTAAACCATTTAAAAAATCAGAGTTAACCATCACCCCAGTTTCTTCCTGAACTTGAGAAAGGCTAGTAATGGCTGATGAATCGCCATCTTTACCAGTCACTACTCTGATGACCTCAATACGATGGTCAAACCCACTGTTATTGACAAATTGAGCAAACTCAAAATCTCGTTTATCATGTCCCGGGACACCAACTACTGCTCCCGTACCAAAACCACCCAAAACGAAATCAGAAATCCAGACAGGCATCTTACGACCAGTCAAATTATTGACGGCATAAAGATTAGTGAACACACCACTTTTCTTGCGACCTTCTGATTGACGTTCTAATTCGGATTTTTTAGAGGCTTTAGCTAAGTAATCACTAATGCTCTGGTTTTCTTGAGCTAATTTTTGACTCAAAGGATGTTCCGGAGCTAGAACCACAAAGGTGGCCCCAAAATTAGTATCTGGTCGAGTGGTAAAACAAGTAACTTTTTCATCTGAACCAGCAATTGAGTAATCAATACTGATGCCAGTTTTTTTGCCAATCCAGTTCAATTGTTGTTGTTTGGTTGGAGTTGGCCAATCTACTTGATCTAATCCGGAAATTAACTCGTCCTGATAGTGAGTAATCTTGAAATACCACTGTTTCATATCTTTTTGCACTACTTGAGTGCCACATCGTTCACAATGACCATTAACGACTTGTTCATTTGCCAAGACAGTCTGACAACTAGGGCACCAATTCACCTTACCCAAAGCTTGATAAGCTAAACCGGCCTGAAAAAGTTGCAAAAAGATCCATTGGGTCCATTTATAGTAACCGGGATGACAGGTAGCTATCTCACCTGACCAATCATAAGAAATACCGATCCTTTTTAATTGCCTGCGAAAGGTATGGATTGCATCCTTGGTCGTTTTTTCTGGATGAACTCCAGTTTTAATGGCATAGTTTTCTGCCGGTAAGCCAAAAGCGTCCCAACCTACAGGGAAAAACACTTGCCGTTTATTCATTCGGTAAAATCTAGCTAAGATATCCAATGCTGTTTTGGACTCAACATGGCCCACATGCAAGCCGCTACCAGAAGGATAAGCAAAAGCAAAAAGCAAATAGATCTTGGTAGCAAAATCTGCTGCTGACAAAGATTGATCAGCGGTGTGCTGGAAAAACGCTAGTTCTTCCCATTGTTTTTGCCACTGCTGTTCAACTTGCTTGTGATCATAAAATGCACTTTTTTTCATAGGATGGTTGTTATTATAAATCTTAGATCGAATATCTCCTAGAGAATAATTAAATATTAATTCAAGTATTTTAAAAATGATCACGAGCCTTAAAAATTTACCAATCAATTAGAGCTGTATTACTCATCGCAAAAAAAGCCAACCATTTTTACAAGTTTAAAACTTATTTCAACAACCATTCATAAAGAGGAATAACCTGGATCTGTAAACCTTCTTTATTTATTGTTTGCTTATTGCTTTCAGTCACCACAATATGGGTTGTAACCTTTTTTTGCTCATGAACTGCGGTAATAATTGCCCGAAGCTCTCGTTCTCTAGTTTCTGGCAAATCGAAGTACTGGGAAACCTGAATAAAGGCCTTTTCTTTAGGTAAAAAGAAATCGACTTCATACTCTTGAGCTGTTTTATAATAATAAATATTCTGAAATTTTCTTCTTAATTGCAGATAAACCGTGTTTTCCATCAGTCTGCCGTTATTTTGCGAAAAATTGAAACCAACTGATTTTGCTAAACCAGTATCAATTCCATAAACCTTTTTGGCAGCAATTTGTTGCTCTTTCACTGAATAGGCATATTTATTAACAATAAAAAATAACCAACTATTCTCCAAATAATCAATATAACTTTTGACGGTATTAACACTGCCAAGCTTAAGTAACTCTTTAAGTTTATTGAAAGAAATTAACGTAGAAATATTGCTTATCAGATAAAAAGTTAACTCTTTCAGACTTTTAACATTGTCTAACTTATACCGCGTGGCAATATCTCGATATAAAACATCATCATAAAGCGTTTTATGGATCTCAAGCTCAGGATACTTTAACGAATCAGGGATACCACCAGAAGTAATATAGTCTTTTGTCAACTTAAGTAACTGTCCTTTTTGCTTAGTAGTCAATACTGTAAGATCTGGAACATTAATCTTCTTAAAAGACAAAAATTCACGAAACGAAAACGGGAATAACTCGACTCTTATTGAACGACCAGTCAATCGAGTCCCTAATTCTTGACTTAATAAAGAAGCATTAGAACCAGTCACAATAAACTTATAACCCTGATCATGAAGGCGCCGTACAAACCGCTCCCACTCTGGTATGTTTTGAATTTCGTCAAACAAAAATGTTTGTTTTTCTCCAAATAAACTAATAAGCGTTTCGTGAAGCAAGTCAAAATCTTTGACCTGGAAATTTAGAAGTCGTTCATCTTCGAAATTGACAAAGTAATATTCATTTTTAAGGTATTTATTGGCTATTTGAGCTAGCAAAGTTGACTTACCGACTCTACGTAAACCAGTAATAACAGTTATTTGAGGAGAAACTATGGTTTTTTTCAGTTGAGTTAGCAATTCTCTTTCCACTCCCAAATCACGGACCTGAAAATTATCAAACTGTTCTTTTAAAACTGAAGCCAAGAGATTTCTAGTAATTTGAGTCTGTGATTGATCTAACATATGTTTTCTATTCTAATAGCAATTGTTTTCATTGTCAATGAAAACAATTATCTATTTGTTTTCATTATAACGAAAATTGTGTTTAACATTCCAGAAAAACCACTAAAATTTATCATGATTTGTTTAAAATGTTGAATTAACACAACTTTAATTAAGCGACTACTGTGCTCTATTCACTAATCTTGCTATACTTAAGTAACATGTTTAGACTCACCGCTTTTTTTCAAACTACTTTACTACTTATTACTGTTCTAATCGCTTATTTATGGCTTAAAATTCCTAATTTGTCACAATATTCCTTACAAATTTTTGCTCTCAGCGTGCTTATCTATTTCCTAGTTAAAAGATTGACAAAAGCTAAAATCTGGCATTTAGCCCCAACTGAAAAATCTCCAGAGATTGTCATTGCTTCTTTCGCTATCCTGATGTTAATTGGCGCCACCGGCAATGCCAACTCTATTTTCTTTCCGATATCTTACCTTCACCTCTTTTTCTTAGCTTTTTCTACTCGACCTGTTACTGCCTTTTTAATAACTGGAGCAATCATATGGTTTCATTACAGTCTAGGCATTAACTTAGATCTCAAAACAGTTTCTGATCTAGCAACTTTGCCACTAATTTTAACTTTCTTTTTGTTTGCAAAAAAACAATATCAAGAAGTCATTACAAAAAATTATGAACTGGAACAAGAAAAAAATGTCCTGAGTCAGGAGAATCAAGAAGTCGATTTCTTTATTAATTCTTTTCTTAAACCTAAACTTAGTTTTGTCAAACAAGCGTTAAGTTCTTCTTTTGATTCTCAGGCCAGCCAAGAAATTAGCGACATCAAACAAGCTGTTGATATCTTTGAACAACATTTAGATGATTACATAGAACAAACCAAAAACCAAACTATCAATGAAACCTCGAAAAATTAAACTTTTACTCTTTACAGGACAACTCTTTTTTTTGGTCATCGCTCTATGCTTTATGATCATCGTTAAACCTGCTTTTGCCGAAATGATGAAATCAAATTCATTTGAAATTCAATTCGGTAATTTCAATGTGACCTCAGGAGAAAAAGACAGTGCTCACTACAATGTGACTGATACCGTTGGTCAAACAGCAGCCGGACCTTTTGGAGCTTATGGCAGTTCTAGTTATTTTGTTGGAGCTGGATTTCAATATATCTATCAAATTGGCCAATTTGCCTTTTCTATCTCTGATATTGATATTAACTTAGGTGAATTAAGCGCGGGCCAACATAATAGTGATACCAATACCTTAACTATTTATACCAAAGGAGCCAGCGGTTACTCGATTTACGCTTACGAGAGTCATCCGTTAAGACACAGTAATGGCATCGCTAATATTGCCGATACGACTTGCGACAATACCCTTTGTAGTCAAACTACTGCCGCAGTCTGGACGGATCAGAGCATCCCCGGATTTGGATTTAATATTAATGGCGATGGTACCCCAGTAGATTTTATCAATAGCACCTATTTTAGGCAGTTTGCCGATCAAAGTTCGGCTGAGAATGCTCAAGTGGTGATGAGCTCCACTAATATCGCTAAAGGCGATCAAGCTACAGTGACTTACAAAGCTGGTATTTCCGGATACCAAGCGGCTGGAAATTATCAAACTCAAATTATCTATATTGCCGTACCAGGATTTTGATGATTTTGAGTTCCAGTAAAAACCCTTTAAACTCAAATATCACTAATACAGCTTATGAAAAAAACAATCATTACACTATTAACCTTAGCTTCCTTAATCATTACTCCCACGATCCAAGCTCAAGGTAAAGACATAGATCTGGAAATTAACCCTGGAGTAATTTTTTTAAGTGTCAGACCTGGACAAAAAGCTACTCATACGATTTTACTCAAGCAAAATGGTAGCACTAGCCTGACTATAATTCCCAACATTGTTGACTTCCAGTCTGATGGTAAAACTGGCATCCCCATTTTGGCTGACTCAACTAAAGTCAACTTTATTACCATCCAAGATCCAGATAAAAAAATAGGCCAGCCTTTTAATCTAGAACCTGGAAGTAGTACAAAAATTGTTTTCAATATTCAACCACCTGATGACTTACCCGAGAAAGAATATACTCTATCTTTGCTATTTAGAGCCCAGCCAACTAATGGGCAATCCCCATCAGATACTACCATTACCAATGCGGTGATTGGTGCAAATTTAATTTTGCACGTTAGTAGCGATACTAGCCCACAATCTAAACTAGAGGTTGCTAGATTACTAATTAATCAATTTGTGGATAGTTTTCGGCCTCTAAAATATCAATTATTGATTGAAAATAAAGGCGAAAATGCCGGACCGATTGATGGAAATCTTAAAATTTACAACTGGAAAAATGAACAGGTTCAAGAATATAACTTGGCTCCAGACCTAATTTTAGCTCATAGTACTAGATTAGCTAGATTTGCAGTTGATGATAAAAAGGTCATTGACTCGAGTAGCTATAGTTCCAATTTTAGTTATAGTTCACCGTTTTTATTGGGTCCTTATGTTATTGAAGTTACGTTAAATGATCCACAAAAAAATATTGAAAATGCTTATGTTTTTCGCCATAGTGTCTTCGCTTTTCCATTCTCTGTGGTCATTATAATTTTCATCATTATTAACACTTATCTGGGGTACCGCTACTTGGTTGCAAAAAGATCCCACTTGGCAAAGTAAATAAAAAGCTTTAATCTAAATTATATAGTTAAAAATTTATTAATTTTAATTATATAATTTTTATTAGCGGATTAAATTCTACACTTTATGAGAAAAATGCCACAAAGACTACTATTATTGGGGCTGATTAGTTTGTCTTTTTTGATGGTATCTCAAATCAACAAAAAATTTCAATCGGCTAGTTTGACTACTGTTTCTGTCACCCTTTCTAATGCCCGACCATCTTTTAGAGGCGCTCTAGCTGCTGGCAATACTGCCGGCACATCTTTGGCTGTCATTAACACCACAACAGGTGCTTATCCTTCAACCACCTCTGCCCAATTGGTGGAAGGTGACACTTTATTAATTGGTGAAGCCTACAGTTTAGGTTCATACACTGTGGCCAGCACCAGCTCTAACTCAACTATCAATTTAACAGCTGTCTTAGCTGCCGGAGATGCAGATACTGGTGATGATGTAATTGCTTCTACATCTGCTACCCAAACAGTTAGATTTACTACTGCCTCAGCGATTGCTAATGGCAGATTTAGAGTTTTAGTTCCATCATTGGCAAGCAATACCGCTGCTGCAGATGGAATTCCCGACAGTGGATATTTTGACTTTGGAACTACTGCTCCCAGCGTGACTTGCCCAACCGATGGTAGCGGTTATGATTTTGTGGCCGGAACAGCAACCGCTTCAACTATCACTATCAATAGTAATGAATATCATTCTTTTGAATGCGCTTACTCTGGTAATGGTGCGGTTGGTACTTCTTTTACCAGTAATCCAATCGTTGTCGGCACTTCAAATCCGATGAACAACCCAGCTCCTAAAACTGGACATGCCACCGGGACAGCCGATACTTATCAAGTTGTAATTCAGCATCTAGATAGCAATTTTACAGTGATTGACACTACCACCGTTTCTATTGGGGTAATTGAAGCGGTCAGAGTAACTGCCAGTGTGCCTCCACAAATTACCTTTAGAATTTTTGGAGTCAATAGTGGTGCCTCAACCTGTGGTGAAACAACAACCGTGACTACTAGTGCGGCATCAGTTCCCTTTGGAGAAGTTGCCATCGATGCCTTTACCGTTGCTGCTCAAGGGTTAACTGTTTCTACTAATGCCGTTGGCGGTTATAGCGTTACTGCTATCGAAAATGACCAATTAGGGAGAAATGGTGGGGCTTGTGCTGGGGTTAATGGCAGTGGTTTAGTTAACTGTATTCCTGATTCAGACGTAGCTAGTATGGACTCAACCACAGAGCAAGCTTGGGCTAGTACAGCTAATAAAGGTTTTGCTTATACCTTACATGACCCTAACAGCACTGTCACTGAAGCCTTTGCTTATGGTGCTGGTTATCGGCATTTTGCTGACCAAGCTGACAGCGAAACAGCTGTCCAAATTTTCAGCGATAGTACTGTAGCAGATAATGATAATGCCTATGTTTGTTACAAGGTAGTGGTTAGTAATACCACCGCTGCTGGCAATTATGAAAACTATATCCGGTACACTGCGACAGCAACTTTTTAAAGAAAAGAAATAAAATATGACTGCCCAAAACTTTAAAAAATCAGCTTTAATATTTTTAAGCCTCTTGTTAGTTGGCTTAGCCCTTTGGGGTACAAAACAAATTCAAGCTCAATCAAAAACCATCAGTTTAACCGCTATTCCACCAAGATTAGGCGATACTTTTGATCTTCGTGCCGCTCCTGGAGAAGTAATTCAGGCCACTGTGAGAATCAAAAATACTTCTGATCAGCCCATGCCAATTGAGAGTTCATTTCAAAATTTTATCTTGAGTGATGATGGCATGACTCCGATCCCCCTTGATAATGAAGTTTCCAATCGATGGAGTCTATCATCGTGGGTGACTATTTCTCCTAAGAATCAAATTTTAGGCGCCAGACAAAGTGCTGTCGTTAATGTCGTTATTAATGTACCAAAAGATGCTCTCCCAGGAGGTCATTACGGTATGGTCTTACATCAACCTGGGGCGGCTACTAGCAAAGAAGAAATGTCTCAGTCTAGTATTAGTCAAAGAGTAGGAACTTTAATTTACTTAATGGTTGAGGGAGAAATTAATGAAGAAGCTTTTATCCGAGATTTTAATTTTCCCCAATTTAGTGAATACGGTCCAGTACCCTTCTCTTTCTTAGTCGAAAATGTCTCTGATATTCATATTCATCCCCAAATTGGAGTTGAAATTTACAATTTACTTGGGCAAAAGATTGATACGATCAACATCGAAACTCAAAATGTCTTTCCTTTCACTCCCCGGACTTTCAAGAGTCAATGGGATAGAGTTTGGGGTATCGGCCGATATAAAGCTAGAATAGTCATGAGTTATGGACTGGAAAACAAACTAGTCATTGCTCAAACATATTTTTGGCTAGTACCTATCAAAATCGTCATCTCAATTGTCTTAGTCATTTTAGCCGTCATCGGTATCTTTGTAGCTGTCAGAAGACACTTAATTCATCGTAAAGATTACAACAAGCAAAAGATAGAAATGCTTGAAAGAGAAATTGAGCAACTTCAGGCCAATCAAAACCAGCTAGATAAACAACAAGACAAAAAAGAATAATTTAGTCTGATAATTTAAGCTGCTGACTATAAACTTCCTACTTGGTACACTAAAGACAGTGACAAAGAGCCTGCTAAAATACTATCTTTTACTGTTTTGCTTAACTATCCTTTTCCCTTTTCGCCTGATGGCGGTAGGAACTGAGCCAGATAATAGTGACATCCAATCTAATCCTAAGCAAGGGAACATGTATGTCACAGCCACTATTGCGGAAAATACTCCTCCAACCACCCCGATCTTAATTGCTCCTACTAATAATAGCTATATCACTGTTAATCCCCCTACTTTCATCTGGGAGAAATCAACAGATAACTATGGCATTGATTACTACCAACTTTGGCTAGATGGCGAATTACTTTTTGATCACATCCCTACTAGCTCAACTGAAAACAGTGACTATACTTTAACTTTTAACTCTAGTACCGGTCGATATACATTAGTACCCAAATTAGGATTTGATCAGGGTAGCCATACCTGGAAAATTAGCGTCTTCGACATTTATCATGGCGCTCATACTGATTCAGCCACCTGGAACTTTACTATTGATACTCAAGCCCCTAGCTTTGTAATTACTCAAATTGGGGATCAACTAGTCTCTATCTCTGCACAAGATCCCACCACCATACCCATAGAACCGATTGAATTAACTGATAACGAACCAATTATCTCCGCCACTGGTGAAGCTGATAGTACCGTCATCTTAACTGTTACCATACCTGGTGACCCCACTCAAACCTACACTGTTAATATTGATAGTTCTGGTAATTGGTCCAAACAACTCCCGACTTTGCCTAGGAATGTGGAAATTACTTTAGATTTCACTATTACCGATAAAGCTGGTAATGTCAGTGTTCTTACTGGGGTAAAAATTATTATCGTTGCACAAACCATTGTTATTCCTCCTCCCACTGGTACTCCCATTGCCACTCCTGGAGCTCCAATAGAACCGGTAGTTAGTCCCTCTCCCGCCATAACCATTCCTATTTTGCCACCAATTGAGTATGGCAAAGAGATAATTCAAGAAATCATTGAAAAAATCCCCTCACCTATTTCCCAAATTGTGACTGCGTTACCAAAACAGATAGAAGAAGCAGTCATAAATACCTTACAAAAACTAACACCATCACTTTCAGTGGTAGCTACCGTAGCAGTGCCCGCCATTAGTCTACTTAGCTTACTTTATCAATTTGGCTGGGACTTCTTCTGGAAGATTATACTTAAGCTCTTACAAGCAATTGGCTTACTACCCAAAAAGAAACCTCAAGGATTAGTTTTTAATAGCATAACCCAAGAACCAGTCGCCTTTGCGTTACTGACTGTTAAAAGTTATCCCTTTAAAAATGATACTGACGCCATTCAAGAAACGGTTATCACCGACACCGATGGTATTTACCAAGGCCTGAAACTACCTAAAGGGCAATATACCATGACCGTTAGTCATCAAGACTATATCTTCCCCACTACTAAAAAACGGCCAGCTTATCTGCCCTTTCAAGATTTTTATAAAGGAGAAATTTTTGATGCCAAAAGTAGTTCTGATGAACAACTCTTTTTAATCCCTGTTGATCCCATCGATATTTCCCAACAAAAATATAAATTTAAAGCTTTAGTTAGATTGATCCTGGCAAGAATTAGATTAAAAAGCTTTACTATTCCTTTATTTGTCTTCTCATTAATAGTGGCCTTATTTTTCCCCAGTATCATTAACTGGATCATTGTAGGAATTTATATCGTTATCTTAATCAGGCAATTTATTGCCGCCTTAAAAATACCTAGTATTTCAGGTGAAGTGATTGATCAGAATGGTGTGCCCGTTGAGAACGCCATCATTAGAATATCTACACCGGATACTAACCAGCTGGTTTCTATCATCTATAGTGATCGTAATGGCAATTTTGGGGCTTTTGTAGATAAAGGTGTCTATCAGATCGATGGCACCAAGACCAACTATGTTTGGACCAATAAGGGAACCAGCATAACACTAAAAGAAATCGACACCAGAGTTACCAGTCAATATTTAATTATCCAAATGACTGAGGGGAAAATATTCTACAAAGACCTCTTCTTTGAAAACTAAATATCTATTTTTGCAATGCTACTTTTATTTCCACCAAAGTTAATCTCTTTATATCTTGAAGTTGACGAATTTTTTGGACTACATCAACCATCTTTGGGTCGTAAAGCTGATAACCACCTTGTGTATATTCTTCTACTTGCAGCAAGCCTTCTTTTGTCCAGTGGCGTATGGTGGGAACCGTTTGTTTGGTTAACTTCGCCAGCTCGCCAATTTTAAGTAACGATTTATTTTCTAGCTTAACTAAGCTCTTTTTATCCTCTAAAGCAGTCAAGTAAAAGTCAAGTGACCGATCAATAGCTTGGTAAACTAAATGGTAGTAATCAGCTAAGGAGCCCCCTAATTGAGCTTTTTCAATACTGGTAAGATACTGGTTGCGATCTTCTTTGCGAATGATAGCTGGTGGATAGCCAGCTTTCATCAAAATTAAATTCATCAGCAGACGAGCCGTTCTACCATTTCCATCAACAAAAGGATGAATACTCACTAATTTGTAATGGGCATCTGCAGCCATAGTGATAGGATCTATTTTACTTTGATTTAACCACGAAATAAATTCCTGCATCAACTCTGGTACCCTGACAGCATTAGGCATAATAACCATAGATCCCGCAATTCTCACCGGCACATTACGATAACGACCAGCATTAGTGTCGTCAATTTTTTGTAAAATTAGTTGATGAAGTTCTAAAACAGTTTTTTCAGTAATAGTAGTGTCCACATGATTAATTAACCACTCGAATGCTTGAGCATGATTCACGGCCTCTAAATGCTCCCTCAATGTTTTGCCTTCAACTGTCAAACCCTTTCCAACTATTAAGGCAGTTTCAGCTCTAGAAAGCGTGTTACCTTCAATAGCGTTTGAAGTAAAAGTTAGTTCGATTTTAAACCATTCATTAAAATTATTAATTAGATCAGAATTAAATGGCTTAAACAGATTGAGTTTTTGTTTTTTTTCCTCAAGAGCGGTAATGATATTATTCATAGATAAAGTGTAACCTAATACTTTATGGTTGTCAACTATCCTAGCCTACTCCCGAACCCAAAAATATGGCAAATAAAAGGTCAATTTATATTGAATAGGCATAGTATCAAAACTTTAATACTAATTAGCAATTAGCCAAACAAACTGATAACACCAGATAAGAATTCAACTCCCCTGTTCGGGTTTAATCCATAAACTCTTGCTAAATAATTTTAAAGGCATTAACAAGTTAGCTAACCATAGTTGGCCAAGGATTAAAAAAAGAAAAGAAAAAATATATCCTAATAGCTAAATCTCATAATTATTATTTGTTGGGTAGTAATATCTGTAAAATTATAAAGATATCACTAGCCTCATTGCCACCAAAACCAATAATAAACCAACCGAAATATTGATAGCTATATGGATTGTTATATTATTGCATAATCAACGAATTATTAACGCAACATCAAGTGAGCTAATTAACGCAATATAAAATATGTGGATATAAATATAACAAATAATATCGAAAATGATTGAGAAAAATCAAAAAAAATAATACCCGAAAAGTAATCCCTGATTATCGGCAAACAAATACCGAATTAGATAATAGTTTTTTAATATCCCCTATTATCAAAGATCAGTATTGGATAAGTTTTATAAAAGAAGTTTCAAACTAGAAAGTAAATTTAATCCACCTTTAACCTCTGGAAAATAATAGTGAAGCATACCGCTATCTTTTTGAATAGTGCTTACCAAGCGATTAAATACCGAAAAGAAACTTTTTTTTTGTTGATCATTAGCAAATGAACCTTCATTTTTTTTGTTTAGCAATTCGTTAATTTCATTGCTAGCTCCAGAGTAAGAATCAGCTAAGTCCGATAAGTGATAATGATCACTTAAGTAGGTTTTTTCATCACCAAACACCCATTTTTTAATACTAAAAATCATCACTGATTTCCTATAAGACTGATAGACATCTTCTACTAGCTGACCAGCCATATATGAAGGAATCAAATAATTCCCCCTAGAAATCGCGCAGCCTTGACGAGCTAAAAGATAATTACGCAAAAAACGAAATTGAGGATCGGTTTTTGGAGGAGTTAGAAACATCACTAACTCCCACTCTCCTTGCCACTGATCAACTTTTAAAGAAAAGACCGGAAATTGTAGCTCTAATTCCTTTTTACCATAGTTAGTCAGATAGACACGCTTCTTTCCATCAAGAACATCGATTTTTATCCAACTCATATTCTGACAATATGTTAGTAATGATCTAATTCCTGACTTAGTCAGATCTGGTAATAACATCTCTAAAGTCTGGGAATTCATTTCCATCCAAGTATCGATGGTTAAAAACAATAACAGCCGAGACGTATTTGGTTTTAATGACATAATTTATTTGTAATGAGTTCTAAGTGTTACTAACAGTAATTCCAAACTATCAATTAAGATAATAGTCACTCTTACTAAAACTCCAGATGCCTATAATATTGCCTAACTTTATTCGTTAATACAAACACCTTAAAATAGATCATGAGTTAATTGTTATCTCCTATTTACAACCCGAATAGGTGTTTTTCAACATTAAAATTAAGTTTTCAACAAATATGATTGATAAATCAATTGTATTTTTAAATGATTAATTTTTGCTTCACAAACATCATGATTATTATTCATGATAACATAAATCACTAAGTGTTGATAAAGGTATTTTGGTATATATAGTATTGAGTAAAAAGCCCAGTGACCACTTCCAGACACCTTCTTTTGATATCTTTTGTATTGAATGAAAACCATGAAATGATCCATACTGTAAATAATGAGCTCTCCCTTTTTGCTTCGTTTTTATACTTGACAGTCATACTCAAGTTTTCCTACCGCTTGACCCCTATTCCTCAAGTAGCATAAACTTACTTCTAGATTGATTTGAAGCGAATTTAAAGTGTCTAACCAATCTGGTTAGACACCCAAAAAACTTAAACCAAAAAACAATTAACAAATGCCTGCCAAAAACAGATACTTAACTAGCCTTTTTTCTTCATTTTCCACATTCTTGGAGAATTCTTTGCTAACCCCTTTACAAAAAAGCCTGGCTTTAGATTTAGTCAAAGATTTTACCACTGGCAAAATTAATTTAGAGGAGTGGTCTTCACAAACTCAGGCAGAATTATTAAAATTTTGCCAACAAAAACAAATTAACTCTAGTGTTACTCAAGTCATCGGGGAATATTTTACTCAGTATCCCCCTTACCAGACTAACGTATTTCTTTACGAATATTTATTGGCACTCAAATCCAACGGTTGCTCACCATCAACCATTAAAAATTACCGTTCTGATATCAGCCAATTCTTTAATTTAATTGGCGAAAAACAAATTTCCAAAGCAATAGTAAAACCCAAAATAGAAATCTTCCTCAAGTACCAACAAGAAAGTGAGCTGCAGAAGTCAAGTGTTAGCCGAAAACTTAAGAGCTTAAATCAATTTTTCCTCTGGCTACTGGCTGAAAATATTATTACCGTTAACCCCATCTCCTCAACTGACCCTGATAGTTACCAGATTAACCAAGTGGAGTCAGAGGTCAGCTCCTATCTCAAAAAGTTCACAGCTCATCTTCAAAGTCTGAAATTAACCTCTTCAACAATCAGAAACTATCATTCTGACATTGAGCAGTATATTGAATTTGCTAAAACTCAAGAAATTTCTCAACTAATCTCAAGAGGGCTAGTACTGGCTTTTGTTCAATCTCAAAAACAAAAGAATTTAAAGACTAATAGCATCATCAGAAAATTAAAAAGCCTAAATCAGTTTGCTGGCTGGCTTTTAAGGGAAAAAGTTATCACCCAAAATCCCCTTAGCAACTATGAGAAAATAATTTCTGATCTGGGGTTAGACAAAACTGAAGCCAAGAATCAGAGTTTGATTTCTAGTAATCTTTTCAGTCGTCTTTTCCAAAAACCAGCCAAACCAATAGTTCCTTTGACTGTTACCAACCCCTTTCCAGCCCATACACCTGAAGTTAAATTCTCCCAACAAGAGATCGCCACTGCTGGGGTAATCAAAAATCAAGAAAAATACTTTAGTTTAAAGAGCCAGATCAACAATCTAACATCAAGAATGAACTTCCAGACTAACCATCTGGCATTAACCTACTTAAATTTGCTCTTACTAATCGTCTTTATTTTTGGCCTAGGATTTTTTGGTTACCAACAATTCTTTGCTAATGTCGAACAAAAACTTGCCTACCCCACCTCTTTAACTCGACCAAATCGAGTATTATCTTTTCAGGGTCGCTTAACTGATACTGCTCAAAATCCCATCAACGCGGCTACCGACTTTGTTTTTAAACTTTATGACTCAGGTCCATCGATAGTTGGTGGCACAGCTCTTTGGAACTCTAGTACCTGCAGTCTCACCCCAGATCAAGACGGAATTTTTTCCACAGGCCTGGGAGATGAATGTGGTAGTGAGATCACTGAAGATGTCTTTACAGAAAATGCTAATGTCTGGCTTCAAGTTGAAGTTGAAGGTGAAACTCTGAGTCCCAGACAAAAAATTAAAACTGTTCCTTACGCCTTAAATGCTGAGACTTTACAGGGCTATCCAGCCTCTCAATCAGCTGTTGAAAATACTGTTTTAATCATGGACAACAATGGCGATGTTAACTTAGGGTCTTATTCGCCTACTCTTAAATCTACCTCTGGAACATTCACTATCGAAGGTCAATCCATTACTATTCAAACTACTTCGGGTAGTAATGGTGACATTGTCCTAGCTCCAGACGGACTTGGGGAAATCATCGCCCGAAGCTATCTTTCTGCTCCAGGTGCCACATTATCTGCTACCTATGATGCCGGAGTTCCCCTGACTCTCAAGGGTGGTCCTTCTGGAACAGCTAATCTGACTGAATGGAGAACTAATGCTGATGCTTTAGTTGCTCTAGTTGGAGCTGATGGCTCTGCTCTATTCTCAAACTACGTTAATACCAGTGAATACCGACTAAATAACTATGCTGCTCTATCCAACAGCACCACCAACTTACAAATTGGTAACAACGCCTATTGGCAACAACTTGATTTCTATACTGGTGGGTCTTCAAAAATGACTGTCCTGAGTGGTGGGAATGTAGGTATTGGGACAACAAACCCAACTTTCAAAATTGATGTAAATGGCACAATCAGATCAATTACAGGAAGTATAACTTCTGGCAACGGAACTGGTGCTGGAGATCTATTCCTAAATGGTAACAATGATGCTCAAATTTACTTCCAAAGTGGAGGAACCACTATAGGTCAATTATATTTTAATGGAGCTGGAACTTATTTTGACTATGACGATACTTTATTTTTTCGAGGTGGATATGGAGGTGCTGCAACTCTTTCATTAACAAATACTGGATTATTATCTCTCACTGGAAATTTAGATGTTTCTGGTACTACGGAGTTTAATAATATAGCCTATACCTGGCCCGGATCACAATCCAGCAACTATATTTTACAGACAAACGGATCTGGCACTTTATCCTGGGTCGATCCAAACGCCGCTGCTGCTTCCACAATTTATTGGTATCAAACAGATGGTACCGTTTATCCCAAAAACTCAACCGTTGATATGTTAATTGGTGGCACATCCTCAGCTTCAGCAAAATTTGCAGTTCTCAATGTCTTGACTGGTACTCCTACTGCTTCAGTCTCGGCTGGAGCTGCTGGTGCTACCTACATTACTGCCAATGGCACCCTAGCTACTACAGCCATGCAGCCATTAACTATCGGCAATGGCACTACTGGCAACATTCAATTCTACTCAGCTGCCAACAAAATTGATTCTTCAGGTAATCTCACCGTGGCTGGAAATATTAATTCTACTGGTGGAGATCTACAAACTAATTCAGTTTCCCGAATTACTAACGCCGGCAATTTAACTAACATTGGCACTACCCAATTTAATAACATCACCTACACCTGGCCAGCGGCTCAAACTAGCAACTATTTCCTCCAAACTAATGGCTCTGGCACATTATCCTGGGCTCAGGCTGCTTTACCATCAGAAATTTTCTGGACTATGACAGGTAATGCCATTCATCCTAAGAATGCCATGTTTCATGACTTAGCTATTGGTGGTACTTCGACTGCCAGTGCTAGATTCTTTGTTGCTGCGGCTACAGGCGATCTAACTTTAAGAGATAGTTCTGGTAATGAAACAATTACTGTTACAGCCAACAAATTTACCTCTAATGTTCCCACCGAATTCACCTCACCAGGTGATGTTGGTATGGCTTATGATTTACTCTTTACCAACCAAACAGCCTCATATATCAAGTCATATGCCCCATTGACCATCGAAGCTGGTGAGTCTTTTGAATCCAATCCACTTACCCTTAAAACCTACAATAGTGGACAATTAGTGTTCGATCTGGGAGGGGGGTTTTCTTCTTCTCAAGCCCAGACATGGGACCTAGTTAGTTCTACTTCTGCTCTTAATTTTGAGTCTGGCTTACTAAATTTAGATACCACCAATACCAGAATTGGTATTAATACCACAACTCCAACGGCTACTCTTGATATTAATGGCACCGCATCTACTTCTGGAACTTTAGCCTTCAGAGGCACCACCGATCCTAAAATAGATATTCTTAATGGCGAAAACTTTGGTATTAGAACCTCAGTTGGTGGTGATACTGGATTGACCGAGAGAATGACTATTACCAATGCCGGAAATATCGGAATTGGGACTACGAGCCCTGGTGTAAAACTCGATGTCTCAGGCTCAGCAATTAGACTTACCAGTGCTTCCACCGCCTACAACGATGTCTTCTCTGCAGGTGCTGCAGATGCAATGATAAGATTTGGAATAAATGGTAATCCAGCCTGGTCTGCCGGTAATGATTCTGCAAATAGCGATTTTGTAATCGCTCAAACATCAAACTTAGATTCTGCTCAAAAATTTGTCATCAAATCGACAAGTGGTAACGTCGGAATTGGGACAACGAACCCAGGACAAAAATTGGTCGTTGGAGATATTACTGATCAAAATACAATGAGAATTAACGGTTTAAGCACCTCAAACATGGCTCCTGTTATTTCCCTCTTTAGAAGTGGTCTTGCGGAATGGGTCACAGCAGTATCTGGACCACTAATCAATAATGGGTTTGTAATAGCCGCTAACCCAGCAAACTATACTGATTCTGGTTTGGCTAGTGCAGCAAAATTGGTGATTTCTAGTGAAGGTAACGTCGGCATTGGTACTACCACTCCAGATAATACTTTAGATGTTGTTGGCACTTTAGATGTCTCTGGTACCACTGAATTTAATGATATAGCCTATACCTGGCCAGCAGCTCAAACAGCTAACTATGTCTTACAAACTAATGGTTCTGGTACTCTTTCTTGGGTAGATCCAGCTGCTGCCGTTGCTAGTAACATCTATTGGACTTTAACAGGTGAACAGGTTCATCCCAAGAATGCTTTATGGCATGACTTAGCTATTGGTGGAACAAGTACCTCCAGTGCTACTATCTTTGGAGCTGCCAATACTGGATATTTATCAGCTCAAAGATTTTCTGACACTGCCAACTCAGACTATTACCTAGATCCAGCTGCGACTGGTACGTCCATGGCTGTAGCTGGAAGCGTGGGGATTGGGACAACGAGTCCAACCCAGAGACTAGACGTAAGAACTGCTGATAGTGTTTCTTCAGGCGAACACCTTGCAACTTATCAAGGCAATGTTGGCGGTACTGGTGGAATACTGACGGGATGGTATGCCAATGGTTCTTCAAACACTGGTGGATATCTACGTTCTATCAACGGCTTGTCTTTGTTCCTAGGTACCACTACCAATAAGCAAGCACTCACAATTCTAGATGATGGTACCGTCGGAATCGGCACCGTTAGTCCAGGAGCAAAATTCGAGGTCACAGATGCAACTACTCCCGAAATTAGAATAACTCCGGGAGCTAGCACTACCGCAGATCCGACTCTTTATCTCAAAGACACTGGTACAACTAATGGATTCAAACTCTGGTATGACAACGATACTGGTTTAACTTACTTTGATAACAAATATGACAATGATGCTGGTGACATGAGATTTAGAACAAAAGTGGATGGTACGCCAGTTGACGTAATGACACTTGATGCAGCAGGTAACGTCGGGATTGGGACAACTAATCCAAGCTCTCCTTTAACCATTACTCGCAATGGAAACGATTTAAGACAATTAGCTATCTTAGGTAATCCTAGTGCAGGAAGACACTATCAAGAACTTCAGTTTAGTCTGAATGGCGATGCCCTAGCTCTAGGATCTGGAATCAGAGGATATTTTGAAAATTATGGAACAAATTATAAAACCAACTTAGCGTTCTTTACTTCTAGTGGTGCAAGCACTACCTATGAAGCAATGCTTATCGACAGCGCCGGTAACGTCGGTATCGGCTCAACTAGTCCCGATAACACTCTAGATTTAGTTGGTACTCTTGATGTCTCAGGCACTACCGAATTTAATAACCTCGTCTATACCTGGCCAGCAGCTCAAACAGCTAACTATGTCTTACAAACCAATGGTTCTGGGACTCTCTCCTGGGTAGATCCAGCTGCAGCCGTTGCTAGTAATATCTACTGGACTCAAGCTGATGGAGCTATTTATCCCAAGAACTCTACTGTAGATATGTTAGTTGGAGGAACTACGACAGCTTCTGCTAAGTTTGCAGTCTTAAATATGCTCACTGGCACTCCTACTGCTAGTATCGCTGGCTCTGTAGCTGGGTATGGTCTATCTCTTACTGGTGATGGCACTATTGCTACTACTTTAAACAGGAACTTACTACTTAATCCCAGTGGTGGTAATGTCGGAATTGGGACCACAAGTCCAGAAGGAAGACTACACATTTTTCAAAATACAACTGGACAAAAAAACTTTGTGCTAGATGATTATCTCGGAAATGAAAGAATAACTTTCTATAGCGATTCAACAAACGGTGCTGTATTTAATGGATCTGATGTTCACATTTCTCAGGGTGGCGGTGTTGGTCGTCTAGTATTGCAAGCAAGCTCCGTAGACTATGGATACGTTTATAGTGCGGCTGATTCATTCACTGGTGCTGATCAACCTCATTTAGTTTTTACAAACGGCAACCACGCTTATCTTCAAGGTGATGGATCAGGTACAACCTACATTGGTTATAACGATGGCGGAAGATCCATTATTGGTGACGGATCAGGGGCTGACATTTTAGTAGTTGATAACAGCAATGTAGGAATTGGGACGACGAGCCCGGGAGGTAAGTTACAAGTTGGGAGTGGAACGGCAACTTCTTTATTATTCGATAATTCAATAAGCGCTGTACCTACTGAATATCCAGGAATGTTCACCACAACAGGGACTGGAACTTTTCCTTTTGATGGATATGGTGGGTTAATTATAAAATCACGCACTAACTCAGGAAGCGGATTACCAATAGTTTTTTATACCGGAGGAACTGGTACTGGAACTGAACGAATGACCATAGCAGCTGGTGGCAGTGTCGGCATTGGTACTACCACTCCAGATAACACTCTAGATTTAGTTGGTACTCTTGATGTCTCTGGTACCACTGAATTTAATGATATAGCCTACACTTGGCCAGCAGCTCAAACAGCTAATTATGTCTTACAAACTAATGGTTCGGGAACTCTTTCTTGGGTAGATCCAGCTGCTGCCGTTGCTAGTAACATCTATTGGACTTTAACAGGTGAACAGGTTCATCCCAAGAATGCTTTATGGCATGATTTAGCTATTGGTGGAACTTCAACAAGTAGTGCTACTATCTTTGGAGCTGCAAACACTGGATATCTAAATGCACAAAGATTTGCAGACACTGCTAACTCTGATTACTACCTCGATCCAGCAGCTACTGGGACATCCATGGCGGTAGCTGGAAGTGTGGGAATTGGGACAACAAGCCCTGCAAGTAAATTGCATATCTACGGGGGACCTTTAACTATTGAAAGAAGTGGAGCTGATTTCATTACTGACGGCGACTACAGCGCTATTTATACAACTCAAACAGGAGCCACCTACCCTTTTGGTGAATACGGAAATTTAGTACTACAATCTCGAGCGACAGCAGATAGAGATATTGCTTTCGTCACCGGCGATGCTCCAGCAGTAAGAATGGTCGTCGGAAGAACTGGAAACGTCGGTATTGGCACCACCACACCAACAGCGTTACTTGATATCGCTGGCACTGCTTCATCTTCCGGTACTCTAGCCTTTAGAGGTACCACTGATCCTAAGATTGATGTTCTTAACGGAGAAAATCTTGGCTTTAGAACCAGTGTGGGTGGAGATACTGGATTGAGTGAAAGGATGACCATCACTAATGCTGGCAACGTCGGTATTGGCACCACTAGTCCTGATAAACAACTCCAAATTTATGGCGCTCAGACTGGCGCAGTAACTTACAATGGCTGGGGAGCTACTATTACTAGAACCAATAGTACCTCTGACACCAATCTCGGCACTTACTTCGAAGACAACCAATATACCTTAGCTGGCACCAACTATGTTGGTAATGTCATCGGTAGCCATAACAAGATAACTATTTCTAATACTGGATCAACAAATCATGTTCGATCAGTCATGGGCAGAATTGCCATGAGCGGCTCTGGTACAGCTCAAAGCGCGACTTCATTTGCAGGATTCTTTGAAGGAGGTAGCTCAGGAACTGTTGCTAACTATTATGGCTTAGCGGTGGGTAATGTGGGAAATGTCAGTGCTTTTACCAACGCTTCTGGCACTGTCACTAATACTTATGGAATTTATCTTGGTGATTTAACTGCGGGTACTCAAACCAATACTCCATATGGTATCTATCAAGAAGACACTGGTGTAAGAAACTACTTTGGCAGCAGTGTTGGTATCGGCTCAACTAGTCCCGACAACACTTTAGATGTTGTTGGCACTTTAGATGTTTCAGGAACAACAGAATTTAATGATATCGCCTACACCTGGCCAGCTTCTCAAACAGCTAACTACGTCTTAAGTACTAATGGCTCTGGAACTCTCTCCTGGGCAGATCCAGCCAGTGCTGTCGCCTCCTCCATTTACTGGACTCAAGCTAATGGCACTGTTTATCCCAAGAACCCTACTGTCGACATGTTAGTTGGTGGAACTACTACCGCTTCTGCTAAGTTTGCAGTTCTTAATATGTTAGCTGGTACTCCAACTGCTTCTATCTCTGCTGGAACTGCTGGAGCTTCCTTCTTAACTGCCGATGGCTACTTATCTACAACTGCTAGACAAAACTTGACTATTGGTAATTCTTCTTCCTACAACACCACTGGTAATGTCCTGATCAATCCTAACGGCACTGGGAATGTGGGGATCGGTATCACTAATCCTGCTGCAAAACTACATGTTAATAATTCAATCAACATCGGATCAAGCAGCTCATATACATTTCTTTCTCAATCAGGAAGTGATTTCTATCTAAATGCCGGTAATGGAGATCTGTTTGTTAACGGACTCTCAAATATATCTTTGCAAACATACAGTGGTGGAAGTTATCAATCAAGAATTTACGTATCTAATGTCGGTAATGTCGGTATTGGTTCAACTACTCCAACCGCTAAATTGGATATTACTGGTTCAGCTTCATCATCAGGAACCCTAGCTTTCAGAGGTACTACTGATCCTAAGATTGATGTTCTTAATGGCGAAAACCTTGGCTTTAGAACTAGTGTAGGGGGAGATACTGGACTGACTGAAAGAATGACCATCACTAACAGTGGAAACGTCGGAATTGGAACCACCGATCCAGCTACAACTTTGCATCTAGTAAATGCTACTACTGATAATTCAGTTGCTCAACTTCGAATTAGTAGTGCCTTTGGCAACGGTATAGGTAGTACCGAGAGAATAGGAGAAATAGAATTTTATAGTAATGATACTGACCAGCAAGGCGTTTCAGCTTTTATTAGGGCTCGCTCTCCCAGTGGTTTAGCTCATAGTGCGGGTAGTCTTCCCACTGAATTATTGTTCGGTGTGACTCCTAATGGATCTACTACCAATACCACAGCCATGGTGATTAATAATGCTGGATATGTCGGCATCAGCACTACTTCTCCAGACTCTTTACTTTCTGTCGGCTCTACTTCCCAGTTCCAAGTCAACTCTAGTGGTATCATCTCTAGTATTGATGGGGTGGCTCACTCTATCGATGATGTAACTGGAGACTTAACTTTAAACAGTAACTCTTCTACTATCTCTCTTAATGACAACGTTACCTTTGCAGGAACTACTACCTTAAACTCCATCGCTTACACTTGGCCAGCAGCTCAAACAGCCAACTACGTCTTACAAACCAATGGTTCGGGAACTCTTTCTTGGGTAGATCCAGCTGCTGCCGTTGCTAGTAACATATATTGGACTCTTACAGGTGAACAGATTCATCCTAAAAATGCACTAGTACATGACTTAATGATTGGTGGGACATCAACAGCTAGTGCTAAATTCTTTGCACAAGCAAACACTGGCAATGGTTACTTTGCAGGAAGTGTGGGGATTGGAACAACGAGTCCAGGAAGTAAACTTCAAATTAATGCCGATGCCTCTGGCATAGGTCAAATTATCAGAGCTAACGCTACTACTCCAGGAAACTTAACAGAGTGGCAAAATAGTAGTGGTGGAATACTAAGTTCAGTTTTATCGAATGGTTCTTTAAATATTACGGGCAACGTAATTTTAACCGATACTCAAGAAGCTATTAATTTAAATCCAAAAGTAACAGCGTCTATAGCAAACAACGTTTCAGCTCTTAATGGAGAAATGACAATTGCCCATACAAGCGGTGTCGTTGGTAATGCTTGGGGTATGAATTTTACCATGAACACGCTTGGTTCTACGGCTAATATCGGTAATTTAGTTGCATTTAGACCAGCACTTCAACACCGTGGTTCAGGTGTTATTAGTAATGCCTATTTAATTGCTGCCGATACCTTCACAAATACAGGCGGTGGCTCTATTACAAATGCTTACGGAATTAGTCTGCCAAGTATAAATGTTGGCACTTCAACCAACTACTCCATTTACACAAATCTTGGCGATGCATCCTTTGGTGATGATGTGCTACTGCGTAACGACAGTGACCATTTGAAACTTGGGGCGGGTGGAGATCTTGATCTATATCACGATGGCACAAATTCATATATCACCAATAACACTGGTGATCTATATATTGGTGATGCTAGTACAGATGATGTCATCTTATCTGCCAATGGTGGTAACGTCGGTATTGGAACAACGAGTCCGGGAGCTCGTCTTACTGTAGCTGGCGGTAGTGCTTACTTTTACTCTAATGAGGCTGGTCAAACCGACCGTCGCTTGACCTTAAACACTACTGACGCTGATTTAGTTAAATTATATTTATATGATGAGGGCGCCACTACTTTCCATGATGTTTTGCTTGGTGGAGACGGTAGCGCCACAAAAGGCATAACCATTCTTGGCGCCGGCAACGTCGGTATTAGTACTACAACTATCGATAATACTTTAGAAGTAAATGGCACAATTGATGTTTCTGGCACCACTGAGTTTGGTGACATCGCCTACACCTGGCCAGGTTCTCAAACAGCTAATTATGTCTTACAAACTAATGGCTCTGGAACTCTTTCCTGGACAGATCCAGCTGCAGCTGTAGCTAGTAATATCTACTGGACTCAAGCTGATGGAGCTATTTATCCCAAGAACCCTACCGTTGACATGTTGGTCGGTGGTACTTCTACAACAAGCGCTAAGTTTGCAGTTCTTAATGTTCTCACTGGCACTCCTACTGCTTCTATCTCTGCTAACTCAGGTAATATCGCTACCTATATAACTGGTGATGGCACTCTAGCTACTACTAATAGAAATAACTTAACTATTGGTAACTCAGCCACCTACGATACAACTGGAAATGTGTTAATCAATCCTAATGGAACCGGTAATGTGGGTATTGGAACAACCAATCCCAGTGCTAAGTTGCAGATTTCTACTGGTTCTTTATTCCTACAAAAATCCTATGCAGCAAGTTATCCAGCTTATGCTATTACCCCAGCAAATAACGAGATTTGGGGCAATGACAGCGCAGCAGCTGATGCTGGATTCCTTCGATTGTCAGCAGGTGGCGGAACAACTATCGGAGAAAAGGCTGGTATTGATATTCTTGGTTATTCAACAACTAATTCTGACCGTTCACAAATTCGTCTCTATACCGCAGCTACTCAAAGAATGACCATTGATCGCTCTGGAAACGTCGGTATTAACACTACATCTCCCACCGCTAAGTTGGATATCGCCGGTTCTGCTTCTCTCTCTGGTACTTTAGCCTTTAGAGGTACCACTGATCCTAAGATTGATGTCTTAAACGGTGAGAACTTAAGTTTCCGTACCTCACTTGACGGTGATGCTGGCCTAACAGAAAGAATGACTATCCTAAACACGGGCTACGTTGGGATTGGAACAACGAGCCCGGCCACTCTCGTAGATATTTTAAAAGCCCAAGATGCAGCTACTACTTTAACCATTGGTAATACAAATACTGGTACTGCTGCCAGGACTGGAATAGAAATTAATAATTCCAATGGAGGCTTGAATTTGATTACTGGAGGTTCTGGGTATACAGGGGTAAGTACTTGGCAAAATAAGGGTGTAATTGGTACAGATTCAGCCTTAGGAGGAATGGTTTTTTATACTGGAGGCGCTGGTGATGACATATCCTTTGAAATGGGAGGTACTGGGACGGCAGATATTACCTTTAAAGATACCGGATACGTCGGGATTGGCACGACGAGTCCGGGCGCATTGCTAGAACTTTCTAAGGTCGCGGGTAGCGATCCTTCCTTTCTGATGACTGACGGCGACATCGTTCATGGCATGACTGGGCTCTTACCCACAAATGGAACATTTAAGATAACTAATGGCGGGCCGACTTCTGGAGGGGCTTGGGTAATTGGTGCCTCTTATGGAACCACGGCTACTGGACTCATTTTGAATGGTGTTATTGGTGTTGATGATCCCGCTGATACTAATCCAGCCGTTTTATTTACAGCAGGTAAAAAATCCGGAACTTCGGCGGTTGCTTTAGGCGCAGCTGAAACAGCCTTCCAATTTGAAAACGGAGCTGCAACGGGTGGAACAAAACTATTAACAATCCTTGGAAACGGTAGTGTTGGAATTGGAACTACCAGTCCAACCGGCAAACTTGATGTTCTCAAAGCTGCAGGTGTCGATGCTCAACTAACTAATACCACCGTTAATAATATTCAATTCACTGGAGATGGCTCTGTAGCTGTATCGGGTTCTTATACCTACAAGGGTCTTTACATTAATAACGCATTCGTCAGTTCAGACAACACCGGGGCTAGCACCAATATTGGCTTAGATGTAAACGTCTCTGGTGGTGATACAAATTATGCTGCCTTATTCAATGGTGGCAATGTTGGTATCGGCACCACAAATCCTACTTCTTTGTTATCAGTAGGTTCCACTTCTCAATTCCAAGTTAATTCTTCTGGCATCATTGCTGCTATCGATGGTGTGGCTCACTCTATTGATGATGTAACTGGAGACTTAACTTTAAATAGTAATTCTTCTACTATCTCTCTAAATGACAACGTTACCTTTGCTGGAACCACTACTCTAAATTCCATTGCTTATACCTGGCCAGCTGCTCAGACTGGTTCTAATTTAGTCTTACAAAATAACGGCTCTGGAACCTTATCTTGGACCGATGTAACCTCTCTAGTTTCCGCTGGTACTAATTACTGGACAATCAATAGCGGTGCAATTTATCCTAACAATTCCACTTTAGACTTATTAGTCGGTGGTACAGCTACAACTTCAGCTAAATTTGCAGTTAACGCAGTCACTGGTGATGCTTCTGCCTCAGGTAATCTAACTGTAGGTAATGGTGGTCAAATTAGATCTGCCTATGGCCCACTTAATTTAGCTTACAAGTCAGGAGCTATCGCCTGGACAACTGGTATGGTTATCAATGAACAAGGTAATGTGGGAATTGGAACTGATAGCCCTGGTCAAAAATTAAGCATCGAAAAAAATCAAAACGCAGCTACTCAATTAAGAGTCAGAAACGATACCTCAGGAACAGCCGCCAGCTCACAAATCACGGCTAGTTATGGTGACTGGACCCAGTATTCCACCTTAGCCCAGATTAATCCCTCATATACTACCAATGGGATGCTAATGGCTAACTCCACTGCTCTGATCTCTTATGGCAATACTAATGGTATGAAAATTTTTACTCTCGACGGTTATGATATTACTTTTGGTACCAATAACACTGCAAATATGACTTTAAAAAATGGGGGTAATTTTGGTATTGGCACGACTAATCCCACTTCTCTATTCTCAGTAGGTTCATCATCTCAATTCCAAGTTAATTCTTCTGGCATCATTGCTGCTATCGATGGTGTGGCTCACTCTATCGATGATGTCGCTGGCAACTTAACTCTAAACAGTAATTCCTCTACTATCTCTCTTAATGACAATGTTACTTTTGCAGGAACTACTACCTTAAACTCCATCGCTTACACTTGGCCAGCAGCTCAAACAGCCAACTATGTCTTACAAACCAATGGTTCAGGAACTCTTTCATGGGCAGATCCAGCCAGTGCAGTGGCCTCCTCTATTTACTGGACTCAAGCAAGTGGCGCTGTTTATCCCAAGAATTCTACTGTCGACATGTTGGTCGGTGGGACAACTACTGCTTCTGCCAAATTCTGGGTTAACTCTACTACCGGAGATGCTTCTGCCTCAGGGAATTTAACTGTAGGTAATGGTGGTCAGATTAGATCTGCTTATGGTCCTCTAAATCTAGCTTACAAATCTGGAGCTAATGCTTGGACAACTGGTATGGTTATCAATGAACAAGGGAATGTGGGAATTGGGACGACGATCCCGAGTTCTAACCTAGAAGTCAGTGGTGTCTCTACTGACTCAAATAATCCAACCAATATAAGTGTAAGTAATACATCTGCAGACGCAGGTGCAAGAGTTGGCTTCAATTTCAATATCAACAACACATCAGTTGGAACATTACGTCTCTCACCCACTTGGCTTCAATTTAATACAAATAACACTGATAATTTCATGGGCTTCGTAACATCTGGGACATCAGATTATATATACTTTACGACTGGTTCAGGCGAAAAATTAAGGATTGCATCTTCTGGCAACGTTGGTATTGGCACCAACTCTCCAGATTATGCTCTCCAAGTAAATGGGGTAGTTGCTCCTGAAACTACTGATCAAGATTTAGGTACTACTTCGCTTAGATGGGATTTACTGGCTAACACTATTGATGCCGATTCCACAGTCACCTTAACAGGGCTTGGTACTGGCACTGATGACACAGTACTCATCTTGAATAGTAGTAACCAAGTCACTACTGATGAAATTGATTCTCGAGTTTGGGGATCTACCCTAGTTGATGGTTCT